>Ga0136620_10001670_pt1 | contig 10569 bp, 5 predicted proteins | sample AntDrymUQ4162106_2_FD_104806 | JGI IMG/M metagenome (GOLD analysis project Ga0136620, IMG submission 104806) | Polar desert sand microbial communities from Dry Valleys, Antarctica - metaG UQ416 (21.06) | ecosystem: Environmental > Terrestrial > Soil > Desert | place: Antarctica: Dry Valley... | reverse complement strand
GTAGCCGCGCGTCGTGAAGAAGACCTCGGGCTCGCCTAGCAGGAGAGCCTGCTTCTCGGCCTCATCGCCGACGTAGAGCACCGCGATGTCGGTCCGGATCAGTCGCGGCTTGCCCGGTCTGCGTTCGGGGTAGGACCAGACGAAGCCCTTGCCGGCCACCCGGAAGTCGAAGCCGTCGCTCTCGTTCTCGGCTACGTGAGGCAGGGCCAGCGCTAGGCGGCGTACGTCGTCGGCGTCAGCCATCGAGCCCCGTCCTGGATCGTGCGGCCCGCATACGCACAGGCTAGGCGCCGTCACCGTCCAGCCGGACCGTGGATGGGTCACGCCCGAACTCGGGCTCAGTCAGTCAAGACGAGCCAGGTCCTGCCGTCGATGAGTTCACGTGCCGCGTCGAGGTGTCCGGCGTGGACGGCGGTCTCGGTAAGCACGTGCAGGATGACCTCGCGTTTCCGGGGCGAGGTGCACGCCGGGATCCAGGGCGCTGGCAGCCTGGGCGTGAGTCATAGGTGTGTCTCTCTGCGCAGAACGTCAGGCCGGCTAGGGGCCACCAGGTGGGGGATCGTCGGGTAGGAACGGGTCGAGCTCGACGACTGCTGCTCCGAAAGCCCAGGTCAGCACGAGTACATCGTCGATATAGCCTCCCACGTGGAAGTCGGGGACCATGTCGACCGGCGTGACCAGGTAGTCCAGTGCGGCGACGAGAAGCCGCTCACGAGCGGTTGTGGCTGCGGCGGACCCGGCGCCCGTATCGATGCGGTCTGCTCTGCTGCGCAGGAAACGGACGGCCGCGGACACTCGGTCCGCGATCGCGGAGAGCGGGGCGTTGGTGTGGTCGACGCTCTCGACAGAGTTGGCCAGCATCCTCAGGGCGACGGGGTCGTCGATGATCGCTCCCGCGCGTCGGCGGGAGTCGATGAACGCCGGGCTCTGCAACGCCTTGGTGATCGTCGACTTGCCGGTACGAAACAGCGGTTTCCAGCTCTGCTCGGTCATCCGCAATCTCCCATCCACCGTTGGGTGGCCCCGGAGCGAGCCGCGCAGACCCATGCCGGCCGAGTATGTCTGAACGCCGCCACCACCTGCGGGTGAAGGATACCGTCTCAGGGAGTGGGTGAGTCGTTACCCATGTCGTGTCCTCGGTGTAGTCTCACCGAGACGTCTGGGCCAACGTCGTCCCGCTCGAAACGCACCACTCCTTCGGCCTCGTCGGTGGACGACGACGGGAGATCTGCCAATGCGAGCTGTCCCGCCGCCCCAAGGGCTGTACGACGGACGACACGAGCACGACGCGTGTGGCGTCGCGTTCGTCGCGACCCTGACCGGCGTCGCCTCCCACGACATCGTCGTCAAGGCAATGACCGCGCTACGGAACCTCGACCACCGAGGTGCCTCCGGCGCTGAGCCCGACTCCGGCGACGGCGCCGGGATCGTGATGCAGGTGCCGGACCGGTTCCTGCGCGAGATGTCGGGCTTCGAGCTACCTCCCGCAGGCAGCTATGCGGTCGGTACGGCGTTCCTGCCTGGAGACGACGACAGAATCAAGAAGACGAAAAGACACATCGAGGACCTGGCAGCCGAAGAGGGCCTGAGAGTCCTCGGGTGGCGTCGCGTCCCCACGGCTTCCGACCTGCTCGGCAGCACGTCGCGCGCGTGCATGCCGGCGTTCGAGCAGCTCTTCGTCTCCGGTCAGTCCGGTCGGGTGGTCGGGATGGCGCTGGAGCGGATGGCCTACTGCCTGCGCAAGAGGGCGGAGCACGACACCGATGTCTACTTCCCGTCCTTGTCCGCTCGCACGCTGTGCTACAAGGGGATGCTGACCCCTGCCCAGCTCGCCGCGTTCTTCCCCGACCTGACGGATCCGCGCGTGGAGTCGGCTCTTGCCGTCGTCCACTCCCGGTTCTCGACGAACACGTTCCCGTCCTGGCCACTTGCCCACCCGTACCGCTTCGTCGCGCACAACGGCGAGATCAACACGGTCAAAGGCAACCGCAACTGGATGCGGGCACGTGAGGAGATGTTGAGCAGCGCCCTCTTCGACAGGGCGGGCACCGAGGGGCTCACCAGGGTCTTCCCGATCTGCAGCGCGGACGCATCAGACTCGGCGTCGTTCGACGAGGTGCTCGAGCTGCTCCACCTCGGCGGCCGGTCGCTCCCGCACTCGGTGCTGATGATGATCCCGGAGGCCTGGGAGAACGCGACCGAGATGAGTCCTGCCAGACGAGCCTTCTACGAGTTCCACTCCACCGTGATGGAGCCCTGGGACGGGCCGGCCTGTGTCGTCTTCACAGACGGCAGCCAGATTGGTGCGGTCCTCGACCGCAACGGTCTGCGGCCCTCGCGCTACTGGGTCACCGACGACGGACTGGTGGTGCTCGCCTCCGAGGTGGGTGTCCTCGACCTCGACCCGAGCACGATCGTGCGCAAGGGCCGGCTGCAGCCAGGGCGAATGTTCCTCGTCGACCTCGACGAGCTGCGGATCGTCGAGGACGACGAGATCAAGGACACCCTGGCTGCCGAGGCGCCGTACGACGAGTGGCTGCATGCCGGTCTGATGCAGCTCGACGACCTGCCGAGCCGAGAGCACATCGTCCACACGCATCGCTCTGTGACAAGGCGTCAACAGGTGTTCGGCTACACCGAGGAGGAGCTCAGGGTGCTCCTCGTGCCGATGGCGCGCACCGCAGCCGAGCCGATCGGCTCGATGGGCACCGACAGCCCGATCGCCGCGCTCTCCTCGCGCTCGCGGCTGCTGTTCGACTACTTCAGCCAGCTGTTCGCGCAGGTGACGAACCCGCCGCTCGACGCGATCCGGGAGGAGCTGGTGACCTCACTGGCCGGGACGATCGGTCCTGAGGGGAACCTGCTCGAGCCGGGGCCGGCGTCGTGCCGTCAGGTGGTCGTGCCGTTCCCCGTCATCGACAACGACGACCTGGCGAAGATCATCCACGTCAACCGCGACGGCGACCTGCCCGGCTACTCGACCCACGTCGTGCACGGCCTGTACGACGTCGAGGGCGGCGGTGCGGCGCTGGGGCGACGGCTCGACGCGATCTGCCAGGAGGTGTCGGAGGCGATCGCCGAGGGTGCGCGCGTCATCGTGCTCTCGGACCGGCACGCCACCGCCGACGTCGCACCGATTCCTTCGCTGCTGCTCACCGGCGCCGTCCACCACCATCTCGTCCGCGAGAAGACCCGGACGCAGGTCGGTCTGGTCCTCGAGGCGGGCGACGTGCGGGAGGTCCACCACGTCGCGCTGCTGATCGGCTACGGCGCCGCCGCCGTCAACCCCTACCTGGCGATGGAGTCCGTCGAGGACCTCGCCAGGTCGCGGGTCTACCTGACCGGCATCGAGCCCGAGCAGGCGCTACGCAACCTCGTCAAGGCGCTCGGCAAGGGGGTGCTCAAGGTGATGAGCAAGATGGGAGTCTCGACGGTGGCGTCGTACACCGGCGCCCAGATCTTCGAGGCTGTCGGGCTCGCGGGCGACGTCGTCGACCGCTACTTCACCGGCACCACCTCCACGCTGGGTGGTGTCGGCCTCGACGTGCTGGCCGCGGAGGTGTCGATGCGGCACCGTGGCGCCTATCCCGCAACCGGCATCCCACCGGCCCATCGCAAGCTCAGCATCGGCGGCGAGTACCAGTGGCGTCGCGAGGGAGAGCCCCATCTCTTCGACCCCGACACCGTCTTCCGGCTGCAGCACTCGACCCGGTCCGGGCGTTACGACGTGTTCAAGCAGTACACGAAGCTTGTCGACGACCAGTCTCAGCGGCTGCTGACGCTGCGGGGACTCTTCCGCTTCGCCGAGGGTCGGCAACCCGTGCCGATCGAGGAGGTCGAGCCGATCACGGAGATCGTCAGGCGCTTCTCAACCGGGGCGATGTCCTACGGCTCGATCAGCCAGGAGGCGCACGAGACACTCGCGATCGCGATGAACCGGCTGGGCGGCAAGTCCAACACCGGTGAGGGTGGCGAGGACGCCGACCGCCTCCACGACCCCGAGCGTCGTAGCGCCATCAAGCAGGTGGCGTCGGGACGGTTCGGGGTCACGAGCGAGTACCTCACGAACGCCGACGACATCCAGATCAAGATGGCGCAGGGCGCCAAGCCCGGCGAGGGCGGGCAGCTGCCTGGGGCCAAGGTCTACCCGTGGGTGGCGAAGACCCGGCACTCGACGCCCGGTGTCGGTCTGATCTCGCCACCGCCGCACCACGACATCTACTCCATCGAGGACCTGGCGCAGCTCATCCACGACCTCAAGAACGCCAACCCGGCGGCGCGCATCCATGTGAAGCTGGTGTCGGAGATCGGGGTCGGCACGGTGGCGGCCGGGGTCTCGAAGGCACACGCCGATGTCGTGCTCATCTCCGGCCACGACGGTGGCACCGGCGCCGCGCCGCTCACGTCGCTCAAGCATGCCGGGGGGCCGTGGGAGCTCGGACTCGCGGAGACGCAGCAGACGCTGCTGCTCAACGGGCTCCGCGACCGCATCGTGGTGCAGTGCGACGGGCAGCTGAAGACCGGCCGTGACGTGGTCGTCGCGGCGCTGCTGGGAGCAGAGGAGTTCGGCTTCGCGACAGCGCCCCTGGTGGTGTCGGGCTGCATCATGATGCGGGTGTGTCATCTCGACACCTGCCCGGTCGGCATCGCGACGCAGAACCCTGTCCTGCGGGCGCGCTACGACGGCAAGGCCGAGTTCGTCGTCACCTTCTTCGAGTTCATCGCCCACGAGGTCAGGGAGCTGCTCGCCGAGCTCGGCTTCCGGAGTCTCGACGAGGCCATCGGCCACGCAGAGGCGCTCGACACCGGGGCAGCGGTCGACCACTGGAAGGCGTCAGGTCTCGACCTCGCTCCGGTGCTGTACGTGCCCCAGCTACCCGAGGGCGCGGCACGGCACCAGACCGTGGCGCAGGACCATGGTCTTGCCAAGGCTCTGGACAACGAGCTGATCGCGCTGTGCCAGCCGGCGATCAACGCCGGTGAACCGGTGCGGGCACGGCTCGCCGTCCGCAACGTCAACCGCACAGTCGGCACCATGCTCGGTCACCGGGTCACGCTGGCCCACCCCACGGGGCTTGCTGACGAGCTGATCGACCTGACGTTCGTCGGTTCGGCGGGCCAGTCGTTCGGCGCCTTCCTGCCGCGTGGCATCACGCTGCGCCTCGAGGGTGACGCGAACGACTACGTTGCCAAAGGCCTGTCCGGAGGGCGAATCGTCGTGCGACCGGACCGTGCCGCGACCTTTGTCGCTGCGGACCACATCATCGCCGGCAACGTGATCGGCTACGGCGCCACGAGCGGAGAGGTGTTCATCCGGGGGCAGGTCGGCGAGCGCTTCGCCGTCCGCAACTCCGGCGCCTCCCTCGTCGTCGAGGGCGTGGGCGACCACGGCTGCGAGTACATGACCGGGGGGGAGGTCGTCATACTCGGCCCCACCGGCCGCAACTTCGCGGCCGGCATGAGCGGTGGTGTGGCCTACGCTCTCGACCTCGACGAGGGCCGCGTGAACCTCGAGCTCGTCGAGCTCGGGCAGCTGACGGACCAGGCTGCCGCCGACGTACGACGGATGGTGCAGCGGCACGCGGAGGAGACGGGTTCGACGGTGGCCCAGGCGCTCGTGGTCGGGTGGCAGTCGGCACGCCACCGGTTCACCGAGGTGATGCCGCGTGACTACCGCCGGGTCATGGAGGCGAAGGCAGCTGCCGAGCGGGACGGCCTCAGCGAGGACGAGACCACCGCCACGATGATGGGAGCACTCGATGGCTGACCCTCGTGGGTTCCTGACGACGCAGAGCGAGGGCGCCGTGCGACGTCCCGCTGACGAGCGCGTGCACGACTGGAAGGAGGTCTACCCGGACGACGTCGGGCGCACGTTGCTGCCGATCATCGGCAGACAGGCGGGTCGCTGCATGGACTGTGGCATCCCGTTCTGCCACCAGGGGTGTCCCCTCGGCAACCTGATCCCCGAGTGGAACGACCTCGTCTACCGCGACGACTGGGCGGGCGCGATCGAGCGCCTGCATGCGACGAACAACTTCCCGGAGTTCACCGGGCGCTTGTGCCCGGCTCCGTGCGAGACATCGTGCGTGCTCGGTATCAACCAGGACCCGGTCACGATCAAGAACGTCGAGGTCGCCATCGTCGACAAGGCGTGGGACGAGCGACTCATCCATCCGCAACCGATCGACTGGCTGACCGGCAAGACCGTCGCCGTCGTCGGCTCCGGGCCGGCGGGTCTGGCCGCCGCGCAGCAGCTGACACGCGCCGGCCACACGGTGGCGGTCTACGAGCGCGCGGACAAGATCGGTGGGCTGATGCGCTACGGAATCCCCGAGTTCAAGATGGAGAAGCGGCAGGTCGACCGGCGGCTGGACCAGATGCGCCAGGAGGGCACCGTGTTCCGCACCGGTGTCCACGTCGGCATCGACGTCACCGGCGCCGAGCTGCAGGAGCGCTTCGACGCGGTCGTTCTGGCCACCGGCGCCACGGTCGCGCGCGACCTCCCCGTCACCGGGCGCCAACACGCCGGCATCCATCAGGCCATGGAGTATCTGCCGCAGGCCAACAAGGTTGCGCAGGGCATCCAAGTGGACGACCAGATCACCGCCGCGGGTAAGCAGGTGGTGGTCATCGGCGGCGGAGACACCGGAGCCGACTGCGTCGGGACGGCCCACCGCCAAGGCGCCGCCTCGGTGACCCAGCTGGAGATTCTGCCGCGCCCCGCTGACGGGCGAGCCGACGCACACCCGTGGCCGACGTACCCGATGATCTATCGCGTCTCCTCCGCGCACGAGGAGGGTGGCGAGCGGGTGTACGCCGTGCAGACGACGGAGTTCGTGGCTGACGACTCCGGTCAGGTGCACCAGCTTCGGCTGTCCGAGGTGGAGGTGGTCGACGGGCGCTTCCAGCCCGTCGACGGCAGCGAGCGGGAGCTGTCCGCTCAGCTCGTGCTGCTCGCCCTCGGCTTCACTGGTCCGGAGTGTGACACCGTCGTCGCCCAGCTCGAGCTCGAGCTCGACGAGCGCGGCAACGTGGCGCGCGACGACGTCTACATGACCTCGAAGCCGGGCGTCTTCGTCGCCGGCGACGCCGGGCGCGGGCAATCCCTGATCGTGTGGGCGATAGCGGAGGGCAGATCCGCAGCCGCGGGGGTCGACACCTACCTGTCCGGGTCGACCACCCTGCCGACCCCGATCGGGCCGACCGTCCGACAGCTCGTCGTCTGAGTAGGCTCGTCGCCGTGCCAAGAGCGAAGATCGTGTGCACCCTCGGGCCTGCCACGTCCACCCCTGAGAAGATCCGCCAGCTCGTCGACGCGGGGATGAACGTCGCCCGCCTCAACCTGAGCCACGGGAGCCACGACGAACACGAGAGTATGTACCGAATGGTGCGCAGGGCCTCCGACGAGAGTGGCCACGCCGTCGGAGTCCTCGTCGACCTGCAGGGCCCCAAGATCCGCCTCGGCCGGTTTCCCGAAGGGCCGGTGCGGGTGGCGAAGGGCGATGAGTTCACCCTCACGACCCGCGACGTCGCGGGAACCCGGCACATGTGCTCGACGACGTACCTTGGACTCCCTGTAGACGTCGCCCCCGGTGACCAGATCCTCATCGATGACGGTCAGGTGCGGATGCGGGTGACAGCGGTCACCGACACCGACGTCACCTGCACGGTCGAGGTGGGCGGGAAGCTGAGCAACAACAAGGGCATCAACCTCCCCGGCGTCGCAGTCAGCGTGCCCGCGATGAGCGCGAAGGACATCGCCGACCTGCGGTGGGCGCTTCACCTGCGTGCCGACATGATCGCCCTGTCGTTCGTGCGGTCCGCCGAGGACGCGGTCGCCGTCCGGCGGGTGATGGACGAGGAGCAGGAATGGATCCCGGTCATCGCGAAGATCGAGAAGCCACAGGCGATCGACCACATCGACGAGATCATCCACGCTTTCGACGGCGTGATGGTCGCGCGGGGCGATCTTGGGGTCGAGATGCCGCTCGAGGACGTGCCCTTCCTCCAGAAACGGGTGGTGGAGGTCGCCCGTCGCAACGCGAAGCCGGTTGTCGTCGCCACCCAGATGCTCGAGTCGATGATCTCGGCACCTCGCCCGACCCGTGCAGAGGCATCTGACGTCGCCAACGCCGTCCTCGACGGCGCCGACGCGGTGATGTTGTCAGGTGAGACCAGTGTGGGTGACTACCCCATCGAGACAGTCGAGACGATGGCAAGGATCATCGGGTCCACCGAGGACCACTGGCTGTCGCGGATGTCGGCCATCCACTGGGAGCCGCGCACGCGCGGTGGCATCATCGCGAAGGTGGCGGCCGAGGTCGCCGAGCGGATCAACGCGAAGTTCCTGGTGGCCTTCAGTCAGTCCGGCGACACAGCGCGCAGGTTGTCGCGGTACCGGTCCGCGGTACCTGTCCTGACGTTCACACCGGAGCCCGTGGTGCGCTCGCAGCTGGCACTGACCTGGGGGGTCGAGACGTTCCTCGGTGAGACAGTCGACCACACCGACGAGATGGTGATGCAGGTCGACAAGGCCTTGCTGGAGATCGGGCGATGCGAGGAGGGCGACGAGGTAGTGATCGTTGCCGGCTCGCCCCCAGGTATCCCCGGATCCACCAATGCGCTGCGCATCCATCGGATGGGCGACGCGGTGAAAGGTGTCGCCCCCGCCTACCGCACCCAGCGCAACCCATGAGCCGATGCGGTCCCTGACGAGACCGGGCCCGTCGAGCTGCAGCCTAAACTCGGCTGATGCATCGGGATCGGGCGTGTGTCGTCTCCGCGGTTGCGCTTGTGGTCGCGCTCAGCGCTTCGTGTGCTGGGTCACCGCAGGAGCAGGCGGCGACGCCTGACACCTCGTCCTCGCCGACGGGGTCGAGGACGCAGCCGCGTGTCTCGTCCGAACAGCCGCGCACCGTGTCACCTGTTCCCGTCGACAGCGGGACCACGTCGTCGGCTACCCGGCCGACCGCCCCTGACTCCGTCATACCGACATCGAGGCCCGAACCGCAGATCGATCCACTGGATGCCCGCGTGCAGGCGATGACCTTGCGTGACCGGGCCCGCCAGCTTCTCGTCGTGGGATTCTCCGGTACGACGGCGCCCGCCCGCCTGATCGACTCGCTCCATCCGGGTGGTCTCATCTACTTCGCGCCGAACGTCGCGAGCAGCAGCCAGGTTCGGGCCATGTCGATGGCCGCGCAACGCGCGTCGCGGGCCGCGGGTCAGCCGCTGCTGATCCTGACCGACCAAGAAGGTGGACCGGTCACCCGACTGCCAGGCACGAGCGACGTACCCGCCGGCTCGGAGTTCGGCGCAGACGCTGCCTGGGCGCGACGGACAGCCCGCAGCACCGGGCGGTCCCTTGTGGACGTGGGGGTCAACGTCGACCTGGCACCGGTCGCCGACGTCAACACCGTCGGGTCGGGTGGGGTGATCGGATCACGGTCGTTCTCCTCCGACCCCACCGTGGTCTCCCGCCTCGTGGGCGCGCAGGTGTGCGGGTACCACGAGGGCGGTGTCGCGGCCGCCGCCAAGCACTTCCCTGGACACGGCTCCACGAGCACGGACAGCCATCTCAGTACCGCGACCATCCACGAGTCGCTCGCGCGCTGGCGCTCGACAGACCTGCCGCCGTTCGCCAGTGCCGTCGACAGCAATGTCGACCTGATCATGGTCGGGCACCTTGCGCTCCCGGCGATCGACCCCGCCGGTCGACCTGCCACGATCTCACCTCTGCTGACACAGCAGCTGCTGCGCCAACGCCTTGGCTTCGAGGGCGTGATCGTCACAGATGCGCTCAACATGGGCGGCGTCACTTCGTGGGGGAGCTCGCGCTCGATCGCTGTCCAGGCCATCCAGTCGGGGGTCGACCTGTTGCTGATGCCCCCGCAGCCGCGGGAGGCGGTGGTCGCCATCGTCCAGGCTGTGCGTGACGGACGGATCAGCGAGTCCCGGCTCAACGCGTCCGTCGACCGGGTGCTACGGCTCAAGCAGAAGCTCGGGCTCTACCGTGCTCCCAAGCGCCTGGGTACGTGCTGACCACCTGTCCGTGCGGCATCGGCGTCGCACCGCCGTGGCGTGGCCACGCAATGCCCTGGAGCCGCGCCTCGGTTGTCTGCGGGTTGCTCGTTCTTGCTTTCGGGGCGGTAGCGGTCAATGCCGGCCTGCGGGCTTGGGTCGGCTATCTCGTCGTGGGCTCCGTGGCCGCTTCTGTGGTGGTTGCCCTCGTTGTGCAGGCGGTCCGTGGGCACCGCGGCGGGTGTTGGCTACGTCGCGGGCTCTGGTTCGGGATGGCCGCTCCCGGCATACCGCTGCGGGTGGTGATTCCTGGATGGTGACGGCTGGTGTCGTTTCCCGCGGCACCGCATGGGTACTCGCTCGGCATGACGAGTTCAGCGAACGAGCCGATCCAGCACGCCGCCAGCTCTGGTGCCCCAGGGCCGGAGGATGACGATCGGGACGCAGTCGCGGTCGAAGAGCAGTCCGAGCACGCGCAGGGCGGGTACGACGACCGCCAGGAGAGTCTGAAAGAGGCTGATCGCGACCTCTTCGAGCGCAAGGCCCACG
>Ga0136620_10001669_pt1 | contig 10569 bp, 11 predicted proteins | sample AntDrymUQ4162106_2_FD_104806 | JGI IMG/M metagenome (GOLD analysis project Ga0136620, IMG submission 104806) | Polar desert sand microbial communities from Dry Valleys, Antarctica - metaG UQ416 (21.06) | ecosystem: Environmental > Terrestrial > Soil > Desert | place: Antarctica: Dry Valley... | reverse complement strand
TCTGCTTGGCGTCGAGGTCGCCGCGCTCGATGGCCTTGGCGAGGAAGACCTCCTCCTGCGCGGTGAGCAGGCGGACCTTGCCGATGTCCTTGAGGAACAGCTGGAGGCTGTCCGTGGTCATGTCCGGCTTGAGGTCGATCGTGGCCTTCTTGCGGCGGCCGCGCTTGTCGGGAGCGCGCTCCACCGCGGAGGCGGCGACCGTGGCCGGGTCGATCTCCTCGACCAGCTCGATCTCAGACTTCTCGAAGTGGGTGTGGAGGTCCTCGATGTCGCCGTCGTCGAGCTCCACCTCGGAGAGCGCAGTGGCAATCTCGGCGTAGGTGAGCACGCCTGCGGTCTGCCCCTTGGTAAAGAGCAGCTTGACCTCTTCGAGTTCTTGAAGCTCTGCGACGGACATCGATTTAGTGTTACCTCTAACTAGCTTTGGGCGCGTGTCCCGCGCCATTCAAACAGACGATTACAACCATAGGGCTATCTTTTATGAAGTCAACCGGAGCACCGCGTAGCCGGCGTTGACTCGCCTGCCAACCACTCCCGTTCTACCCATTTGGCCCGGATTCGATACAGGTGTCTTGGCGCCCCGGTTCGGTCCAGGGCTAGACTCACCCGTCGATGACCGACGACCCCGGACTGCTGGGCAATCTTCCTCGCTCCCGGCCGGGGACGCGTAGCCGGAAGCGCCCAGCGGGCAGCGACGCGGAGGCGGCGCAAGCCGGGGCGGGCACGGAGAAGGCCAAGCCGCGTGCCTCCAGGGCCCAGCCCGCCTCGCGTGCCTCCGGCGTCAGGCCCGCCCCGCGGACCTCCGGCCCCAAGCCCGCACGGTCCCCCGCGCAGAAGCGCTCCGCCGCCGAGCGGCGCGCGCAGCCCCCCGAGAGCCCGCCGCAGGGCGATCCGGTGAGCCAAGCCCTTAAGACCGCGGCCCGCGTGGCCGGGGCCGGGGCCCGCACCGCCAACGACGTGACCCGCCATATCCTGCGGCGCCTGCCGCGTCCCTAGGCGCTGGTGCCGGCACCAGCGGGCGATAGCCACCGCTCATTCCGGCGGGTCTTCAGGGATTTCTTTCGCAAGGGATACAAGGACAATCTCACCGGCCTGTCGGGGATGGTGGCCTACAACCTCTTGCTCTCGGTCTTCCCCTTCGCGCTCCTGGCGCTGTTCATAGCCGGCCGCATCCTGCAGAGCAGCGAGCTCGAGCAGAGCATCCTCGAGGACCTGCGGGGGCTGTTTCCGAACATCACCGATGGCACCCTGACCCGCGCTCTGGACCGCGTGCGCGATTCGTCCACCGGAGTGGGCGTGGTGGCGCTGGTCTCGAGCATCTACATCGGCTCTTCTTTTTGGGGAGCGCTGGACACCGCCTTCTGCCGCATCTACCACGTGCGCTGCCGCAGCTGGGTGGAGCAGAAGCGCTTTTCGCTTGCGATGTTGGTGGTCGTGCTGCTGTTCATGGCCGCCACCGTGGCCGTGCCCGCGATCCAGAGCGTCCTGGTCCGGGGTGCCGAGGACCTGCCGTTCGGCCTCTCCGAGGTGGATGGCCTGCTCTTCGCCGTGAGCCTGTTCGTGGGGCTCCTGCTGGTGTTCGGCGTGCTGTGCGTGATCTATTGGGCGGTACCCAACCGCCGGATGCCCTGGCGCGCGATCTGGCCAGGCGCGCTGGCCGCCACGCTGGCCATCGGCATCGTCGACTACGGCTTCCCGCTCTACCTCTCCACCATCTCCACGATCGCCGCCTTCACCACGATCTTCGTCTTCGTGCTGATCGTGCTGATCTGGTTCTACCTGTTGGCGATCATCATCCTCGGCGGCGGCGTGCTGAACGCCATCCGCTTCGAGATCCACGAGACCGGGGAGTTGGCGCTGCCGGAGGGCGCCAACTGATCGGTCAGCGGGTTCGCTGGACCTTGATCTCGGCCGCGGGGCCGGCCAGTACGTAGGGCTCGCCCTCGGCCTTGGCGCGGTACATCGCCTGATCGGCGGCGGCGAGCAGGTACTCCACATCGTCCCTCGGCCAAGGCAGGATCCCGCGAGGGGGCGGAGGTGTTGAGGCTACGAGGGCGTCCGGCCGGAAAGGGTCGGCGGCTTCGCCCGGACTCGTACCGGGCCTGGGAACATCGCCGCGTGGCCGAGCTGATCACCATCGCCGAGGCCAGACGCCGCGTGCTCGCCTCGGTGCGCCCTCTCGGAGCCGAGGAGGTGGCGCTGACGGCGGCGCTCGGACGGGTGCTGGCCGGAGACGTGGTGAGTGAGGTGGCGGTGCCGCCCTTCGACAGCTCCGCGATGGACGGCTACGCCATGCCGGCCGGCGCCAAGGGAAGGCTGGCCGTGACCGGCGAAGCCCGGGCGGGACACCGGTGGCCCGAAGCGCTGGAGCCGGGGGCCGCGGTGCGGATCTCCACAGGGGCCGCGGTTCCTGCGGGAACCGCGGCGGTGGTGGCCGTCGAGCAGACGACCGAGGAAGGAGACGCGGTGGTGGTGCCCGCCGCGCCCCAAGGCACGAACATTCGGCGTCGGGGCGAGGACATCCGGCCGGGAGACCGCGTGCTGGCCGCCGGGGACGAGGTGTCGCCCCCGGCCCTTGGGGTGCTGGCGAGCGTGGGCCAAACGACCGCCCGCTGCGCCCGCCGGCCCCGCGTGGCCATCCTCGCAACCGGCGACGAGCTGACCGAGCCGGGCGCGCCCCTGGCGCCCGGAGCGATCTGGAGCTCCAATCCGCCGGCACTGGCCGGACAGGTGCTGCGCGCCGGTGGCGCGGTGGAACGGCTGCTCACGGTGCCCGATGACGCGGAGGCCACCCGCGCCGCGCTCAGCCAGGCCCTGGACTCCGCGGACGTGGTGTGTGTCTCGGGTGGTGTGTCGGTCGGTCCCCACGACCACGTGAAGGGCGCGCTGGCCTCGCTGGGCGTCGCGGAGTCCTTCTGGGGCGTGGCGCTGCGGCCCGGCAAGCCCACCTGGTTCGGCACCGCCGAACGAGACGGGCGCAGCGTGCCGGTCTTCGGCCTGCCCGGCAACCCGGTCTCGGCGATGGTCACCTTCCAGCTCTTCGCCGTACCCGCTCTGCGCGCTCTCCAGGGCGCGGACCCCACGGCGGCGCGGGCCGAGGCCGTGCTGGACGAGCCGGTCAGCCGCCACCCCGGGCGCGTGCAGGCCGTGCGCTGCCGGCTGGCCGCCGCGGCCGATGGCCTGCACGTCCGGCCGACGGGTGCGCAGGGATCGCACATCCTCACATCGATGCTGGCCGCGGATGCGCTGGCCCTGATCCCCACCGGCGAAGGCGAGCTTCGAGCCGGCGAGCGGGTGCAGATCGAGCTGCTCGGGGTGCCCGGCGGGTTATCGTCCCCGCTGTGAGGAAGCGCGACCCGCGCAGGAGGATCGAGCACCGGCGCCAGGCGCGAGCGAGAGTGAAGGTCCTCGACGTTCCGGAGTCGGGCTCCTCACCCGACGGAAGCGTGAGCACACTCCAGGAGGCGGAGGTAACCCTTCCCCGTTCCGAGCTCGATCGCATCTGGAGCCCCGAGTACCTCGAGCGGCTGGCCGGCACCTACTGGCGCTTCCTCACCCGCGTGTCGCTGGGGCTGCTGCGCGTCCTGTACTCCGAGGATGGGCGCGAGATCGCCTTGATCGGGCGCCCGTTCGTGCTGCTCACCTTCCACAAGCCAGACTATGAGGCCGGCGAGGGCTACGGCAAGGTCACCTGGCGCATCAAGCAGGGCCTGCTGGTGGCTCCGACCGGCCGGTCCAAGGGCTACCTGCGCCTCACGGTGCGCCGCCCGCCCGTGGACGGCGAGGAGCACCCCGGCACCGACCTGATCACCGGGACCGTGACATCGGAGGTGGCCAACTTCTACCCGCTGATAGCCGGCTGGGGCTGGTTCTCGCGCATTGGCCGGTACATCTACCAGATCACCCAGCTGCGCATCCACATCATCGTGACCCACGCCTTCCTGCGCTCGCTGGCCCGCCTGGACCTGGCGCCGTCGGTGGTTGGAGCACTCAAGGCGGCGGCGACCGAGAAAGTGGAGCAACCCGGCGAGAGCGAGTCGGCGGCCGAGCCGGCGAGCGCTGAGCGCTGAGCCAGTCGCTAGCCGATGATCTCGCGCACCTTGGCCCGGTCGTGACGGGCGTGCACGCGGCGCACCGTGCCCGAGCGCGAGCGCATGACCAGCGACTCGGTCGTGGCGCCCTCCGGCCCCTCGAACTGAACGCCGGCGAGCATGTCGCCTCCGGTGACGCCGGTGGCGGAGAAGAAGCAGTTCTCGCCCCCGCACAGCCGCTCGGTCTCGAGGACCTCGTCCAGGTCGTAGCCGGCATCCAGGGCGGCGCTGCGTTCCTCGTCGCTGCGCGGCCATAGCCGGCCGACGATCTTGCCGCCGATGCAACGGATCGCGGCGGCCGACAGCACCCCCTCGGGCGTGCCGCCGATGCCCCACAGCAGATCCACGGGCGAGCCGGGCGTGACGGCCGTGAGCGAGGCCGCGACGTCTCCGTGGGGGATGAGACGGACGCTCGCCCCCGCCTCGCGGGCCTCGGCGATGGCCTCCTCGTGCCTCGGTCGGTCGAGCATCACCACCACCACGTCGCCGATCTCGGTTCCCTTCTTCTCGGCGATCAGGCCAAGGGTCTCGGGGAGCGGGCGGTCCATGTCGAGCAGGTCGGCCATGTCGCGCGAGGTGGCCATCTTGAGCATGTAGAAGCACGGGCCCGGGTCGAACATCGCGCCGCGCTCGGCCAGGGCGATGGTGGCCAGTGCGTTGGGCATGCCGTTGGCGCACAGATCGGTGCCCTCGAGCGGGTCGACGGCCACGTCGACCTCAGGATGGGAGCCGTCGCCCACCTCCTCGCCGTTGTAAAGCATCGGGGCCTCGTCCTTCGCCCCTTCGCCGATGACCACCGTGCCCTTCATGTGGACGGTGTCGAGCATCAGGCGCATGGCGTCCACGGCGGCACCGTCGGCGGACTCCTTCTCGCCGCGCCCGATCCAGCGGGCCGCCGCGAGAGCGGCGTACTCGGTGGTGCGAACGAGCTCGAGCGCAAGGTTGCGGTCTGGCCGGTCCTTGGCGGAGGCGGGCATGCCTAGATGACTCCTGGGGGCTTGCGGTCGGTTTGGTAGGCGGCCTGGCGCAGGTAGCCGCTGACGGCCACGCCGAAGCCAGCCACCAGGGCCACGGCATAGCCGTAGGCGAGCGAGATCTCGATGTCCTCGCCGGGCTTGCCCAGGATGATCCCGTTGCAGAGGATCAGCACGAAGGCGGTGATCCCCACGATCATCGTCACCTCACCGGGCTTCCAGGTGAGGTCGTGCCCGCGGGCCACGATCCAGAGCAGGATGAAGGGCGCCGCGGCGGCCGCAACCAGCAGCCAGCGCAGGATCGGGAACGTCTGCCAGGCCGTGGCGGTCTCGCCGAGCCTGGCCGGATCACTCTGCCCGATGATCTCCAGCTCGGAGTTCTTGTTCTCTTCGCTCGTTCCGAACCACGGCAGGAACAGCGAGGACACGAGCAGGCCGGCAGCCAGGCATCCGAAGAATTCGGCCGGAGTGAGCCGCCCGATGTTGATGAAGCCGGTCCTATCCGCGCTGGAAGCCTCCACGCGCCAGAAACTACCACCGCCCCCTCGGCCGAGTAAACCCCGCATCGGTCGGGACCCTCGCCGTCACCGAAATTACGAACCTGTTGCGGTCGCGCCCAAAGTGGTTGCCGCACGCGTGCGACGGCTACGATTTGCCGCGAGCTCGACTCCGCCGCCCGTGCGCCCTGAATATCTCGAAACACTGCCCCGTGGAGGGGCTGACCCGCTGGCCGAGCAGTTTCACGCGGCCCTGGTCGCGGCGCGGCTTCGCACCCTCGCCCTGGTCGAGGCCGTCTCCGACCACAACATGAGCCGCCAGCACGACCGGCTGATGAGCCCACTGGTGTGGGATCTCGGCCACATCGCCGCCTTCGAGGACCTCTGGCTGTGTCAGCGCGTCGGAGGGCTGGCGCCCCTGAGACCGGACCTGGCCGAGGTCTATGACGCTGCCGAGACCCCGCGGCCGGAGCGAGGGGACGGGCGCCACCTGCCCCGCCAGGAGGCGATCGCCTTCCTGGAGGAGGTGCGCGGCCGGGCGCTCGGCGTGCTCGAGCGCTCCGAGCTCTCCGCACCGGACGACGACCTGCATTCGGGGGCCTTCGCCTGGGACATGGCGGTTCAGCACGAGCACCAGCACAACGAGACCATGCTCCAGACGCTGGCGCTGGCGGCGCCCGGCGTCTACTCGCCGGCACGGAATGTCGTCCCGACCGCCGCGCGGCCGCACGACATGGTGCTGGTGGAGGCGGGCCCCTTCACCATGGGCGACCCGGGCGAGGGCTTCGCTTACGACAACGAGCGCCCCCTACACCAGGTCGACCTTCCCGCATTCGAGATCGACGTGACACCGGTGACCAATGGCGCGTACTCGGAGTTCGTGGCGGACGGGGGCTACGGTCGGCCCGAGCTGTGGAGCGACGAGGGGTGGCGCTGGCGAGTTGCCGCGGGCGCCGAACGCCCGCTGTACTGGACGGCCTCCGGCGGGGAGCGCCGCTTCGAGCGCACCGAGGAGCTGAATGCGGCCCTGCCGGTGATGCATGTGTCGTGGTATGAGGCCGACGCCTACGCCCGCTGGCGCTGCGCCCGCCTACCCACCGAGGCGGAGTGGGAGAAGGCCGCAGCCCACGACCCCGCCGCGGGCCACTCGCGACGTTTCCCCTGGGGAGAAGGAGCGCCCACGAGCGAGCGCGCCAACCTGGACCAGCTCGCGTTCGGCCCACTGCCGGCGGGATCGCTGCCCGGCGGAGCATCGGCGCACGGGGTGCTGGGGTTGATGGGAGATTGCTGGGAGTGGACGGCCAGCACGTTCGGCGGCTACCCGGGGTTCAGGGCCTTTCCCTACCGCGAGTACTCGGAGGTGTTCTTCGGCGACCGCTACCGGGCGCTCCGCGGTGGCTCCTGGGCCACCCGCCCGAGCGTGTCCCGCAATACCTTCCGCAATTGGGACCTCCCCGAGCGGCGCCAGATCTTCACCGGCTTTCGCTGCGCCAGGGACCCACGGTGAGCGCGGGGGCCACGATCCAGATCGAGAACTGCCTGGAAGGGGGCGCGCCCGACACGCTCGCCGCGGACGTGCGCGCGGGGCTGTCCGCCGAGCGCAAGCGCCTCGCGCCCAAGTACTTCTACGATGCCCGGGGGTCCGAGCTGTTCGACCGCCTCACCTCGGTGCCCGAGTACTACCCCACCCGCTGCGAGCGCGCGATCCTCAACCGGCGCGCTCCAGACCTCGTGGAGGGCATGCGCGAGCTGGTGGAGCTGGGCTCGGGCACGGCGTCCAAGACGCGCGCGCTGCTCTACGCGATGGCGGCCGCGGGAACGCTGGACCGATACGTGCCGTTCGACGTAGACGAGTCGGTGGTGATGGCCAGTGCCGAAGAGCTGGCCGAGCTCTACCCCGGGCTCGCGGTGCACGGCGTCGTCGGCGACTTCGAGTCCCATCTGGGTGCCATACCCGAGGGCGAGCGGCGGCTGTTCGCCTTCCTCGGCGGAACGGTGGGCAACCTCGAGCCCGAGCAGCGCGCCCGCTTCCTCGCCCACGTGCGCGAGCTGATGGGCCCCGGCGATCGCCTCATTCTCGGCACCGACCTGGTCAAGGACACGCCGATGCTCGAGGCCGCCTACGACGACGCCGAAGGAGTCACGGCCCAATTCAACCTCAACGTCCTGAGAGTCCTGAACTCTCAGCTGGGGGCTGACTTCGACCTCGCCGCCTTCGAGCATGTGGCGGTATTCGTGGACGAGCACGAGCGGATCGAGATGCGCCTGCGCTCGCGGTTCGATCAGACGGTGTCGATTCCTGGCGCCGGCATCACCGTCGACTTCGCCGAAGGCGAGGAGATGCTGACCGAGATCAGCTGCAAGTTCACGCCCCAGCGGGTCGCGCAGGAGCTGACGGCCGCCGGGCTGGAGCTGGCGGAGCTGATCACCGACGAGCAGGGCCTGTTCGCGGTGAGTGTTGCCTCGCCTGCCGCCTAGCTCACGTCATCGGCTCGACGGGGTCCGGGCTGCGCCCTGGCGAGCGGTCAGGTCGCCGTTGGCGACCTTGTAGGCGATCGTTTCGATTTCGCCGCCACCACCGTCACGGGTGCGCTTGGCCGCCTGCTTCGGCGTTACGCCCATGTCGGCCAGCGCGCGCGCCGCTTGGGGATCGAAGCAGCGCGCCTCCAGCCACCTGCCGGCCTCGGCGTCGTCGAACCCAGCATCGGTCCATGCCTGCGCCGCAACGTGGGCATCGCCACCACGATCGGCCAACTCTCCGTACTGCCGAATGGTCTCGGCGCTCGTCCTGGCCGCCGGCTCGTACACCTTCAAGGGCTCATCTCCCGTGAGACTCGTTAGGGCCGTTATACACCGCCCCTGAATAGAGTGCCGCCGCCATGGACCTGAACGGAGTCGGAACCATCGTGTCGGGCGGAGCCTCGGGTCTGGGCGAGGCGACGGCGCGGGCACTGGCCGAGCGCGGGGCCAAGGTCGCCATCGCTGACCTCAACGACGAGAAGGCTCAGGCGCTCGCGGGCGAGTTGGGCGACTCCGCCGTCGCCCTGCACTGCGACGTCACCGCCGAGGACGAGGTGAACGCGGCTGTCGACGCAGCCGTCGAGGCGTTCGGCTCGATCCGCTTCGCGGTTGGCTGCGCCGGGGTCGGCTGGCCGGAGAAGATCGTGTCCAGGAACGGGCCGCACCAGCTGCTGCCGTTCGAGACCGTGGTGCGGGTGAACCTGATCGGGATGTTCAACCTCCTGCGCTTCTCAGCGGCGGCGATGAACGAGAACGATCCCGACGACCAGGGCGAGCGCGGCGCGGCCGTAATGACCGCGTCGATCGCCGCCTACGAGGGCCAGATCGGACAGGTGGCCTACTCGGCCTCCAAGGGGGGCATCGTGGGCATGACCCTGCCCGCGGCGCGTGACCTGGCGGGCCGCGGGGTGCGTGTCTGCACGATCGCGCCGGGGCTGTTCGACACCCCTCTGCTGGCGGCGCTCCCCGAGGACGCGCGCCAGGCGCTCGGCGCCACCATTCCCTTCCCCCCGCGGCTCGGCCTGCCTTCCGAGTACGCCCAGCTGGCGGTTCACATCGCCGAGAACACGATGCTCAACGGCGAGACCATCAGGCTGGACGGCGCGCTGCGGATGGCACCTAGATAGGCCGGCCGGATGGGGGCCGGCTCCGAACCACGCTCAAGTAACGCTCGCGTAACCTCCACATGGACCTCTCGACTCGCAAGGAGACCCTCTGATGCCCGAAGCAGTGATCGTCGACGCCATCCGCACGCCCATAGGCCGAGCCTTCAAGGGCTCCATGGCCCAGCTGCGCCCGGACGAGACCGGCGCATTCATCGTCGACCGCCTGCTCGAGCGCAACGAAGGACTGGATCCGGCGCTGGTCGAGGAGGTCGTGGCCGGGTGTGGGCTGCCCCAGGGCAGGCAGGCCTTCAACATCGGCCGCGTGATCGCGCTCCTGTCGGAGAAGCTGCCGCAGGAGGTCAACGGCAGCACGGTCTCGCGCTACTGCGCGTCGGGGCTGGACGCCATCCGGATCGCTGCCAACAACGTGGTCGCGGGCCAGGGCGACGTCTACATCGCGGCCGGCGTCGAGGCCGTCTCGCAGTACAACGAGCGCCAGGAGGCCGCGGGAGCAGCCGATCAAAACGAGCACCTGCAGGGCAACAACGGCGAGCCCAACGTCTACATCCAGATGGGCGACACCGCGGTGAACGTAGCCAAGCGCTACGACGTGAGCCGGGAAGACATGGACAAATACGCTCAGCGCTCCCAGGAGCAGGCGGTCAGGGCCCAGGAGGACGGCTTCTTCGATCGCGAGATCGCCCCCATCCCAGATCACGAGGGCAACGACGTGGCCAAGGACGACGGCCCGCGCGCAAGCTCCTCCTATGAGAAGCTCTCACAGCTCCAAGAGGCCTTCGAGGGCGGCGGCGGCGTGACGGCCGGCAACTCCTGCCCGCTCAACGACGGCGCCGCCGCTGCGCTGATCATGTCGGCGGAGAAGGCGTCTGAGCTGGGGCTCAAGCCGCGAGCGCGGGTGATCACCGCCGCCACGGCAGCCAACGAGCCCGAGTACATGGGCGTCGCCCCCATCCCGGCCATCAAGAAGGCGCTCGAGCGGGCCGGCATGACTATCGACGACGTGGACATCGTGGAGCTCAACGAGGCCTTTGCGGCCCAGGTGATCCCGATCATGGCCGAGTGCGACATCCCGCTGGAGAAGCTCAACCCGCACGGCGGCGCGATCGCCCTCGGCCATCCCTTCGGCATGACCGGTGTGCGCATCATGACCACGCTGCTCAACGGCCTCGACACCGCCGATGGCACGATCGGCCTCGAGACGATGTGCGTGGCCGGCGGCCAGGGCGAGGCGATGCTGGTCGAGCGCCTGGGCTAGAAGACCCCTGAAAAAGTGCCCGTCCTGTCCGGTCTGAGCGGGACCATTCTGGCATGCTTGCTACCGAATCCAGGCAGGTCGGGTTCTTCGATGCGGCCGAGATGG
>Ga0136620_10001668_pt1 | contig 10574 bp, 7 predicted proteins | sample AntDrymUQ4162106_2_FD_104806 | JGI IMG/M metagenome (GOLD analysis project Ga0136620, IMG submission 104806) | Polar desert sand microbial communities from Dry Valleys, Antarctica - metaG UQ416 (21.06) | ecosystem: Environmental > Terrestrial > Soil > Desert | place: Antarctica: Dry Valley... | reverse complement strand
GCCCTGCAGCAGCACCTCGTCGGCCATCTTGAAGGCGTTGAGCACGCTCGTCTTCTCGTTGGCGACGGTGAGCAAGCGGTCGTTCGGGATGACGATCAGCGTGTCGACCTTCTCCTTCAGGCGTTGCACGCCGCTGTCGGCCTGGACGGCCCGACGGCGGCCCTCGAACGTGAACGGTCTCGTGACGACACCGATGGCGAGGGCGCCGGCAGCTCGCGTGATCTCGGCGATCACCGGCGCTGCGCCCGTTCCGGTGCCACCGCCCTCACCGGCGGTGATGAACACCATGTCCGAGCCCTTGATGATCTCGTCGATCTCCTCGTGGTGCGCCTCCGCCGCTGTGCGTCCCACCTCGGGGTCGCTCCCGGCTCCGAGCCCTCGAGTGAGGTCTCGTCCGATGTCGAGCTTGACGTCGGCGTCGCTCATCAGCAACGCCTGGGCGTCGGTGTTGATGGCGATGAACTCCACGCCCTTCAGGCCGGCATCGATCATGCGGTTGATGGCGTTGACGCCACCGCCGCCAACGCCGATCACTTTGATCACGGCCAGATAGTTCTGCGGTGAAGCAGGCATCATCGATACCTCCTGGCCCGAAGCCCGGTTGTCGTCGTAGAGAGGCGCACGCACCATGTTCGCATGTGGAATCGGCCAGGTTGGGGACTGTGTACGCGAGCCGCCGGTGGAGCGGTCAGGCATGCTATCAACGGTCGATCACCCTGACGCGGTTTCCTGCACGGTCACCTTGTCCGTCGACACGTCGATCCGAGCCGGCAGGCGGTCGGTGTCCATGTCGATCACCGTCTCCAGGCGCGCCAGCTTGTCGACGAGGTCGTCACCAGAGCCGAGGCGCACCTCGGTGCCGCCCGTCAGCGCCAGGCGCACATCGCTGCCGTCGTTGGCTACGTCGATCACCTCGGTGATCGGGCGCACAGATGGTGTCAGAGCCCGCGCCATCGCCGCAGCTGCGACGAACCCGGCCGGTGCGAACTCGCCCGCCTCCGGGCTCGGCGGATTCTCGCTGCGCACGAGCATGAAGTCCACCGGCTGGCCGTCGACGAGGTCGAGCACGCGGCCCTCGCTGTCGATGACCCTGAAGCGGCTGTCACCGCCCTGGAACGTGGCCGCCGGCACCCGCTCGCGAATCTCGATGGAGGCGGAGTCGGGGAACTTCGTGTCGACCCGGGCCTCCTCTACCCACGGGATGCGCTCGATGCGCTCCTCGAACCCGCCGGTGTCGGCACGCAGCGTCGGCTCGCCGGTGAGATCGTCGATGATCGGTTGCAACTCGTCGCGGCTGTAGACGGCGTCTGACACGCTGACGGTCTCGATCGAGAACACTGACGAGCCCAGCACGGCAAGTCCTGCGACGACGAGGATCAGCACCGCGAACACCGCCACCACCCACCGAAGGCGCTTGCGCCCCCGCGCCTTGTGCACCGCTGCCCGCCGCTGGCGCAGCTTGGGCTCGATACCGGTAGCGCGTGCCGCCTCTGCACTGCCCACGATCTCTCCGAGTTTGCTGTCGTCGTCGATGAACACCCGCTGGCGCTCCGCGGCGCTCTCTGCCTGGTCTCGCTCGCTGCGTTCGCTCGACTGCTGCTGGTCTCGCTCGCTGCGTTCGCTCGACTGCTGCTGGTCTCGCTCGCTGGCGCTTCCCTCGCCAGCCGACTTCTCGTCGTTCACATCCTGGGGGCCGAAGCGGTACCCCGTATGGCTGTCGTCTGCGTGCGGGCCGTGATGCTCGTCGTCGACGTTCGTCAGGCGGGGGCGGGGGGTGCTGCCGCTGAGGAGCTCTTCGATCTCGGGGCTGTCGAGGTCGATGTCGGCGCCGCGGGTGAGGTCGTCGACCTGGAACATTCGCAGCAGTTCATCGAGCACAGCCTCAGATGGGCGGTCGTCGCCGAGCGATCCGGAGTTGCTCACCGGTGAGACTCCCCCACGCTCGTGACGCCGTCGAACCCGACGAGTCGCACCTCGGAGCGGAGCTGGAAACCTGTGCTCTCGGCGACGGCCGAGCGCACGTGTTCCATCACGGCCAGCACGTCAGCAGCGCGACCGTCGGGACTGGATTGGATGAAGTTGGCGTGCTTCTCCGACACCCACGCCCCGCCGATCTGCAACCCGCGCAGGCCGAGCCCATCGATCAGCAGGCCGGCGCTCACCTCGCCCGGGACCGGGTTCACGAACACCGATCCGCAGTTCTGACCGCCTGGCTGGTGCTCGCGGCGCCAGCGCACGATCTCCGAGATGCGGGTCATCGCCGGCTCGGCATTGCCACGCTCCAGGGCGAGACGCGCAGAAAGGACGATCTGGTCGTCGGCAACCGCCGAGCTGCGGAAGCGCAGCTGCAGGTCATCGGCCGCCACGACGTCGGCCCGGAGCCGGCCGGGCGCGCCGATCGACGCCATCGTGACGTCAACGAGCACGGCCGCCATGTCCGCTCCGTGGCCGCCGGCGTTCATCTTCACCGCCCCACCGATCGAGCCGGGGATCCCCACCGCCCATTCGAACCCGACGATGCCTGCCGATGCCAGCCGGCGCGCCAGCGACGGCAACGATGCCGCGCCTGGCACGTCGACCACGATCTCGGAGGCGTCGCCGTACGTGACGACCACGAACCCCGCCTGCTCGGCGCCGTCCGACATCTCGAGGTCGGCGAGGGTCACGGCGATCCCCGCGAATCCTGCGTCGGCGACGAGCATGTTGGAGCCCTTTCCCACCACGATCAGTGGCAGGCCGGTCGCAGACCGGGCACCGGCTATTCGCTCCAGGTCGGCAACCGAGTGGGGACGGGCCAGCACGGCTGCCCGCCCGCCGACGCGGTACGTGGTGAACGGCGCCAACGGCACGTCGAGGTGCGCCGTCGTCCCGATCGCCGCCGCGGCCTCGTCGAAGGCGGACGTGGTCACCGCCGTCACGCTCGTGACACCGTGCCGGCGTGCCGGGCGGAGAGCACCTCGTCGGGAAGCGAGGCCACGTCTCCGCAGCCCATCGACACGCACACATCGCCGTCGCCCACCTCACGGGCCAGGAACGTCACCAGATCGTCACGGTGGGGCAGCCACACCACGCGCACCCGTGGATGGGCCTCCGTGACGGCGTTGACGATCAACTTGCCGCTCACGCCCGGGATCGGCGTCGTGCCAGAGGCGTAGATCTCGGTGACCACAACGAGGTCGGCGTCGACGAAGGCGTTGGCGTAGTCACGCCACATCTCGGCCACCCGATGGAAGCGATTTGGCTGGAACACGGCGATGACGCGGCGCCAGCCGTCGCCGCCGTGTTTGGCCGCCGCCAGCGCTGCGGCGATCTCGGCTGGGAGGTGGGCGTAGTCGTCGACGAACGTCGCCCCGCCGTCCATGCCGCGGATGTCGAACCTTCGCGCCACGCCGCCGAAGCGTTCGAGCGCCCCTCGGACCGTCTCAAACGGTACGCCGATCTCGAGTGCCATCGCCGCTGCGCCGGCGGCGTTGAGCATGTTGTGCTCACCGCGCAGCGGCAGCGTGATCCGTCCGAGCAGGTCGTCACCCTTGCCGAGTGAGAACGACGCCGTGCCGCGCAGCGCTTCGGAACCGGTGATCCGGTACGTGGCCTTCGCCGACCGGCCGTACGACACGGCGCCGTGCTCGGCGGCGAGCCTGGCGCACGCCTCGTCGTCGGCGCACAGCACTCGTGGGCCGTCGATCTGTGCCAGGTAGCGATCGAAGGCGGCGACGATGCCGTCGAACGATCCGTACAGGTCGAGATGGTCGACGTCGATGTTGGTCAGGATCGTGCCGTACAGCGGTAGCTCGAGGTGCGTGCCGTCGCTCTCGTCGGCCTCCACGACGAGCCAGTCTCCTCCCGTCCACTGGGCGCCCGTGCCCATGTCGGTCACATCACCGCCGATCACGAAGTTCGGCTTCAGCCCGGCGTCAGCGAGGATCAGCAGCAGCATCGACGTCGTGGTGGTCTTGCCGTGCGTGCCGGCGACGGCCAAGGCTTGGGCCTGCGCGCAGATCGATGCCAGCATCCCCGCCCGGCGCACGAACGGGATACCGCTGGCCTCGGCGGCGCGCCGCTCGAGGTTGTCGGCGGGGATGGCCGGAGAGGCCGTGACCGCGTCGGAGCCCTGCACATTCTGCGCGCCATGGCCGATCATGACGTCGACGCCGGCCGCCCGTACGCGGTCAAGCACCGGCTGCTCGCGGATGTCGCTACCCGACACACGGTGGCCCATCTCGGCCAGGGCGATGGCCACCGCGCTCATGCCGGGGCCGCCGACACCGATCACGTGCAGGCGGTGCGGGCGCGCCAGGTCGAGCGGCGCCGTCGGTCGGACCGAAGGGGCAGCAGTGGCACTCACGACGGCTCTCAGGGTAGAGCCACACGCTCGATCAGGGCTGGCAATGCCCCGCTGCGGTGCACCTCGCCGGCGCGGCGCGCCCGCTGTTCCAACGTTCGGCGCCGGTCACCGTCGGCACGTAGCTGCTCGATGACGTCGCCGATGCGAGCCAGTTCGTCCTCCGCCAGCTGCACGGCGGCGCCCTGGTCCGCCAGCCAGCGAACGTTCGCGGTCTGGTGATCGTCGGCGGCACCCGACCATGGCACCAGCACTGCCGGAACGCCGGCCGCCGCCACCTCGGCAACCGTGCTGGCGCCGCCGCGCCCGACGAACATGTCGGTGGCTGCGTAGCTCAGCGCCAGCTCCTCGTCGAAGGCCAGCACCTGGTACAGCACGCCCGTCGATCCATCGCCCAATGCCACCCCTGCAATGAACCGCCGCCCGACCACGTGACGCACGGCCAAGCCGACATCGTCACGGTGGGCGGCCACGTAGCCGGCGACAGCGGCGTTGATCGCCGCCGATCCGAGCGAGCCTCCCGTCACGGTCACCACGAAACGGTCGGTGGGGAGGCCGAGCGCCCGGCGAGCGGCGTCACGGCCGGCGGCGCGGTCGACGTCGAGCACTGCCTGGCGCACCGGTGCACCGGTCATCTCTGCTCGCGGCAGCGACGACCCCGGAAAGGCGACCGCACAGGCGGCGGCGAATCGGGCGGCGAGCGCGTTGGCCCGCCCGGGACGTCGGTCGTAGCTGACGACGACGATCGGAATGTGCAGCAACCGGGCGGCGAACACGGTCGGCATGGCGCCATAGCCGCCGACCGACACGACGACGCGTGGATCGAGGCGCAGCAGGAGCCGCCTGGCCCGAGCTGTTGCGGCGAGCATCTTCGGGGCGAAGGCGACGTTGCGCCACGTCAGGGTGCGCTGCAGGCCGACGACATCGAGGAGCGTGTGCGGGTACCCCGTCGGTGGAACGAGCGTCGTCTCGACGCCGCGTTCGGTGCCCACGTAGTGGATCGCAGCACGTTCGCGGCCGGTGGCGACGAGGCTGTCGGCCACCGCCATCGCCGGGAACACATGACCGGCGGTGCCACCGCCGGTCACCACGGCAAACACGGTCACTGGGCTCCCTTGCCCGTGTTCGCCCCATTCAGAACGGTCATCCCGCTCGCCGGGCCACGTTCAACAGCAAGCCTGCTCCGGCCATCGACACGAACAGCGACGTGCCACCGGCCGAGAAGAACGGCAGCGTCAGACCGGTGACGGGCACCAGCCCGGTGACGCCTCCCACGTTGACGATGGTTTGCACGGCGAACCACACGGAGATGCCGCCTGCCAGCACCATTCCGAACCGGTCGGGGGCGGCCAGCGCCGTCTGGATGCCGAAGTACACGAGCAATGCGAAGCCGCCGAGCACGGCGAACGCCCCGATCAGACCTAGCTCGTCGGCGATCACAGCGAAGATGAAGTCGCTGTGGGCGAGCGGCAGGTAGCCGAGCTTGCCCTTGCCCTCGCCGACGCCCGATCCGAGGATGCCGCCGTTGGCGATGCTCAAGAAGCCCTGCCACGTCTGGTACGACTGGTGGTCCTTCTGGCCGGCGATGTCGGCGAGCGCCGTGAAACGGGCCATTCGACGTTCGCTGGAAACCACGAACAGGGCCATCGTCGCCAGCGCCGACGCCGTGATGACGCTGAGCGGGAACATCGGCACACCACCGACGAAGGCGGCGCCGACGACGATGGCGCCGAGCACGATCGCCGCTCCGAGGTCGCCCTGCACGAGGCAAGCTCCCGACGCCGCCGCCGCCAGCAGGGCGATCGGTGCCAACACACGTCGCGAGTCGTGCAGCACGAGGATGCGCCGGCTGAGCAGATCGGCGGCGGCGATCACGACCGCCACCTTCAGCAGCTCTGACGGCTGCATCGTGAGCGGACCGATCCTGATCCACGCCTGGGCGCCGTCCACGTTGATACCGACCTGGGGAACGAACGGCAGCGCCATGCCGGCGAGGGCGACGATCAGCATCGGCACACTCAACCGTCGCCAGAAGTCGTAATCGACGCGCACGGCCAACCCCATCCCCACGGCGCCGAGCGACGTCCACAGCAGCTGACGGTTGAAGTAGTGGAATGGGCTCTGGCCCTCGTTCACGAGTGCCGTGGCCGATGCCGACAGCACCATGACGAGGCCGAGCATCACGAACACCACCACCACGAGCGCGATCACGTAGAACGCCGTCGTGGGCGGGGCGTCGACACGCGAGGCGCTGTGCGGGACTCGGCGCGGGCCGAGTCCGCTGCGGCGTTGCGCCTCGAGCCGCTGCAGAGCGAGCCGGCGGCGATCCTTGAGCGTTGCTGCGGAGGTGTTCACGTCGGAGCTCCTTGAGTGGAGGGATCGACGAGACCGCCAAGGGCCTCGACGCGATGCCGGAAGTCGTCGCCCCTGGCGGCGTACCCGGTGTACCAATCGAAGCTGGCGCATCCCGGCGAGAGCAGCACGACGTCGCCGGGTCGTACCAGCTCGGCGGCCCGGTCGACGGCGACGCCCATGTCTTCTGCGACGATCACGGGGCAGTGGCCCTGGAAGACCGCAGCGATGTCGGCGGCATCCTGGCCGATGGCCACGACAGCACGCACGCGGTGGGCTTGGCGTGCCATCGGCCCGAGATCGAGTCCCTTGTTCAACCCGCCGGCGATGAGCACCACGCGATCGAACGCAGCCATCGCCACGGAGGCGGCGTGGGGTGTGGTGGCCTTGGAGTCGTCGAACCAGCGCACGCCTCCATGGTCGGCCACGAGCTCCAAGCGATGGGCAGGTCCCCGGAAGTCACCGACTGCGCCAGCTACCGCAGCGCTCGTGGCCAGGCCCGTCTCGATCGTGAGCGCCGCCGCCGCCAGTGCGTTCGTGAGATCGTGTGGCAGACAGCGGCCCATGGTGGTCAGCGGCGCCAGCTCGCCGCCAGGGCCCCAGAGCGCTTCGTGTTGGATGCGGTAGTCGGCTCCCGTGAGACCGAAGCTGCGCTGGGGGCCGGGCGCCCTGCGCACATGGCGCATCACGACATCGTCATCGACGAAGCCGATCGCCGTGTCGCTGGGTCCCTGCAGGGAGAAGATGCGGGACTTGGCCGCCTCGTAGCTGGCCATCGATTCGTGCCAGTTCAGATGGTCCTCGGCGAAGTTCAGCCACACCGCCGCCTCGGAGCGGAACTGCTCGGTCCACCGCAGCCGAAAGCTGCTCGCTTCCACGACGAACACGTCGATGTCGAGATCGAGGGCCTCGAGCAACGTCACATCGGTGTTGCCGGCGACGATCGGGCGCCGGCCGGCGGCCTCGAGCATCGCCGCCGCCAGCAGCGTCGTCGTGGTCTTGCCGTCGGTGCCGGTGACGGCCAACATCGGTCTCGGCCCTCCGGTGCGCTCCTGCTCGAAACGGTAGGCCAGCTCGATCTCACTCACCACCACACTGCCGGCCTCCGCGGCTGCGGCGAACAGCGGGTGCGTCTCGGGAACACCAGGAGCCGGCACCACGGTGTCGACATCGCCGAGCGCTTCGCCGACGTCGACGGCATCGATGACGTCGGCTCCGAGCTCGCCGGCCTGGCGCCGGGCGTCGTCGTCGAGTACGTCGTCGGTCGCCAGCACGGACCAGCCGCGGCGCGTGAGAGCGCCGATCGCCGACCGGCCGGCGATTCCCAACCCGTACACGAGCGCTGTGGTCACGGCCCGGTTCCGATGTCGCTGGCCAAGCGCGTGAAGTCGGCGATGAAGATGCCGAGGGCGGTGGCCACGAACACGGCGGCGATCAGCCAGAAGCGGATGATCACCGTCGTCTCCGGCCAGCCGAGCAGCTCGAAGTGGTGGTGGACGGGCGACATGCGCAGCAAACGCTTCCTGCGTCCCGATGCCTTGAACACGCCCATTTGCAAGGCGACCGAGCCGGCCTCCAGAACGTTGATGCCGCAGATCAGCACGAGCAGCAACTGGGTGTTGAGCGTCAGTGCCAAGAACGCCAACGCAGCGCCGATGCCGAGCGCTCCGACGTCGCCCATGATGATCCTCGCCGGCGCTGCGTTGTACCACAAGAAGCCGCCGCATGCGCCGGCGAAGGCGGCCGCCATGACCCCCATGTCGAGCGGGTTGACGACCGCGCCGTAGATCTCATCGTTGCGGAACAGCAGATAGCCGATGATCACGAACGCACCGAATGCCATCATCGCCGAACCGCCTGCCAGGCCGTCTAGACCGTCGGTCACATTGACGGCGTTCGTCGTCGCCCAGATGATGGCGGCGGCGAACATCACCCAGACGACGGTCGGCACCTCCCAGCCTGGCGAGTCGGCGCGCGTCAGCGAGATCGTCTCAGCGACGCCGGTGGCGGCGACGAGCCACCACGCCAAGCCGACCGACATGAGCATCGTGATGTAGTTCTTCCGGCGCCAGAAGATGCCGCGGTTGTGGCCCTTGCGCACCTTGATGACATCGTCCAGCAGACCCATGCCCGCCATGGCGACGATGCCGACCCACACGACGAGGCCCTGGCGGGAGAACACCAGGCCTTCACGCATGTGGGCTGTCAGCCAGCCGAGCAAGGCCCCGCCGATGATGGCCAGACCACCCATTGTCGGGGTGCCCTGCTTGAGCATGTGGTGCTCGGGGCCGAGATCCTCCTTGCCCAGGATCGGTTGGCCGAGGCCGCGCTTGGAGAAGAAGGAGATCAACAGCCGGGTCCCGAACAGCGCCGCCATTCCGGCAACGGCACCGGCGATCAGGACGGCGATCATCGGAATCGCTCGGCCTGGACAGCCATTGCCTTCGCCGCCACGAGGCGGTCGTCGAAGGGCAGTTCGCGGTCGCCGATCGTCTGGGTGGTCTCGTGCCCTTTGCCGGCGATGACGACGACATCGCCCGGCCGAGCCTCGTCGACGGCGAGCTTGATGGCCGCCGCCCGATCAGGTTCGATGATCAACCGCTGGCGCCCCGTCGGATCGACACCGTGCACGATGGCGTCGATGATCGCCAACGGCTCCTCGTGGCGCGGGTTGTCAGACGTGACGATGGTGACATCGGACCTCGCTGCCGCCACGGCGCCCATGTGAGGACGCTTCTGCGTGTCGCGGTCACCGCCGCAGCCGAACACGGCGATCACGCGGCCCCCTTCGTGGGCGCGAGCGAGGGAGCGGGCTGCCGCCAGCAGCGATTCCAGCCCTTCTGGCGTGTGTGCGTAGTCGACGATGACGTCGAGCCCCACCGGCGAGTCGACTCGCTGGAACCGCCCAGGCACGGGGGCCACGGCGGCGAGGCCGGCAGCGATGGCGTCGCGCTCGATCCCGAGCACGTCCGCGGCCGTCGCAGCGGCCAGCACGTTCATGACGTTGAAGTCGCCGCCGATGGGCACCACGAGGACCGAGTCACGCCATGTCAGCTGCAGTCGTCCTGCCTCGACGACCACGCCAGAAGCATCGGCGCGTGAGAAGGGCACGATGTCGATCTCGGCGGCGTCGGCCAGCAAGCGGCCGTACAGGTCGTCGACGTTGACGACGCCCACCGTTGTGCGTTCTGCTTCGAACAGCCGGAACTTGGCCCTGAAATACCCCTCCATCGAGCCGTGCAGATCGAGGTGGTCCTCACCCAGGTTCGTGAACACGGCGAGCGCGAACGTCGTGCCGTCGACACGATGCAGCTGGAGGGCGTGCGACGACACCTCCATCACCACGGCTGCCTTGCCGCCGGCGACGAAGCCGGCAAGACGGTCCTGCAGCTCGGGAGCCTCTGGGGTCGTGCGCGCCCCCGACAGCGTGCCGATGACACCGGTAGGACGTCCGGCCGCTTCCAGGATCGATGCCAGCAGGTGCGAGGTCGTGGTCTTGCCGTTCGTGCCCGTGATGCCGACGATCGGGATGCTGGCACTGGGCGTCCCGGAGACCGTGCTGGCCATCCAGCCCAGGCAGCCGCGCACATCGCGCACGACGAGCTGCGCCACGCCGTCGATCGTCACGCCGTCGATCGCCACCTCGTGGTCCACGATGAGCGACGTGGCACCCTTGGCCACGGCCTCTTGGGCATGTTCGTGACCGTCGTGGTGGTCGCCGCGGAGGCAGGCGAACGCCATTCCGGGCGCCACGATCCGCGAGTCGTGCGTGATGGCGCCGACCCGGTGCCCCGGTTCGCCGATGATGCGCGCCTCGCACTCGACCGGCAAGTCGCCGGCGATCCGTTCGAGTGTGGTCACGATGTCGTCATTCCTGCGG
>Ga0136620_10001667_pt1 | contig 10575 bp, 8 predicted proteins | sample AntDrymUQ4162106_2_FD_104806 | JGI IMG/M metagenome (GOLD analysis project Ga0136620, IMG submission 104806) | Polar desert sand microbial communities from Dry Valleys, Antarctica - metaG UQ416 (21.06) | ecosystem: Environmental > Terrestrial > Soil > Desert | place: Antarctica: Dry Valley... | reverse complement strand
GTTCCGTAGCCGGTGGAGCGTGTCCCGGCTCGGGCGGATGTTCCGTAGCCGGTGGAGCGTGTCCCGGCTCGGGCGGATGTTCCGTAGCCGGTGGAGCGTGTCCCGGCTCGGGCGGATGTTCCGCAGCCGGTGGAGCATGTCGCGGCTCGGGCGGATATTCCGCAGCCGGTGGAGTACGTCCCCGCTCAGGCGGACCTTGCGCAGCCGGTTGCGCAGGCGCCTTGTCAGGTGGAGATTCCGCAGCCGGTGGCGCACGGGCCTAACGCTAACCTCACCCGGCCGTGGCCGCCTCAGCCAACATGCCAAACGGGCAGACAGTGGTGATGAAGTTCGGGGGCACCTCGGTGGCCGACGCTGAACGAATCAAGCGCGCAGCCGCGCGCATCGTCGAGGCGGCGGAGGACGGCAACCGCGTGGTGGCGGTGCTCTCCGCGCGAGGGAAGACGACCGACGAGCTGGTGGCCATGGCCGAGGAGGTCTCCGAGCACCCGCACCCGCGGGAGATGGACATGCTGCTGTCCACCGGCGAGCGGATCTCCTGTGCACTGGCGGCGATGGTGATAAACGACCTGGGCCACGAGGCGATCTCGCTCACCGGCTCCCAGGCAGGCATCGTGACCGACACCTCGCATACCAAGGCGCGCATCCTGGATGTGCGGGCCGACCGCATCAGCACGGCCCTGGATCAGCAGAAGATCGTCCTGGTGGCGGGTTTCCAGGGCGTTTCCACGTCTTCGGATGTGACAACGCTCGGGCGGGGCGGATCTGACACCACCGCGGTCGCGCTCGCTGCGGCTCTGGGCGCCGATGTGTGCGAGATCTACACGGATGTCGCGGGCGTTTTCAGCGCGGATCCGCGGATCGTGCCCGACGCCAAGAAGCTCGCCGTGGTCTCGTTCGAGGAGATGCTGGAGATGGCGGCCTCGGGCGCCGGCGTGCTGCAGCTGCGCGCGGTGGAGTACGCGCGCAACCACGGCATCCCGCTCCACTGCCGATCCAGCTTCGACGACGGACCGGGTACCTTCGTCGTGGACGAGCACACCACCATGGAACGACCACTGGTCACAGCAGTCACGCACTCCACCGACGAGGCGCGGATCACACTCACCGGCCTGCCGGACCGTCCCGGCATCGCCGGCCGCGTGCTGACCGCGCTCGCCGACGCCAACGTCAACGTGGACATGATCATTCAGAACGAGCCGGAGACCGAGGAGCAGCGGGCGGACATGTCCTTCACGGTTCCGCGCAGCGACCTGATCGCCGCCCGCGACGCGCTCGAGCCGCTCAAGGCCGAGCTGGGCATCGGCGAGGTGGCGTCGGATGACCGCATGGGCAAGGTGTCGATCGTGGGTGCGGGCATGAAGTCCCATCCCGGCGTGGCGGCCACGACCTTCAGCGTGCTCGGCGAAGCCGGGGTGAACATCGAGATGATCTCCACGTCTCCCATCAAGATCTCGTGCGTGATCCGCGAGGAGGAGGTGGAGGCCGCGGTGCGGGGGCTGCACAGTGCGTTCGACCTCGGCGCCGACGCCATCCGCCGTGAGGACGTCCAGGGCGACCACCGGCCGGTCATTCGGCCCGATGAGGCGGCCTGACGATGCGCGTAGCCGTGGTGGGAGCAACCGGGGCCGTGGGCTCGACCATGCTCGGAGTGATGCGCGAGCGGGGCTTTCCCGCGGATGAGCTGGTGCCGTTCGCCTCCGAGCGCTCGGCCGGCAGGCGGCTTGCCTTCGGGGACTCCGAACTCAGCGTAGCCGCGCTGAACGACGACACGATCCAGGGCTTTGACCTGGCGCTATTCTCGGCCGGGTCCGGCGTGAGCGAGCAGTGGGCGCCGCGTTTCGCGGAGGCCGGAGCGGTGTCCGTGGACAACTCCTCGTTCTGGCGCATGGCCGACGACGTGCCGCTGGTCGTCTCCGAGGTCAACCCGGAGGCGCTGGAGCACCACCGCGGGATCGTGGCCAACCCCAACTGCTCGACGATGCAGATGGTGGTGGCGCTCAAGCCGATTCTCGACGCCGCGGGCATCGAGCGGCTCGTGGTGTCCACCTACCAGTCGGTGTCCGGTACCGGACAGCGGGCGGTCGAGGAGCTGCGCGACCAGGCGCGCGCCGTGATCGAGGCCGGCGAGCTGCCGGCCCCGACCATCTACCCGCACCAAATCGCGTTCAACGCGATCCCTCAGGTGGAGAGCTTCAAGGACGGCGACGACTACACCACCGAAGAGCGCAAGATGATGGCCGAGACGCGCAAGATCCTCGGCGATCCCGACATTCCCATCTCGGCCACCTGCGTGCGGATCCCGGTCTACACCGGCCACTCCGAGTCGGTGAACGTTCAGACCGCCAAGGACCTCTCCCCGGAGCAATGCCGCGAGGTGCTGGCCGAGGCGCCGGGGGTGCGAGTGATCGACGACCCGGCCAGTGCCCTCTACCCGACCGCCATCGACGCCGCGGGCCAGGACGATGTGCTGGTGGGCCGCATCCGCCGCGACCCCTCGCACGGCCGCTGCCTGAACCTGTGGGTGGTGGGCGACAACCTGCGCAAGGGCGCCGCCACCAACGCGGTCCAGGTGGCCGAGCTGCTCAGCCAGCGCTCGCTGTTGCGCGGGGCGCCGGCCGCCTAGCCAGCGCTGCGCCCGCCACGCAGAGCACGGTAGTGTCGCCGATCCGGCGGCCCTTCGTCTCACACTCGTAAACACTCGTCCCTACTCGGGTCAGCGCCTGCGGCCACCCTTCCGGGCGCAGCGCTTGCCCACCACTGTCAGCCCGCGGCGCAGCGACTCGATGGTCCCGTCGGCACGGCGAATAGAGATCGTGTGAGCGCCCGGCTTGAGGCAGCGCACCCGCACCGACAGCGTCTTGACGTCGCCGAAGCGCACCCGCCGGAGCCGCCGGCCGTCGAGCCGCAGCGTCGTCCTGCGGTCGAACGACTGGCCGGTGACCGTCAGCACCGTGGTCCGGCGCGCCCTGACGCTTGCGGGTGAGACCGTGAGTCCGCGCGACGGAGCCGGCGCGCCGGTGGCTGCGTCGTTTACGTTGACGAAGAAGGTCTTGCGGCGCCTCCCGCCGGCCGAGTCGACCGCCTCCAGCGTGAACTCGCGGAAGCCGATCTGACCCGAACGCGGGGTCCAGCTCACGGTTCTGCCGGCGGCGCTCATGCCGGCCGGACCGGCCACGACGCGAACGCCCACCGCCTGGCCGTCGAGATCGGACACCAGCGGGACGAACGCCCAGGGCACGCCCACCTCCGCGAACGGATTGGGCTCGCCCGCGATGCTCGGCGGCGGATTTCCGATGCCGCGTACCGCGATCGTCGTAGGGGCGCTCTCGGCACTCCGGCGCAGCTCCGGATCGATCGCCTGCACGCTGACCTCGTACCGCCGCCCCGGCGGCAGCGCGATCTCCAGACCACTGTAGGCCGAGGAGACCGCCTGCTCGATCGGCTCGCCCGCGGAGGCCGGCACCGGCCGCGCGATGACCGCGTACATCTCGGCGCCCTCGGAAGCTCCCCAACGCGCGAGGGCGCCGTTGCGCGTCGGCTGGACGGAAACCGCCGGGGGGCTTGGCGGCGCCTGAGCGTCGACCACGTCGACCGCCCGCGGCCAGTAGCGGGTCTCGAGCGGGATGTCGGCGCGCTTGATCACCGCGTAGGGGTGAAATCGGCCGGTGCCCATCCTGGAGAGGTCCCACGTGGCGGCGGCGCGCGGCGGAAGGTCCGAACGCGATCAGTGTGCCGCCCGCGCCCTCGCTGTCGTCGTCGGCCCAGAGGTCGATCTTCGTCCCCGGCGGGGGGTTGGCGACCTTGAAGCGAAGCGGCAGTCGCTCGCGGGTAGAGAGCCTGCGCGCGGGCAGGTCGCTCTTCGCCGGCCTCAGGTCGGGCGCAGGACGGGGCCTCAACACGCGCGCGTCGGTGATGCGCGGCCCGCGCAGCCGCTTGATGCGCCAGACGCCGGCTGGCGCCTTGGGGACGAGGAAGGTGAGCTCGTGCCGGCGGCGGCTGATGGAGACGAGGCCGCCGGTGCGATTGTCCGGGCGGGACGCGTTCTTCCGGGTGAGCCTCATCCGGCGCCCGCGGACGCGCGGGCTCGTGAGCCGCACGTTGGGGATGCCCTTGGAGCTGCGGATCCTGAACGCCACGAACCCCTTCCCGCGCCGTACGCGCAACGCCGTGCGTGCGCGGCGCGCGCTCGCGTTCGCCGCTATGTCCACGGTGCGGTAGTCGGAGAGGTTGATGAAGAACCTGAACTTGAGGCCATCCCAGATCAGGGCGCCGGAGAACGTGGTTGAGATGCAATTGCCGCCGAGCCACTTGGGCGCGCACTTCGTGATCGTCACCTTGCCGGCCGCCGCCTTGTCGGAGACGAGTGCGTAGGCGCCGCCGACCTTCTTGCCCGGGAAAATGGGCGAGTTGTCGGGGATGCGCAGCTCGACGCCGGCCTCGCCGGTGAAGTGGGGCGGATCGATGCCGAACGCAAACGGTCCGCGGACGAACCCGAACAGGGAGTCCGTGTATCCGGAGATCGTGAACAGGTGCGGCGGCTTGTAGTGCGCCGTGGCGTCGGAGATGTCGAGGCCCTTGCGCAGGGGAGTCGACCTTGCTGCCCACGCTTTCGAAGCCGTCCGGGAACGTAAACGTCTCGGGGATCGCGGGCGCGAAGGCCACGTGGCCGTGCACGAACGTCTCGCCTGAGAGCTTGTAGTCGAACTCGCCGGTGCCGACGACGCGGTTCTTGAGCGCGGTCACGAGCACGTTTCCCGTGATGCGCGGCGGAGGCTTGCAGCCGTCGGCCGGGCACTTGGCGTCCTGGATCGCGCCCTGGCATGCCGCCGAGTTCGGCTTATCGTTGCCTTTGGCGCCGCACCCAGGCGGGGGCGGAGCGTAGTTGACACCCGAGAGGTTCTCGGCATGGAGCTCGGCCCGTTTGAGCTGGAGGACGACGCCGATGTCGGGGTCGTTGACGCCGCACGAGCTGCAGCCAGTCGAGTCGTAGGTGGCCTTGATCTCGTCGAACTTGCCCTCCTTTACCACGACCGGGTCGATCACCAGCTTGCCGAAGGAGTTGGCCTTGAGCTCCCCGCGGCCGCGCCAGATGTCGCCGTCGTCGAGGTAGCTCAGCCGTGTGTCCCTGATCTTCAGGGGCGTGCCCGGGACGTCTGACTCCGGGACCGCTACCTCGCCGCCGCGTACGCGCCGCTTGCCGTCGCTCTGGCCCTGGACGGCGAGGGCGCCGCTGATGGGTCCGAAGTAGAACGGCAGGCCGAGCTTGCCGGTCACGAGCGCTCCGCCGCCCTGCGAGCCCGCGGGCACCAGGAACAGTGCCGTGTCGGTGGAGCCGGATGTGGCCCCGGCGATCGTCTGGGTGGTCGAGTCGAGGAAGCCCCAGCCCGACAGCCGCAGCTTGATCGCCTCCATGCCGCTGAGGCGTGCGAGCCCCCCGATTCCCGACAGCGGGTCGGCGGTGGCCCGTGTGTCGATGGTGAGCTTGCCGGTGGCTACCGCGCGCGAGCCGGCGTACAGGAGGCCCGTGCGCTCGCCCCCGTCCTCGAGCGGCGCGAGTGCGATCGAATGCGCCTCCGGGTCGAGTATCAGCGGCGCCCCGTCCGGGGTGCCGTCGGTCACGATTCGGGCGCCGTTGCTGAAACGGGTGTTCCCATCCGCCCGGAAGATCCCTGGGCTCTGCTCCTTGATGCAGTCCGCGAGCACCTCGACGGTGTCGATCGTCATCGACCCGGCGCAGGCGGGGTCCGGGGGCTCCACGGTGAATGTCTGGCTGGCGGACGTAGGGTCGGTGTTCCCGGCAGGGTCAGTGGCGCGCACCTCGAAGGTGTGTTCACCGTCGCTCTGCGCCGCGGTGGTGTGCGGTGAGTTGCAGGGGGCGAACGCGGCAGAATCGACGCGGCACTCGAAGCTCGACTCCGGCTCGCTCGAAGAGAAGGAAAAAGTGGGTGTCGAGTCGCTTGTGGTGGGCCCGGGGCCGGAATCGATCGTGGTCTGCGGCGCCGTGGTGTCCGGCGGCGGGTTGCCCTCGGACGGCGTGATGCGCACATCGAGCCCGGTCGAGTCGAAGAGGTTGCTTCCACCGGGCCCGACGAGGAAATCGATGGTCTGCCCCTCGGTGACCGCCACGCTTGCGAGCCCCATGCCGCCCGTGCCATCGGCGAAGGTCTGGCTGGCGCCGTTGGGGTACGAGCCAAAGGCGAGAGTCGTGTCCCCCCTGTCGATGAACCAGGTGATCCCGTCGCCGCCGTTCGGGTCGTAGTCCGTCACAGACCCCTCGACCTTCACCGAGCCGGTGATCGGACTGCGCCAGCTCACGACCGCGAACGCGTTGGACTCGGGATGGACCTTGATCGTCTGCGCCGGCCAGGTGATCCCGTTCGCCGTCTGAGTGGCGCTGGTCCTGTTCTTGCCGACCACCACGGACCCGGCTTCCCACTGCTCCCAGCCCTCCACGCCGTCGGCGTTTGTCCGGTAGCTGTCCATCAGCGTGTAGGTCCCGGGATGGGTGAGGCTTGCGCTGCGCTGGAAGCGCCAGACGCCTGCGTTCCCGAGATCGTCGGGATTCGGGTTCGCCTGGTCGGGCGAGACGCGGAATTCCCGGGCGAGGTTCCACTCCGCCGCCCCGCGTTCGTACGCCCCCATGTCGCAAGCGGGCCCTGTGGACGGGGCGCGTTGCGCTGGTCTGTCGCGGGGCAGCCGTCGCTCGTGCCGGCGTCTAACGCGGGGCTGTCTGCCAGCAGTGCGTGGGTCGCGGTCTGGCCGTCGTTGGGCTGGAGGGGACCGAGCTTGGGATCGCCGGTGCGGTCCGTGGGGGCGACGAAGCCGCACGACGCGTCGCTGTCGAGGTTGTGGGTGCTGCCGGCGGCCACGGGACCGAGGCAGTCGCCGCCGGCGTTCTGCGCCATGATCGTGTTCTTCAGCGTGGCCGGCACCGAGTTGCGCAGGCCTCCGCCCTGGCCGGCCGGCGCGCTGTTGGCGGCGATCGTGCTGTTCGTGATCGTCGCCGGCCCGTTGTTGTTGATGCCGCCGTAGTTGCCGGTCCCGCTGTCGCGGTTGATCGCCGTGTTCCCGCTCACGGTGCTGTTCGTCATCGCGAGCGTTCCCGACGCGTTCGAGATGCCAGCACCCGAGAAGGCGGTGTTGCCGCTCACCGTGCTGTTCACGAGTGTGAGCGAGCCGGTGCTGTAGATCCCGCCGCCGGCATTGAAGCCGGTGCCGATGTCGTTGGCACTGACGGCGACGGCTGTCAATGTCAGCGTGCCGGCGTTTCGGATGCCGCCGCCGAGGGTCGCGCGTCCGTGCTGCACGGTCAAGCCGTTGATCTCCACAGTGCCCGTGGCGTCGAAGGGCCGCTTGGCGCCCACTCCGTCCACGAAGGTGTTGAGCGCCCCGGCGCCGTCGATCGTCAGGCCGGCGACGTCCAGGTCCCCGGCCGCCGCCGTGTCGCCGAAGCCGTCGCTGCCGTCGATCGTGAGGGTGTAGGTGCCCGCGGGAACGGTGACGACATCGGCGCCCGAAACTGCGTTTGCAGCGAGGACGGCCTCGCGCAGCGAACAATCGGCCGCGTCGCAGGATCCGTCGGCGCTATCCGGCGTCTTGGTGACCGTAAAGGTCGCTGCCGCCTCTGGGGAAGCCGCTCCGAGCAGCGCACCCGCCACGGCTAGCAGGGCGAGGAGGCCGCCGGCGACCCGGCTCATGGGATCGCCACCGCGGTGACCTCACTGACCTCCGTGCGCTCGGCGAGGAACGGCGGCAGCTGAGCGAGCGCGTCCTCGAGGTTCCCCGCCTCGACCGTCCAATAGATCCGATGCCCGCCCAGCGCGCAGGAAGAGATCGTCTTCTGTCTGCGGAGAGGGCTCTCGAACCCCCGCCAGCTCGCATATGCGGTCCGGCATTCGGATGGTGCGTGGCGTTGGGAGAGGAGAAACTCGGCCACGCCGCGACCTTAGGCCAGCGGCTCTGGCGGGGCATCGGGGGAAGTCCCCCATCTTTCTGCCCGTGCCCCTCGGCCCAAGATGGTTTCCTTGCCCCCATCTTGACCGCGGCCCCCTGGTAGGGCGGGGCAGGGCGCTCAGCGACGATCAGCAGGCACAGCTCGCGGCCGTTTTTCCCGGCCTGGGGGAGCGCGGGGGTGAGCTCGAGAGCGAGCTCCCGCACGAGCGCTACCGCTTTCACTACGCGGTGCGAGCCCTGATGGAGCTGCTGGCCCGCTCACAGCCCTGTGTAGTGACTCTCGACGACATGCACTGGGCGGACGCGGCCTCCATCGAGCTGCTCTCCCACTTGTTGCGGCGACGCCCCGCGGCGCCCGTCGTGTTGCTGCTGGCCTTGCGCCCCGCGCAGGCACCGAAGGAGCTGATCGCCGCGCTCGACGCGGCGGAACGGGAGGGGGCATGCGAGCAGATCGAGCTCGCCCCTCTGAGCCGCTTCGAGGTCGAGGAGCTGCTCGACCCGTCCCTCGAAGAGTCCGTACGGGATGGCCTCTACTCAGACAGCGGCGGCAACCCGTTCTACCTGCAGCAGCTCGCGCGGGCCGCCGCCAGAGGCGCCACCCGGGGGGCATCTCCCGAGTTGACAACCAGCGAGGTGCCCCATTCGGTTCTCACGGCACTGGAAGAGGAGCTGGCGCTGCTGTCCCAGCCCTCGCGGCGCGTGCTCCAGGCGGCGGCGGTGGCCGGAGAGCCCTTCACCCCCGACATCGCCGGCGAGATCGCGGGTCTGTCCGTGCCCGAGGCGATGAAGGCTGTGGACGAGTCGATCGAGCGCGGGCTGCTGCATCCCACCGAGACACCACGCGAGTTTCGCTTCCGCCACCCGATCGTGCGGCGCGCGGTCTACGAATCGGCCGGCGAGGGCTGGCGCGGCGGCGCCCACGCGCGCGCGGCCGCCGCGCTCGCCGCTCGTGGCGCTCCCGCGGTCGCTCGCGCCCATCACATCGAGCGCTCCGCGGGCGTGGGAGACGAGGCGGCTGTGAGCCTACTTACGGAGGCCGGCCACGCGAGCTCCCCGATTGCTCCAGCCGTCGCGGCACGCTGGTTCCAGGTGGCGCTGCGGCTGCTGCCGGGCGACGCCCCAGGCGATCGCCGGCTCGAGTTGCTCGTGCCGTTGGCGCGAACGCTCGGCTCGTCCGGCCAGCTCGAGGCCAGCAGGAAGACGCTCGGCCAGGTGCTGGCACTGCTTCCCGGCGAGCTGCCGGCCATCCGTGGCCAGGTGATCGCCTTCATGTCGCTCATCCAGCATCTCCTGGGCAACCACGGCGAGGCGCGGGCGCCGTTGCTCGAGGCGCTTCGGGAGCTGCCGGACCCTCGCTCGTCGGAAGCTGCGTCGCTCCAGGCCGAGCTGGCCGCCGACTGCTTCTTCCTCGGCGAGTGGGCCCCGATGGAGCAGTGGGCGTCGCAGGCGCGGGATCTGGCCCGAGCGGCGGCTGACGGTCGAGTACAGGCTGCGGCGGCCGCGCTGCTCGGACTGGCCTGCTACGAGCAGGCGCGGGTCGCAGAGGCGCGTGCGCACGTCGCGGAGGCCAAGGCGATCGTGGACGAGCTCTCCGACGAGGAACTCGCCCTGCGTGTGGACGCGTGCCACTGGCTGGGGTGGTGCGAGCACCTGATCGACCACTACGACGACTCGGTCCGCCACATGCGCCGGGGCATCGATATCTCCCGGCAGACCGGTCAGGGCCATGTGCTCGCGCCGATGACGATCGGCATCGTGATCGCCATGACCTGGCAGGGCCGGCTGGCGGAAGCTTCGACCCACGCCGACGAGGCGATCGAGGTCGCGCACCTGGCCGGGAGCGACCAGCTCATGGCCTGGGCGCTCACCATGCGCTGCTGGGTGGATGGGCGCCAGGGCCGGATCTCCGGGCTACCGCATCGAACGCGCACGGTCGCGGCTCCTGGCCGGCACGGCGCTCGCGGCGGACGGCGAGAGTGGTTCCGCTGTCACGCACCTGGAGCAGGCCATGGCCGAGCTGGACGCGTGTGGGGCAGCGCGCGACCGTGATCGCGCCGCCCGTGAGCTCCGCAGGCTCGGGCAGCGCGTGCCCCGGGCCGGCCGCCACGGCAGTGGCCGGGGCGAGCTTGCCGCGCTGAGCGTGCGCGAGCTCGAGGTCGCCGAGCTCGTCAGGGACAGGCTCACGAACCGCGAGATTGCGCAGCGGCTGGGGGACTGAGCGAGAAGACGGTCGAGCGGCATCTCACGAACGTGTTCGACAAGCTTGGCGTGCGCTCCCGAGTGACGGTTGCGCGCATGCTGGAGCAGGGTGATGTCTAGCTGGCCGCCGGTGGCGCTCCAACTCGCGCGCGCAAAGATGAGGGGGTTTCCCCGATGCCCCGCGAGCCCCACGCCTCCACCATGGCCAGCAGCGAGCGCTCGCTGCTGCGCGGCGGCCATGACACCTACTCGTCGAGCGCGAGCAGGTCTCCGATGTCGACCAGGTCCCGGTCGCGGCCGGTGCCGGCCTTCAAGCGGATGAGGTCGTTGCGGGAAACCACGACGAGCGTGACCCCGTCCACCTCTGACTCGATGGCCCGCGCGCGTAGGCCCGGGTAGAGATGCCGGTAGGTCTCCGAG
>Ga0136620_10001666_pt1 | contig 10579 bp, 10 predicted proteins | sample AntDrymUQ4162106_2_FD_104806 | JGI IMG/M metagenome (GOLD analysis project Ga0136620, IMG submission 104806) | Polar desert sand microbial communities from Dry Valleys, Antarctica - metaG UQ416 (21.06) | ecosystem: Environmental > Terrestrial > Soil > Desert | place: Antarctica: Dry Valley... | reverse complement strand
GGCCGGACCGTCGTCGGTGTGCCGGGCAACCACTCGCTCAGGGCCGCCACGGCGGTGGGGGCGGCCGTGTCCGCCTGGCTGGCAAGCTTCGGCCCCGGCGCCGGCTCTCTATCGCCGCCGATGGGGACGACCGGTGCGTGAGCTTTTCACGCCATGGTCGTCTCGGCCGCCGCCGGGGCGTAAGGGCTTTCGCCGTGCGCGTGCGCGCTCCTGCTCGGCTCAGCGCACTTCCAGATTGCCGACCATGCCCTGGTCTTCGTGGTCGCCCACCGTGCACACCAGGCGGTAGCTCCCCGGCGTCACCTGCACGGTGGTCGCGCGCTGCTGGCCGGCGGGGAGGCTCTCGGTGCCGCCGACCTCGCGACCGTCATCGAGCACCTTGATGTTGTGGGCCAGGCTGCCGCGGTTGTCCAGGGTGATTTGCAGCTCTCCGCCGCCCCCTACGACGATCGCGCCGGGGTCGAAGGAGTACTCCCTGGCGGTCACGCGCAGCGGCTCGCCTGCCTGGGCGCGCACCGTGCGCGTGGGCGCCTTTTCGTCTGCTCCGCAGCCTGCCAGGAGCGCCAGGCAGAGGCAGAGGGCTGGGACAAAGCGCCACATTCGGCGGGGGATAGTATGCGGCCGCGTGAGCCCCCTCCTGTCGCTTTCGCCCGCCCGTGCGACCTTGGTCGTGGTGGCCTGCGCCGCCGCTGGCGTAGCCACCGGCTGCGGCGGCGGGTTGAGCGTGGAGGACGACAGCCGCAGCGCCGCCACGCTGTTCAACGAGCGTTGCTCAGGCTGCCATTCGCTGAAGTCGGCCAACTCCTACGGCTCCAAGCCCATCAACCAGCTCGACGGCGGCGAGCGCACCAATGGGCCCAACTTCAACGTGCGCAAAGTGGTGCGCGACGACGTTCTCTACGCGATTCGCAACGGGGGCTTCTCCGGAGCGATCATGCCGGCCAACATCGTCACCGGCCAGGACGCCGAGACCCTGGCGGACTTTCTCGAAAAGTACTCAGGCGCCGAGGAAGGCGGCTAGGGCGCGGCGCCCTGAGCCTTCCTCAACCCCTTCGGCGTGCTCGATCTGAAGGCAATACGCGCCGAGCCCGAGGTGGCACGGGCGGCACTCGCGCGTCGGGGCCAACAGGCGTCCGCGGCACTGGATCGTGCATTGGAGCTCGACGAGCGCAGGCGGGCCCTGCTGCCCGAGCTGGAGCGCCTGCGGGCCGATAAGAACGCCGCGAGCAAGCGGATCGGCGAGCTGCAGCGCGAGGGCGGCGACGCCACCGACGCGATCGCCGAGGTGCGTCGCGCCTCGGAGCGCGAGAAGCAGTTGGACGCCGAGCTGAGTGAGGCGCAGTCGGAGTTGAAAGCGGCGCTGGCCACGCTGCCCAATCCGCCTGATGAGACCGCCGCCGACCAGGACACGGTCATGCGCGAGGTGGGGGAGGCGGGGGCGTCCGGGCGTGACCACCTGGAGCTGCTGGGCTCCCTCGTGGACCTCGAGGCCGGAGCGCGGGTGGCCGGATCGCGCTTCGCCTACCTGAAGGGACCGCTCGTGATGCTCGAGCTGGCGCTGGTGCGCTGGGCGCTGGAGCGGCTCTCCGATCACGGCTTCGAACCGGTCGTTCCGCCCGTGCTGGTGCGCGAGGAGGCGCTGTTCGGCACCGGCCTCCTGCCCGACACCGAGCAGCAGATCTACGCCGTACCCGAGGACGAGCTCTATCTGGCGGGGACCAGCGAGGTGCCGCTGGCATCCCTGCACGCCGGGCAGATGCTGGCCGAGGCCGACCTGCCGGTCAGGTACGCGGGTTTCTCCCCGTGCTTTCGCCGTGAGGCCGGCGCCGCCGGAAGGGACACACGGGGGATCTTCCGCGTGCACCAGTTCGACAAGGTCGAGATGTTCACGTTCGTCGCACCGCAGGATTCACGCGATGAGCACGAGCGGCTGCTGGCAATCGAGGAGGAGTTGATGCAGGAACTCGGGCTCCCCTACCGCGTGGTCAACATCGCCGTCGACGATCTGGGCAACTCGGCCGCCAAGAAGTACGACATCGAGGTCTGGCTGCCGGGTCAGGAGCGCTACCGCGAACTCACGTCGTGCTCGAACACCACCGACTTCCAGGCCCGGCGCCTCGACGTGCGATATCGCACGTCCGACGGAGGACCGCTCCACGTGCACACCCTCAACGGCACTGCGGTGGCGGTGGGACGCATGATCATCGCGCTCACGGAGAACGGCCAGCAGGAGGACGGCAGCGTGGTGCTGCCCGGGGTGCTGGCCGAGTACGGAGCGCCGCCGCTCATCGAGCCGGCGGGGTAGCCCCACCCCTGCCACCATCTGCAACCCCGGAGGGGTGGCAGAGCGGTTGAATGCGCCGGTCTTGAAAATCGGTAGGGGCCGTCAGGTCCCTCGTGGGTTCGAATCCCACCCCCTCCGTAAGAACGGCTAGAGCTCGCGCTCGCGTGCCCGCCGCTCCTCGTCCTCCAGCGTCATCACGCCCTCTGGCAAGTGCCACTGCCGCTTCACCTTCGGCTCGTCCTCCGGCCATTCGCCGTGCTCGGAGAAGTGCGTTCGGGCGGCCGCCTCCTCGTCGCGCTCGAAGTCGCCTTTCACGCCGATCCGGTAGAGCGCGTTCAGGAGCAGGACCGACAAACCCGCGCCGGCGAACAGCGAGAACGCCTCCGCGCCCTCTGGCCAGTCCATGAAGATCATGCAGCCGAGGCCGAACAGCACCAATACGGCGGGGATCCCGTAGCGGAACGTGAAGAGGGTCTTGGCCAAGGGCCGTTCCTAGCCCACGCGCTGTTCCTGCCGCGGCCTAGCCGGGCATCTTCCCGCGGCCCTTGCGACCCGCGCTTGCGCTCTTGCCGGCGGCCTTGCTCGACTTGCTGAAGGACTTCTGGCCCAGCCGGCCCAGCGGCCCGGGGAGCTTTCCGGCCGCGCGCCCGCCGGTGCCGAGTGTCTTGTGCACGCCCTTCTCGGGGCCACGCGAGAGACGCGGGACCAGGAAGGCCAAGACGAGTAGGACGATGCATACAACGACTATTCCGGCGATGAGCACAGGCTCTCCTCACTACGTAGGGTTCGCTGAGAGTACCCCCCCGGCTGGGCGGGAAACGCCGATGGGGCGCTGGGCGGGGGTGTGGATCGACGGGTCCGCCGGTTACCCTGGGCCTGCGATGACCGACCGCGAACAGCTTGCCGCCGCGCTCGCCGGTCTGGATCCGCGGGATCGGGAGATCCTCGACTACTCGCTGGGTCGGCGCGTGCCGGATGAGGACCTGGCCGAGTTGTTCGGCGGCTCGGCCGGCGACATCGCCCGCCTGCGGGCCGCGGCCGTGGAACGCCTGTCCAAAGAGCTCGACATTCATCGCGGCGCCGATCTGGGGCAGCTGCTCCGGGAGCTGCTACAGCCGGCCACGTGGACCGGCGTGATAACCCAGGACGAGGGGGCCGATTCCCCGCCCGACGAGGCGCAGCCCGACGAGACGCAGCCCGACGAGACCAGTGTGAGCGACCACGGCCCCGTCGGGGTCACCGTTGCGGCGCAGAAGAGCGACGGGCCGGCGTCTCCAAGCCCCGGCGCGCCGCTCGCCTCCCCCGACCCTGACCCGGACGCACGGCCAGCGCCGGCCGGCGGGTACGACCTGCCCGAGTCGCAGGAGGCGCCCGTGCTGGGCATGCTCTCCCGAGTCGGCGATGGCGACGCCTCGCCGCGTCGGCGTTCCGGGCGCTGGCTGAGCGTGGCGCTGGCTCTCGCGGTAGCCGTGCTCGTGCCGGCGGGTATGTTCGCAGCGCTCACCTGGAGCGATGACAACGAGGCAGCGGGGCTGCGCACGCCGGACTTCACGCGCACCTTCGAGCCGGAGGGCGGCAGCGTGCGCCAGCCGTTCCCCTCCGAGCCGGAGAGCAACTACCGCTACCCGGTGGCCTACGTGGATCGAGTCACAGAGCTCTACGAAAAGCCGGAGAGCCCGAAGGTGAAGGCGCGGCTGGCAAAGCAGACCGACTGGGGGACCCCGCGCGCGCTGAGCGTGGTGCGGCGCGACGGCCCATGGCTGGCGGTGTTGGCGCCCGAGCTGCGCAACGGGCAAGTGGGCTGGATCCACGAGGACCGGGTGGAGCGGCTGACCAGCGTCGAGTGGTCGGTGCACGTTGATCTCTCCAAGCGGGAGGTGGTCGTCCGCCGCAACGGCAAGCTGGTGCGCCGCTTGGACGCCGGGGTGGGCCGCAAGGGCCACTCCACACCGGTGGGACGCTACGCCGTGACCGACAAGCTCAAGGTCAAGGACCGCGACTCCCCCTACGGCTGCTGCGTGATCGCCCTCACGGGCCACCAGAATCGCCTGCCGGCGGGGTGGCCCGGCGGGGACCGCCTGGCCGTCCATGCCACGCGCGACGTCACCGGGCTGGGGCGCGCGGTCAGCTTGGGCTGTGTGCGCACCGATCCGCGCGATACCCGCTGGATGATGAGAGTGCTCCCGTTGGGCTCGGCCGTCTTCATCAAGGCGTGAGCGTCCGGCGGTCCGGCGGGCGGCGACCTCACACCCGCGCCCCCTTCGGCGTTGTATCGGCGTAGTGGCCCTGCCCCCATTCCAGACCCTGCTGGACGCTCACGGCGCCGCCGTGCACCGCTTCCTGGTGGCCGCGGTCGGGCCGGCCGATGCGGACGACTGCTTCCAGGAAGCATGCATCGCGGCCCTGCGCGCCTACCCCGAGCTCGAGAACGCCCGCAATCTGCGGGCCTGGCTACTGAAGGTCGCTCAGAACAAGGCCGTCGACGCCCATCGCGCCCGTGCCCGGCGACCGGTGCCGGTTGAGCATGTGCCTGAGCGGCCACTTAACTCCGTCTCGGAGGTTCCGTTGAACGGACAGCCCCTCTGGGGGCGGGTGAGAGAGCTCCCGGAGAAACAGCGCATGGCCGTCTTCCTGCGCAGCGTGGCCGACCTGTCCTATGCCGACGTGGCGCGCGCACTGGATTGCTCGCAGGACGCCGCCCGGCGCAACGTGCACGAGGGGCTAAAGCGCCTGAGGGAGGAAGTTCACCCATGAACAACGGACTCGATCGCGACCTGGCCGAGGCGGCGGCGACGCTGCCTGCCGCAGGCCCGTCGCCGGATGCTCTGCGCCGGCTCGCCGAGCGCGCCCAGGACGAGGGGGTGCTCGACGTGGCCTATGCGCAGGTGGACTCCCCGCTGGGCCCGCTCACGGTTGCCGCCACGGGGCGGGGGGTGGTGCGAGTCGCCTACCCGGATCGCACGCTGGACTCGGTGTTGGAAGTGCTCTCGCGAGACATCTCGCCGCGGGTGCTCGAGGCGCCGGCACGCCTCGACCCGATCCGTCGTGAGCTCGAGGAGTACTTCGAGGGCGACCGGCAGAGCTTCACAACGAAGATCGATTGGGCACTCGCGACGGGAACCTTCTTCCGCAAGGTGCTCCAGGCCACGGCACGGATCGGCTACGGAAAGGTGCTCACATACGCCGAGGTGGCCGCCAGGGCGGGCAGCCCGAGAGCGGTGCGCGCCACCGGCAACGGTCTCGGGTCCAACCCGATGCCCGTGATCGTGCCCTGCCATCGCGTGGTCCGAACCGGCGGCGCGCTCGGCGGCTACACCGGCGGCATCGAGCGTAAGGAGTTCCTCCTAGCGCTCGAGGGCCGCTGAGGCTCAGAGCCGCTCGAGCACAGCCACGAGCACGATCTCGGTGAGCGGTCCCGAGGGCAGGCCGGCCACCGAGACGTTGGCCTCCAGCACCCGCACGCTTCCTCCATCGCTCTCGACCTCGGCGTCGATCCGGACGGGCAGCTCGGTCGCGCGGCCGCCGGGCAGGGCGCGGCCGGCAAGCTCCCCGGCCAGGGCGCCGAGCGGCCCTCCGGCGCGGCTGCCGATGTCGCCGGCCAGCTCGCGCGGGTTGGTGGTGGCTTCCAGCCCAAGGCGGTACGGCTCTTGCTCAGCGTCGCGATCCAGGGCCAGTTCCTCGATCCGCACCGGCCCGGCCTGCGATCGCGCGATGTCGATGGACACCTCATCGAAGCCGTCGAGGCGCTCGAATGGCTGCTCGCGCCGGCCTTCGGTATCGAGGACCAGGCCCGATCCCCTCGCCTCGAACCGGCTTCCCTGCCCGGCCAGCAGCGCGAACGAGGGAATGGCGCTCAGCGACACCTTGGCGTTGCCCCCTCCCGCTCGCAGGCGATCCTCCACCCGGCCGGCGAGGTAGGGAGGCAGCGCGACCTGGCCGACCAGGGCGATCACCACCACGGTCGCCGCGATTCCGGCTGCGAAGCTGCGCATACAATCGCGCAGTGTGCCTGGAGAGGTGGCCGAGTGGCTGAAGGCACTCGCCTGCTAAGCGAGTATCGGGCTCACGCTCGATCGAGGGTTCGAATCCCTCCCTCTCCGCTGCCGCGCTGGGACGCGCCCTGGCTGCGTCATCGGCGGCCTTGTGTGCGACCGCACACTTCGGCCCCCTCTTCCGCGCCAGGGCGCGTCCCAGCTGCGGCAGTGCCTGCTGGGCCGGCTTCGGCTACGAGCGGCTCGTAATGCCTGTGGCTTCTCTACAGCCGGCGCGAGGTGAGTGTTCGCGTGACCCGCTCGGTGCCGCTGCGAACGGTGATCGTCACCCGGTGGTCACCGCGCCGCAGCCGCCTCGAGGGAATGCGCAGGCGCACCGGGCGGCCCGGTGCGAACGAACGCGCCCGCAACCTGCGGACCGTCTGTCGCCCGCGCCTGACCGTGACGCCCACTGTCGAGCGCCGGCGCACCCGGAACAGCACCGCGAGCGGGCGGCGCCTGGCGCCAAATGTGGAGCCGGACAGGCGGTAGACGTTGAGCAGGCCACAGCTGCCGGTGGCCGAGAACGGTGCCCGGCGGCGGAAGCGCGCCCGCGAGCGCGACAGAGCCACGTGGCGGATGTCCAGCCGGCCGGCACCGCGCGGCACCCTGAAGCGCACCGCGTAGCGGGCCACTCGGCAGCCGCTTGCCGCCGCGGCCGCGACCGTTCCAGGTGAACGACCGGGTGCGCGCGGGGAAGCTCCGGACGCGGCGGTTGGGTGTGACCCGGCCGCCGCGCGACTGTTGGAAGACATCTACGTTCACCGGCGTGTTGCGACGGCGCGCGAACCCGATCCGCGCCCCGCGGCCACGCGGTGTGACGCTCACCGAGCGGAAGGCCGCGATCTCGGCGCAGATGCCGTCGCCCGGAAGCCCGTAGGACGGCCCGGGTGTGCCGGCCTGGCTGGTGCCGCTGACTCTCGGCGAGTCGGTGAGCGAGACCTGCACAGGCCGCGAGAACACCTGCAGCTCAGAGGCGCGCACGGAGTCGTCGGAGTCAGGCACCGCCAGATTGCCGATGCGGCAGTCTGAGTTAGAGCTCGGGTCCGCGTCCAGATCGTTTCGCGTAAAGACTGGGCTGCCCAGGCACTGGTTGGTCAGCACCTTCATCCGCACGTGGGTGGCCTCCCTGTCGGGCACGTCGAAGCCGCGCGGGATCATGTCCGGCGCCAGCGGCCGCGGGACGTCCCCCGGGAAGGCATCCGCCGGGCTGGTGTAGGGGTTGGCGTCGAAAGCGTCTGGCGCCGCGCACTGCTGGTTGGCGTCGCTCGCCGTGCAGTAGCCGATCACGAATTGACGTAGTGCGGTGAACCGGTTCTGGCTCCCTGTGTCGCCCTGTTCGTCGCCATCGTCGGTGGCGCGCAGCAGAGCGCTCACGTTCACGCGCTCGACCAGCTGCCGGCCGCCGGCCAGCTTCACGGTCACCCGAGACCCAGCGACGTTGGGCTGGCGATTGAGCACCGCCCAGTTCGTCTCCTCCGTGTCGTCGATCAGGAAGTCCTCGTTCACGCCATCCCCGCCCGGGGCTGGCATGGCGCCCTCTGACCGCGACGCGCGGTTGGTGGGCATGGCCACGTTCAGGTCCAAGTCCGAGCCCGCGGCGATCTCGCGCGTGAACTTCTGGGCGCCGAAGCGGTCGGCCCGGGACACGAACGAGTACCTCCCGGGTAGCAGCTCGACCTGGTCGCCGAGCGGAGTGGCCGGGTCGTTGTCGGCCACCGGCGTCACGTTGGCCTCGTACTCGCCGATGAACAGCTCGGCCTTGGGCGCGGCACCGCCTTCGGGGGCCGAGGGCTTGAAGGTCAGCGTGGACTCGTCTCCGCGCAGCGGCGACTCGAAGCTCGGCACCGGCTCGGGATCGTCGGTGTCACCTGCAAAGCCTGCGTTGCCAGGGTTGGCGGAGGACGCCTTCTCGCCGAAGCCGCGGCGCGCGAAGGCGGCCCACAGCTCGGCCTGATTGGCTCCGCCAAAGCGCAACCGGTCGGCGGCCAGCAGGGCGTCGCGCGCCTCGAGCATGCTCACTTCGCCGTCCATCGGCATCAGCAGGTAGGAGTCGAACACGAGCTGCATCCAGCGCCGGTTGCCGGGGCACTGGTCAGGCGGCGTCTGGCCACGGGCGCAGGAGAGCTGGTCGCCCCCGGGGTACTTCGCGAGCAGCGCCTGGCGTATGTCGTAGTTGGTGGCGCTCCAGATCTCGCCATCGTCGTGCGGGCTGCCCCTGCCGCTGCCGTCGTAGCCCTGCACGTTGGAGAAGTTGAGCGGGCTGGCGTTCATCCCGTAGTTGCGGATGCCTTTCTGCTTGGATCCGGTCACGTAGGGACCGACTGCAAACGGGTTCTCGTCGTCTGACGGCACGTAGCCGTGCTCCATCAGGTACTCGACCGCGGTGAGGTCGGAGAAGGACTCGCCCATCGCGCGCGCCTGGCCGTCATTGGAGCTGGTCAGCCCGTCGTCGGGCCCGGCGACCATGCGGTTGGAGATCGCGTGGGTGTACTCGTGCCCTATCACCGACATGTCGAAGTCGCCATCCACGCAGGGCGGGTAGAAGGCGCTGGCGATCGGCTGCCACAGGTACATGTTCGTGATCGGTGCGACGCCGTCCTGGAGCGTGATCTGGTTGGCGTTGTCACGACCGGTGTAGGTGGGCGCGCCGCCCGCGACACGCCCGGCCTGGGCGTTGCCCAGTTCAGGATCTAGCTGGCGGCCGCCCTTGCCGAAGTTGGACTGCTGCATGTTGAAGGTCGTCTCGGTGAACCCGAGGCTGTACGCCCAGTCGTGCATGTTGTTGTGGTTGGAGAACAGGGAGACGATCGCGGCGTTCAGGTCGTTCTCGTTCGAGCCGAGGCCCACATCCTCGCTGGGCGTCGGGAAGGCCGCGAACTCCTGCGGGTTGCACGTGGACGCCTGCCACTGGTTCGCGAAGGGGTAGGCGTACTCGCGGCTGGCGCTCACCGGCCGCACGCGGTCGACGCCCGGGGTCAGCGGGCTGACCCCCGACAGGCCGGTGTCTGCGTTGTTGCCGGTGGTGGTGAGCGAGGCAGGAGCGCCGTTGATCACGTCCCAGGGAAACGGCGTGGCTCCCGGCGTATTGAAGCCGCCCATCCGCTCGTCGAAATCGCATCCGGGCTGGGGGGTGGCGGCAGCCGGGAAGCAGCCGACGATCCGCCGGTCCGTGCCCGCCCCGCTCAGCGGCGGATTGTTCTTGAAGTACTTCCAGCGCGGCTCGTCAGCGAGGTTCTCGAGCCGGTTCACACGCCGCAGCACCTGCCCGGTGTCAGCGTCCACGTAGACCGTGAAGGCCAGCGGCTCGCGTCCGGTGTCGACCACGTTGGCCTCGTACACCCGCCGCGCGCCCCCGCCCGGCATGGGCAGCGCGGCCACACGAACCTGCTGCTCTGCGTCGAGCGCGTCGACACCCAAGCGGCCGAAGGCGCCCCTGCGGCCCAGGCTTCGCACACGCTCCGCGCCAACGCCGCGGCCAACGCTCGCCGCCGCCTTTCGCCACGCGTCCTGGGCCAGCAGCCGCTGCTCCCCGGCTAGGGTGTCGCCGCGACTGAGGGAAGACGAGGCATGGGCCACCCTGCCGTCGGTCAGGCCGACTGAAACCAGCCCGCCTCCGACCACGGGAACGCCGTCAAAGCTCTGCTGGAACAGCACCACATGCGCGTCGCTCCCGGTCAGGCGGGTGTCGCTCACCAGCTCGAGCCCGTCCACTCCGGCGGGCGACAGGCCGAACAGCCCGGCGTTGGAGCGTAGGAACTCCCGCGCTGCGTCCTGGGCGTCACCGGCCAGCCCCGATGCGAGCCATCCGCGTTCCTTGGTCAACGAGCCCACCGTGCCGAAGCGGTTGAAGGTGACTTTCGCACCGAGGCGGTTGGCTGCGGCACGCCGCGCGGTCTTCCCCACGACCGCTGCGCCTCGCGTGTCGAACGCCTTCACCTCTTCCCCGTGGTCGTGCAGTGCCCCCACCGCTGCGGTCTGCGCAGGAGCGGCCAGCGAGGCCAGTCCAAGCAGGGCGCAGGCAATCACGCCTGAGCGACGACGAACCGATGGAACGGCCTTGCTCATCTTGATGCGCCTCCCTCCGGGTCCCGGCCCGGATTGCCCTCTGCCGTGGCCAACGCTATTTACGTGCCAGCGCTCGGCCGCGCGTGAGGCGGGCCGGCGGGAAGAGGAGCGCCTGAAGCCCGAGCAGGCACCCGAGGCCGAGCAGGAGCAGGCGCCGCCGCCCGAGGAGACAGTGCCCGCCGAGCCTCCGCCCGAG
>Ga0136620_10001663_pt1 | contig 10584 bp, 7 predicted proteins | sample AntDrymUQ4162106_2_FD_104806 | JGI IMG/M metagenome (GOLD analysis project Ga0136620, IMG submission 104806) | Polar desert sand microbial communities from Dry Valleys, Antarctica - metaG UQ416 (21.06) | ecosystem: Environmental > Terrestrial > Soil > Desert | place: Antarctica: Dry Valley... | reverse complement strand
GCCCCCCACCTACTCCATCCGCACCTTCGGGTGCCAGATGAACGAGCACGACTCCGAGCGCATGGCCGGGATGCTCGAGGCCGGCGGCTACACACGGTCGGAAGCCCCAGAGGACGCCTCCGTTCTCGTGTTCAACACCTGCTGCATCCGTGAGAACGCCGATTCGAGGCTGTACGGCAACCTGGGCCATGCAAAGCGGATAAAGGACGAGCGCCCGGGCATGCGGATAGTGGTCGGTGGCTGCCTCGCGCAGAAGGATCGTCATGCGATCCAAGAGCGAGCCCCGTGGGTTGACGTGGTCCTCGGAACCCACAACCTCGCAAGCCTTCCCCGACTGCTCGAGGAATCCCAGCGCGCCCCGGCCTTCGAGATCCTCGAGCAGACCGAGGTGTTCCCCTCTGCACTTCCGGCGCGCCGTTCCTCCCCGTGGCACGCGTGGGTGTCGATCTCGATCGGGTGCAACAACGCCTGCACCTTCTGCATCGTCCCGGCGGTGCGCGGCAAAGAGGTGTCGAGGCGCGGCCACGAGATCGTCGAGGAGGTCGAGTCCCTGGTGGCCGAAGGCGTCGTCGAGGTCACCCTTCTGGGCCAGAACGTCAACTCCTACGGCAGGGACCTCGGCGGCACGCCGTTGTTCGCCGAGCTGTTGCGCGCCCTGGACAAGGTTGACGGGTTGCAGCGCATCCGCTTCACAAGCCCCCATCCGAAGGACTTCAGGGCCGATACCGTTGCGGCGATGGCGGAGTGCGACTCGGTGTGCGAGCACATCCACCTGCCGCTCCAGGCGGGCTCGGATCGCGTCCTCAAGGTCATGAAACGCGCTTACACCAGGGCCCGCTACCTCGACAAAGCGCGCATGGTGCGCGCCGCCATCCCCGGAGTCGCAATCACCACCGACATCATCGTCGGCTTCCCCGGCGAGACCGAAGTCGACTTCGACGCCACGCTCGAGGTCGTCGAAGAGGTTCGATACGACGCCGCCTATACCTTCCAGTACTCGCCCCGGCCGGGGACGGTAGCCTCGGACCTTCCGGGCCATCTTCCCAAAGACGTGGTCCAGAGGCGCTACGACCGCCTGACCGAGATGCAGGAGTCGATCTCGCTGGAGCGCAATCGCGCCTCCGTGGGGCGCACCGAGGAGGTGCTCGTCGAAGGCCCTTCCAAGAAAGACCCGTCGAAGCTGACCGGGCGCACGAGGACCAACAAGCTCGTGCATTTCCACGGAAGCGACCTGGGACTGATGGAGGGCTCCCTGCGCGCGGTGGTGATCGACCGGGCTCATCCTCACTTTCTGGAAGGGCATCTGGCTCAGGCACAGAGCCCCTCGCGGCGAGTGAGCCTTCCTCTTGTGGGTGCAGCAAGGGGTTGCGCCTCAGGGGCCTGAGCCGGGATTGCAGTTGATCTCGGCAACTCCGGTCCCGGGAGGGGACGCCACAGGGATCGTCGCCGCAGTGGTGGGTGCGACCGCGGTGGGCAAGACCGGGACCGCGGTCGAGCTGGCCGAGGCGCTCGGCGCCGAGATCGTGTCCTGCGACTCGATGCAGATCTACAGGGGCATGGACATCGGAACGGCCGCGCCCGGGCCCGATGTCCTCGGGCGTGTTGCCCACCACCTCGTGGGCATGGTCGATCCCGCCCACGAGCTGACCGTGTCGGAGTTCCAGGCCCTGGCGCGCACCGCCATCGCCGGGATCGCCGAACGGGGCCGGCTGCCGCTGCTGGTGGGGGGCTCGGGCCTCTATTTCCGCGCGGTGGTCGACGACCTGGCCTTCCCTCCGAAGTCCCCGGAGATCAGGCGGAGGCTCGAGACCGAGGCCACCAGGGTGGGCCCGGCCGCCCTGCACGCTCGTCTTGCCGCTCTCGACCCCGCCGCGGCGGGGCGAATAGAGCCGGGCAACACCAGGAGGGTGGTGCGGGCCCTGGAGGTGATCGAGATCACCGGGCGTCCGTTCTCGCGAGGCTACGCGTGGGATCGGTCGGAGGGTCCGTTCACTCTGCGGGTGGCGGGGCTTACCAGAGGGCGCGCCGAGCTCTACGCCCGGATCGAGGAACGAGTCGACGCGATGCTGCAGGCCGGCCTGATCGACGAGGCGAAGGCGCTGGAGGCGGGAGGGATCGGGCGCACCGCACGGCATGCCCTGGGCTACCGCCAGATCCTCGAAGCGGCTCCGGGCACCCCGACGGCCGAGATACGCGCTGCCATCGTGCGGGCGACGAAGCGGTTCGCCCGGCGGCAGGAGTCCTGGTTCAGGGCGGACCCACGGGTGCGCTGGTTCGACGCGGGGGCCGAGGGGCTCCACGCCGACCTCGTCTCCTGGTTTCTCGCCGGGGGCCCGCCACCCGGCCACCGAGCGGCGCCGGCCGTCCCCTAGAGCGCCGGTTTGCCGTGCTCCGGAGGTGTCGCAGGTTGGCGGTAGCGTAGGGCCCATGGATTTCTCCAAGTACCACGGAATCGGCAACGACTTCGTCATGATCGCCGACCCCGACGACGGGGTGCGGCTGGGCGCGCGGACTGTGACCCGCCTGTGTGACCGGCGCTTCGGCATCGGTGGTGACGGGGTGATCCGGGTTGCCCCGGCGCGCTCCGACGGCGACCTGGTGATGGACTACATGAACTCGGACGGCTCGGTGGGTGAGATGTGCGGCAACGGGATTCGTTGCCTTGCATTGTTCGCACTCGACCACGGCCTGGCGACCGGACCGAGTCTCAGGATCGAGACCGGCGCCGGCATCAAGGTCGTCGAGATCCTTGAGGACGGGGGGGTGCGGGTGGACATGGGCGCGCCGGAGCTCAGGCCGGGAGCGATTCCCGTTCGGTGGGACGGCCCCGACGCCCTCCACGCCAAGATCGAGCTCGACGAAGGGGTCGTCGAGGCGGCGTGCGTGGGGATGGGCAATCCCCACGCGGTCCTGTTCGTCGAGGACCCCGGCGCCATTCCGGTGACAACGCTCGGGCCCGAGATCGAGCATCACCGTCTCTTTCCCAACCGGGTGAACGTCGAGTTCGTGGCCGTTTGCGGCCGCGGGCGCATCGAGATGCGGGTATGGGAGCGCGGCTCGGGGGAGACCCTGGCCTGCGGGACGGGGGCGTGCGCGGCTGCGGTCGCAGCGCGCCTATTGAGGGGCACCGACGCGAAGGTGACGGTTGCGCTGTCCGGGGGCGAGCTCGAGATCTCCTGGCCCGGGCGGGACGACGGGCCCCGGGCGGTCGAAATGACCGGCCCGGCAACCAAGAGCTTCGAGGGCACCTTCGATCTCGAGGATTACCGATGAGGACCGCAGCCCGAATTGCCCAGCTGCCGCCGTACCTGTTTGCCGAGATCGACCGAAAGGTTGCCCTGGCGCGCGCGCGCGGTGCCGACATCATCTCCTTCGGCGTTGGTGACCCCGACCTTCCGAGCCCGCCGCACGTGGTCGAGGCCCTCGTGGACGCGGCTCGCAATCCCGGGACTCACCGTTACCCGGCCTACACGGGAATGCCCGAATTCAGAAGGGCGATCGCAGCGTGGTACCTGCGCCGCTTCGGGGTGGATCTCGATCCGGACAACGAGATTCAGCCCCTGGTCGGATCCAAGGAGGGGATCTACCATCTCCCGGTTGCCTTCCTCGACGCAGGCGACGTTGCGCTGGTGCCGGATCCCGGCTACCCCGTGTACGAGACGGGCACGATCCTGGCCGGCGGCGAGCCCTACCCCATGCCCCTGACTGCGGACCATGGGTGGCAGCCCGATCTTTCCGCCATCCCGGCGGAGGTGCTCGAGCGTGCCCGGATCATGTGGCTCAACTATCCCTCGAATCCCACCGCTGCGACCGCCGACGAGTCCTTCTTCGATCGCGCGGTGCAATTCTGCGAGTCGCACGATCTGTTGCTCGCCCACGACGCCGCCTACACCGAGATCACCTTCGACGGCTACGTAGCGCCGAGCGTGCTCCAATCCGACGGGGCGCGGAGTTGCGCGGTCGAGTTCCACTCGCTGTCGAAGACCTACAACATGACCGGCTGGAGGATCGGCTGGGTCGCTGGTGCTCCGGAGGCCATCGAGGCGATCAAACGGCTGAAGACCAACATCGACTCGGGGATCTTCGACGCGGTCCAGACAGCGGGAATCGCCGCGCTGGAGGGCCCCCAGGATCACCTTGCGGCCACCGTCGAGCGGTACCGGAAGCGGCGCGACCGGCTGTGCGACGGGTTGGCGTCGATGGGCGTCAGTCTCGAGCCTCCCCGAGGCTCGATCTATCTGTGGGTGCCGGTTCCCCAGGGCCACACCTCCGAATCCTTCACTGCCCTGCTGCTGGACGAGGCCGAAATAGTGGCCGCTCCCGGCACCGGTTACGGCCCATCGGGGGCGGGCTTCGTACGTTTTTCGATCACCATCTCCGACGACCGTTTGGAGGAGGGCGTCGAGCGCCTGAGGAAGGCATTCGGGTGAGCCCTTCGTCTCGCACCCATGCGACCCGGCCGGAACGCGAGCGGGCCGTGCTGGTGGGGCTGGCGTCGGGGCGCCGTGGCGCCGACGAGGCGGAATGGTCCCTCGACGAGCTCGAGGCCCTCGCCGACACCGCCGGCGCCGACGCCGTGGACCGGATCATCCAGCGGCGGGAGTCGCCGGACCCCACCACCTATCTGGGCAGGGGCAAAGTCGACGAGGTGGTGGGCATCGCCGCCGCCCTCGACGCCGGGCTGCTGATCTTCGACGACGAGCTCACGCCGGCGCAGGGCCGCAACCTCGAAGAGCAGGCGGGGGTCAACCCCCTCGCGGAGCGCGGCCTGAAGATAGTCGATCGGACGGGGCTGATTCTCGATATCTTCGCCCAGCACGCACGCTCGGCCGAAGGAAAGCTCCAGGTCGAGCTGGCCCAGCTGAACTACGGGCTTCCCCGGCTACGAGGGTGGGGCGAGGTGCTGTCGCGCATGGGGGGCGGCATCGGAACCAGAAGGGGGCCCGGAGAGACGCAGCTCGAGGCCGAACGTCGGGCGCTCCTGCGCCGCATCCAAAGGGTCAAGAAGGATCTGGTCGAGCTCGAGCAGACCCGCGCGATCAAGCGCAAACGCAGGGCGGCCGGCGGAGCTCCGCTGATTGCGCTGGTCGGCTACACCAACGCCGGCAAGTCGACCTTGTTGCGCCGCCTGACCGGGGCGGGTGTCTTGATCGAAGATCAGCTGTTCTCTACTCTCGACCCAACCACCCGTCGCCTCGAGCTCGAGCACGGACGCGAAGTGCTCCTCACCGACACCGTCGGGTTCGTCCAGAAGCTGCCGACAGAGTTGGTCGAGGCATTTCGTTCGACCCTCGAGGAAGTGGTGGAGGCTTCACTCCTGCTGCACGTCGTGGATGCCGGCAGGGATCCGGCACGGCAGATCGACGCCGTGAACACGGTCCTTGCGCAGATTGGGGCGGCGGACAAGCCGGCCGTTCTGGTCTTGAACAAGACCGACCTGATCGCCGACGGCGTCCGTGACGGGCTGGCCGGCCGGTTTCCCGATGCGGTCATGTTGTCCGGCGAGCACGGTCACGGGGTGCCCGGGCTGCGCGAACGGATCGGGGCCGAGCTGGCGAGGCTCTGGGTCGAGGTCGAGCTCGACGTCCCCTTCGACCACGGGGAGGTCGTTGCCCGGCTCCACCACGAGGGCGAGGTCCTCGAGGAGAGCTATACCGACGAGGGCACCCAGCTGACCGCCCGGGTCGAGCGCGACTCACTCGCATCCCTGACGCCGTATCTGCGCACGTCCGCTTAGATCCGGCGGTCACACCGTACGGAAGACGGCGACCACCTTTCCGAGTATCTCAGTTCCGGGAGGTGCCTCGAATGGTTGCATCGTCGGATGGGCGGGCTCGAAGATGACGTCTGAACCACGGTGGCGGATGCGCTTGACGGTCGCTTCGGGTGCGTCGCCGAACTCGCTCGGCATCATGGCCGCAACTATCTCGCCCGAGTGGGCGGTGGGTTGCTGGCGCACGACCACGTAGTCACCGTTGAGAATGCCCGCCTCGATCATCGAGTCGCCGCTGACCTCGAGCATGAACACGTTTCCGTCTCCGACGAGGTCGGCGGGGAACGGGTAGACGTCTTCGACCTGGGACGCAGCCAGGATTGGCTGCCCCGCAGCGATTCGGCCGAGCAGCGGCACCGATCGCGTGGGCCTCCGGTCGGCCGCCAAGCCCGTGTCCGCATCGAACAGAACTTCGATGGCGCGCGGCTTCGTCGGGTCGATCCGCAGATATCCCTTCCGCTGGAGCGCCTGCATATGGGAATGGGCGGTCGAGCTGGAGGCCAGTCCCATCGCATCGCAGATCTCGCGCACCGACGGAGGGTAACCGCGGTCTGCGATCGTGTCGGCGATGAGCTGCAGGGTCTGTCGTTGACGTTCGGTCAATCCTTCGGCCACGGTTTTCACCTCTGTGCTCGCTGGCCCCTGCATGGTCGGAGCCATCGGTGGTCGTCAGGGTCCGGTCTGCGGACCTGTGCACCCGGATGGGGCCGGTGGCCCCGTGTGCCGAACGCACGTTCCCTATACTACCCGGCTCTGTGCCGCCGAGCAAGAACATACGTTCGATTTTCGGCTTGCGGGCGAACGTACGTTCGCCTAGACTATCGAACACAGGTTCGTGTTCCAGAACAACCGCTTTCCCGTAGCTCGTTGGGACGGCCCCGGCCCGATGGGCTGAAAGACCGGCCAAAAAGGACGGGCTGAAAGAACGGAATCGGGCTGGAGAAAGTGTCACAGCCGCTCGCTAGCGTGGTTGGCAATCGGCGAGAGCGAAAATCGGCGAGAGCGAAAAAGGAGAGGGTGACGAATGGCCATCACAAGGGAAGAGCTGCAAGAGCCCGAGGGAGTGGTCCTTCAGTTCCCGGGCGGTCATCGACACCCTCGGACGAACTATCTCGCGCGGAGGGTGGCGGTCGGGGCTGTGGTCGCTGTGGTCGTGATCGTCGGAGCGGCGTTGGTACACGATGGAACCCCTGGAACTCGGGCGTCCGGGCGGGCGGGCGCCATCGTGGGCCCGGTTGCCCCCGGCGACACCCTCTGGGACCTGGCGCGTCGGTATTCTCCCCCCGGGGCGGACCTGAGGGCCTACGTGGACAGGCTGGTGAGGGCCAACCGCCTCACCGGCCGCCCCCTGCAGGCGGGCATGCGTCTCGAGCTGCCCAAATAAGGGTCACCCCTTTTGCCCATCTTCCCTTGACCTGCGACTCACAGAAGCGTAGTTTCATCCATGCGATTTGGCACATCTGGTGCCTCCCTCCGGCCGAAAGCACAATATGTTGTGCTCGGGGCTCCCGGTGGGGATAATGGATGGAACCCGGCCGGCGTGCCGTCGGCGCCTTCGAAGGGAGTTCGTGAATGACGCAGGCAATCGACCGTGACCCGTCCGGGAGCGAGACCCAGGAGTCTGCGGGCGGCAGCCCGGACCTCGGTGTTCGGAGGTTCTTCACCACCGAGGACACCCATCCCTACGACGAGATCGAGTGGGAGCTCAGGGATTCGGTGATCCAGAACTGGAGAACCGGCGAGATCGCGTTCGAGCAGAAAGACGTCGAGTTTCCCCGGACATGGTCGCAGAACGCCACCAACATCGTGGCGCAGAAGTATTTCCGCGGGCCCCTCGACAGCCCGCGGCGCGAGCGCTCGGTCAAGACGTTGATCGACCGGGTGACAGGGCGCTACGCCGAGGAGGGTTTGGCGGCCGGTTACTTTGCCGACGCAGCGGAGGCGCGGGTCTTCCGAGAGGAGCTCACCCACCTGCTCGTCAACCAGAAGGCCGCCTTCAACTCACCGGTGTGGTTCAACGTCGGCTCCAGCCCAAAGGGCAAAGAGCAGGTTTCCGCGTGCTTCATCTTGTCGGTCGAAGATGAGATGCAGTCGATCCTGAACTGGTATGTCGAAGAGGGCACGATCTTCAAGGGCGGTTCCGGATCGGGCATCAATCTGTCGACGATCCGTTCGTCCAAAGAGAAGCTGAGCTCAGGAGGCGGGGCGTCCGGGCCTGTGTCTTTCATGAGGGGGGCCGATGCGTCGGCCGGCACCATCAAGTCGGGCGGCGCAACCCGGCGCGCCGCAAAGATGGTCGTGCTCAACGCCGATCACCCCGACGTGCGGGATTTCATCTGGTGCAAGGCGCTCGAGGAGAGAAAGGCGCGCGCCTTGCGGAGCGCGGGTTTCGATATGGACCTGGACGGCAGTGACTCCCATTCGATCCAGTACCAGAACTCGAACAACTCCGTGCGCGTCACCGATCAGTTCATGGAGGCTGCGCTCGAGGGACGTGATTGGCATCTCACTGCAGTGACAACCGGCGAGACGATCGAAACGGTTCGGGCCGGGGACCTGTTGAGCGAGATAGCGCAGGCTGCGTGGGAATGCGCAGACCCCGGGTTCCAGTACGACACGACGATCAACGACTGGCACACGTGCCCGAGCTCGGGCCGTATCAACGCTTCCAATCCGTGCAGTGAATACCTTCATGTGGATGACTCGTCGTGCAATCTCGCGTCGCTCAACCTGATGAAATTCGTCGACGACGACGATCGCTTCGACGTCGAGGCGTTCAAGCACGCTGTCGCAATCATGTTCATCGCCCAGGAGATCTCGGTGGGCTTCGCTTCCTATCCGACCGAGAAGATCACCCAGAACTCACACGACTTTCGCCAGCTCGGACAGGGCTATGCAAACCTGGGCGCCTTGCTGATGTCCCAGGGAGTGGCGTATGACTCCGACGAGGGGCGCGCATGGGCCGGCGCCATCACCGCCCTCATGACCGGGCATTGCTATGCGACATCCGCCCGGCTCGCCGCAAGGTTGGGAGCTTTCAAAGCCTACAGCCAGAATGCCACGCCGATGCTCAGGGTCATGGACAAGCACCGGGCGGCCGCGTCCAAGATCCCCCAAGGGCAGGCGCCCTCCGAGATGGTTGCCGCCGCGCGGTCGGTGTGGGACGAAGCTGTATCGCTCGGCGGGGTCCACGGTTACCGCAACGCTCAGGCTACTGTGCTTGCACCCACGGGAACCATCTCGTTCATGCTCGACTGCGACACAACCGGCATCGAGCCGGACCTTGCCCTGAAGAAGTTGAAGAAGCTCGTGGGCGGTGGCACGATGTCGATCGTCAACCAGACGGTCCCACGTGCGCTCCGGAAGCTGGGCTACGACGAATCACAGATAGCAGACATCGTCGCCTACATCGACGAGAACTCGCACGTGGTCGGGGCCCCGCATCTCGCCGAAGAGCATCTGTCGGTGTTCGATACGGCGATGGGGGACCGTTCGATCCACTACATGGGCCACATCAAGATGATGGCGGCGGTCCAGGCGTTCGTCTCGGGCGCAATAAGCAAGACGGTCAACATGCCTGAGCAGGCGACGGTCGAAGAGGTCGAACAGGTGTATGTGGAGGGCTGGCGCTTGGGCCTCAAGGCGCTTGCCATCTACCGCGACAACTGCAAGGTCGCCCAGCCCCTGGCGGCGTCGAAGAAGATCGAACCGACCACGCGCGAGGCGGGCGTCGTGGCTCAGCCGTCACCGATACGGCGGCGGCTGCCTCGGGCGCGCCGGTCGATGACGTTCAAGTTCCGCGTTGCCGACACGGAGGGTTACCTGACCTCCGGTGAATTCGACGACGGCAGCGTGGGTGAGATCTTCCTGCGGGTCGCCAAGCAAGGCTCGACGCTGGCGGGGATCATGGACGCTCTTGCGATCTCTGTTTCGATGGGATTGCAGTACGGCGTGCCGCTGTCCGCCTATGTGAAGCAGTTCACCAACACCCGGTTCGAGCCTTCCGGCATGACCGACGATCCCGACTTCAGGCTGGCAACCTCGATCTTGGACTACGTCTTCAGGCGGCTCGCGCTGCAGTATCTCGATCCCGGGGAGCGTCACGCACTCGGCATCAGGACCTCCGGCGAGCGGCAGTCCGAGATCGAAGGGAAGCTGGATTCCGATGCGCCGCCGAAGGGCAACGGCAACGGTCATCCGAAACCCGAGGCGGCCGGTGCGTCCGAGGCCGGAAGCGGCGTGATCGTGCTGGGCCCGGTAGCCGACGCCCGGACGGATTCTCTGCCGATGTGCGGAACCTGCGGAACGTGGATGCAGCCCGCCGGCTCGTGTTTCGTCTGTACGGCGTGCGGCTCGACGAGCGGCTGTTCATAAATCATGAAGCTCTCGAAATGCACAGAGTGTGGGGCCGAGTTGAGGCTCATCCCCACACTCTGTCCCCTCTGTGGTGCAGAGATCAAAAGGGAAGCTGCCTCCTTCGATGGGTGGCAGGTCGACCACTACCAGGCTGAAGTAAGGCGCCTGCGAGGCGAGCTGGGGCGTGACGACCCAAAGCGCAGGGGCGCCGCACTGGTCATAGCGACAGAGGAAGGTTGACGGCCGGTGCGCTGCCCCTACTGCAGCAGCGAAGAGGACAAGGTGGTGGATTCCCGCCTCACAGAGGAAGGCCGCAGCATCCGGCGCCGGCGCGAGTGCCTGACCTGCGGGCGACGGTATTCGACCTTCGAACGGGCCGAAGAGGTGCCGATCCTCGTGCGCAAGCGCGACGGGGCGGAGGAGCCGTTTCAGCGGACGAAGATCACCGAGGGCAT
>Ga0136620_10001662_pt1 | contig 10590 bp, 11 predicted proteins | sample AntDrymUQ4162106_2_FD_104806 | JGI IMG/M metagenome (GOLD analysis project Ga0136620, IMG submission 104806) | Polar desert sand microbial communities from Dry Valleys, Antarctica - metaG UQ416 (21.06) | ecosystem: Environmental > Terrestrial > Soil > Desert | place: Antarctica: Dry Valley... | reverse complement strand
GCCGTGCACCACCCAAGGAAGACCCGCAGGTCGGAGTCTGTGTGCAGCCGGGACTGACCCTTGAAGCGGGCCAAGTACGCGGCCATGGCCAACGACAACCGCGGGTCTGTGAACGAGACAGGTGTGCCGAACTGTGTCGGCGCCGGATGAGAGGTCATCCCCCAGGCTGCGCCTGAACTGAAACAGCCTGGGGCCAAGCGTGCGCCTGGCCACACAGAACCCGCGACGCTGCAACACCGGCCGTCCGCCCTGCCACCGGCGAGGTCGGACGTCCCGCCCCGACAGCGGCTACTTAGAGACTTTGCTCAGGAGCGGTGTCCGGCCAGACTCGGTCCAGGTGCTCGGCGAGACGCTCCCACATTGCGGCTGCCCTCTCTGTCAACCTGGGCTGAGGCACTCGCCCCCCTGACAATCAGTGACCCGAGGGCGGGGATGGAGACTTCCCCGATATGACGATGACCATGACGGTGCTCGACCGTTCGCCCGGGATCGCAGATCCTGGGCGGGTGGATGGCGCTGGTACTGAACGTCCAGATCCGGAGGTGCCCGAGAGGGCCCGACGCCGGAGATTCACCGCGAAGTACAAGCTGGCGGTGCTGGCGGCCTACGACGCGGCGCCCGACGGTGAGAAGGGTGCGGTGCTGCGCCGGGAGGGCCTGTACTCCAGCCATGTCGTGGACTGGCGCCGGGCCCGTGACGTCGGCGCCCTGGCAGGGCTGAGCGTTCCACGGGGGCGGCCACGGCGCGACCCGCGGCAGGAACGGATCACCCGTCTGGAGCAGGAGAAGCGACAACTGGAGCAGGAGCTGGCCCGGGCCCGCTTCGTGGTCGACGTGCAAGCAAAACTGCACGCGCTCTTGGAAACCATCTCCGAGAGCGCGGACACCGAGCCGAAGTCGACACCGTGACCGACCAGGCGATCACCGACCTCGCAGAGCGGACCGGTGTCCGCGCCGCGTGCGACGCGGTCGGCGCCACGCAGGCCGGCTACTACCGGCGTCACCGCACCAGCCCGACACCGGCCCGACCGGCGCGGGTGGCGCACCGGGATCGGGTCCAGCCCCGTGCCCTGTCCGGCGAGGAACAACAGGCGATCCTCGACGTGTTGCACAGTGACCGCTTCGTCGATCTGGCGCCGGCCGAGGTGTGGGCGATCCTGCTCGACGAGAGTGTCTACCTGGGCTCGCAGTCCACCTTCTACCGGCTGCTGCGCTCTGCCAGCGGAACCCGCGAACGACGCCGCCAAGCCAGCCACCCGGCGGCGGTGAAACCCGAACTGCTTGCCGCCGCCCCGAACCAGGTCTACTCATGGGACATCACGAAACTGCACGGCCCAGCGAAGTGGACCTACTACTACCTCTACGTGATCCTGGACATCTACTCCCGCTACGCAGTCGGCTGGATGCTGGCCACCCGCGAGTCAGCGACGCTGGCCCACAAACTGATCGCCGACACCTGCACCAAACAGGGCATCGCCTCAGGGCAGCTGACCGTCCACGCCGACCGCGGCTCCTCGATGACCTCCAAACCGGTCGCGTTCCTGCTCGCCGACCTCGGCGTCACCCAGTCCCACTCCCGTCCACACGTGTCCAACGACAACCCGTTCTCCGAGTCGCAGTTCAAGACCATGAAGTATCGGCCCGACTTCCCCGCCCGGTTCGACTCAATCGAGGCCGCCCGCGCGCACTGCCAGCGCTTCTTCGGCTGGTACAACGACGTTCATCGTCACGGAAGGCTGGGCCTTCACACCCCCGCCGACGTCCACCACGGACACGCCCACACCGTGCGTGAGCAACGAGCCATGGTCCTGACCGCCGCCTACAACACACACCCCGAACGGTTCGTCAGCAAGCCCCCCACGCCGCCCGAGATCCCTACCAACTCGTGGATCAACCCGCCCCACGAGACCCAGCCCATCGCTCAGTAATAGCCACGAATCGGTGCCTCATCCAGGTTGACAGATTCCGTCAACGTGGCTTTGCATGGGATGGAACAGGCCGCCGGGGTTGGCTACTACACGTCCGGGCGAGACGCCGGAAGTGCGGTGTCCAACAGCCCCGTGCTGGTGAGATTCGGACTGTCCGACGAACGGTGTTTCTGGCCTGACACGCCGGCCTGTGGGCTGGCGGGGAAGGTGCCGTGAGATGACCGCGACACTGAACGATGTGGCGAACAAGAAGGCGCAGGAGCCCTCGGCGGAGGCACGCGCCGCTGTCGAGCTGGTCCGCCGGGCGAAGGAGCAGGGCCTGTCCCTGACGGGCCCGGACGGTCTGCTCAAGCAGCTGACCAAGACGGTGCTCGAGACCGCGTTGAACGAAGAGATGACCGAGCACCTGGGGTATGAGAAGCATGACCCGGCCGGTGACGGGTCAGGCAACGTCCGTAACGGCACCCGGTCGAAGACGGTGCTGACCGAGGCAACGGGGCAGGTCGAGATCGACGTCCCCCGCGACCGGGCGGGCACGTTCGAACCGCAGATCGTGCGCAAGCGGCAACGCCGTCTCAGCGGCGTCGACGAGGTCGTGCTCTCCCTCTACGCCAAGGGTCTGACGACCGGGGAGATCTCCGCGCATTTCGCCGAGATCTACGGCGCCTCGGTGTCCAGGGAGACCATCTCCAGGATCACCGACAAGGTCCTGGAGGAGATGAACGACTGGTCCGTGCGGCCGCTGGACTCGACCTACGCCGCGATCTTCATCGACGCGATCGTGGTCAAAGTCCGTGACGGGCAGGTGGGCAACCGCCCGTTCTACGCCGCAATCGGAGTCACGTTGGACGGCGACCGGGACATCCTCGGGTTGTGGGCCGGCACCGGTGGTGAGGGCGCGAAGTTCTGGATGAGCGTGCTCACCGACCTGCGCAACCGCGGCGCAAAGGACACCTTCTTCGTCGTCTGCGACGGCCTGAAAGGGCTGCCCGAGGTGGTGTCGAACGTGTGGCCGGCCGCGATCGTGCAGACCTGCATCATCCATCTGATCCGCAACACGTTCCGGCTGACCTCCCGCAAGTACTGGGACGAACTCAAACGCGACATCAGACCGATCTACACCGGCGTCAACGCCGCCGCGGCGCGGACGGCGTTCGACGACTTGGCCGACAAGTGGGGCAAGCGCTACCCGGCCGTCATCAGGCTCTGGGACAACGCTTGGGCCGAGTTCATCCCGTTCCTGGACTACGACGTGGAGATCCGCCGAGTGATCTGCTCGACCAACGCGGTCGAGAGTCTGAACGCCCGCTACCGCCGCGCCGTCCGGGCCCGCGGGCACTTCCCCACCGAGCAGGCCGCCCTGAAGTGCCTCTACCTCGTGACCCGATCACTGGACCCCACCGGCCACGGGCGGGCACGATGGACCATGCGGTGGAAGCCGGCGCTCAACGCGTTCGCGATCACCTTCGGCGACCGATTCCCGGCAGCCGAAACCTACTGATGACCAACGCCAGAAACACCCTTGCTGGGATAGACCCGTGAGATTCGCAGACGACGGTGCGCCAAGAACGCGAAGGGAGACCGCGATGACGTAGGTCACGTGGAGCTTCTGGTTGCGGTGCTGCACGGGTGATGGAGGGGTTGTGATCCTCCGCCGCCGCTCTGCAGGGGGAGGCGGCAAACCACCGCAAGGTGCTGCGGTAAAGAGCCGTGGTGCTGAGCTTGCGGAAAAGGCGCGGCAGGTGATCGCGTCAGGTGTGGACTGTGAAGGCGAGCGAAAGCGAACCGTCCGATGACGTGTCGTAAGCGTATCGATGACATCAAAACCGGGGTCGAGTCGTTGCTCCGGGATGAGCCTGGCGGGTGCCTGTCTATTGGCCAGGTGGTGTCCGGCATGAAGGCGGCGCGAGCACAGTCCGGGCGTCCGTGCGGAACTTGGGAACCTGTCGCCTCGATACCTCGGCCGGTGAAGGTGACTGGCTGGGACGGCGAGCGCTTCGAGCAGGTGAAACTGTGAGGGGTTGAGTAGCCGATGCGAGGCACAGGGGCGGATCGGCCCGTAGTAGCGGTGAACCCTGGTAATGCGGGGGGAGCGAAGGGGCCGGGCTATCCGGGCGTGGACGGCGGTCAACCGCTTCGGCGGGATGAGCCGGTGGCCACGTCCAGGCTGAAGCCGTTTGCCATACCGAAGCAGGCCGTGTGGAAGGCCTGGTTGAGGGTCAAGGCGAACCGGGGAGCGGCGGGAGTCGACGAGCAGTCCCTCGCGGCGTTCGAGGTTGACCTGAGGGCCAACCTCTACAAGCTGTGGAACAGGATGAGCTCGGGTAGTTACTTCCCGCCGCCGGTGCGGGCGGTACCGATACCGAAGCGGGACGGATCGGGGGAGCGAATCCTCGGGGTGCCCACGGTCGCGGACAGGATCGCGCAGACCGTCGTGGCCGACTACCTCGTGCAGCGGGTGGAACCGATATTCCATCCGGACAGTTACGGGTACCGGCCGGGGCGGGGCGCGTTGGACGCGGTTCGGGTGTGCCGGGAGCGTTGCTGGAAGTCCGACTGGGTCATTGATCTTGATGTCCGGGCGTTCTTCGACAGCATTCCCCATGATCTGCTTCTTCGGGCGGTGGCGCATCACACACCGATGCCTCTTGGGTGCTGCTGTATGTGCGGCGGTGGCTGGTTGCGCCGCTGCAACAGCCAGATGGCACCCTGGTGGCGCGGGACCGAGGTAGCCCTCAGGGCTCCGCGGTCTCACCGGTGCTCGCCAACGTCTTCCTGCACTACGCCTTCGATGCGTGGATGGCCCGGACCTTCCCGGACGTCGCGTTCGAGCGTTACGCGGATGATGCTGTGGCGCACTGCCGAACCGAGCGGGAAGCCCGCGAAGTGCTGGCAGCGATCCGCAGCCGGTTGGCCGAATGCGGGCTGGACCTGAATGAGGCCAAGACCCGCATCGTTTACTGCAAGGACGCGGATCGGCGTGGCTGGTATGAGCACATGTCGTTCTCGTTCCTCGGGTACACGTTTCGGCCCAGGCTGTCGAAGAGCAGGTTCGGGAAGCATTTCGTGAACTTCTCTCCGGCGGTCAGCAAGGAAGCCGGCGTGCGGATGCGAAGGGAGATCCGCCGTTGGCGGCTCCATGAGCGCAGCGACAAGACCCTCACCGACCTGGCGCGGATGTTCAACACCGTGATCCAGGGCTGGATCAACTACTACGGACGGTTCTACAAGTCCATGTTGTATCCGACCTTCCGCCACCTCAACGACATCCTGGTGAGGTGGGCCATGCGCACGCGCATCGCGCGCACTTCCGCGGACAACCGCCTACGCAGCCGCGTAACCGATTCCTTGCTGGGTGTGATGAGCAGTTTGCCGCTGCCCTGCCGGTCGACGCGGCGGCGGATGTCGAACCCCAGAAACGAGAAGCCGTCCTCGACGTGACCGACACGAGTCTTGTCCTCGTTGAAGCGCAGCCCTCGGGGTTGCAGCCACGCCGCGAGGTCGGCCTTGATCTGCTCGGCCTGTTCACGGCTGTGACACATCGCCACGTGGCGAGTCGGCGGGGGGAATCGCACCCCCCGCCGCTCTCAGAACCGGACGTGAACCTCTCAGCTCATCCGGCTCCCACCATCCAGCAGCCGTCGGGGCGCACCCCGAGCTTCCAGTGCGCGAACAGGTTCGGCTCTCGCCGGGCGATCCCGGCGATGAGCTTGCGTGCCCGTCCGGTGTGGAAACGCAGCCGTTTGTACTGAACCGCACGCACGGTTCGACGGGGAGGGGCTGGAAACGGAACGCGGAACTGCGTCACCGCGCCAGCCCCTCACCCAACCAACCTCCCGCGAAGGTCGCGCTCGCTCAGCCGGGAAGCCGGCCGGCGTCAGGCGTTGGGCAAGAAGCAGATGCCCATCCGGTTGAAGACCCCGGCGCAGCTGTTGGTGTTGGCCTGGTTGTCCGAGGCGATCCACAATCCGGCAGAGGTGCGCAGCAAGTCTTCGGCTCCTACGCCTCGGCCCCGGCTCGGTCCCGGCTGGTGGTTGCCGGTGCCGGGGTCGAACTCGGCGAGGCCAGGCTGAGAGACCAGGTCCGGGTTCGTCCCGGTGTTGTTGTCGCATCCGATCGACGGGCCTGCCAGTTTGGACACATACCGCTGGTGCCCAGCCGTGAAGACGGTCGTGGCGTCCGCGGCGACGGAGTACAACGAGTCGCAGTTCACGTAGTTGATCCAGAGGTGGTTGCCTGGGGCGAGCGGGTCGCCATTGGTGCGGCTGCCGAACGCCGCTTCCGTGGCTGGGTAGGCGATGACGGCGTCGCAGGGTCCGGTCCTCGGTGTGGAGCCTGCCTGCGTGTTGTGGGGCTTGTAGCCGGTCGTCGCGGTGAAGATCTTCGTGCCGTCCGGGGACCACGCCGCGTCCTGGGCGTAGAACGGCTGACTTGTGAAGCAGTGCTGGAACAGCTCGTTGGGGGTCCAGGCGCTCACGGTCGCCGCCCCGGCCGTCAGGTTGAGCCGGAAGATCTGCTCATGTGCCTGCCCGCCGACGTTGTTGAAGACGCCTGTCATGAGCACCGCAGGGCCACCCGGAATGTCCTGGTTGTTGGGACGGGGGCTCACGGTCATGTTGTAGATCCGCGTGGCGTGAGCGGCAGGGGACCAGTCCGGGTCGTTGTAGTTGCCCGTGATGACCGGCGTCCCGTAGCCGTCGTCGGCGCCGGAGACCGGGTCACGCGAGTCCAGGTAACCCGCAAAGTAGCCGCCGACGAGCAGGTGCGTCACGTCAGCCCGGTCCTTCACCACCTCCATGTGCGTGACCCGCCCGCCCGGGTGGAAGCTGAAGGGCATGCTCACCCCGGTGGTGGCATTTACCTTGGCAAGGTTGCGGTTCGCCGCGCCCCCGGCCGTCGAGAATGTGCCGCCCAGCAACACCGACCCGTCGGTCCCACAGACGACCGTGTCCACTTGTCCGTCCACGTTTGGGTTGAAAGCGGTGATGACGTGCGGCGCGGTGGCCGAGAAGGCGAATGCGTTGTTCCGGGTGATGAGCGTGGCCGAACTCGGGTTCTTCACCTGCGTGAACCTGCCGACCGCGTACATGATGTTGCCGCACTGGACGATCTGGCGGACCACTTCCACCGTGCCGTCCTTACCCGAGGTCCCCAGTTGGGGGGTGGGTGGCGGGCTCGATGACACCGCGGCGAGCGCGCTGCCGGGTGTGAGCACAAGGCCAGCGGCCACGAGCGCCGTCACGGTGGTCCAGGTTGACAGATTCCGTGCAGCTTTTGCGACAACGGTCGCCGCACCAATGCGCGCCCAACGATTGAACATGGTTCCCCCTCTGGCGTCGACCCATCACGGAGAGTGAACACGTGACGAGCATGATCACCGTGCGTGATGAACTCTAGGCGAACCAGCCTCACGGCGTCCAGTCCAGCCCGAAACAAGCACGCACCGTCACCCTTGCGAGGTTGGACTGTACGGCAAGTCATGGTCTTTTCACCCGGACGGGGCGCCCTCCCGTCGGGTGAGGCGGCACCTGGGAACTTTCCACCCTGCGCTCGCTTGACACCGAGGTGCGCAACGCCGAGGTTGGCGGGATCGAACGGGTCTGGGGGGCTGGCCATGAGCCTGCGGTGGTCGCTGCGATGGCGGTGGGTGCCACCGTTCTGTGTGGCCGGCTTCCTGGCGGCCACGACGGCGACGGCGGATGCGGCGGTGACCCGGCCCATTGGGCCGCTGTCGCTGTCGCTGTCCAGCGGCGCTACTTCGGCGCACTGGTCAATCCGGTCCGCACGGATCCCTCGAGCACCCCGGCCGAGGTCTTGGCTCTGGAGAACGAGGTCGACCGCAGGCTGGACATCGTCAACCACTTCTACACCTACGGCCAGGCCGTGGGCACGCAGGGCGAGGTGCAGCACATCGCAGGTGGCCGCATCCCGATGGTCACCTGGGGTGCGACCTCCACCACGAACATCAACAACGGGTCGCAGGACGCCTACATCACTGCCCAAGCTACCCGGTTGAAGAACCTGGGCGCCCCGGTCATCCTGCGCTATTTCCACGAGCCCGAAGGCGCCTACCGCAGCACCATCATCGGATCCCCGGCCGCATACATCGCCGCCTGGAAGCATGCGCGGTCGCTTTTCACGGCCGCGGTCGCGACGAACGTCGTCTGGATGTTCACCACGACGGCATACTCGTTCCGGGTCGTCTCCACCCCGTCGCCGCAGGCGTTCTATCCCGGCCACGATCAGGTCGACTGGATCGCCGCCGATGGCTACAACTTCGCTCCAGGCAAGCCCGGAGCGAAGTTAAACAGCTTCCAGACCATCTTCGCCAAGTGGTACGCCTGGGCGGCGACATGCCCAAGCCGCTGATGGTGGCCGAGTACGGCGTGATGGAAGACGCGGCGGTGCCCAATCGCAAGGCGACCTGGTACGACGAGATGCGTGCCACGGTGAAGACCGGAATGCCGCTGATTCAGGGCGTGGTCGCTTGGAGCACCACGAATGTCAAGGAAGGCAACACCTACAACTGGAACGTCGACTCATCGGCGATGTCGCTGGCCAGGTGGAAGGCCATGGGCGAGGATCCCTGGTTCCGGCCGCTGGGTTGATCATCCCTTCACGAGTGCGAGTACCGGGACACCCCCAAATCGATCATCAGCCGCAGCGCGAAGGGTGCGTCGTCGACGAGGTACCGCCGGACCAGGCGACGTGGCTCGGAAACCATCCGGTGCACCCACTCCAGGCCGCTGGCCTGCATCCAGGCCGGAGCCCGACGCAGCTCACCCGCCGCGAAGAGGCCAGCGCCGCTCCGCAGCCGATGGGGCAGCCCAGCCCCACGAACACGACGTCGGGGTCGGCGTGCACCAGGCGCTCACGGATGCCGTCCATCTGAGCGGGATCAGCCTCGCAGCCCACGGCGGAGAGAACGTCCCGGCCACCCGTAGCCCCGGCGCGTGATCGGACAGTCGCCGCGCCGCCCGGTCGGCGACCCCTGGCTCACCGCCGAGCAGGAAGATGCTGCGCCCGGTCCTGACTACTGCGCCATGGCACTGGACCGCGAGACGGACAAGGCACTCGCGGATGCCTTCGGCGACTTGCGTGAACTCAAGGTCAATGTTGCGTACCCACTGCTTCTGGAGCTGTACCGGGACTACGCCACTAAGGTGGCTCTTCGCGGTCGAGGGTGAGACTTCCTCGCTGATCGCTGTCACGCCGCGTTCTTGGCGGCGACGTGCAGCAGGATACGGCGTTCGTAGTTGGCCTGATTGCGGTAGCCGCAGCCGACATGCTTGATCTGCTTGATCACCCTGTTGGTGCCTTCGGTGCGGGCGTTGGTGACCCGCAGCCGCAGGAACGCCTCAATCGCCGGCCACCAGGTCTGGATGGTCTCGGCCAGCCGGGTGGCCTCGGGCAGGTCGCGACCAGTACGGCGTCGTAGAAGGCGAACAGTGCGCGGCGGGCCGGGTGCGTCTCGGTGCAGGCCAGCAGCTGGCGCAGCAGCTCCTTGACGCCCCACGCGGCGCCGATCTCGTTGGTCGGGTCATCGGCGTGCAGGACAGCGGTCAGCCGGTCCAGCCCGCGGCGCGAGAGCCGGTCACCAGCCGCGAGCAGCAGCCGGCGGTGTGCCCACGCCGCATCGGCTTTGCGGCCGCGTCGGCCGAGTTGCTCGCGGGCCACCCGTTGGCGGACCTCGGTGAGCATCTGGTTGGCCAAACGGACCAGGTGGAAGTGGTCGACCACGATGGTGGCCTGCGGCAGCAGCCGGCGGATCGCGGCGGCGAACGGCGCCGACGGGTCCAGCGCGACGACCTCGACCTGGTCGCGCGCCAGGCCTGGTCCCGCTCGGACAGCCAGCCGGTGACCGCCGCCCCGGAGCGGCCCGGGACCAGGCCGAGCAGCCACCCCGGCCGGTCGGTGTCCAGATCGACGAAGCTGGTCATCCACGGATCGGACAGTCGCCACTTGGCGATGTCGGGGTCGAACGCCCAGCGCAGCGACCGGGCCCGGGTCTCGTCCAGACCCAGGCGGCGGACCGGCGGCAACGTCGCCGGCGTCCGCGCGGCCGCGGCGACCACCAGGGAGCGGTGCACGCTCCACCACGACACCCGATACTCCGCGGCCACATCCGACAGCGCCCGCCCACAGCGGGAGGCGGCCTGCTCCAACCGCACTCGCAGCCGACCGGTCAGCCGATGCCGAGGCGGGATCTGCTCCGACCGCTCGGTGAACACCCGCTGCGCACAGCGCGTCTCCGGGCAGCGGTACCGGCGCTTGCGCCACATCACCTCAACCGGGCGGTGCCCCACCGGCAGGTCCTTGACCCGCGATTCGCGCAAGTCGTAGGGCTTGCCGCCGACCAGCACCCCACACCGTGGGCAGGCGTGCTCCTGCGACTCGCCCATGATCGTGACCCGCCGCACCTTCAGCGGGGTCTCCTGCACCGACACGACCCGGAACCCGGGCAGGTCATACAACAACGACGTAGCGTCACTCACCGGTGGCCTCCTGCCGATCGAGGTAAGACACCGATCAGCGTGGGAGGCCACCCCACCTCAGCGCGCTACGACACGCCGCCCCTCACCATCCACCGCCAAGAGCCGCGTAACCGCCCACGCGGCTCCCCGGTGTCGGGATCGTCGCCGGCCACCCACGCCTCATAAGCG
>Ga0136620_10001661_pt1 | contig 10591 bp, 10 predicted proteins | sample AntDrymUQ4162106_2_FD_104806 | JGI IMG/M metagenome (GOLD analysis project Ga0136620, IMG submission 104806) | Polar desert sand microbial communities from Dry Valleys, Antarctica - metaG UQ416 (21.06) | ecosystem: Environmental > Terrestrial > Soil > Desert | place: Antarctica: Dry Valley... | reverse complement strand
TCAACGAAGCCCGACGGCGGCTGTTTCAATCCATCCACCACCGATCCAAGTGCGCTGCCTGATGACCCAGCTCCCTACTTCCTCCAGACTCAAACCTCTATTGGAATTGACTATCCTACGAGTCCTATTGAGCCTCAGGGGTTCAATTGAGCCTCAGGCGCGTCCGCGAGCAGGGCGTCGACGAACCCGGCGGCATCGAATCCGTGCAAGTCCTCGAGTCCCTCGCCGACCCCGATGAAGCGGATCGGGGTGCCGAGCCGCTCGGCCAGCGCGAACACCATCCCGCCCTTGGCCGTCCCGTCCATCTTGGTCAGGGTGATCCCCGTGAGCGCGACGATCTGATGGAACTCGGTCGCCTGCACCAGGGCATTCTGGCCAGTCGTGGCGTCCAGGACCAACATCGCCTCGTGGGGGGCGCTCGGATCGAGCTTGCGGATCACCCGGCACACCTTTCCGAGCTGGTCCATGAGGTGGGCCTGGGTGTGCAGCCGGCCCGCGGTGTCCACGATCAAGACCTCGGTGCCCCGCGCCCGGGCCTTCTCCAGGGCCTCGAAGGCCACCGCCGCCGGATCGCCCCCTTCGGAGCCCGCCGTGACCGGCACCCCGGCGCGCTCGCCCCAGGCCGCCAATTGGGCCACGGCGGCGGCCCGGAAGGTATCGCCGGCCGCGATGGCCACCGACCGGCCCTGGGCGCGCAGATGGGCGCCGAGCTTGCCGATGGTGGTGGTCTTACCGGTCCCGTTGACACCGACAACCAGGATCACGAACGGCGTATCGCGGTCCCTGGGAACCACGAGCGGGATCGAGACTGGTTCGAGGATCGAGATCAACTCGGCCCGGAGGGCTTCGTAGAGGCGCTCCGGGTCGCCCAGCTCCCGGCGTCTCAGCCGATCCCGCAGGTTCGCGACGATGCGTTCGGTCGCCTCGACCCCGGCATCGGCCCCGAGCAAGAGGTCCTCTATCTCCTCGACGGCGCCCTCCCCGCCGACCGTACCGAAGAGGCGCGCGAGCCCGACGCCGAAGCGCGCGCGCGTGCGCCGGAGCCCCTCCTTCAGGCCCATGGCGGGACCCGCCCACCGGGCATCGGCAGGTTCCGTAAGACAGACGGGAAGGCTCGGATGGCCATGCAGGGCGTTATCGTAGCATCCAAGGGAATTGGCAGCGGAGGGCATGGCGGGCATCCCCGACCGGTGCCGATGTTTCCGGTCACAGCCTTGGCGCCCGGGGGCCGCTCCCGTGAAGGGCTGCGTGATGAGCGACGCGAAGGGGAAGCCGTATCGAGCGCTGGGCGCTACTGCGGCATCTGCCAGAGCTATGCGGAAGCCGGCGTCCTAAAGGCCTAGGTCTTCTCCGGGGCGGCGCCGGTAGTAGGATGAGCGCTTCGTCGCCAGCCGCGGAGAACAGGCGCAGTGGTGGATAAGCAAGCGGTCACGCTGGTGGGAGCAGGCCTGGTTGGCTCGCTCGCGGCGATCGTCTTGGCGCGCCGAGGCCACCGCGTCGACGTCTACGAGGGCCGGCTCGACCCTCGCAAGCTCTCGCCCCCGCCCGGCCGCTCGGTGGCCCTGGTGATCTCCGCGCGGGGCTGGAAGACCCTGCGCGCCGCCGGCCTGGAGGAGGCCGTCCGCCAAGTGTGCATTCCCCTGCGAGGGCGGGTGGTCCATTACCGGAATCGGGAGCAGGCGTTCCACCCGTATGGCGCCGATAGTCAGGCCATCTACTGCGTGTCCCGCCCGGTGGAAAAGGTGATCCACCAATCGGTCGAAATGCGATAGGAGGCAAAGCGTGCCGACCGCAGCGCCTCTCGATCTGGTCGCAAGCATTCGTGGCCGCCGCGCGCTGGTCACGGGTGGTTCCGTGGGGATCGGGCGCAACTCCGTCGAGAGTCTCTTGGCCCATGGCGCGACGGTCGCGTTCACCTACAATCGTCACGTGGAGGAAGCCCGCTCGCTCGCGGCGGCTCACCTCGGTCGAGCATCCTGCCACTTCCTCGACCTGCGTGATCCCAAGTCCATCGTCGCGTGCTTCGACGAATTCCAGCACCGCTGGGGTCAGCTCGATGTGCTCGTCAACAACGCCGCGGTGGGCACGGCGACCGTCGCGCAGTACGAGCCGGACCCGCTCCAGAAGGACCGAGCGCTTTTCGAGATCAACGCGATGGGATCCTTCGAGGTCGCCCAAAACGGCCTGCGGCTGATGAAGGCGCAAGCGGCTGGCGGGCCCCCTCGCAAGCTCATCAACGTCAGCTCGGTGGGCGGCCTTCAAGTCTTCCCCTCGATGAGACTGGCCGACAACATGAGCAAGGCGGCGATCGTCTACATGACCCAGCAGCTCGCGGCAGAGCTAGTCCACGAGCCGATCGACGTCTTCGGGGTCTGCCCGGGCGCCACGGACACGGAGATGTTTCGCAGCAGCACCCTGAAGGGGATGAACGAGAAAGAGCAGCGCCGCTTTTGCTCGCGTCTTCCCAAGGGACGGCTGATCCGGCCGGAGGAGGTGGCGGAGGTAGTCGTGTTTCTGGCTTCCGGATACTCGACGGTGATGCACGGGTCGGTGCTCGACCTCTCGATGGGGCTGGGAGTCCACCCCGGCCTGCTCACCGGTGCGCCCTAATATATATGATGTCTAAGATGTCCCTCGCCGCCCTCTTCGCCCAGCGCCGCAGCGAGTTCCCCGGTTTCACCGGCGATCTGGTCCATCTCAACAACGGCGCCGGTTCGGAGATGCCCGAGCGGGCAATCACGGCGATGGCCGCTTACACGCGCTCCGGCTTGTCCAATGAGGGAAAAATCTTCCCCAGGCAGCAGGACAGCTTCGAGCTGCGAACGGAAACCCACCAAGCGACCGCGGAGCTGATCGGCGCATCCGCCGACGAGGTGGGCCTGGGGGCTAACACCACCACCAACCTCTTCTCCGTCAGCCGGTCGTTGGCGCGCCTGTGGAAGCCGGGCGATCGGGTGCTGGTGTCCGAAGCCTGTCACGAGGCGAACATTGCGCCCTGGCTGGCGCTGCGGGATCAGGGGATCTCGGTCGACTTCATCCCGATGCTCCCCGACACCCACCTCGACTACGCTTGGCTCGAGCACAACCTCGACCGCCGAACCCGGCTGGTGACCTTCGGCGCCTCGTCGAACGCGACCGGCACGATGCACGATCTCGAGCGCGTCATCTCGCTCGCGCGCCGCGCCTCGGCGCTGGTCTCGCTCGATGCCGCTCACTTCGCTCCCCATCAACCCATCGACGTGGCGAAGCTCGACATCGACCTGCTGTTCTTCTCCATCTACAAGTGCTTCGGTCCACACCTGGGCGCGTTCTACATCCGCCGGGAACTGCTCCAGACCCTGGTACCGTTCAGCGCCGACCCGGGAGTGTCGGGCAGCCGAACCGCCAGCCACTTCGAGACCGGGACGAGGAGCTTCGAGGCCTACGCCGGCTGGCTGGGTGCGCTGGCGTATCTGACGGATCTCGGCCGCGCCGCGGGCGCCTCCGCCACGGAAGGCGCTCCCACCCGCCGGGACGCTCTGAGCGCCGCGCTGCGCGCGATCGCCGCTTGGGAGGCCGAGCTCACCCAGTACGGAGACGCCCGGCTAGCCGAGGTGCCAGGGATTGTGGCGTATCGCCAGAGCCCCGTCGATCGTCGAGCGCGCGTCGGGGTCCTCTCGTTCAACCTTCGCGGTCGAGATCCGCTCGAAGTCGCGCGGGCGCTCGAGCGCGCCGGAATCGAGGCGGCCGTCGGCAATAACGGAGCGGTGAGGACGATGACGCTCCTGGCCGGGGACTTCGGCGGAATCGCGCTTCGCCTTTCGCTTGCTCACTACAACACCAAGGCGGATCTCGACGCCGCGATCGAATGCCTGCTCGCGGCGTAATCGATCAGATCGATTTACCGGCATGAGATCAGGAGGTCTGAAGTATCCGGGGACGGCGCAGGCAATCGATCGAGATTCGAGCCGGATGCAACGGCTTTTGCGAAGTACTCGATATGGCTCGGGTCGCGATAAAGGTCCCAGGTTTCCAAGATGACCTTGAGCCCCTATCCACTGCTCGGGGTCGTTCCAGTGCTCAAGCAGCCGCTCCGCGAGTTTTGGGCGATCCACCCGGAGGCCGAGTCTCCGTTGAACCACTGGTTCAGGATAGTCAGCAAGACAAGGTTTGAAAGCTTCGCAGATTACGCAAGACCTTCCCCTCCGCCGACTGGTTGAAGGGATTGGTGGTGTTCAATATCGGCGGCAAACAACTACCGGCTGGTTGCAGCGGTTCACTTCAACGCCCAAAAGGTGTATGTCCGGCACGTCCTGACTCACGACGACTACGACCGGATGAAATGGAATGAACGCACAACGCCACAGCATTTGCGAACAGTGGGGTAGGTGCTATGGCAAAAGGTAAAGGCTCCAGCAGAGGCGGTGGTTCCAAGATCGGTCGCGATGCGGGGAGCGGCCAGTTCAAACAGACGAAGCCCAAGGGCCGAGACTCCAAGCTCAACAGAGGCAGGGATCGGGATGCGGGAGCGGCCAGTTCATCCCGGTGAGTGAGGCGAGGCGCCGGCTCGAGACGACCACCGTCGGGACCAACAAGCGGCCCAAGGCCGAGGGCCGATTCCGCATGCCGATCGTCGAGATCATCAAGCAGCCCAAGCCCAAGGCCGAACCTCGACTTAGTGGCCCAGGCCTGGGAGACGCTCCGGGGCAGCAGTGGGATAGGCCCTTTCGTGATGAGGCGGACTACGACGAGCGGGTGGCCTCTTGAACGCGCTCATCGACACGGTGCACGATGACGAAGCAACCCGCTGGCGGGCCTTATTTATGGAGATCGTGGGCGAGCTCATCGCGAACTACGAAAACACCCATTAGTTAGCCGATGCCGGAGGCCGAACCGCGCGACGCCTTGCGTTATCTCATGGAGGAGCACGGCTTGAAGCAAGGCGATCTGCCCGAGATCGGCAGTCAGGGAGTCATGTCGGAGATCCTGGCCGGCAAGCGGGCCATCAACGCGCGGCAAGCCAAGCTGCTCGCCGCGCGCTTCAATGTGTCGGCCGCGGTGTTCATTTGACGCCGGCGCCATAGATCGCGCTGTCCCGCGCTCCCCTCAGGCGTAGGTGAAGGGCGCCGGGCGCGCGGCTAAGGCCTCACCGAAGCCCGGGGATGGCGCAGCTGCCTGCCCCCGCCGCGAGGGCAGCGGGGGCGAAGGGTGAGGCGGTGGGCGGAGGCAGGGAGGACGGTGCGAGGCGGCGGAGCGGCGAGCGGAGCGAGCGCGCGCCAGCCGAGCAGCGCCCGGGCGTCCAGCTGGTAGGGTATGTCCGAAGGGTACGGCGGGCGGCCGCGGCCTAACCGAAATCGATCACGCCTCACCGCGCGCAACCGCGATGACGCAGCCGCTTAGGCAGCTTCGAACGCGGCCAGCGCGGCCAGGACCGTCGCCGTGGTGAACAAGCGCCGCTCATCCCTGAAAAGAGGCCCTGCATCCTGGGCGAGCCACGGCTCGCTGATCTGTCGAGAGGTCAGCCGTAGAATCGGGCGGCTCGGCCAGGAACCGTCGGGCAGTTGCTCCGCCTGCAGCGCACTCGCGTGATTGGCCGCGAGAGCCTCGCCGGCGTTGCCCACTCGAATCAGGCATAGGAGCAGTAACGCCGACTCAAACGCGGTCGGGGTCGGAACCACGCGCAGCGACGACGTGAGACGCGCGCCGTCGAGATGCTCACCGACCGCCTGTAAGAACGTTAGAGTCGCTTCCGTCGCATACAAGCAGGATGTCCACCAGAACGAACTCCACAAGCCATCCGCTCGCTGGTGACCGCGCACGTAGCGCACGCCGGCCGACATGCGGTCGGTCAGCGAGAAAGGCGTAGGCAGCAGCGCGAGGAGCGCGATCGCGGTGACCTCTGCGTGGGATTGCACCCACGCGCCATAGCTCGCGTCCCGGGTGTAGGTCGAAAAACCACCATCCGATTGCTGATAAGCGCAGAGCCGCCGATCGGATGTCACATCGCCGCCACGCGCGCGAAGAAAGAGCAGTGCGAGCGACGTCGAATCGGCATCAGGTCCGGTCTGTTCTGCGTATCCCCACCCACCATTCGGAAACTCCGACGCGCGCAGCCAGGCGTCGGCGCGCGTCAGGTGTTCGTCGACCGCTGCCCTGCGTGTGCTAGGTAGTGAGGAGAGTCTGTAGCCGATGTAGGCCGTCGTCCACATCCGGGATTCGCCCGGAGGCAACTGCCAGTCGGACCAGAATCCGGGAGAGGCTTGATTCGAGCGAAGATAGTGCAGGCCGCCTTCGATCGATGTGGAGATCATCTTCACGCACGCTCCAACGCGGGACCGGGGTTCAAGTAGACCGACGCGTAGTGCTCAGCCCCGCGCGCGCCGACTCCAACGTAAGCGTGGAGCGATGGCAGAGCGCTGTCAGAAAGCCGCCGACCGAGACTGAGGCTCGAAACCGTTGCATGATAGATCTGGTCATCGACACCCAACCGCTGCAACCAACATGAGATGCGAGTGGCAGCCTCAGCATCGTGAGCGAACGCGCAGTGAGCACAGAGCTCGAACTTTGCTCCTGCCATCGGCGCGGCTGGCAGCTCGATGGAGAACACGGCGGATCGCGTCGGGTAGCCCGCGTCGTCGCGCAGCACATAGCGCCCAAATTCCTCGAAGGCTTCGGATGCGCGTGGCGTCGTCGCGGATGCCAGAAACAGCGTGCGATACACGCTTAACGGCTTTCCGAAGGCTTGAAGGTAGATCCGGACGCTTGGCGGTCGTTTCGGCCTCAGAGTGAAAGCTATTCCGAGCGGCGACAGCCCGGGCGGCGCGAGCGATGCGAGCGAACGCCAGCGGTCGGTCGAGTCGAAGAACGCAGCGACATCGTCGAGACGTTGCCACCGTGCGGTCTCTGCGCCCCACCGTCCGTTGATGTACACCGTGAGCGACGGCGCAGAGTTGGGCCAGAAACTGAGAGCAAACCAGAAGATCCCCGACGCGTCGGCGAGCAGATCCGGGTGTCGTTCAGGAGCGAGATGACACAGCGTTGGAGTGATTCGCTCAACCTCTTCGATCACTCCGCATGCCCGCGCCAACCCTCCGAGACTCGCGAAGCCCGCGCTTCGTCGTTCCTCCATGCTGCAGCCCGGACGGCCCGCTTCGCCAAGAAACTGCAACGGCGCCGGACGGTCGCGACTGAGGCTCAAGGAGAATTGGAACGGCGTCCCATCGGCATTGATACGGGAGAACTCCGGCACACGACGCCGGATATCGATGTTCAGCGATTCGGTGCAGAGGGTGTCGAACGACGTCAGGATGTCGGAGGCTTGCCGGCTGACCCCGAAAAGCGGGATCAGCCGCTCAACCTGACACCGCACCTGATCGAACAGCACAGGCGGAGTTTCACCGAGGCCTGTTCGCGATCAAGCCGGTCGGGGCGCGCAGGCTCCTTGGGCCGGCCCGACTAGCTAGCGCCACCAGGTACCCGCGTGCGGCACGATCGGGCCGGTCGGGCTCGCAGGCTCCTTGGTCTTCGGGCCATCGTCCGGTTTCTCCAGTTTGATCTGAATGCGTGAGTACTCGCGGCCCTCGAAGATCACGCCCTGGCCCGGATCGATCTGCAACATGTCAGTCTCGAACGATTTTTTGTGACACACCACCCGAACGGGCGCGGGTGGTCGATACCGTCTCTCGCCTCGCTTCGGGTAGGTGACGATCAATTCCGCTTTAGCCCCTGTCAGGCTGTTGATGATCGAGTACGCCCCGGGTCGAAGGAGGATGGCCGTGAACACATCGCCTTCGGCCAGCGATCGGCTGTCGTAGCCCTTGTCCTCCTCTTCGGCGTCGGTGCGTCGCACGTGGACGTAGTAGCCCCCAGGGCCTTGAGAGACATGGAACAGGACATAGCCGCGCGGGTTCACGACAAAAGTCCGCGGACCCCTGTCCTTTGAGGAGGACCCTTCGCAACAGGGACAATTTTCCGGATGAGACGCATCGGGCCCTAACACAAGCGACGCCAGGTCAACAGAGGCTTGCGCGTTGGCGCTGTTTTTGTCCACGCTGATCGTGAAGACGGCTTTGACCTGCGCGCCCTCGTGGACGACCCCGCGATACTCACCGGGCTGCGAAAACGAATGTACGATCGTGCCGAGCATGGTGAGCGAGGCACTGTCGAGGCCAATCTGGGTGAATAGATTTCGGTCGAACGTCAGATTCATGGCTACGCTCCCCCCACGTTGGCTTCGACGATCATTTCCTTCGAGTTGACGGTGGACTTGAGATCCCGGATCGGGATCTTCACCGGGAACAGGCCACCGCTCGCCGGGAGGATGGGATACGGATCCTCAAATTCGTAGATCGGGTATTGCGCCGCAAAGTAGTCCGCAATCGCAGTTTCGAGAAACACGAGCAAGTCAAGCCTGTTTCCGAGGAGATCCGAGATCCAGTCCTCGACCTTATCGACGATCCCCAGAATCCCTTTGACGATGTCGATGATGAAGCCGAGCGCCGCCATGATGATGTCCTTGGCCCATCCAGGCAGCCAGCTCGGAAGCAGATCCTCGACGGCGTTCTCGACGAGGTTTTCGAACAGATTGCCTATGCTGGCTGGCACGTCGATGGGGTCCACCGACACCAGATCCGGGTCGAGAAAGATGCGCCACTTGTTGGGCTTGCCGTTGAACTCGGCCTCAAGATCGGTCCACGCGGGATTGCGTCCCGGATCGATGAAGTAGACCGGCTTCAGATGCGCTTTGATGCTGTTGACCTCCGACACCAGCCCGCTCAAGTCCAGCGGAATGCAGATCGGACCGCCGATGCAGATCTCCGGCACGCCGACCAGGCATCCGTTCCACGGATCCGGGATGATACACCAGCCTCCCACGCAACAGCCGGGCAGATCCAGACAGACCTTGAGCTTGAGCTGCGTCCAGACGATGTCGAGGTTCTTTACCTCGACAGTGCCATCGTCGTGAAGGTCGAGGGTGCCTCCACTGAGCTTGCCCGCGACGGTGTAAGTTGCAGAGAACGGCCCGAATGATCCAGTCTCTGGACCTTTACTGAAGCTGAAGTTGTCGCGAACCAACGTGAAGATCTGTTCGAAGGCCCGCTCGGATGCTGCGATGGTAATGTGACTCATGAGATGATCTCTCCTTCGTAAGGGGCCTACGTTTTCATGGTGATGAACACCTTCAACTGGTGCTCTTCAATCGCCGGGTTGTTCGGTACGGGAGGGTTGGGCGTGGGCAACAGCGTGATCGTCCCCATGTTGAGGAGCGGGAAGCTCAGGGCCAGTGCTTCGAGAGCAATCGCGAGCTTTTGGCGCAGAACGACGTTGACCGACATGAGGAGATAGCACTCGAGGTTGGCTTCGAGGCGCTCCGGTTTGATGTCGACGATTTCCAGTCCTTCGACCTTGCCGAGAAGAAACCCGTTTGGCGTGAGATCAAAACGACCGACCACAAAGACGTCGAGACAGAAGCAGATCGGCCGACCGCGCACGATGATGGGCGGAGGCTTCAGAGGCACGAACTCGTGTAAAAAGGGCTCACTCCCGATGGTCCCGACGGGGATCTGGTCCAGCTCTCGCTCCGAAGGGCAGACGAGACCTCCACACACAATGAATTGGAGGCTGAAGCGCTGCGGCTTCAGTGGGGGATTCAGCTCAGCAGGCAAGTTGATAATGTTTCCCGGGTGGAAGTCGATGAGGGCCTTCGTCAGCTGGGCACAGAACCCGGTGAGCACGAGTGGGTTGTCGGACCCGATCACCGGAAACGGCGGCATGACGGTAAAGAAGGGGTTCGCAAACTTGCTCACGTCTTTTGTGACATCGATCTGATGGCACCACAGCTCGCGATTCCCGGTGACGTCCGCGCTTGCGTAGTTAAACAACGAGGGTCGCTGCCGCATGATGTGCTGGATTACCTGGTTGATCCCGTCTTCGTGGACGGCGGCGAAAAGATCACAGTTGTCCGTGAATGCCATTGGTGGATCTCCTAGTCCTTGTCTTCGTTGGGGACACGGTTCGGCGGCCGATTATCAGTAGCCTCCCCGCCAAGGACGATATCGTAGTTAGTAGTGTAGTCTGCATTGATCAGAATAGCTTGTGAAATATGTCACAGAGAGATTGTGAAATATGTCACAGACAGATGGGTTCACATCGAGGGATAATATTAGGTTTTTGCTTGGTGTTATCCAAGTTTCTGTGTACCAACCGCATTGGTAAACAGGTAAAACTCGCGATGCGAGACAGGCATCGAGCGAAGGCGGGAATGGCGGGGCGAGGCCGACGAGCGACGAGCGAAGCCGAGCGCGACGGAAGAGCCTCACCGAGTTCGTGCTCGAGAGCGCCTGCAGGGCGGCCGAGGAAACCTTGCTCGATCAGCGTCTGTTCCTGGTCGACGAGGAACACTTGCGCGCATTCCAGGAGGTCTTGGAGCGCCCCGCCGAGCTCAAGCCGCGGCTGCGAGAGCTGTTGCACAGGCCGTCGCCTTGGGAAAGCTAGCCCGACTTAGCCGATTCGCCCTAGTTTTCCGGCTTTGGCGCGACGTCGCCATTCGTAACTATTTGTTTTGTAAATCCGGCGGCGCAACAAATCGGCGAAAACTCGCTGTAGTGAAGAC
>Ga0136620_10001660_pt1 | contig 10592 bp, 6 predicted proteins | sample AntDrymUQ4162106_2_FD_104806 | JGI IMG/M metagenome (GOLD analysis project Ga0136620, IMG submission 104806) | Polar desert sand microbial communities from Dry Valleys, Antarctica - metaG UQ416 (21.06) | ecosystem: Environmental > Terrestrial > Soil > Desert | place: Antarctica: Dry Valley... | reverse complement strand
TCCTCCCCTCCCCGATCATCTTGATTTTCCGATCAAAGTTGATCAGATCGCGGGGAGGCCTAAAAGTTCCCCGAGTTAGTAGTCTTTATAGATCATATACTTATAAGATCCTACCTATGAGGTCCAACTAGAGCCTGTCCGATAGACGCCGTACGAACAATATCGTTGGTGGCTGGGCCATTTGCACGTAGGTCCTTTAAATGCTGGAAAGGGTTCATCTCGCTCGAAACCGGCTGCGTTCCGGTAGTGCCTATATGTCCCGAACTCTGTCAAACCCACGGCTGAAGCCGGTCGGTGCTGCTGATCACGAGCACATCGTGATTGTCACCCCACCCGCGCTCGGTATAGCTCAGCAATCTCACTCCTGGGATCTTCATGACCATCGAGACGATGCGCGACGCGCTGCTGAGGGAGATGCCGAAAGTTGGCACGTCCCGCTCGTCGTATGGGGTGTAACCGTAGCCGACTTCCTCGTATTCCGCGAGGACTTGGCGCCACTTGTCCGGGGCGATCAGTGGGCAGTACTTCTGCTGCATCTCGATGGTCCAGGCACCGTGGAACGTCGCGAGGAGGATCCCGTCCGGGCTCAGGAAGCGACTCAGGTGTCGCAACCACGTGGCGGTCGTGTTGAGGTCCAGATGCGTGAAAAGGGATCCGATCCAGATGACGTGGTAGCAACGCTCAAAGCTCACCTGTGTCAGGTCCGGTTGTGACGGCAGTGCTTGCCCTCCGAACATCGCCGCGCAAAACGCGGCGGCGCCAACGTCGGTGTCGCAGAACGAGATGTGTGCATCCGGAAATGCCGCGCGCAGATGGCGCCCGACCCGTCCGTGCCCGCACGGGAGATCCAGGATTGAGTGCACAGCCGTCAGCCTGGACAGACTCAACCCGTTCAGTACGCACGTGAGGCCGTTCTCGCCGACCGAGTAGTACCAGTCCTTTCCCGTGTTGTACATGTGGTCGTTCGGATCCACCTCTCGGTTGAGGTCGGTGCGCCGATAGCGATCGACGATCATCGCTGCGACTTCTATGAAGTCCATACCTCGTCACCTTAACAAACCACTACCTTCGAGTCCAGCGTACCGTCCGAATGTTCCGCTACCCGCGAAGCCGAACCGCGCGCCGTTCCCCCTCCTTGGAGTTTCCCGACAAGCCCTTATTAACCCACTCGCTGACTCCCAATGGCGCCTGGGTACTGCAGCGCCGGATGCTCGAAGAAATGCTTCGGTCCCTGCTCGTGAAGCCCAAAGTGCTCGTAGACGGATTGCAGATAGCATTCGGCCTGTGCCTCGACGGCCTCGGACAACTCGAATCGCGCCGCTACAAGCTGCTGCGCAGTTCGAATCTCCTTGAGATGGGCGAGGTCGTCGCTTGCGAGGGTGACGCCGCGATGGTGGCGGCGATGACTGTTGAGAGCCTCCGGAAAGTAAGCGATTTTGCCCTTGCACAGCACCTGGACGTACGTGAGCCAATCTCCCGCGACCCTCAGCCCGGAGTGGACCACCTCCAGTTTCCGTGGGTCGGGTCGCCGCATGAGCACTGCGCTCGCATTCGGGATAGTGTTCTTTATGGCGAGGGTATCCCGGATCTCGTCGATCCCGCTGCGGACATACGGCCTGAGCCACTTCGTTGCGCTGATGTCGCGGGTATAGTCGAGATAGTTCTCGGCGAGGACCCGACCCGTCTCGTCGATCTGCCTGGACTGTGAGTACGCGAGTTCCACCTCCGGATCGCGGAACGCTTCCACGAGGACTTCGAGGAAGCGCTCCTCACAGAAGTCGTCGGCCTCCGCTATCCAGACCAGATCGCCCCTGGCTTCCCGGATGCCGCTGATCCACTGTTTGGAGGTACCCTGATTGCTCGTGTTACGGATAACGCGGAACGGAATATCGGAAGATCCCAAAATGCGGTCGGCAACGCCGATGCTCCCATCGGTGGAGCAGTCGTCTAGGAACAAGACCTCGAAAGGGCGGTAGGTCTGCCGGACCACGGACAGCAGACGCTGCGAGAGATATCGCTCGTAATTGTAGTTCGGGATGATTACCGATACCTTTGGGCAATGCTCGCCCGCGTAGCATGCGAGATCGTACAGGTAGTCGGCAAACTGGAATCTGTCCCCGAAGATGGCTCCGGCGCGCGTGGAAACCCGCTGCCATAGCACATCGTCATCGAGGAGTCGCTCGATAGCCCTCGATGTTGCAGCGATATCTTCATAGGGAACCGTGAGCCCCCCGCCCTCGTTCAATAGGTCGCAGAATCCACCAGCACCCTCGTACCCGATCACCGGCAGCCCGGCATCCATCGCCTCCAGAACGACGGAAGGGAAAGGGTCTTCCCGAGAGGACAGCAGGAACACGTCGGCCCCGGAGAGATATGCATCGACGTAGCGCCGAAACCCCGGAAACAGAATGCGGTCCCCGGCGTTCCGTTCGGCGATCTTGCGCTCGATTGGACCAAGTAGCTCCGGATCGCAGTTGCCGACCCAAACAAAATAGGCGTCGGGCCGCTTCTCGATCGTCACGAGTGCCACTTCCACGAAGAGGTCCACACCTTTCCGGTGATCGCCGTAACCCATCCCCATGACGATCCGTACCTTCTCTGGAAGGCCAAACTCGGTGCGAACGAGTTGGCGTGCCTCGTCGGTGCGGTCCCTATACATGTTGGGGTGCAAGAGTCCTTGCGGGCGGATGATGACCTTCTCCAGGGAGATCGGGGAGAGATCGCAAACCTTCTCGCTGACGCCCCGTGTGGGAAATACCACCCTGTCCGCGAACCGCGCGATGTTCTCTAGCGAGCCTTCGAGCTTACGCTCCCGAATCAGTCCCGGAAGCTCGTGAACGAGGGAGACCACTCTGAAGCCTTGGCGCTTCAGGGGCACCACGAGCGCACCGGAGACCGTGGTGCTCGTGATCGCCGCACGGGCGCCTGAATCGAAGAGCTCGCGAATCACCTCCGCCTGACGTTCCGGTGTAGAGCCGGGTACGGAAAAATCGTGCACCCGCGCGTAGCGCGCGAAATCGGGGGCAAGGGGCCCGCCGGCAAGCAGGATGACGTCCACCTGGAAGCCGAGTTGTTCGCACAGTCCCTTCACGATCTGGAGAGACAATAGTTGTGCGCCGTTGTAGAACGCATCGTGGGAGACGTACACGATTTTTCGTGACGCGGGGTACCGGGCCAGCACATCCCGGGTCGCGCGCAGATAGGCGTACCCGTACATCCGGTCAGGCTCAAGATATGCTCCCTCGCCCCATTCATTCCATGCGTTCACGAATACGAGTCGCCGCGACCGTGGGGTGCTAGTCGCCGCAAGACAAGCCTGATCCAGCCATTCGGCATAGGCCTCCGGCGACGAGCGCGCAAAGCCGTGGCCCCTTCCAGGTTGTCGAGCTTCGTTATCCCAGCCCGGCATAACGCAACGGAACATAAGGTAGCCGTCGACCTCCATCTCCGCATACGCCCGCGCTATCTGTCGGTAATCAAAAATCTTCCCGCTGTATGCCGGGTTTACGATCGCCATCTCGCTATTGATCTTGGGAACGGAAACTTGGTGCGGAGGGAACTGCACGGCAGCGTCGAAACCGTACGGCCTCGGGTCGGTAATATGGAACGAACGAGCAGCGACGAGATAGAGATCGCCAATGCCGGTCTGCTCGCAATACTTTCGCCAGCGGTTTGCGGTGGCTCGCGCATCCGGCAACTGCGATACCCGGTAGACGATAAGCAGGGGCCGTCCATCAACGCGGATGTAGCGCGGATCGCGCAGTGCCGGGTCGATGTCCTTGATGAAGGCGAGGTCGTCCTCCTCGGAGTAGCCTTGCGCTATCAAAACATCCTGCTCGAACCCATCCCAGCGCCGAGTCCAATTCTCATTTGCCCAGCAGAGACAAAATGGCAAGTCTAGGTCGGGGCTGGCGAGCACCCGGTTGAACGGCGTCTCGAGCAGCCGTTTTCCAGCGAACCAGTAGTGGTGATAGCAGAACCCGTAGATCCCGTAGGTCTTAGCAAGCTCGATTTGGCGCCGCTGAACGTCAGGGACCCGGAGATCGTAGAAGCCGAGCTCGCCCGGCAGACGCGGCTGATAGTGTCCAACAAACTGTGGAACCGCCTTCGAGACGTTCGTCCACTCCGTAAAGCCCTTGCCCCACCATTGATCGTTTTCAGGAATGGGGTGATACTGAGGCAAATAAAAGGCAATCAGTTTGACATCCAACCGATCCGCGTCGAGCGAGTCAGCGGCAAGCGGTACGTATGTGAGACTGGCTCCCGGGTTGCCTTGGGCCCGAACGAACAGGTCATCGAGATACTTGCTCACGGACGGCAGGCAGGTCTCATGAGGGATCTCGGTCGCAGGATGAGCAAGGGGTGCGGTCTGCGTTTTGTCGGAAACCACGTGTGCCGGCGCTTGCTGCTGCCCGGCCGAGACGAGCCAGTTCCGGTAGGCAGCCGAATGTCGAAAAAGGAACGGGAACGCCGAGAAAAGCCAACCCTTCAGCTTCACCTTCCGGCCGACGGATAGTGGCAGGGCCCGGTAGAGTGATGTCGCAGTCATGGAGATCGCTTTTCGCAGCCTCCGACGAAAGTGCAGGCTACTGGCCGCTGACTTCACGAACCGGAGCGGTGCCGTTACACGCCAGGAAGTAGATGAACGCATGGCGTGCAGCATCACATCGCGCTTGGCCAGCGCCTGGTTGAGGTTGGCGATCCGCTGATCGCGCCCGGCCACCGTCTGACTGAGCCTGCCGATCTGCCCGTCGCGTTTAGTCACCGATCGATTAAGGCTGGCGATGCTCCCATCGCGCTCGGCCACCGCCTGGTTAAGCCTATCGATCTTCCGGTCGCGCTCGGCCACCACGTTGTTAAGGCTGGCGATCCGCCCGTCGCGCACGGCCACCGCCTGGTTGCGTCTGTCGATCTGCCTGTCGCGCTCGGCCACCGCTTCGTTAAGGCTGGCGATCCGCCCGTCGCGCTCGGCCACCGCTTCGTTAAGGCTGGCGATCCGCCCGTCGCGCACGGCCACCGCTTCGTTAAGGCTGGCGATCCGCCCGTCGCGCACGGCCACCGCCTGCGTAAGGCTGGCGATCTTTCCATCGCGACCCGCGAGTTGTGAGCTTAGATACGAGGTGCCGTCGTAAAGGCCGCCGTGGATCTGGGGAAGAGTGGCATTCGAGGCGAGCGCGATGTAGTAGACGGGCTTCATGACCCCCGGCTCGCGGCGGACGCTTTCGTCCTTCCTGCTGTAGGTCGCGAAGCGCGTGGCGCGCCCGTCTGTTGGCGCCACAAGCGATCCAAAATTGACGCGCTGTCCTAACACCCTGACGTGCTTGAACCCGGTCGCGAGCAGGTCTCTGAACTCGCTCAGGTAGAGCTCCTTAACGTGGTACTCGTTCTTGTAGCCCGGCACGTCCGAATACTCGTGCTTGTCGGGGCTGGAAATGATCAATACACCGGCCGGGCGCAGCACGCGCCGGATCTCCTGCATCATCTCGAGATGGCGATCGTGGTGCTCGATGGTCTCGAAACTGACGACCAGATCGATGCTGGCGTCCGCCAATGGAATGCAGGCGCACGATCCGACGGCGAAGGCAATATTGGGCCGGACGTACTTCCGCGCAGCGTGGGCGATTGTTTCCTCGGAGATGTCCACGCCTGTCACCTTGCGGGCCACGGTCGCGAGCAGTTCCGATCCGTAGCCTTCCCCGCAGGCGATATCCAGCACGTCCTTGCCATAGGCCAGGTCGCGCGCGATGGCGTAGCGGTGGAGGTGCTCCATCTCAATGTCCCCGTCGATCTTAGGGACGTAGCGCTCTCCGGTCCACGGCAGCTCGCCGGGCCGCGTATCGTCGGGGCTCATGCTCTAACCGTTCTCACTATTTCCTCGCCACGAAAGCGAGGCCGGCCGGATACAGATATGGGACCAGTTCGCAGTTGGAAAAACCGGCCTCGATGACCGTCGTCCAGGCGTCCGCACCGAATTCCGTCTGAACCAGCATGCCGGGGTCCGTGCAGCCGGCGGCACCGTGGTAACTCCGTGCCAATCCTCGGCGTGGGCGCGTCAACCTTCCGACGATGATGGGAATGGTAAACAGGAGATGTCCCGTCGCACACAGCACCCGATGACACTCTCGGAGCCCTTGCAGGGGGTCCGACACGTGCTCCAACGTATCTGCGTGAATGATGAGATCGAAGGCCCCCGATGGAAGCGCGAGGCGCGTCATGTCGAACTCCGGATAGGCCGCGAGGCGGTGGCGGGGAAGCCGCCGAAGGATAGGGTGCAGGGTACCGGCCTCGTTTATCTCGAGAACCCGCAGGGTGTGGTGGTCGACATTGTCGACGAAATCGCTGAGGGTGCCTTCGAATCGGAAACACCCGAGCAGCGCCTTAGCCAGCGCGATCGAGCGAACGTTGGATCCACAGGCACGACAATGAGTTCCTTGCTGCACGTCGATATAGCGTGCCTCTTCACTGGAGAGGCCCCAAGCCGTCACGAGATCCGGCCATAGCACGGGCGCGTGTGCGAAGTCGCTCGCGCCACACACATAGCAGAAGCTCGGTTTCATTGGGGAGCGCACGTCCTGTGCTACCGACTCGGGCGCGCCGGGCAATGGATACGAGCTCATGTGCGTTCGGGACTCTGGGTATTTACCAGCAAGCCCTGTCCGGTGGGAAGAGAGGCGATCATCACCCCTTTTTCCTCCGCGAACCTGTCCATACCGTTTTTAGAAGGCTGATAGCCGTAGTACGCGTAATCATCCAGCAAGACCATGGCACCCGGGACCAGCCGATCCCAGAAACAGGAGAGCGCCGCGACTTCGGGAGGCGAGCAGTTCATGTCGATGCGGCAGAACGCAATCTGGCGCGCCGTAACTTGCGGCAACGTCTCCGGAATCGCGCCGTCGATGATCCTGATATTCTTCCATTCTGAAAAGTTCGCCCTCACGGACTGGGATCCCACGACGTAGAAGCCAGAATCTATTGCCGCTTTGCTCTTCTCCATTACCTTGCTCGTAAGCTCCTCGTTCGATACGTAGCGCTCATCGACGCCCCTGAACGTATCCATGAGGTAGAACTGTTTGCCGAGACGATCCCAGTCGAGGAACTGCATGATCGCCGAGCTCAGGAAACCCCGGTTGACGCCACACTCCACGAAGTCACCCGGCAGCCTCGAGGCCATGGCGGCAGCCCATAGACCGATATGCACCCGCCAGTGCCAACTATAATCGGTGCCCGCCGCCGCAACCCCGCGCTGATAAGCCGCCTTGAAGGTGGGCGACTCCATGAAGTCATGATTGTGGATGCTGATGAGCCCATCCTGATTGTATTGGTCGGGTCCCGGTGGGACGGATTCGCTCACGGGATCCTCGGATCGGCGATCGGCATCAGGTGGCCTGCGGCCAGCGAGGGGCCGAGACGAAACGCCGATCCAAGCCGGTCGGGTACTGAATGATGATGTCGTCCCAAGGATCTCAGCTCCCCTGCGGCAACGATAAGAGATCCAGCATGGTTTTTCAAATCGCTTGGTGTCGGTCCTTGCGCGCCGGCCGGTGTTGACGGGAAGGGATGGCCTTCGGAGAATTCGCCTGTCGCCCGGGCGGTACGCCGGCCGGGCGGTGGTCGATGACGGGAACGGGGGCCGGGCGATGGGTGCGAGGGGCTGGCGAAGGTGACGCGATCGCGGTGGCTCAGGCGTGGCCTTGACGTCTCGGATGCCACGCTCACCCCCGTGGGGGTGGGCGCCCACGCGGCTCATTGTGCGCGCCGGCGGTGCGACCCTGGGCAGGGCGCGCCTGACGGATCCCGTGCCTTGCGGTATCGGTGCCGCGGAGGCTCGGCACCTTTTGAAACAACCTGCTGTGCTCGCGACCTCCCTTCGCTCGCGACGGGTTTTTCACAAGCTCTCAAGACGCTGGTCGACCTCGGCTGGCGCTGGCGCGCCTGGACGCGCCGGGTGGCCGGCGGCCGAGGAGATCCATGTCGCCGAGGTGTCCGATGAGCCCTGATACCCTGATCTCGAGGCCCGCGATCTCGATGTCGGCGCCCGATATCGATGAGACCGACGTCGAGGCCGTCACCGAGGTCCTGCGCTCCGGGCGCCTGGCGCTCGGTCCCAGGGCCGAGGAGTTCGAGCATCGCATCGCGGAATACGCCGGGGTCCCCCATGCCGTCGCGGTCAGCTCCGGGACGGCGGCGCTGCACCTGATCTTGAAGGGCCTCGCGTGTGGGCCGGGGGACGAGGTGCTGGTGCCCTCGTTCACCTTTGCCGCGAGCGTCAACGCCATCCTGTATGTCGGGGCGAGCCCCGTGTTCGCCGACATCGAGCCCGAACAGTACACCCTGGACCCCGAGGACATGGCGCGTCGGGTGACCGGCCGAACCCGCGTCATCATGGCGGTGGACGTCTTCGGCCATCCGGTCGAATGGGACGCCCTCTCGGCCAGTGCCGAGCGACATGGGCTGGAGCTCATCGACGACTCCTGCGAGGCCCTGGGCGCCGAGTATCGCGGCAGGCGGATCGGCGGCTTCGGTGCGGCCGCGGCGTTCGCGTTCTATCCGAACAAGCAGATGACGACCGGCGAGGGCGGGGTCATCGTGACGCGCGACGGACGGCTCGCCGGGCTCGTGCGCAGCCTGCGCAATCAGGGGCGTGCCGAGGGTAGCGCCTGGCTCGAGCACCTCCTGCTCGGCTACAACTACCGCATGGACGAGCTGTCGGCGGCACTCGGGATCTCGCAGCTCAAGCGGATCGAGGCCTTTCTGATGCGCCGCGAGCGGGTCGCGGCTCGTTATTCGGCGCTTCTCAGGGGGTTCGACTGGCTTGATACCCCCGTGGTCCGGCCGCACGTGCGCATGAGCTGGTTCGTGTACGTTGTGCGCCTTGCGGAGGGTGTGGACCGCGACCGGGTCGTGCTCGCCATGGAGGCACAGGGCGTCCCGGCGCGCGCTTACTTCCCGCCCATGCACCTCCAGCCCTATGTGCGCGAGCGCCTCGGTACGGGCCCGGGCATGCTGCCGGTCACCGAGGCGCTAGCCCGCCGCACGCTGGCACTCCCCTTCCACAACCACCTCTCCGAGGCGGAGATCGAGCGGGTGGTCGAGTGTTTGGAACGCGCCGTGGGCTAGCGCCTGAGACCGCTGACCACGCCCGCGATGGCCAGAATCGATTGATCCCAATCGGGCACGATCCGCGATGCGGTCAGGGGGCCGTCCGCCGTGAAGCAATCCACGCGGCCCGTGGGGTGCACGATCCAGGCTTCCCGCGCGCCCGCGGCCAAGAACAACGCGATGCGCTCTTGCAGCTCGCCGTCAGTGTTGGAAGGCGACCGGACCTCGACACACAGGTCCGGCGCCTGCGACAGGGCCGCCGCCCAATCGTCGAGCTCGCCGCCATGCGTGCTCAAAAACGCCGGAGAGCACCACACCACATCCGCGATCCGCACGCCCCCCGAGGTCAGGATGGCGCACTCGGTGAATGCCTCTCCGCCCAGCCGCTGGTCGAGCAGCCTGGCGAGCCGCGTGCCGATGCGCATGTGGTGCGGCGTGGCCGGGGGGGTCATTTCGAGGTGGCCCCACTTGTTGATCTCGATCCGGTAGGGGAGATCCCGCAGGGCGCGGTCGTGCAGCACGCCCTCCCAGCGTCCATAGAGCTCCGCCGGTTCGAGGCTATCGTTGAAGAGGGGGGATAGGGCGGCCATGACGACACCTGATGTGGGCCCGGCATACAAGCATCCTAGCAGCGTTCAGACGACCACGCATCGAGGTGCTCAACGAAGATACAGATCGGTGACCGTGCCCTCGAAGACCTCGGCGGCCTGGCCGACGGTCTCGGAGAGGGTGGGGTGGGGGTGGATAGTGAGCGCGATGTCGCGGGCATCACAGCCCATCTCGATCGCGAGCGTCCCTTCGGCGATGAGGTCTCCGGCGTTCGGGCCGCAGGCGGCCATGCCGAGGAGGCGGTGGTCCGACTCGTCGAAGAGCAGCTTGGTCAAACCCTCGCTGCGGTTATAACTGAGCGCCCGCCCGTTGGCTGCCCAGGGAAACACGCCCTTGCCGTAGCGGACCCCCTGCGCCACGGCCTCGGTCTCGGTCAATCCGACCCAGGCGATCTCCGGGTCGGTATAGGCGACGGAGGGCACCACTCTTCCCTCGAAGCCGCTCTTGTGCCCCGCGATCACCTCGGCGGCCACCCGACCCTCGTGCGCCGCCTTGTGGGCCAGGAGCGGGGGTCTCGCGATGTCGCCGATGGCGAAGATGTGCGGTACGTTGGTCCGCATCTGTGCGTCGATCGGGATGTAACCGGCCTCGCTGACCGAGACCCCGGCGTGCTCGGCCCCGAGGCGATGGCCGTTGGGGCGCCGGCCCACGGCGCACAGGACGGCGTCGAATCTCTGGGTGAAGGGGCCGGCCTGGCCTTCGAGGCGCGCCGAAAGCTCGCCTCTATCCGTATCAGAAACGTGGGTATCAGAAATGTGGGCCTCGACCGCGAGGACGCGGGTTGCGAGGTGCACCCCGGTGTAACGCTCGCGCAGGCGCCGTTCAAGGGGTTTCACGATGTCCGGATCGCAGCCCGCCAAGAGCCGATCGGTGAGCTCGACGAC
>Ga0136620_10001659_pt1 | contig 10594 bp, 7 predicted proteins | sample AntDrymUQ4162106_2_FD_104806 | JGI IMG/M metagenome (GOLD analysis project Ga0136620, IMG submission 104806) | Polar desert sand microbial communities from Dry Valleys, Antarctica - metaG UQ416 (21.06) | ecosystem: Environmental > Terrestrial > Soil > Desert | place: Antarctica: Dry Valley... | reverse complement strand
GCCGAGGCGCTCCCCGGACCGGATCGCCGAGACGAAGTCATCCAGCTCGAGGGCGAGCGGCTCGACGGTCGCGAGCTTGGGGGAGACGATGTCACCCGTGCGATAGGAGAGCTGGTACTCGCCGAAGGTCTCGGGGTCCTTGTAGACAACGCCGTGGTCGAAAATCCGCACCGGCTCGACGCTCGCGTCGTCGTAGACCACCATCTTCTCGCTGCCGACGACCACCGTGCGCCGCAGCTTGCTCGGAGCGAGCCAGCTGAGCTCCACGTGGGCAAGGATCCCCGACGGGAAGGTCAGGTCGATGAACGCCACGTCGGGTATGCCCTTCACCACCGAGTCACGACCCACCGCACTGACCGACTCGGGTGTCTCACCTAGCCAGTAGAGGAGGATCGAGAAGTCGTGAGGACCGAGATCCCAGATGACGCTGATGTCGCGTTGGTGTAGGCCGAGGTTGACCCGGCTAGAGGAGATGAAGTAGATCTCCCCCAGTTCCTCGTGGTCGATCAGAGTCTTGACGGCCCGTACCGGGGGGCTGTAGAGGAAGGTGTGGCCGCACATGAGCGCCAGGCCGCTCGTGGTGGCCAGATCGATCAACTCGTCGGCCTCCTCGCTTGACGGCGCGAGTGGCTTTTCGACGAAGGTGTGCTTGCCGGCCGCGAGGCTGCGAGAGGCGAGGTCGTAGTGGGTGAATACCGGTGTGGCGATCACGATCGCGTCGAGCCCGGGATCGTCGAGCAAGTCCTCGAACCGAGTGGTGGGCAGCGTGCTCGGGTACCGGACCGCGTAGCGGGCGAGACGCTCCTCATCGAGGTCGCACAGGTACTTGACGTGTACGCCGCTCGTCTCGATCAGCACCCGCAGGAGGTTGGGCCCCCAGTAGCCCAGCCCGACGACGCCCACCTGGATGTTCTGCTGGGCGTCTCGCTCGGCGATGGACGGAAACCTGCGCTGAGTCGTCTCTAGCAAGGTCGTGCTCCCTCTGCGTCGTTGGCGGCGCCTCAGGGACCTGCCTGCCGGCCGCGCGACGCCTCGATCAGGAAACGCCGGCGCCGACCGGGTTCTTCCGCGCGAGCTCGGACCGGCCCTAGTGAGGGTTGTCGTTCATCGCGACGGCCTCGCGCCTCGGAGGCGGCGAGGCGTGCTCGCTCCTCGGAGGCGGGGAGGCGTGCTCGCTCCCGTGCCCGTATCCGTATCCGTATCCGTAGTACCCATCCATGTTGCTGACGCCGTTGACGACCACGCCCAGCAGGCGGGCGCCGACCGCGTCGAGCTGGGCACGCAAGCCCGCGAGGGCCTCTCGATCGCTCTTGCGCACGCGCGTGACCGCGATCACCCCGCTCACCTCCCTTATCAGCGGAATCGCGTCGGGCACGGACCCGAGGGGCGGGGTATCCACCACCACCAGGTCGTACCGCGCCTCCATCCCGCCGATGAGGCGCTTCATCCGCTCCGACTGGAGCAGCTCGGTCGGGTTCGGCGGAAGGGGCCCGGCGACGATCACGTCCATCGTCGACACGTCGGTCGGGTGCCCGACGCGTTGGGCTATCGTGACCCGCTGGATGGCCTCCTCGGGATCCGCATCCTGGGCGAGGATGTGGCTGAGCCCGCACCCCGGGTCCATCTGGAACCTGCGCACGAGGGAAGGCCTCCGGAGCTCCGCCTCGAGGAGCAGGACGCTGGCCCCCCCAAGCGCGCCGGCAGCGGCCAGGCTCCACGCGACGGTGGTCTTGCCGTCCCCCGGAGCAGCGGAGGTGACCAGGACCGATCGGACGTCCTCCGCGTCGACGGCATAGCTCAAATTGGTCTGGAGCATCTGGAACGCCTCCCTTTCGGCGGCCGGGAGCGCGGGCTTCTCACGGCTGACCTGACTTAGGGCACGGCTCTCCGGGATGGCCCCCACGATCGGCCTGTCGAAGACATTCTCGAGGTCGCGGGGATCGTTGAGCCGCCGGCTGGCGAGATCGAACAGGAGGGCGAGCGCGATCCCGAGAAAGAGACCCACCACGAGCCCGAGGCCCGCGTTGCGGACCGGCTTGGGCCCCACGGGGGCGGCCGCCGGGGTCGCCTGCTGGACGATCTCGGCATCGCCAGTCTGCACGGCCGCGAGCAGCTCGAGCTGGTTGTTGAGCCCCCGCAGGCGCGAGCCCCGCCTCGAGCGCGCCGCGGCGCTCACGCCGGGTCTGGCCGCCAGGGAACGGATCTCCCCCTCGAGGAGACGCCGAATCCGCATGATCTGTCCTCGATTCGACGAGGCGCGGAAAGCGATGTACTGGCGCGCGTAGGTGTTCGCCATCCGCGCAGCAAGCACCGGCTCCGGTTGCGTCACGAGGATCGAGATCACGTTCGAATCCTCGCTGCTCGTTACCTCGACGCTCGCGGCGACGCCTGCCGGCGTGACCCCTCCACCCATCGCGCGGGCCGTCCGCGCCGCGATCGTGTCTAGCGAGACCAGGTCGAGATTCGTCGCCGTATCGCCGTCTCCCGTCCCCGGATCGAGCCCGGTGCCGACGTTCAGAAGCTCGTCGGCGAACTCGGGCGCGCCGAAGAACAGGCTTGCCGTGGCCTTGTACTCGTCGTCTTGGAGGCTCGTGGCCACGTAGGCGACGCAAGGCACGAGCACGGTGCACAGCACGACTACCCACCACCTCCGCCGGAGGAGTCGTACGAAGGCGTGGATGCTGGGCGTCTCGGTGTGTTGGTCTTCAGTCATCGGAGGCCTCCCCGAAGTTCGTGCGTGTGCGTTTGCAACTGATCCGCACGCGGGCTGACTAGTTGGCCCCGCGCCGGGTCAAGAGGATTGGGAAGGTCTGGATCAGGAGCCGGACGTCATACCACAGCGACCAGTTGGTCACGTACAGGTAGTCCAGCTTGACCATCTCCTCGAAGGGAATTGCCGTCCGGCCGAGTACCTGCCAGAGGCCGGTGATGCCCGGGGTGAGGTCGAGTCGGCGGCGCGCCCAGTCGGGGACGTGCTCGTGGTGGGTGGGGAGGATCGGGCGGGGGCCGACCAGGCTCATGTCGCCCTTCACGACGTTCCAGAGCTGCGGGAGCTCGTCGACGCTCGTCATGCGGAGCAAGCGCCCGATCCGGGTCACCCGAGGATCGTGATCCAGCAGCAACCAGGCTGGGTCAGCGCTCAGCTTGCGGAGCTCCTCGACCCGATCCTCGGCGTCCTTCACCATCGTGCGGAACTTGTAGAGGCGGAAGTGCCGACCCTGGCGGCCGACTCTCTCCTGGGTGAACAGGGCCGGTCCGGAGGACGTCACACGGATCGCGATCGCCGTCGCGACGAGGAGGGGGAGCAGGACCAGGAACGCGCCCGACGCCAAGGTGATGTCCATCGCTCGCTTCAGGGCACGCGAGGATCGCGTCAGCCGCGGTGGACTCATCCCGAGCACGGTGATCCCCTCGATGTTGTCGATCTCGACCGAGGGCCCGAGGACGTCGACGAGGTCGGGCACGAGGCTTATCCGCACGTCGAGGGTCTTCGTGCGCCGGATCAGGTCGGTGAGCACCCCCTCCTCGACCGACGAGGCCACGACCAGCACGCGTTCCACGGCGGAGCGCTGGCATACCGATTCGAGCTCCGATAGGTCACCGAGCAGGGGGGTCAACTCGCCGCGGTCCGTCGAGCCCCCCGTGTCCACCTCGATGTTCCCCATGAGCTCGAGCCCGTACTCCGGGTGCCCTCGCACCTTGCGCTCGAGCAGGCGGGCGGTCGGGCCGCCGCCGACGAGGAGCACGCGCTCGGGCGGCATCGATACACGGGCGATCTTACGAACCGCTGCGCGAGCGAGCAGGGTCGATGCAAACCCGGCGACGAAGAAGGTGAGAACCTCGACAAGGATCAGCTGTTGCGCCGGTAGGGCCTTGAAGAGCAGCCACAACCCGAGCGTCCCGAGCACGAGCGAATGGAAGATCCAGGGGACCTCCTCGACCGTCGAGTGACTCACACGGTTTCCGTCCCGGTCGTAGAGCCCGTAAACCTTGAACAGGACGATCCAGGCCGGAAGCGGGGCGAGTCCCCACGCGAACCGACCGAGTGGATCATCCTCGCCCCCGACCAGCACGGCCGCCGCGAGGGCGATGACGATCGCGATCACATCGGCGAGCGCCAACAGCCGGCGCAGGACGAGGCGCCGTCTCCGGGCCGGAGGCCCGTCGGAGGACGGGGTCCCCCTCGCAGCGGAGTCCGGGTAGCCGATCGTCATCGGTCGCCCTCGGCTGGGCCCTCGCGAGTCTCGAGCCAGCGCCCGTACGCCCCCTCCACGCCTCCCGTGAGGGCGAGCACAGCGAACATCGTCGCGCTCTGCTCCAGGGGATCGTCTGTGGTGAGGGCAATCACCAGCAGGATGACCCACAGCCAGTAGGCCGTGCGCGCGAAGGGCTGGAGCTCCCAGCGCGAGCGCTGGATACGACGTAGGCGACCGATGATGACGACCACGAGGATCGCGTAGACGGCGAGCAGCACGACGCCACCCTCCACGAGCAGGCGCACCGCGGTGTTATGGGCGTCGTAGCCCCCGCCTGGGACCCCCGCGCCCCGCACGGGGGCTCGCGGGTTGACGTACGTGGTGGTCTTCAGCCCCCATCCAAACAGCGGCTGCTCGCTCGCCTTGGCCAGCAGGCCCTCCCAGTTGTCGATGCGCCAGGTGTACGACTGGAAGCCCTCGCCTGCGGAGCTGCCCGTCTCCGCCGGGAAGACTCGCGCTTGAATTGTGGGGACGGCCGCGACCACGACCGCCACCACGACCGCGATCGCCACTACCTGGGCCTTGTGGCGGCCCCAGAGGAGCGCGATCGCACCGATCACGAATATGACCCAACCCTCGCGGCTGTAGGTACGCACCAGAGCGGTGAGGATCAGCGCCAGCGCGGGAAGGCGAACCCACGCCCGCATCGCGCCGTCTCGTGCGGAGATGAGCACCAGCGCGCACACCGCGAGGTAGGCGCTGAACGGGAGGGGGCCGGAGAAGGTGCCGGTTATCCGGCTGTACTCGTACCCCGGAAGCACCTCGACCGTGCCGGCCGCCCATTCGTAGATCCCGTAGGCGGCGGGCACCACTCCGCTCAGTCCGACCAGCACGAACAGTCTCCTTGCGGCCTGCGGCTCTCTGAACAGGTTCGCCGCAAGCAGGTAGATCCCGACGAGCACGGAGAGCCGCAGGAGCTCGCCGGCCGGCTTGACGCCGATCGTCGCCCCCAGGCTCAGGAGGGAGTGCGCTGCGGCCGTGGTGCTCACGGCCAGGACGGCCACGAACGGCCACATGGCCGAAGGACGGAAGAAGGTCCGGTCGCCGGCCAGCACGACAGCCAAGGCGCCCAGGAGCAGCAGGCCCAGCGCGCCGGCGGGGTTGGCCGAGGAGACGCCGCCGAGCTCGCTCGCCGAGAAGGTGTCGAGGATCGGGCGCACGAGGACGAACACCGACACCAGGAGCGCCGGTCGCATCATGCCGAGCCCCACGAGCACGCCGGCCGCCATGAGGGCGAGCATCAACCTCCAGTCCCCGACCGCCACGAGGACGAGGCCGCCGATGGCGCTCAAGGCGACGGCGGTCGCGATCTGGTACGGCACCGGCAGGACCTCTGGGCCGCCCCTCGGGCCGGCCAGCCCGAGAGGCGCGGGAGCGAGCGCCCGTCTCAAGGGCGGCGAGGTCGGACAGACACGGAGAGGTCCGCGGGGGGCTCGCCGAGGCGGTGATCGGCGGGCGGGATTGGGGACTGGCGGACGTGCATCGACTTGACGAGAGAACGGCTGCGGGAGGCGGGAACTCACGCTCGCCGCTCTCCTCTATATCCTGAGCACGATGCCCCAGCCGGTGGCGCCCCCGCGCCCTCTGTCCGAGTCACCGGTCGACGATGCCGTACCACGGGGTCTTGCTGCCATCCCGGACGGCAAGGTTCGCACCGCGGCCTCCGACGCGGCCGTCTACACCGTCGCCGTCTATGCCGCGCAGGTGATGCTCTTCGTCGCCGGCATCATCCAGAAGGCCCTGCTCGGACCGCTTGCCGCCGGCTACTGGGCGCTGATGCAGGCGGCTTGGCCGTTCTTCAACGTGGCTTCACTCGGGGCCGACCAGGGCACCGCTCGACAGGTGCCGCTGCACCGTGGACGTGGCGACTTCGCCGCCGCGGGGGCCGTCGCCGCCAGCGGAAACTCCTTCTCGTTGATTGCCATGACGGTGCTCGGAGCGCTCGTCGCCGTCGTGGCGCTGGTCCTCGGAGCCGACTGGCCGTCGGAGATCCGCTACGGCCTCGTGCTTCTGGGCGTGATTGCGCCGCTGCGCTTTCTCAGCGACTCTCACGAGACGCTCTTCCAGGCGACGAAGCGGTTCTCGGAGGTCTCGGCCGGAACCATCCTCAAGGCGGTCATAACCCTGACGGTGCAGACCGCGCTCGTCTACCTGTTCGGCTTCTACGGCATGCTGGCCGGGGTGGCCGCCACGGCGCTCGGCGTCCTCCTGCTCTGGAGCCGGATGGGGCTGACCGGCCTGCGCAGGCCCGCGTTCGGGTGGGGCATCGACAGGAAGCGGCTGCGCGAGCTGATCGGCTTCGGGTTCCCGATCATGGTCTTCGGCCAGGTCTGGATGCTCTTCATGGCCATCGACAGCCTGATCGTCGGCACCTTCATCGATATCAGGAGCCTCGGCTATTACGCGCTCGCCGGGTCGGTGACTCAATACGTGCTCTACCTGCCGAAGAGCATCGGCGCGGCTCTCTTCCCGCGCATGTCGGAGCAGTTCGGAAGGACAGGGGACATCGGCGCCCTCCGTCACTTTGCGACCGATACGCAGCATCTGCTCGCGCACGTGCTGGTGCCGGTCTTCATCGGCGGCGCCTACTTTCTGCTCCCCGTTCTGGTCCGCCATGCGCTCCCCGAGTTCCAACCTGCGATACCGGTGATCCATGTCATGGTCGCCGCGAGCTTCTTCATCTCCCTCTGTAACATGCCGATCAAGATCCTCATCACCGCCGGGCACCGGCTGACGCTGATCATCCTGGTCGCGGCCTGTCTCGCCGTGAACGCCTCCTCCGTCTACGTTGCGGTGGCGGTGCTGGACCGGGGCCTCGGGGGAGCGGCGCTGGCCACCGCCTTCAGCTACCTGGTCGTATTCCTCGTCACCTCGGGTTACGGTCTCCACAAGGTCCTGGGGCTTCGCCCCACGCTCACCCACATCGCCGAGCTCCTCGTCGCCTTCGCGTACATCACGGCAGCCCTGTGGGGGATCGAGGGGCTCTTCGGCTCGGGCGCGGGTCCGCTTTTCGGCGACCTGATCACCGGCCTCGCGAAGTTCGCCGTGCTCCTTGTCGTGCTAACCCCCGGGATCGTGCTGGTTCAGAGGCGTAACCAAGCGATCACCAGGATGTGGTCCCTCCTGCGGTCGGCGGCTACGAAAGCTCGCCGAGGGCGCGCGGGCTCCTGAGCGAATCTGGACCAACGCTCGTGACCGCGGGGAGAAGGCCTGATGGGGCGTGAGGTCGTGCTGATGGGCAATGGCTCCCTCGCGGTCCGGATCGCCGACTGGTTCCAGCGCAGTCCCGACCACGAGCTCAGATGGCTCGTCCCAACGGTGCCCGAGCCCACGTGGACCGACTCGCTGATCGGCTGGGCCGAGGTCACCGGCGTGCCGCACGTCGCCTCCGGCGACTATCGCGAGCTCTCCGGCTTCGCCGACGGGTCGGTCCCCCTCGACCTCGTGCTCTCGGTCTTCTACGACAAGATCATCCGGGTGGACTTCATCGACTCCTGCCGGCGGATACTGAACCTCCACAACGGCCCGCTGCCCCGCTACCGAGGCGTGTCGCCGATCAACTGGGCGCTCAAGAATGGCGAGCGCCAGCACGGCGTGACGATCCACGAGATCACCCCGGGGATCGACGACGGTCCGATCATCTCGCGGGTCGACTACTCGATCTACCCCGAGTTCGACGAGGTCGAGGACGTGTACGCACGCGCGCTCGACTATGGCTTCACGCTCTTCGTCCAGACGATGCCGCTGCTCGACCGGATCACCGCCCGCCCTCAGGACGAGAGCCAGGCCACCTACTACTCGCGCGAACAGAACGCGCTTCTCGAGGAGCGCCGGGACTTCACGCGAGCACGGTCGCTGGCCGGACGTTGAGCCGCCGCGTGCGAGGATCGCGCTGGAAGGGCGCGATCAAGCCGGTCGTCTTCCCGCCGCTCAGGAGGGTGCTCGCGCGGACCCGCGATCCCGGCGCGAGGGAGGCGATCTTCCGGCTCATGCGCCGAGCCGACGACCGCTTCGGAACGCGCACCCGCCGCTTCATGAAGGAGGACCTCGACATCGAGGTCGGCCGCTACACCTACGGCGCCTACAAGATCGACGGGAGCATCGTGCCGGGTACGAGGATCGGGTCGTTCTGCAGCGTCGCCCCGGGGGTGCGCCTCGGCGGAAGCAATCACCCGCTGTCGTACGTCTCGACGCACGCGTTCCTGTACTGCGAGAACCGGGGCTTCGTGCCCCGCGACGACGAGGCGTTCATGAGGGAGGCCAACGCGCCGGTGATCGTCGAGGACGATGTCTGGTTGGCCACGAACGTCGTGGTGGTCCCCGGCGTCCGGATCGGCCGGGGGGCGGTAGTCGCCGCCGGCGCCGTGGTCACCCGCGACGTCCCCGCCTACGCGATCGTGGCGGGCGTTCCCGCCCGGGTCTTGCGCCGGCGAGTCGACGACGAGCGAGCCGGGAGGCTCGCGCAGATCGACTGGCCCTCGTGGAGCGACGAGACGATCGCCGAGCGGCTCGACGCCTTCTACGACGTGGACACGTTCCTCGAGCGCTTCAGCCCGGCGAGCCCGGACCCCGCCGAGACGAGCCGAAAGCGGTGACGCCGACCGCGCTGCCTGGCAGGACCCGGTGCGCGTCCTTGTACTCTGACGTCCGAGGTGCTGGTCGAAGTCAGGGGTAAGGGCGCGGAAGCGATGGGCCCGCGTGACCCCGAGATCCGGCCCACACGCGACGGAGTGGCGCGTTCGAGCGCCCGGAGCCCGATGGACCGCACGATCACATACCTGCTCACAGCCGCGCGCTCTCCGAAGACCTACGTCCTCCTGGGGCTGGTGGTCGCGGCCGTGGCGATCCCCGCACTCCAGCCTCTGTTCTCGGACGCCGCCGCGCCCCCTCCTCCGCCGAAGGTCACGCACCTGAGCGCCGAGCAGTGCGTGCGACGGGTCATCTACCACTCGCCGCAACGGCCGGGATACACCGCGTGGACCGGCGCGTGGGTCATGGCGGACCAGAGCCTGATGATGGGGTTCACCCAGGCCACGGGCCCCGTGAGCCCGGCGAGGCGCGCTTCCGCTCCCCAAGGACTGAAGGAGCGCCTGGGGGTGGGGTCCCAGGTCGACTTCTGGGGGTTGAGGTTGTCCTCCATGCTCCGGCGGTCGGTGGACGGCGGCGCGACCTGGTCGGGCTCCGATTCCGATCGGTTCAAGGCGGTCTATCCCAACGGGTACTCGGCGGGAGCCGACATCGGGCTTCGCGACGGCTCCGTCCTACGCCGCGTCAACGGGTGGGACCAGATGCAGGAGCAGTCCCTTCCGCGCACGGCCTACCTCCAGCGCCTGGCGCCCGGGAAGAAGCAGTGGAGCACCCCCCAGGTGCTGATGGACCCGCGCCGGTACGTGTACCAGATCGGCCGGATACGTCGACTGCGTGACGGACGCCTGATCGCGCTTGGCCAGTACTGGGAGGCACGGGCGGGCAGCCCGCGCACGCGCCTCGAGTCAGCTCGGGCCGGTTTCCTTCTCATGGTCTCAGAGGACGAGGGACGCACCTGGCGGAGGAACCCCGTGGACGCAGCGCGCGGAGGGAGCTACCTGTCCGTGGGCGAATGGGACGCGGCGGAGCTGGCGAATGGCGACCTGCTGGCGGTGTTCAGAACCAGGAGGAGCAGTTCCTCGTCCGTACAGGAACGGCGACAGGCGATTCTGAGGAAGGTCGGCCGAGGTTGGGAGCTCACGAGGGTGCACCAGGCCCCGCTGCCCCACTCGGGGCACCCTGAGCTTCTCGCGACGCGCGAGGGAGCGGTTCTCCACATCGCCACGACCGGCGTCCATTGGACGTCCAACGGCGGAAGAAGCTGGCGTCCTCTCGGCTTTGCGTCGTCCACGACGTCCTACGGGTCGACGTACTACCCGCGGAGCCTGCAGACGCGAGACGGAACGGTCTACGTCTTCGGCCACCGCGGGGCGGACGACCCCTATGGGCAGGTCGACCAGGCAATCGTCATGGACAAGTTCCGTCTGAGCATCCGCACCGACGTGGACACGGGCGTCGAGCCGGAGACGACGTTTCAGTCCTCGGCGACGGCAGGCTCGGGCGCCTGCTGAGGCTTCACCGCCGGGGCGGCCTGGCCGCGTGGATCCCGACCGCCCGAGTCACGACTCGCAGTTGAACGACCGTGGGTCGACCGGATCCACCTGGCAGGAGTCCTCACCCTGGCCGCCGTTGATCCCCACGTCCTCCTCGCCGTTCTCGGCGTCGAGCTCGTCGTCGCCGTCCTCGCCCCCCAGGGCGTCCTTGTCCGCCCCACCGTCGAGGCTGTCGTCCCCGTCGCCTGTCCGGTTTGC
>Ga0136620_10001656_pt1 | contig 10600 bp, 9 predicted proteins | sample AntDrymUQ4162106_2_FD_104806 | JGI IMG/M metagenome (GOLD analysis project Ga0136620, IMG submission 104806) | Polar desert sand microbial communities from Dry Valleys, Antarctica - metaG UQ416 (21.06) | ecosystem: Environmental > Terrestrial > Soil > Desert | place: Antarctica: Dry Valley... | reverse complement strand
GCGCCGGGACCCCGAGCTGATCAAGACGCTGTTCGAGCTCGAGGTGCCCGAGATCGCCGACGGCCTCGTCGAGATCCGCGGCGTTGCGCGTGAGCCGGGCTACCGCTCGAAGATCGCCGTGGTCTCGCATGCCCAGGGCGTCGATCCTGTCGGCGCCTGCGTCGGGCCTCGAGGCTCCCGCGTCCGCATGGTGGTGTCAGAGCTCCGCGGCGAGAAGATCGACATCATTCCGTGGAACACGGAGCCGGCCCGCTTCCTCGCGAAGGCACTCTCGCCGGCCAGGGTTCGCGAGGTCTACATCGACGATGACACGAAGGAGGCCACGGTCATCGTCCCCGAGGATCAGCTGGCACTCGCGATCGGCAAGGAGGGCCTGAACGCCCGCCTCGCCGCGCGTCTCACCGGGTGGAAGGTCGACATCCAATCCGAGGCCGAGTTCGCCGCGTCGGAGGCCGAAGCCGCCTTCGCCGGCGGCGAGGCGGGCGAGGACTTCTCCGGCCGTTGCGCCGCGATCCTCTCGAATGGCAAGCGCTGCCCGAACGCCGCGCTGCCCAGCACGCGCTTCTGCGGCATCCCGGCCCACATCGAGCTCGCCGCGCGCGAGGCTCGGGGTGAGCTCGTCCAGGAGGCCGTCCCGGTGGCCGGAGCCGAGCCCGAATCCGAGACCGAAGCCGAGGGCGAGCCGGAAGAGGGGGGCCAGGCGGTTCAGGCCGGTGTCCTCGAGCCGCCGGTCGTGCTGCCGACACCGGAGCCGGGTGGCGTACCGTCGCCCGAGTCGCCCGAGTCGCCCGAGTCACCCGTCTTCCCGGGCCCGGAGCCAACGACCCTGCCCGATCCCGGGCCACCTTCGAACCCCACGCCCGAGCCGGAGGCGATGCCAGGCCCCGATCCGCCGCCGATGACGCCTGCCGCCGCAGAGGAGCCGCTTCACGGCACGCCCGTCGGGACACGGCCGATGCCTCCCCCGGAAAGGGACGACGAACCAGCCGCGTGAAAGCGGGCATCGCCCCATCCGCACGTGCGTCGGTTGCGGGCGCAAGGCCCCGAAGGAAGAGCTCTTCCGCTTCGTGGCGCCACACGGAGTCCTCGCACCCGGCGATGGAGACGGTGGTCGAAGCGCCTACACCTGCCGGCGCCTCGCCTGCTTCGAGCGGGCGAGGTTCCACAACGCCTTCAACCGCACGCTCAGGCGGAAAGTCCAGGTGGAGGCCGGCCTTTCGCAGCTTTTCGCGAGCCCCTAGACTGACTGCTGATGGCTGACGAACAGGGACAGAACCGGCCGAATCGGCCGATCCGGCCCCGCCAGGCGCCTGGGAGCCGCCGAAAGCGCCGGGTCGTCATCGACTCGGGTGCCAACCGGCCGCGCCCCGACTCCCGTCAGGCCCGCAACCAGACCGATCTGCGGCCGAAAACACCGCGCGAGGTCGTTCTCCCGACCGGCCCGGTCACCGTTCAGTCCGGCGTGACCGTGAAGGAGCTGTCGCAAGCGCTGGGGATCCCGGTCGCCGCGATCATCAAGATCATGATGGGGCTCGGGGAGATGGCCACGATCACGCAGTCTCTCTCCGACGAGGCCGTCCAGATGATCGCCGCCGACCCGGGCGTGAGCCGCGAGGTGACGATCAAGCATGCCAGCGAGGAGGACGACGAGCCCGAGACGTACGAGGACGATCCCGCGGCACTTCAGGCCCGTCCACCGGTCGTGACGATCATGGGGCACGTCGACCACGGAAAGACGACGCTCCTCGACGCTATTCGCGAGTCAGCGGTCGTCGAGACCGAGGCCGGCGGAATCACCCAGCACATCGGCGCCTATCAGGTCGAGCACAACGGCCGGAGGCTCACCTTCCTCGACACGCCGGGCCATGAGGCCTTCACTGCCATGCGCGCCCGCGGCGCGAAGGTGACGGACATCGCCGTGCTGGTGGTCGCAGCCGACGACGGCGTCATGCCCCAGACGCGCGAGTCCATCTCCCACGCCACCGCAGCCAAGGTCCCAATCGTCGTGGCCGTGAACAAGATCGACATGCCCGACGCCGACCCGAACAGGGTCCGTGGTGATCTCGCCGGAGAGGGCCTGCAGCCGGAGGAGTGGGGGGGCTCGACGCAGTTCTCCGACGTCTCGGCCAAGCAGAAGGAGAACCTCAACGACCTCCTGGAGAAGGTCCTTCTCGTCGCGGACGCCGAGCTCGAGCTGACCGCCAACCCGGACACGGAGGCCTCCGGCCCGATCATCGAGTCGCGTCTCGACGTGGGCCGTGGGCCGGTGGCCACGATGCTGATCCAGCGGGGTACGCTGAGGGTCGGCGACGCGATCGTCGCCGGCGACGCCTGGGGCCGGGTTCGCGCTCTCTACGACTTCCGAGGCGAGAAGCTCGAGGAGGCGAAGCCGGGCGACCCGGTTGAGATCCTCGGCTTCGACCACCCGCCGCCGGGAGGCGAGCTCGCCAGGGTCGTGGAGAACGAACGCGATGCGCGCCACCGTGCGCAGATCCGCGGAGAGCGTCTACGCCGCGAAGAGCTCGCGACGGCAGCGAACAGCGGCCTCTCGCTCGAGCAGCTCTTCACGCAGATGCAGACGGGGAGCATCCAGGACCTGAATCTGATCCTCAAGGGCGACGTCCTCGGCTCCGTCGAGGCTGCGGTCTCGGAGCTCCAGAAGATCCAGCACCCCGAGGTGCGCGTTCACGTCATCCACCAGGGCGTCGGTGGCATCACGGAGAACGACGTGAACCTCGCCTCGGCCTCCAGCGCGCTCGTCGTCGGCTTCAACGTCCGCCCGTCGGCCGAGGCCCGGGGGCTCGCCGAGCGCGAGGGCGTGGAGATCCGCACCTACCGCGTCATCTACCAGCTCACGGACGACATCCAGCAGGCGCTCGTCGGCATGCTCGCCCCGGTCACGACCGAGGAGACGATCGGCGAGGCCGAGGTGCGCCAGCTCTTCCGCGTTTCCAGGCTCGGGACGATCGCAGGCTGTTACGTCACGAACGGCACGGTCAAGCGAAGCGCCCGGGTTCGCGTCGTTCGGGACGGCACGGTGATCTACGAGACCTCGATCGCGCAGCTCCGCCGCTTCAAGGACGACGTCCGCGAGGTGCAGGAAGGCTTCGAGTGCGGCATCCTTCTCGAAGGCTTCAACGACGTGAAGGAAGGCGACATCCTCGAGCTCTACGAGACGCGGTCGGTCGAGCGAACGGACCTCTCCGCGCCGCCGACCCCGCAGGCCGGCTCGAACGGCGCCGACCCGCCGGACGCCTAGCCGAAACGAATGAGCGCCGGCTACGTCGGCATCCTCGCAGTCGATCTGCACTTTCCCGAGGCCGGTTCGCTCAAGGGCAAGCGCAAGTTCGTGAAATCCGCGAAGGCGCAACTGCAGAACCGCTTCGGGGCCTCCGTTGCCGAAGTCGACCACCACGAGCTCTGGCAGCGGAGCAGACTGACGGTCGCCTGCGTCGCCCGTGAGCACCGCGAGGTCGAGACGCTCCTGGACGACGCTGTTCGTTACCTCAACGGCCAGGAGTACGAAGTCGTGCGCGTCGAGCGGGAGCTGGTGGTGCCTGGTGAGTAGCTCACGTTTCAGCGGCGCCAACCTTCTGCGGAGCCCGGCTCCGCCGGGCGGGAGCAGGAGGTGACCAGGGACGTGAGTGAGAGGATGCGGAAGGTGAATGCGGCAGTGCGAGAAGTGATCTCGGAGGGGGTCGGTGAGCTGCAGGATCCGCGGATCGGCTTCCTTACGGTGACCGGCGTGCGGACAGCGACGGATCTGCGGAGCGCTGTCGTCTTCATCAGCGTCCTCGGCTCGGAGCGCAAGCGGGAGGCAACGCTCGCCGGGCTCGAAGCGGCCCACGGGGTCCTGCAGGCACGCATCGCCCGGGAGCTCCGACTGAAGCGGACTCCGCAGTTGACGTTCGAATACGATGACTCTGTCGAGCGCGGCGTGCGCATGACGCAACTCATCGATGAGCTCGCCCCTGACGACCAGCAGTGATCTCGCGGCGGTCGCCGCTGCGCTCCGCGAGCACGACCGCTTCCTGCTCACGACGCATGAGAATCCGGACGGCGACGCCCTCGGCTCCCTGCTCGCGGCGAAACTGATGCTGGATGCCCTCGGCAAAGACTCGGTGATGTTCCTCTCCGGTCAGGCCCCGCTGCCCGCCGAATACTCCTTCATGAGCCTGGACGAGCTGCGCCGCGAGCCGCCGGACGACGTCGAGACCCGAGTTCTCTTCGCGCTCGATTGCGCGAACGAGAGCCGTCTCGGGGAGGGCGAGGCCGTCCTCGAGCGGGCGCCGCTCGTCCTGAACGTCGACCACCACCACGACAACTCGCGGTTCGGAAAGATCAACGTCGTCGCCGCGGATGCCTCGTCGACCGGCGAGATCGTGCGCGACCTGGCCGAGCTGCTCGGCGTCGCTCTGACCCCCGAGCTCGCGGAGGCGATCTACATCGCCCTCGTCACCGATACCGGCCGGTTCCAGTACGCGAACACGACGCCGAAGGCCCTCCGCCTGGCCGCGGAGCTCGTCGAGGCCGGCGCTGACGTCCACCGTGTCTTCCAGAGCATCTACGAGTCGGTGCAGCTCGCGAAGCTCAAGCTGCTCGCCCGCGCGCTCGAGCGGGCCGAGGTCTACGAGGGAGGCCGGCTGGTCGTATCCCACCTGGTCAAGACCGATTTCGCCGAGGTCGGAGCCGCGGAGCCGTACTCCGAGGGGATCATCGATTTCCTGCGGGCCGTGGAGGGCGCCGACATGGCCGCCCTGATCAGGGAGCCTCCCGCGCCGGGACGCCCGGCACGACGGATCAGCCTTCGCTCGAGCTCCGACGAGCTGGACGTCTCCGTGATCGCCCGCGCATCCGGCGACGGGGGAGGGCACAGGCAGGCCGCGGGTTTCTCGTCCCCGCTCGAGATCCCCGAGATCGTCGAGTTCATCCGGGCGGAATTCACCAAGGCGAGTGCGGCGCGGGTCGCTTGACCCGAGTGGACTCGTCCTGGTCGACAAGCCGGCCGGACCATCGTCCTTTGCAATCGTCCGCGACCTCCGCAGCCGGACGGGCGCGCGGGCGGGACACGCCGGAACGCTCGACCCCTTCGCGACGGGTCTGCTGCTCGTCCTCCTCGGCAGGTCCACCAGGCTCGCCAAGCAATTCGTGGGCCTGGACAAGCGCTACCTGACCGAGATCGACCTCTCCGCCCGCACGAGCACGGGCGACCCCGAAGGCCACGTGGTCGAGGAGCTCGAGGCCCCCGGCGAGGAGGAGTTGAGCCGGCGGCTCGAACTCATGGTGGGGGAGGTCGAGCTCGTCGTTCCGGCGGCCTCCGCGATCAAGATCGGCGGGGAGCGCGCGTACAAGCTCCACCGCAGGGGTGTCGTGGTGGAGATGCCGGTCAGGCGCTCGATGGTGCACGAGCTCCAGCTGCGGGCCTATGACGAGGGAGTTGCGACGCTCGAGCTGCGCGTCAGCTCGGGAACCTACGTCCGGTCGATCGCCGAGGCGCTCGGCGGCCACTGCAGGGCACTGCGGCGCACAGCAGTCGGGCCGTTCCGGATCGAGGATGCCGACGACGCTCGGGTGATCCCGCCCGAGGAGGCGCTCGGCGCTCTGTGAGGGTCGTCCGGGCACCGCAGGAGCTGGACGTAGCCGATCGGGCGGTCGCCCTCGGAACGTTCGACGGTGTTCATCTCGGCCACCGGCGAGTCATCGAAGCCGCAATCACCGCCGGCCTGCGTGGGATGGTGGTCACCTTCGATCCTCACCCGCGCTCGGCGCTCGGCAACCGGGTCGAGCTCCTGGCGACACTCGAGCGGCGCCTCGAGCTGCTCGCCGGCCTTGGCGTGGAGGAGACGCTCGTTCTCCCGTTCACGCCCGATCTTGCCCTGCACACGCCCGAGGAGTTCGCCCGGACCGTGCTCGAGCCGATCGGCGCGCGGGTCGTCGTTGCCGGTGACAACTTCCGTTTCGGCCGAGGCAGGGCGGGCGATCTCGATCTGCTCCGGCAGCTCGGCTTCGACTCGAGGCCCGTGACCCTCGTCGAGGGAGTCTCGTCGAGCCGAATTCGCCGGCTGCTCCGCGCGGGCGACGTCCTAGGTGCGGCGGAGCTTCTCGGCCGGCCCCCGGAGGTGGAGGGGACCGTGGTCGCGGGGGACGCGCGCGGCGGCACCCTCGGTTACCCGACCGCAAACCTCTCCGCCCCGGCGGACCTGCTCGTGCCGGCTCACGGAATCTACGCTGGAGAGGCTCTGGGGCACCGCGTGGCGATGTCGATCGGCGTCAACCCTCACTACGGCGGCGACGAGCGCCGGATCGAGCCCTTCCTGCTCGATTACGAGGGCGACCTGTACGGTCAACGGCTCGTCGTCGAGATCTGGCAACGGCTTCGGGACGAGCGCGCCTTCAGCTCCGAGGCCGAGCTCGTCGGCCAGATCGGGCGGGACGTGGAGGCTGCGAGAGAGGCTGTAAAGCCCCTGTAAAGAGACAACAGCGCAAGTTTCTCCACAGGCCGACGTCTTCTGGGTATGGGAATCAGCGACGGCGAGCAGTTCCTCTCGAGAATCGAGCGGGTCTGCTGCCTCGGGTGTGGGTCGACGTACGTCAAGCCCTCCAGAGGGGGAACGGTCTCGGCCAACCCCGGCTGCCCGGAATGCGGGTACGTTGGCTGGGCGATGGACGCTACGAAGGTCAATTTGGATGCCGGGACGACCCACTTCGCCGCGGGTCGCCTGCACCGCCGGACCGGTTGACGACGCTGACGCCCCCGAAGTAGTGATGAAGCGACGACCACTCGCGAACGGTGAGTCCGCTCGCTTCCAAGGCGGCTGGGATGTCATCGGGGAAGCCGGGTTCGAGGTGTACGACATCGCCCACGGGATGAAGACGTGGCCGCTCCACGGCATCGCGGGGGCTCAGGCCCTCGTCGAGAACACCGGCGATGACCTGGACGAGCGCGCTGCGAAGCCGGGTGCCGCCCGCCGCGCCCGCTGCGAGCACTAGACCCGCCGAGTCCAGCGCGATCGTCGGTGCCATCATGCTCGGCATGCGCTGACCGGAGGCCGGCTCGTCCACGAGCAGATCTGCCTCCCCGAGCATCGAGTTGAGATGCAGATCGAGGCCGGAGAGCCAGTCGCCGGAGCCGAGCCCGAGGCTGGTGGTCAGGACGACGGCGTCGCCGCGGCCGTCGACCACGGTGATGTTCGTCGTGTCGCCGCCCCCGTCGTGTACGGGTCCGCGAAGCGCCTCGCAGAGGCTGAGCGGATTCACCTTCTCCAGACGGGCTAGCACCGACAGAGGGCATCGCAGCCCGATCCGGCTCAGGATCTCGGCCCCGGCGAACTCGACTCCACCCGGCTCGCCCCAGACAGGCTTGTAGCGCTCGATGTCCTCGGCAGTGACGAGCCCGCCGCGCTCGTCCATCAGCGCGAGCAGCGCGCGCTCGAGCGTTGGGCTGCGGGGCCCCTCCTCCGCAACGGCCTCGAGGGCGCCGACGAGGCCGGGCTGTTGGAGCAGATCCCCCGTCTCGAGCAACCTGCCTTTCGGCGAGTAGATCCGAGCGCCTTCGCGCATCCTCATCACGGGCGCGAGCATCTCGAGGCAGGCGACGTGCGCCTGCGGCATCGGGACGCCGGCGCGGGCCAGTCGGAGGGCGGGTTCGACCAGGCGCGGCCAGGGGAGGCTGCCGTCGCACCGCCACAACTCGTCGAGACCCGTCAGGACTCCCGGAACTCCGCAGGAAGCGATGCCGACGGCGTAGTGAACGAGCTCGGTGCCGAACGGAACCCGGAGCTGCTCGAGCTCCACGGCCCGCGGCTCCGAACCGAGGCCGGGAACCGCGACGAAGAAGTCCAGGGTCCGCGCCTCTCCGCCCCGGAACACGAGCGCGTGGCCTCCTCCGAGCAGCCCTGTCATCACCGTCTCTGCCACGCAGGAAGCCAAGCAGGCGGCCACAGCGGCATCCACGGCGTTGCCACCCGCCTCGAGGATCTCGATGCCGGCGTCCACGGTCGCCGGATGCCCGGCAGCGACGGCGGCGCGCATCCGTTGCTACCCTACCGAGGCCCGCAGATCCGGCTCGTCATGCTGCTTCCGCATGGCCGGCGGGAACTGCGGATTCGTCATTGAAGGAGGTTCTGTGACCCTCACCAAGGAAGCCAAGCAGGAGATCATCGGCAAGCACGGCCGCGCCGACGCCGACACCGGTTCCGCGGAGGTGCAGATCGCCCTCCTCACGGCACGGATCAACTACCTCACCGAGCATCTGCGGACGCATGCGAAGGATCACTATTCGCGACGCGGCCTGCTCAAGCTCGTGGGGAAACGGCGCCGCCTCCTGAACTACCTGCAGAAGAAGGATCTCGAGGGCTACCGGAGCCTGATCAAGGAGCTCGGCCTGCGCAGATAGCCCAGGTCGTAAACCCGGGGGGTGGAAGTTTGAGCGAGCGCTCTCTCGTCGCGAAGAGGAAGCACTGACTCAAACCTCCACCTTCCCCGAAGAGTTGGAGGACAGATGAGCATCGCAGTAGAAGGCCAGACCCGCGTCTCGGTGGAGATCGGCGGGAAGGAGATCTCGTTCGAGACGGGCAAGCTGGCGAAGCAGGCCGACGGCGCCGTCCTCGTGCGCTCGGCCGACACCATGGTTCTCGCCACGGCGCAGGGACGGATGGAGGCGCGCGAGGGCGCGGACTTCTTCCCTCTCACCGTCGACGTCGAGGAGCGGATGTACGCCGCCGGGAAGATCCCGGGCGGGTTCTTCAAGCGCGAAGGACGCCCGACGGAGCGCGCGATCCTCACCGCCCGCATGATCGACCGCCCGATCAGGCCGCTCTGGCCGAAGGGCTTCAGGAACGAGGTGCAGGTCATCTGCACCGTCCTCTCGGCGGACATGGTCACCCCGCACGACATCCTGTGCCTGAACGGCGCCTCCGCGGCGCTGATGGTCTCGCCGCTGCCCTTCTTCGGCCCGATCGGCGCCGTCCGCGTCGGCCGGATCGAGGATGAGTTCGTCCTCAACCCGACCCTTCAGGAGACCGAGGAGGAGAGCACGCTCGACCTGATCGTCGTCGGCACGAAGGACGGCCTGACGATGGTGGAGGCCGGCGCGGAAGAGATCCCCGACGAGCTGCTCCTCGAGGCCCTCGAGCTCGCCCACAAGGAGATCGTCAAGCTCTGCGACGTTCAGGAGGAGCTGCGCTCGCAGTCCGGCAAGACCAAGTGGCTCGACTCGAAGGTCACGTCGGACCTGGAGGGGCGCTTCGGCAGCCGGATCGACGAGCGGATCGCCGCCGATGGCCTTCGCGAGGGCGGTGCAGCCGTCGACGACATCCTCACCGAGGAGACACCTGCTCTGGACATGTCCTCGACCGAGGACGACATCATGCGCCAGATCCAGTACCGTGCCAGCCTCGACATGATTCTCGAGAAGGCGCGGATGAAGGCCGTCGAAGAACCGGTGCGCCAGCAGTTCGAGGACGACCTCCGCACGCTGACCGAGGCCGAGCAGGACTCCAAGGAGCTCAAGTCCGCGAAGCGGCAGCTGCTCTTCGACCGCATCATCGACACCGTCGAGCTCCCGTTCCCCGTGGGGCCGGCCACCGTCGACGGCGAGGGGCCCGCAATCAAGGACAGCCTCACCCGCGGGTTCGTCAAGCGCGCCGCTGAGGCGGTCTACAAGCAGCTCGTCCGACAGAAGATCGCCGTCGACAAGCGGCGGCCGGACGGCCGGAGCGAGGAGGAGATCCGGGCGATCACCTGCGAGGTCTCGGTTTCGCCGAGAACCCACGGCTCCGCGCTCTTCACGCGCGGCCAGACGCAGATCATGACCCTGCTCACCCTCGGAACCGCCAAGGAGGGCCAGAGGATCGACGATCTCTCCCTCGAGCAGGACCGCCGCTACATGCACCACTACAACTTCCCGCCGTACTCGGTCGGAGAAACGGGCTTCATGCGAGGGCCGAAGCGGCGCGACATCGGGCACGGTGCGCTCGCGCAGCGTGCGCTCGAGGCCGTGATCCCGGGCCCGGAGGACTTCCCGTACACGATTCGGCTCGTCTCCGAGACGCTGGAGTCGAACGGGTCCTCCTCGATGGGCTCGGTCTGCGGATCGACGCTCGCGCTCATGGACGCCGGCGTTCCGATCAAGGCGCCGGTTAGCGGGATCGCGATGGGTCTCGTCAAGGAGGGCGACGACTACGTGATCCTGACTGACATCCAGGGGGCCGAGGATCACCTCGGCGACATGGACTTCAAGGTCGCCGGCACCCGCGACGGCGTGACCGCGCTGCAGATGGACATCAAGATCACCGGCGTCACGCAGGAGATCATGCGGAATGCGCTCGAGCAGGCCAAGCGGGCGCGCGACTCGATCCTCGACCAGATGACCGAGGCGCTGCCGGAGGCTCGCGGAGAGCTCGCGGCGCACGCTCCGCGGATCTCGACGATCAAGATCAACCCCGAGTTCATCGGGATGGTGATCGGCAAGGGTGGGGAGACGATTCGCTCGCTCGAGGGCGATCACGACGTCCAGATCGACATCGAGGAGGACGGGACGATCCTCGTCTACGCCACGGAGGGGACGAATGCCGAGGCGGCAATGGCGGCGATCAGCGCG
>Ga0136620_10001655_pt1 | contig 10611 bp, 9 predicted proteins | sample AntDrymUQ4162106_2_FD_104806 | JGI IMG/M metagenome (GOLD analysis project Ga0136620, IMG submission 104806) | Polar desert sand microbial communities from Dry Valleys, Antarctica - metaG UQ416 (21.06) | ecosystem: Environmental > Terrestrial > Soil > Desert | place: Antarctica: Dry Valley... | reverse complement strand
CCGATCGCGTAGGCGACCTGGACCTCGCAGCGCTCGGCGAGGCCGGCCGCGACGACGTTCTTGGCGACGTAGCGGGCCGCGTACGCAGCGGAGCGGTCCACCTTCGAGGGATCCTTGCCGCTGAAGGCGCCACCACCGTGGCGGGCCATGCCGCCGTAGGTGTCGACGATGATCTTGCGCCCGGTCAGGCCGCAGTCGCCGACGGGCCCGCCGATCACGAACTTGCCGGTCGGGTTGACGTAGAAGTTCTCCGGCGTGTTCAGCTTGTCGGCGTCGAACATCTCGGCCGGCAACGTCGGCTCGAGTACGTGATGCCAGAGGTCAGGCCGGATCTGCGAGTCGCGATCGACGCCGTCGGCGTGCTGGGTCGAGATCAGGACGCGCACGACTTCGACCGGCTTGCCGTCCTCGTAGCGGACCGTCACCTGGGTCTTGCCGTCGGGGCGCAGGTAGTCGAGCGTGCCGTCCTTGCGGACGTCGGTCAGCCGCCGCGCGAGCTTGTGCGCGAGCGAGATCGGCATCGGCATCAGCTCCGGCGTCTCGGTCGTCGCGTAGCCGAACATCATCCCCTGGTCGCCGGCGCCGGCGACCTCCTCGTCGTCCTCCTCGACCCGGTGCTCGGAGCGGACCTCCTCGGAGGTGTCGACGCCCTGTGCGATGTCGGCCGACTGATGGTCGAGCGCGATCATGACCGCGCAGTGTTTTCCGTCGAAGCCGTAGTCCCCGTCGTCGTAGCCGATCTCGCAGACGGTGTCGCGGGCGATCTGGACGACGTCGAGGTCGACGCTGGTCGAGATCTCACCGGACACCACGACGAGGCCCGTGTTGACGAGTGTCTCGCAGGCGACGCGGCCGTTCGGGTCTCCGGCCAGGACCGCGTCGAGGACGCCGTCGGAGATCTGGTCGGCCATCTTGTCGGGATGGCCTTCGGTGACCGACTCCGAGGTGAACAGGAACTCGTTGTCTGAAAGCGCGTCAGTGCTCATGGGTTGCTGGAGGCTCCGAGGTCGGGGGCAAGACCGGTTGACCCGGGGGCGCCCCCCGGCCGGTGCGAGAGCGAGAAGGCTAGCGAGTACCTACGAGTCCCGTCCCGATCCCCCATGGCGCCTGCTCTCGGAAGTCTTGAGGTCGATCACCAGCGGCACGCCTTCCAGCGCCCAGCGCTCCCGCAGGCGGTTCTCGAGGAAGTAGGCGTAGTCGCGCTTGACCAGCGAGCGGTCGTTGACCTGGACGGCGAACCGCGGCGGGCGCTCCTCGAACTGGGTCATGTAGTACATCCGCAGCCGCCGCCCACGCACCGCCGGGGGCTCGCGCGCAGCCTGCAGGTCGGAGAGGAAGCGGTTCAGCTCCCGCGTCGGGATGCGCTCCGCGGCGCGGTCGGCGATCGCGAGCGCCTCGGCGACCAGCCGCTCGAGCCCGCGGCCGACCTGGGCTGACACCGCGAGCACCCGCGGGCGCTGGCGCAGCTTCTGGTTGACGCGCACCTGAGCGTCGTCGAGGTCGCCGCCGGCGATGTCCCACTTGTTGAGCGCGATCACCGTCGCGCAGCGGGCATGCATGGCGAGGTCGGCGATCCGCAGGTCCTCGCTGGTCACCCCGTCGGTGGCGTCGCAGACCACGATCGCCACATCGGCCCGCTCGGCCGCCCGCTCCGAGCGCAGTTGGGCGTAATAGTCGACCGTCCCGGCGACCTTGGTGCGGCGGCGCAGGCCGGCGGTGTCGATCAGGGTCACGGGGCGTCCCCCGACCTCGATCCGGGTGTCGATCGCGTCGCGGGTCGTGCCGGCCGCGGGCGAGACGATCACGCGCTCCTCCCCCAGCAGCTTGTTCACGAGCGACGACTTGCCGGCGTTCGGGCGCCCGATCACGGCGAGCGAGACGGCGGGCGCCCCTTCGCCCGCGCGCGGCGCGACCTCCGCCAGGCGCTCGGCGACGCGGTCGAGCAGGTCGCCGCTGCCGAGGCCGTGCGCGGCCGACACCGCCACCGGGTCTCCGAGCCCGAGGCCGTGGAACTCCGCGGCGGCCCCGACGGCGCTGCCGTCGTCAACCTTGTTGGCCGCGACGATCACCGGCACGGGCGCCGCACGCAGCTCGGCGGCGAGCTCGGCGTCACCCGGGCGCAGACCCGCACGCGCATCGACGACCAGCACCGCGACGTCCGCCTCGGAGATCGCCTGGCGCGCCTGCTCCTGGACGACCCGCGCGAGGTCGGACTCGTCGTCGCGATCGACTCCGCCGGTGTCAACCAGCAGGAAGGTGCGCCCGTTCCAGTCGGCCTCGACCTCCTTGCGGTCGCGCGTCACGCCCGCCTGCTCGTGGACGACGGTCTCGCGCGTGCCGGCAAGCCGGTTCACGAGCGTGGACTTGCCGACGTTCGGATAGCCGACTATCGCGACCTTGAGCGGCCCCATCGGCGCGCTCACGCCTTCCCGGCGGCCAGCACGAGCGCGGCGATCTGCTCGACGACCTGGTCGACCGAGCGGCCGGTCGAGTCGAGCTCGATCGCGTCGGGCGCCGCCCGCAGCGGCGAGTGCTCGCGCGCACGGTCCTGCTCGTCGCGCAGCGCCTGATCGCGCTCGACGGTCTCAGCATCGGCGCCGAGCTCGTCCGCGCGGCGGGTGGCCCGCTCACCGGCACTTGCTGTCAGGAAGACCTTGACGGCCGCGCCGGGGGCGACGACGGTGCCGATGTCGCGGCCCTCCGCGACCCAGTCGCCCGTGGCCATCAGCGCGCGCTGCTTCTCGACCAGCGCCGCCCGCACCTCCGGGTCGGTGGCAACGCTGGAGGCCGCCTCGGAGACCGCGGGCGCGCGAATCGCCTCGGTCACGTCGCGCCCGTTTGCGATCACGCGCTCGCCGAGCTCGATCTCGAGCTCAGCCGCCCGCCGGGCCGGCGGCCCGCCCTGCTCGAGCAGGGCGAGCGCCGCGGCGCGGTACATCGCGCCGCTGTCGAGGTAGGTGAAGCCGAGCCGCTCGGCGAGCGCGCGCGCAACAGTGCTCTTGCCGGCGCCCGCCGGCCCGTCGATGGCTACGACCATCGCGTCGCGGGCGTCATCTACCGGGCCAGCAATCGCTCGAGATCGCTCTCGAAGCCGGGGTAGGAGACGGCGGCCGATTCGATCCCCTCGACCTCGACCCCATCCTTCGACGCCAGCCCCGCGATCGCGCCGAGCATCGCCAGCCGGTGGTCGCCGCGGGCGTCGAGCATGCCGCCGCGCAGCGGCTCCCCGCCGCTGCCCTCGACGACGAAGCCGTCCTCGGTCGCCTCGATCGTCGCGCCGAGCCCGCGCAGGCCCTCGACGACCCCCTCGATGCGGTCGCTCTCCTTGACGCGCAGCTCGCCCGCCTCGCTGACGACGGTCTCGCCGTCGGCGAACGCTCCGAGCAGCGCCACGAGCGTCAGCTCGTCGATCGCCATCGGGATCTCATCGCCCGCGACGCTCGTCCCCTCGAGCGGTCCGAACGCCACGTCGAGCTCGCCGACCGGCTCCTCGTCCGCCTCCGTGCCCGGCGGCTCGAGGTCGCCGACGATCACCGCGCCCATCCGCTCCGCGATCCGCAGGAACCCCGTCCGGGTCCAGTTGAGGGCGACGTCCCTGATCACCACGCGCGAGTCCGGGACCAGGCAGGCCGCGGCTACGACGAAGGCGGCGGAGGACGGGTCACCGGGCACCACGATCCGGTCGAGCTCGAGCTCGTCCACGGGCGAGACCGAGATCGCGAGCCCGTCGCGCTCGAACGGGACGCGCGCCCGCCGCAGCATGCGCTCGGTGTGGTCGCGGCTGAGCCCGGGCTCGTGCAGCGTCGTCCGGCCGCTCGCCAGCATTCCCGCGATCAGGACGCACGACTTGACCTGCGCGCTGGCGACCGGCAGCTCGTAGTCGATCCCAACCAGGCTGGCGCCGCCGACCTTCAGCGGCGCGAGGCGACCCTCGCGCGCCTCCATCTCGGCGCCCATCAGGCGCAGCGGCTCGACTACGCGGTCCACCGGGCGCCTGCGGATCGACTCGTCGCCGTCGAGCGTCCATGCCGAGCCGGGCTGGCCCGCGAGCCAGCCGGGCAGCATCCGCAGGAGGGTGCCCGAGTTGCCGACGTCGAGCCTGCCTCCGGTCGCCTCGAGCGGGCCGTGCAAGCCGACGCCGCGGACGATCAGACCCTCCTCGTGGTCGTCCACGGCCGCGCCGAGGGTCTGGAGCGCGCTCAGCGTCGCCTGCGTATCGGCCGAGTCGAGGTAGTTCTGGATCTCGATCGGCTCGTCGGTCATCGCGCCGAACAGCGCCGCGCGGTGCGACAGGGACTTGTCCGCCGGGGCGGTGTGATCACCTCGGAGGCGCCCCGAGGGCTCGAAGCGGCGGCTCGCCACGAGCGCCTAGGCCTCCGCGACCGGGTAGCCGAGGCTCTCGACCAGCTCCGTCGCACGCGCGGCGGCGTCGTCCCCGGCGATCCAGAGCGTGATCGAGCCCGAGCGCATGTCGGGTGCGGGCGCAAGCGCCAGGTCCTCGATGTTGAGCGATGCCCTACCGAGCGCCAGTGCCACCTGGGCGACGATACCTGGGCTGTTCGGCACAGAAACGCGCAGCTCGTGCAGGTCGCCCGCCGCCAGCTCGGCCTCGGTCAGGCGCCGGCGCTGCTCGCGCGCCTCCTCGTTCCAGGCCTCGATCGCCCCGGCGTCGCCGCTACGCAGCACCCCCGCGACCTCGGCGAGACGCTCGACGGCGACGTCGATCTCGGCTGCGATCGCATCCCCGTTCGCCATGTAGATGTCGGTCCACACGCTCGAGCTCGCACCCGCGACGCGAGTCGCGTCGCGGAAGCTCGGCCCGACGCGCGGCAGTTGCTCCCCCTCCTCGCTCGCCGTGCTTCCAGCCTGCGAGACGAGCACGTTCGCGAGCACGTGCGGGAGGTGGCTGACGGCGGCCAGCAGGCGGTCGTGGACCCCGGGGTCGATCGCAGCCGGGCGCGCCCCGAAGGCGCCGATCAGCCGGTGGAGGCGCTCGTAGAGGACGCCGGAGGCGCGCTCGCCGGGCGTCAGGTACCAGGCGGCGTCATCGAAGAGGTCCGCGCGCGCGTGGGCGACGCCGCTGGTCTCGGCGCCGGCGACCGGATGCCCGCCGATGAAGCGCTCGTCGGATACCGATCGCGCAAGGTCGCGCTTGGTGGAGCCGACGTCCGAGACGACGCAGTCGCCGGGGGCGGCGTCGAGCGCCGCCGCGATCAGGCCGTCGAGCGCGCCGACGGGCGCGCAGACGAAGCAGGCGCCGGCGCCCTCCAGCGCGGTTGAGACGTCCCCCGCCGCGGCGGTGATCGCGCCGCGCTCGAGCGCGGTCTCGAGCACGCCCTCGCCGGGATCGAAGCCGACCACCTCTGTCTCGCCGTCGAGCCGCGCCCGTGCGGCCAGCCCGATCGAGCCGCCGATCAGGCCGACGCCGAGCAGCGCGATCCGCGTCATCCGCGAGCGTCGCGCCGCGCCCGAACGGCCGCGGCGAGCTCGTCGAGGACCTCGACGGTCGTATCCCAGGCCATGCACGCGTCGGTGATCGACTGGCCGTAGGTGAGCGGCCCCGAGCCCAGCTCCTGGCGTCCGGCGACGAGGAAGGACTCCAGCATCACTCCGACGATCGCCGCGGAGCCGGCCGCCACCTGCGCCCCTATATCCGCGACCGCCGCCGGCTGGCGCGCCGGGTCCTTGCCGCTGTTGTCGTGAGAGGCATCGATCACCAGGCGCTCCGGAAGCCCCGCCGCGCGCAGCTTCTCGAGCGAATCGGCGACCGCGCCGGCGCCGTAGTTGGGCGCGCCGCGGCCCCCCCGAAGGATCACGTGGCAGTCGGGGTTGCCGCGCGTGTAGAGGATCGCCGGGGTGCCCGCCGGATCGACACCCGCGAAGGCGTGCGAGGCGCCGGCGGCTCGGACGGCATCGACTGCGACCTGGACGTTGCCGTCGGTGCGGTTCTTGAACCCGACCGGCATCGAGAGCCCCGACCCGAGCTGGCGATGGATCTGGCTCTCGGTCGTGCGGGCCCCGATCGCGCCCCAGACGACCGTGTCCGAGATGTACTGAGGCGTGATCGGGTCGAGGAACTCGCACCCGACGGGCAGGCCGAGCTCGAGCACGTCGAGCAGCAGCCGGCGCGCGGAGCGCAGACCGGCATTGACGTCGCCCGAGCCATCGAGATGGGGATCGTTGATCAGGCCTTTCCAGCCGATCGTCGTGCGCGGCTTCTCGAAGTAGACGCGCATCACGACCTGCAGGTCCTGGCCGAGCTCGGCCGCCTTCGCGCTCAGGCGCCGGGCGTAGTCGAGTGCCGCGTCCACGTCGTGCACGCTGCACGGGCCGACGACGACCAGCAGGCGGTCATCCTCCTGGTCGAGGATCGCCGCGTTCTCGGCGCGGCCGCGCACGACCACCTCGGCGTGGTGGTCCGCCAGCGGGAGCTCCTCGAAGAGCACCAGCGGCGTGACGAGCTCGACGGCGTGCTCGATCCGCTGGTCGCGGACGTGATCGAGGCGGCCCGGCGCCTTCGCGGCGCCCGCACCCTCGGCCTCCTCTTTGTTGACGATCATCATCGGAATGAGCCTTTCGCGAATGGAATCTAGCCGGGCCGCTCGTGAGCGGCGGCGGCGTTGCGGTGGCCTGGGGTCAGGCCCTTGGGACGGCGCCCGGCGGTGCTTCAGGTCGGCGGCCAGTGGGGCAGCCGCGGGCCGGACGCCTAGCTAAATCGCCAATACGAAAAGGCACGCGCGGCCGCGCCGTATACGGCGGCGGTCGTAAGGGTGGGCGTGCCTGAACGGCTCATCTGCCCATGGTTGTAGCACGCCTTCGGGCGACGTGGGCAGTTTGACCGACGTATGACGTCACTGATTCGGCCCACGTCCTGGGCCAGCCGCCGCCAGCCGCCGGCTACAGCGCCTCGTCGAGCGCCGCCAGGAAGCGGTCGTTCTCCTCGCGCGTGCCGTAGGTGACACGGAGGTTGCCGACCTCGCCCAGCGCAGTGCCCGAGCGCACGATCACGCCACGCTGCGCCAGCTCGCGCATGACCTCGTCCTCGTCGCGATCGCCAAGCGAGACCCACGAGAAGTTCGTCTCGCTGTCGGTCGTCTCGAGCTCGCGCTCGGCAAGCGCCGACTCGACGTGGAGGCGCTCGACGGCGATCCGCTCGACCCGGCTCGCGACCTCGTCCTGGTGGCGCAGCGCCTCCGCGGCCGCGACCTGAGCGAGCGCGTTGACCGAGAACGGCTGGCGCACCCGGTCGAGAGCGAGCCGGAAGTCCTCGGAGCCGAGCGCGTAGCCGGCGCGCAGGCCGCAGAGGCCGTAGACCTTGGAGAAGGTGCGCAGCAGCACCACGTTGGTGTGCCTGGAGAGCAGGGCAAGCGACTCATCCGGATCCTGGAGCGTCCCGAACTCGACGTAAGCCTCGTCCACGAGCACGAGCACGTGATCCGGCAGCGAGGCGACGAAGGCGTCGAGCGCGTCGACCGGGAGCGCCGTCGCGGTCGGGTTGTTGGGGTTGCAGACGACCACCATGCGGGTCGCGACGGTGACCTCACGCGCAAGGGCGTCGAGATCGTGGCGGCCGCCATCGTCGAGCGGGACGGTGACCGCGTGGGCGCCGCTCAGGGCCGCGAGGTGCGGGTACATGGAGAACGACGGCCAGGCGTAGACGAGCTCGGCGCCAGGCTCGAGCAGCGCCTCGGCGGCCGCGAGCAGGATCTCGCACGAGCCATTGCCGACCGTGACGCGGCCGGCCGGGAGCTCGAAGCGCTCGGCCAGGCGGGTCCGCAGCAGCGACTTGTCCGGGTCCGGGTAGCGGTTGAGCGCCGGCAGCGCGCGCTCGACGGCCTCGAGCACCGCCGGGTGCGGCGACCACGGCGTCTCATTGGAGGCAAGCTTCGTCAGCTCGCCCTCGTGGGAGTAGGTCTTCGCCGCCGGGTAGACCGGGATCGCGTTGACGCGCTCGGAGAACTCGATCGTCATTGCGCCGCCTCGAGGTCCTTGCGGAGCTGGCCGGCGTCGCGCAGGTAGACGTGGTGCGGCTCGGAGCGCTCGTCGGCGTAGCAGTGGAGCATCAGCCGGATCACCCGTGGCAGCGCGCCCGGAACGTCGATCTCGCGCGCGCACAGCAGCGGGACGTCGTCGAGCCCGAGGCGCCGCGCGGCGACGGCCGGGAACTCGGCGTTGAGGTCGTCCGTGACGGTGAAGACGCAGCTCACCATCGCCTCCGGGACGAGCGCGTTGCGCTCCATCACGGCGCGCACGAGCTCGTCGGTCGCCTCGAGGATCGCCTCGGCCTCGTTTCGATCGACGGTCGTCGCGCCTCTGAGCGCTCGCAGCTTCATGGCTTCGATTATGGCGCGTGCGCCGGGCCGCTCTTGCGCAAGCGCTCGACCTCGGCCGCGGAGAGCCTGCGAGCGCCCCCGGGGTCGAGCCCCTCGAGGCGCAGCGGGCCGAAGGCGATCCGCTCGAGCTCGATCACGCGGTGGCCGACGGCCTCGCACATGCGCCGGACCTGGCGCTTGCGGCCCTCGTGGATCGTGAGCTCGATCAGGCCGGGCTCTACCTGGCGCGCGCGGGCAGGCGACGTGCGGCCGTCGTCGAGGTCGACGCCGTCCCGCAGGCTGCGAAGCGCCTGCTCGGGCACCGCCTGCGGCAGGACGCGCGCGCGGTAGGTCTTCTCGACCTCGTAGCGAGGGTGCGTCAGGCGGTCGGCAAGGCCGCCGTCGTTGGTCAGCAGGATCAGGCCGGTCGACTCTGCATCGAGCCGGCCCACGGGGTAGAGCCGCTGCTCGGACTCGACCAGCTCGACGACCGTGGGGCGCCCATGGGTATCGCTTGCGGTCGAGACCACGCCGGCGGGCTTGTTGAGCGCCCAGACCTCGCGCGGCTCGGCGGCGACGGGCTCACCGTCGACGCGCACGTCGCGCGTGTCATCGACATCGTGCGCCGGGTCGGTGACAACGGCGGCGTCGACCGTTACCCGGCCGGCGGCGACGATTCCCTCGGTGGCGCGCCGCGACGCGACGCCGGCGTGGGCGAGGAACTTGGCGAGGCGCATGGAGGCGGGAGTATCCACGCCTCCTGGGCGAGCCCGGCGACGAAAGTGACGTTCGGTGCCACAGACGGTGCATTTCGCCGGTTTCGGCGCTCGGGAACGCGCGGCCCGGCTGCCAGACTCCTTCCGCGATGGACCTCGAGCGGCTCGAGAGCCTGCTCGCCGACCGCGGCGAGCCCTCCTTCCGCGCCTGCCAGGTGTGGGAGTGGCTCGCGCGCGGGGCCGGCTCCTACGGCGAGATGACGAACCTGCCTGCCGGGCTGCGGGCGGCGCTGGCGGATGAGCTGCCCTTTTCGACGCTGGCGCTCGAGCACGAGGCGCGTGCGCCCGACGACACCGAGAAGGCGCTCTTCCACACACACGAGGGCCACCCGCTGGAGACCGTCCTGATGCGCTACCGCGACGGCCGCCGCTCGCTGTGCCTGTCGAGCCAGTCCGGCTGTCCGCTGACGTGCGCCTTCTGTGCCACCGGCCGGATGCGCTTCGCGCGCAACCTGACGGCCTCGGAGATCCTCGACCAGGTGCTCCACTTCCGCCGCTCGGAGGAGGTCGATCACGCCGTGTTCATGGGGATGGGCGAGCCGCTGCTGAACCTCGATGCCGTCCTCGGGGCCTGCGAGCGGCTGCCAGAGGTCGGCATCTCGACCGCGCACACGACGATCTCGACCGTCGGCTGGGTGCCGGGGATCGACCGGTTGGCGACCGAGGGTCCGCGCGTGCGGCTGGCGCTGTCGCTGCACGCCGCCGACGAGACGCTGCGCTCGAAGCTGATGCCGGTCAACGACCGCTACCCGCTGCCGGAGGTCCTCGCCGCCTGTCTGCGCTGGCGCGAGGCGCGCCGCCGCGAGGTCTACGTCGAGTACCTGATGCTGGCGGGCGTCAACGACAGCCGCGAGCAGGCGCAGGCGCTCGCAGCCGTGCTTGCGCCAGGCGAGGCGTTCAAGGTCAACCTGATCCCCTACAACCCGACCGACGCCACCTTCGAGGCCTCGGGCCGCGAATCGATCGAGGCCTTCCGGTCGACGCTCGCGAGCTCCGGGGTGCGGGCGACCGTGCGGCTGACCCGGGGGCGCGAGATCGCCGCGGCGTGCGGACAGCTGGCCGCGACGAGCGCGAGCGCTGCGTAGCTCGAGTCGTCGCCGACCGCGCCTAGGGCGCGGGCTCGGCGTCCGGCTCCGGCCCAGCCGGCTCCGACTCCGTGGCAATCGCGGGCTGCTCGCCGGCCGGCTCTGGCTCCGCCGCGACCGGTTGTGCCTCCGGCGTCACCCGCTGCTCGCCGGCCCGCAGCAGCCGCTCGCGCAGCTCGCCTTCTTCCTCCGGCGAGGGGTCGAACGCGGTGACGTCGGGGAGCGCGTCGAGGCCCTCGAGGCCGAAGAGCTTCTCGAACAGCTCCGTAGAGCGGTAGAGGACCGCCCCGAACTGCGAGCGGCCCGACTCCTCGATCATGCCGCGCTCGAGCAGCGTCCCGACGGCGGACTCCGAGCCGACGCCGCGGATGCGGGCGATCTCCGGGCGCGACACCGGCTGGAGGTAGGCGATGATCGCCAGGCACTCGGCCTGAGCCT
>Ga0136620_10001654_pt1 | contig 10612 bp, 8 predicted proteins | sample AntDrymUQ4162106_2_FD_104806 | JGI IMG/M metagenome (GOLD analysis project Ga0136620, IMG submission 104806) | Polar desert sand microbial communities from Dry Valleys, Antarctica - metaG UQ416 (21.06) | ecosystem: Environmental > Terrestrial > Soil > Desert | place: Antarctica: Dry Valley... | reverse complement strand
CGGCAGCGTGGTATGCATCGCGTGGGTGGCGCGTGCGAGCCATCCTGCACGACGAGTCAGCAGATCGAGCTCCGCGTCCTGATCCGTTAGCCTAAGTCGGGGGACGGCAGTGCCTCCAGTTGGTCGTCCGTGGCGCAGATTACACGACGGTGAATCCGCGCCGGTTCAGCCTCAACCGCTTTCGCGGCGGTATCCGACCAGCGTAGAAGACATAATCACGATCGTTAAAGAGGCCGAGTCTTCGGATCCGAGAGCAGAAGTCCGAGCTTCGGGGAGTCATTGGGCGCTTTCGCATGCTGCTGTCACGAGCGGACTGGCTATCGAGACGCATGCGCCGGACGAGGTCATACCAGAGCGCCTGAATCGGGTGCTTTATGACGTTATCCCGGGCTGCATGAATTCACGTGCAATTGGGTTCTTTCGTAACCAGGTCGTCCCGACCTTTGACCCGAAGGTGATGCCTACGGGGAACGAGGTGTATCTGTTTCATGTTGAGGCGGGTGTCCGCATTTACGAGCTCTATGGTTGGCTCGACAACGGCGATGGTGACAACGCGGATAGCCTTGCCCGCCTGCTGCGTGCGCCGCCCGGTGGCTCACCAGACTATTCCGGACCGTGGGCGATGCAGACGCTTGGTGGGGCCGGTGGGCAAACGATCGTGGGCGCCTTTTCGACTGGCACGCACGGCGGCGATCACGCGCTCGCGCCGATTGTTGACGCTGTTCAGGCACTCCATTTGGTTGGCCCGGACGGTCAGCAACATTGGATAGAACGCCGACGCATCAAAGGCGCGCCGATTCCGCTCGTCGACCGGGGAAAGCTACAGAGGCGCTACGGTGCGATCGAAGTTCACCGCGACGACGAGATGCTGAACGCTGTCGCTCTCGCCTGTGGACGCATGGGCGTTATCTACTCAGTTGTGCTGCGCGTGGGGCGCCAATACGCGCTGGTAGAAGCGACCAACGAGGAAGAGTGGTCGGAGGTCAGTACGTGGATCTGTGATCTGCCGAGCCAGCGCCGCACGGGCACCTTCAAGAATCGTTTTGTCGGACTCGTCATCAACCTGAACGGCCGCCCGGACAACAAGAACGAGCATTCCTGTTACGTCACCACGCGCGAACTGCTTCCGCTGTTGTCGGCGGGTGATCCGCCACGCGGCCGAAGCGAACGCGGCGGCGGCACCGATCCGGGCGCGTTGATTGGAACAGAACATGACTTTCTGACGTTGATCTGCAGTTCGAACGATTGGATCACTGCCGCGCTCAACGCCATCAGCAGCGACGCGAATGACCTGCGAATCAAAGCTGGTATTACGTTTGCGGCATGTACGGTAGTGATCGCGTTTCCGCTGACACCACCGCCGGCGCGCGCACTTGCCATGTCGGCCCAAAAAATCGCACTGGCAATCATTCTGTGGGCTGAAGAGATAAGCGCGGTCGCTCAGTCTGTTATCAACGACGTCTTGCCGCCGCTAGGCGACGAGTTTGGTGGCGTACTTGCCGGCTTCGCGAATTGGTGCGCTGACAACGATCGCTTTGAGATATATCGGCGTGTACTTGCGTTCGTGTTCGACAAAAATCAAAACCCCGGCAAGCCACCGAAGCCTGCAATCAGCTATGCGGCCATGGACATCCATGACTACACGAACGTCGGTTGCGCGGCGCCGGGCGACTCGATTGAAGTCTTCGTCGATGCGTCAACGGCTGGCCTCGTGAAGTTTATCGACTGGATGTTGACGCAGATCGAGCAGCTTGAGTCGGGCGCGTTGGACAACGGGAGCCCGCGCGCCTTCGGTGGATACGCCGCGGTGCGCTTTACGGCTGCCTCAGAGGCCCTTCTCGCGATGCAGAAGTGGCCAACGACCTGCTCGATCGAGATCGCCGGATTAAGCAAGGTTCGCGGCACCGAGCCGTTCTTCCGCGCGATCGATCGCCTCGCCGTCGAGGAAGCCGACGCAATCGCCGTCCACTGGGGCCAGCGGAACAACGTCGACATGAGGAGTGTCGGCCGCGTTTGGGACGCCAACGGCCCATCAGGGCGGCTGTTTCGATGGAGGGAGGTGCTTTCGCGCCTGAGCGACAACGGGCAGTACTCGAACTTCTCCACAACGTTCACGAAACACCGCGGCCTCGAGGTCGCGCAGCCGAAGATCCAAAACTTCGCCGTCTCATTGGTCGAGGGATGCGTGGGCGAGACGTCTGACGTCGCGTGGCAGGCGCGCAGCAACCCGCCTGAAACGAAAGCCGTACTCAGCACCAAGCTGGCTGGCGAAAGCTCGGCAACGCGGGTTGAACTCCCAGGGCTGAGTGGCGTACAACCGCTTTCCCTTGCTCCTGGAAGGACCGACATCACGCTTGTCCTCGAGCGTCAGCTGAACGACGAGCTCTTCACTGACAGCCAAACGATCTCCGCGGTTGGCTACCGAGATCACGACCAAAAGAAGTACTCGTTGAAGGTCGTGCCCCGGATGATCGACGGAATCGAAAGGTGGGGCGCCGAGATAAACCTGTGGAGCCAGTCGATTTCGAACAGACTTTTCGTTGAGGAGGTCTCGATCCCAAACCTCCAGATCCCGGGTGCTTGGCTTGTTCGGACGCCAGGCGTCGCCGATGTCCGCATCGACGCTCTCACGACCAGCCAACCACTCCCGAGTCACCCAATCTTCAACGGGAACTGGCTGTTCTTTGCCGAGGATCCCGGCGTGCAGGGTGCAGCGCCTGCACTCGAAGTCGATTTCAGGCTCGTCTGCGCCAACTAGACGAAAGGAGAGCTCTTATGGGAAACGAGAACAGCCGCGCAGCAACATTCGAACTCGATGAGCTCCGCGAGGTGTTCGCCGAAGGCTCGTTCGAACCGGTAGACGAATCCGCCGACGACCTCGCCCGTGTACGAATGGGGGCCGACTACACCGTACGGGTCGAAATACTCGAGCAATCGATCGCCCCTGAGCTGAAGCGAAACCTTGAGACGGCGCTGCAGACGGCAGTCAACGCCGCGTTCCGCAAGGCAGGAGAGCTTCACGCCGAACGGCTCGCGGCGTGGTCACACCAACAGCGCAATTCTTCGCTGGCCGACTGACGTCGGAGCCGCGCCCTCCTCGAGGTGCGAGGATTAGCGGTGCCGACGAAGCTGGCCGTGCCGGGTACCGACATGGCCCCCGCGGCCGCTCGGATGTCCCGTTTTGTGCTCCTGACCGTGTCGGCCGTCCCGTCGCTAGCCGCGCCGCTTTGAGGTCACCCGAGCCTGCCGTCTCCGCAGACGCCTTTGCGACCTTCCACGCGCGCCGGACGAGCCTGTGAGGCCGGAAATCCGGTTCTCACGCCGCGTGGCGGTATTCGTGGATTGGTCCGCCGAGGGCGATCTCGGCGCTTGATGCGGTCTGATCCCGAGGTCGCGCGCCGGAGCGTTGGCCGCTTCGGGTCGGGCGGCGTCAGGTTGAGCGCTCGATTATGGCCGGTGGCGGTTGTCATGGTCGACGAAGATCCCGAGCACCCGCTCGAGATGGCGACGGTTGAGGATCAGGAGCGAGTCGAGACACTCGGCTCGGACGGTGCGGACGAAGCGCTCGGCGATCGCGTTCGCCTTCGGCGCTCGCGGTGGCGTGCGGACGATCTCGATCCCGTCGCTTCGGAAGACGATGTCGAAGTCGCGGGTGAACTTGCTGTCGAGATCCCGGATCAGGAAGCGAACCGGTGTCGACCGCTCAGCTAGTCCCCAGGCGAGCTGACGGACCTGCTGCGTGACCCAGGCACGGCTCGGGTTTGTTGTGCAGCCGGCGAGATGGACCCGTTTTGCGGGGCCTTTGCAGAGCCCTCTGACGGACTCGAACCGTCGACCCCCTCCTTACCATGGAGGTGCTCTACCAACTGAGCTAAGAGGGCGGGTCGCCATTGTAGCCCGGTAGAATCCGCGTCCCCGGGGGTGTGCCCGAGTGGCCAAAGGGAACGGGCTGTAAACCCGTCGGCTCAGCCTACGGAGGTTCGAATCCTCCCGCCCCCATCCTTATTCGTGAATGCAAGCGTTCTCGAGCTCGCGAGGGATCCCCGATTCGGGGGATGCACCATCCCCGATTCGGGCGCTTACTCTGACCTGCGAGCAAGATCGCTCGCTGCTGATCGACAACCAACTGCGGCCATGGAATCGACGCGAACCCGAGGAGATGCGGTGCGCATTCAGCGTGCCGACTCCGCCACGCCCGTCAACGACCGTGAGAGCGCCGAGCGCTTCCGGTCGCTCGTCCAGAACTCTTCGGACGTCGTCACGCTCGTCGATCCAGACAGCACGATCCGCTACCAGACGCCTTCTGTCGCGCGCGTGGTCGGCTACGAGCCGTCGGACCTGGTCGGGCTGAGGCTGCTCGACCTGCTTCATCCCGACGACGTGGAGAACGGGCGTGCGTTCTTCGACGAGACGCTGCGCCGGCAGGGGGTGACGCTTCGCGTCGAGTGGCGGATGCGGCATCGGGACGGGCGCTGGCTCCATCTCGAGACGATTGGCAACAACCTGCTCGAGAACCGGAGCGTCGGCCATCTCGTGCTGAACACCCGGGATATCAGCGAGCGGAAGGCGCTGGAGCAGCAGCTCGCGCACCAGGCGTTCCACGATCCCCTCACCAGTCTCGCGAACCGAGTCCTGTTCAAGGAGCGCGTCGAGCATGCGCTCGCGCTCGGCCGCCGGTCGCAGAAGCCATGCGTCGTGCTGTTCCTCGACCTCGACGACTTCAAGAAGGTCAACGACAGCCTCGGGCACGTCGTCGGGGACGAGCTCCTGATCGCCGTGGCCGAGCGGATCCGATCCTGCTTGCGGCCGGCCGACACGGCGGCGCGGCTCGGTGGCGACGAGTTCGCGATCCTGCTCGGCGAGGCGCGGAGCGCCGACGAGGGGACGGTCGTCGCCGACCGGATCCTCCAGGCACTTCGGAGCCCGTTCACGCTGGAAGGAAAGAGGACGGTGATCGAGACGAGCGTCGGCATCGCGATCAGTGAGAGCGAGAACAGCGCCGACGAGCTGCTGCGGAACGCCGATATCGCCATGTACACGGCCAAGGGCGGCGGCAAGGACCGTCATGCCACCTTCGAGCCGATCATGCACGCGGCGGCGCTCGAGCGCCTCCAGACCGAGTCCGACCTACGCGCGGCCCTCGACGGCGAGGAGTTCGCTCTCTACTACCAGCCGATCGTGGCGCTCGCGTCCGGCAAGCTGGTCGGGGTGGAGGCGCTGCTGCGCTGGCAACACCCGAAGCGCGGGCTGCTCGATCCCCGAGAGTTCATCTCGCTCGCCGAGGAGACGGGTCTGATCGTCCCGATCGGGCGGTGGGTGATCTCCGAAGCGTGCCGGCAGGCGGCCGTGTGGAACCGGCAGAAGCGCGACGGTACGCCCATTCGCATGAGCATCAACCTCTCGGGCAGGCAGCTCGAGCATCCGGGGCTCCTCGACGAGATCAAGCACTCGACCGAGGAATTCGGGGTCGACCCGCAGACGTTGATCCTCGAGATCACCGAGACGGTGATGATGAGCGACATCGACGTCACCGTCGCCCGCCTCGCCGAGCTGCGGAGCCTCGGCGTGAAGCTGGCAATCGACGATTTCGGTACGGGCCACTCGTCGCTTCGCTACCTGCACAGCTTCCCGATCGACATCCTCAAGATTGCCAAGCCGTTCGTGGACGCGCTCGGGAAAGATCCGCAGAAGGAGGTGTTCACGCGGACGATCATCGAACTCTGCCGGACGCTGCGCTTACAGGCGCTCGCGGAAGGTGTTGAGTCGACGGAGCAAGCCGACAAGCTGCGCGAGCTCGGCTGCGAGCTCGCGCAGGGCCACTACCTGGCGGAGCCGCTCGAGGCGGAACACGTGAGCGCGCTCCTCGCCGGGCGCGGTGAGATCGCGGCGTATTCGGCGTTCATGGAAGCGGTCGCCTACTCCCGTGAGGCGGTTTGGTGGGAGCAGGTGCTCGGAGGCGTGGCCGAGAGCGCCTGAGCAGCCTACGATTGGCGGATGGAGCGCTTCGACACGGTCGTGGTCGGCGCGGGCCCGGCCGGCTCGACCGCTGCGTACCGGCTCGCCCGCGAGGGTGCCTCGGTGCTCCTCCTCGACCGCGCCCGCTTCCCCCGCGACAAGCCGTGTGGCGGCGGGTTGACTGGGCGGGCGCTGAAGCACCTGCCGTTCTCGGTCGCGCCCGTCGTGGAGGACGAAGCCGACCGACTCGAGCTCCGCTTTCGCTACCGCTCGAGCTTCGAGCGTCGTAGTTCCGACCCACTCGTCCTGCTCACGCAGCGACGCCTGCTCGATGCCTACCTGGTCGAGCAGGCCGCGACCGCAGGAGCAGACTTTCGAGACGGCGTCCGGGTCGATGCGATCAGCGCGTCCGAGCACGGGGTCGAGCTCACCGTTGCCGGACGGGCGATCGCCGCCGAAACGCTGATCGGCGCCGACGGCGCCAACGGCGTCACGGGCCGTGCGCTCGGCCTTGGGGCGGACATCGAGCATGGGGTCGCGCTCGAGGGCAACATCCGGTACGACGCCGCCGATCGCGCACGCTACGCCGGGCGGCTCGTCTGCGAGCTCGGAGTGGTGCCGGGCGGCTATGGCTGGGTCTTCCCGAAGCGTGACCACGTCAACGTCGGTATCGGAGGCTGGCAGAGCCAGGGCCCGCGCCTGCGCGAGCTCCTGCGCCGGCTCTGCGAGGCTCACGGGCTCCCGTTCGAGCGCGTCGAGTCGTTGCGCGGTCATCGGCTTCCGTTGCGTAGCCCGGGAACACGTCTCTCGCTCGGTCGGGCCGCGCTCGCCGGCGATGCGGCGGGACTCGTTGACCCGTTGTCGGGAGACGGGATGTACGAAGCGTTCCTGAGCAGCAACCTCGTCGCGAGCGCCGTCCTCGACCTGCTGGCCGGTCGTACGGACTCGCTCGACCGCTACCACGATGAGCTGACCAGGTCCCTGGCCGGGCTCACGTCCGCCTCGTGGGGCCTCAAAATCGCGCTCGATCGCTTCCCGAGGCTCACGTTCGCCCTGATTCGGCTGCCCGTGACCTGGCCGGTCGTGGCGAGGATCATGCGCGGGGACCTCGCCGAGCCGGGGCACGCGCGCGGGCCGGGCCGGGCACCGATGCGGCTCCTCCGCGCGATTGCTGGACCGGCCGGCCGCCAGTTTCGCCTGTCCTAGCCGGCACAGTTCTTGACCCGTCGGGGGAACCTCCCGGTTCCCCCGAACCCCCTCCACTGGTCCGCTGTCGTGGACAGGCCGCTTTGCGGCCGGCGTCGCAAGCGCCGCCTAAAGCTTCTTCCAGCATTGCCGATTCAGGCGGGGATGGATCTCAATCGCCTGCTGCAGCACGCGGTCGAATCGGGCGCCACCGACGTCCACCTGAAAGTCGGCCGGCCGCCGATCGTGCGGCGCGATGGCGCCCTCTGGCCGCTCGACGACTGGGCGGAACTGACGGAGCGCGAGCTCGAGAAGGCGCTCGAGCAGGTCTGCGAGGTCGTTCCTTCGCGGCTCGAGACATTCGGCGCGACAGGCGAGCTCGACACCGCCTACACGAGCGGTGCGCTGCCACGCTTTCGCGTCAACGCCTTCCGCCAGCGCGGCTCGATCTCACTCGCCTTCCGCGTCGTCCCTCGACAGGTCCCGAGCTTCGAGCAGCTCAGCCTGCCGCCGGGAGTGCGAAAGCTGGCCGAGGAGCACCGCGGCCTCGTCCTCGTCACCGGCGCCACCGGCTCGGGCAAGACCACGACCCTCGCGGCGATCATCGACCACATCAATCGCAGCCGGCGGCAGCACATCGTGACGATCGAGGATCCGATCGAGATTCTCCACCCAGACCACTCGTCGATCGTCAGTCAGCGCGAGGTAGGGCTCGATACCGAGTCGTTCGAGCAGGCGCTTCGGCGCGCGCTGCGCCAGGATCCGGACGTAATCCTGATCGGCGAGCTGCGCGACGCCGAGACCGCTCAGACCGCGCTCCAGGCGGCTGAGTCGGGCCACCTCGTGCTCTCGACGATGCACACCGTCGATGCCGCCGAGACCGTCAGCCGCATGGTCGAGTTCTTTCCCGGCGTCAAGCACGCACAGATCCGCTCCATCCTGGCCGGCGTGCTGCGCGGCGTGATCAGCCAGCGCCTGCTGCCCCGAGCGGATGGAGGCCGCATCGCCGCAGTGGAGGTGATGATCACGAATTCGCGTATCGCCGACCTGATCCGAGAAAGCCGGCCGGAGGAGATCTCGGACGCGATCGACGAGGGCGCGTTCTTCGCGATGCAGACCTACACGAAAGCGCTGATCGATCTCGTCGCCGACGGCGAGATCGACCGCGACGTGGCCGCCGACGCCTCGACGAACAGACATGACTTCCTCGTCGCGCTCGAGTACGAGCTCAAGCGCCAGGCAGCAGCTGCCGCGGCGGCCGAGTCGCCTCCGGCCGAAGACGTCTCGTCGCCCGAACTGGAGCGCCAGGCCGCGCCCGAGCGCGAGCCCGGTCAGCCCACCTCGAGCCTGCGGCTCGCCGGGTCCTAGGCCAAAGATTCGTACCAGCCATCGGCTCGAGCCGAGTCACTCGCGCGAGGGGTCGACCCGGCCCGTGCTTCTGTCGATGGCCTGAGCATGAGTCGCGTTCACGCGCTCCTGCGGCGCTGCAACCATGAAGCGGGGTACACGATCACCGAGCTGGTCGCGGTGATGGGCATCCTCGTCCTCATCCTCACCAGCCTTACTGGGCTCTTCGTCTCGGGCACGAGGGCAGAGATCGACCTGAACGAGCGCTTCCAGGCGCAGCTCAATGCTCGCCTGGCGCTCGACCAGCTACGGCGTGAGGTGCACTGCGCGAGCGCAATCACGCCGGCCGGCTCGGCGGCAACGATCACGATGACACTCCCGGCGACCTGCCTGGCCGGCACGGGGTCGATCACGTGGTGCACGGTCGGAAGCGGCAGCCGCTACGCCCTCTATCGCAGCACCTCGGACCCCTGTGACGCTAGCGGCAAGCCCTACGCCGACTTCCTTACATCGGGCTCCGTCTTCGATCACACGGTTCAGTCGACGGCCAGCCTCGGCCAGCTGGCGGTCACGCTGCCCGTCGATCTCGATCCGGCCTCGGCTACGCGCCGTTACGAGCTGCAGGACACGCTCGTGATGCGGAACACGCTGCGGACGTGCGTTCCGGATTCCCCATCACCGCCATGCTGAAGATCTCATCCTTCCTCCCGACCCTCCGCGGCCAGCGCGGCTCTTCGCTCGTGCTCGCCGTCGGGATGTTGCTCGTGCTCTCGATCGGATCTACGGCGGTGATCCAGTACACGAGCGCGAGCGCGCGCTCCTCGAACCTCAGCAGGGCCGGCCAGACGGCCGCCGCGGTCGCGGAGGCAGGCCTGAACCAGGCGGCGTCGGTTCTCGCCCAGCAGGCTGAGGACGACACGCTCGTGCTCTCCGGCTTCTCGGGCAGCCAGAGCTTCGCGGGCGGCTCCGTCTCGTGGACGGCGACGGCGAATAACCTCTACCACTGGACGCTCTCGGCGACGTCGACAGTCCCGAATCCGACCGGTGGAAGCGATGTCCATCGGACCGTGACACGCGACTATGAGATCACCTATGAGCCGGGACTCGGGGGAGGAAACGAGGCGTGGAATTACCTCTTCGCGGCGAGCGACGACACCTGCGCCGGCCATTTCCAGAACAGCTTCTCGACCAGCTCTCCGGTCTTCATCACGGGCGGGCTCTGCATGGAGAACCTGGCGGCGATCGTCGGCGGCAGCGGCAGCGTCGTCAAGGTCGGCGGGCGCGCCACGCTCCAGAACAGCGCTCGCATCGGCTCGGCGGCGACCCTGGTCGAGAACGTCCACGTCGGTGGTGGCTGCAGCACCAGCTCGGGCGGACCCTGGGACACGCCGTGCACGTCGTCGCACCGCGTCTGGGCGACGAACTTCTCCGACCTCGTGACCACGCCGACCAAGCCGCCCGTCGACCTCGACGGCTGGTTCGCGAACGCCAAGCCCGGGCCCCTGACCGGGTGCACGTCGAGCACGGGCTCGCCGCCGCCGTTCGACGACGACGCAACCCTGAACCGCAGCCTGGGCAACGTCTACCTCTTCAACGCGACCTACACGTGCGAGGTCTGGTCTGGCGGAACGCTCCTCGGCCGGCTCAACTACGACGATACGACCAAGGTGATGACGATCATGGGTGTCATCTTCTTCGATGGCAACCTCAAGTTGGACACGAACGACGACGTCGTCTACGGAGGCAACGGTGTCATGTACGCATCGGGCCAGATCACGCTTGAGGGCGACACGACGCTCTGCGGGATCGCGAACTGCGACACGGACGGCTGGGATCCGAACACGAACATGCTCACGCTCGTCGCCGGCTCCTCGACCGACTCGGACAGCTTCGTGATCAAGAACTCGGCGAAATTCCAGGGGGCGGTGTATGCCGTCAACGGCTTCTCGCAAAGAAACAGCTCGCGCATCGAAGGCCCGATCATCGCCGAACGGCTCAGCTTCGAAAACAACGGCTACGCCGACAAGTGGGTGCAGTTGACCGGTCTCAGCAACGGTATGCCCGCCGTTGGCTCACAGCCCATCGTCTCGCCGGTTCCTGGCACGTTCGGCGGCTGAGCGCCGGG
>Ga0136620_10001653_pt1 | contig 10612 bp, 12 predicted proteins | sample AntDrymUQ4162106_2_FD_104806 | JGI IMG/M metagenome (GOLD analysis project Ga0136620, IMG submission 104806) | Polar desert sand microbial communities from Dry Valleys, Antarctica - metaG UQ416 (21.06) | ecosystem: Environmental > Terrestrial > Soil > Desert | place: Antarctica: Dry Valley... | reverse complement strand
GTCTACGAGGTCGAGATCGCCGAGATCGCCGGGCCCGGGGACGAGCCCACGCTCACCTTCGGCTCCTCCGGGGCAGGTGGGCTCGGGCTCGTGATCGGCGGCGCGCTGATCGGCGGTCTTCTGGTCACGCTCGCGTTGGTGACGGGCAGGGCCGGGCACGCCCGTGAGGGTTGACGAGCGACGCTTAGCGGCGACTCGGCACTAGCGCTCCGTCAGGTTGCGCATTTCCGGCAACGCCGGCGCGCACGGCGGGGGCAAAGACCGTCGCGACCGACTAGCGCCCTCGCTCTCGACATCGGGGAGGGTCTGCGGTCGGCGATTTTGGCCATCGGGCCAAGGAAGGCTGACCGCCACGCGCCTAGATTGCGGAGATGCGCGCTTCGCCACCGCTGATCGGGGTCACGACGTCCGAGGTCCGGGCGGCCGAGGACGTGCGCCCCGTTGCCGAGGGAGAGCCCCAGCGGCGCGAGATGGCCCTCGGTTTGACCTATATGAAGGCGATCGAGCGCGTCGGCGGCATCCCGGTCGTGCTGCCGCCCCTGGGACCGGAGGCGATCGAGCCGCTGCTCGACCGGCTCTCGGGTGTACTGCTCTCGGGCGGCCCCGACCTCGATCCCAAGACCTATGGCCATCGGGCTGACGACAACCTCGGGCCGACGTGGCCCGACCTCGACTTCTTCGAGCTCGCGATCGCCCGGGGTGCCGACGCGCGCGGGCTTCCGATCCTCGCAATCTGCCGCGGGATGCAGGCTCTCAACGTGGCGCGTGGTGGCACGCTTCACCAGCACCTCTGCGATCGCGACGGCATCGTCCACCGTCAGGACGAGCCCGCGGAGCACGGCACGCACGACGTTCAGATCATGGCGACGAGCGTGCTATCGACCCTCGTCGGGGAGACCTGGGCGATCGTGAACTCCTTTCATCACCAGGCGATAGACCGCCTCGGAGAAGGCCTGCGGGCCGTTGCGTGGGCGAGCGACGACACGGTGGAGGCGGTCGAGGCCGAGGATCGCGAGTTCGTGCTCGGCGTGCAATGGCACGCCGAGTGCCTGGTCGGCGACGGCGAGCAGCGAGCCCTGTTCTCGGCCTTCGTGCAGGCCTGCACGGCCAGGGCTCCGGTCGGCGCCGTCGCATGAGCGGCCTCCAGACGGTCGGCGGCGCGTCAATCGACAACGAGCCTCGAGCAGCGATGCCGGCGTGGGCGCAGTGGGCCCCAGGCCCGCGCACCGGTCCCTACTCGGTCGGCATAGAGGAGGAGGTGATGCTGCTCGAGCCGGGCTCGTGGGAGCTCGTCAACCGGGTCGATGACGTGCTGGCGGCCGTGCCGGACGACGTCGGAGCCCACCTAAACGCCGAGACCCATGGGTCCGCGATCGAGCTTCAGACGGGCGTGCACGCCGACGTGGCGGGGGCCGTCGAGGAGCTGCGCCAGATCCGGGCGGCGCTCGACGACGTCCTGGTCTCGATGGGAATTCGCGCCGCGAGTGCGGGGACCCACCCCACGGCGATGTGGCACGACGTCGTCATCTCGCGCGGCGACCGTTACCGCCAGGTCTACGCGACGATGCGCGAGCTGGCCCGCCGCGAGCCCACCTTCGCGCTCCACGTCCACGTCGGGGTTCCCGACCCCGAGCTTGCGATCCGGGTCATGAACCGGCTTCGCGTGCACCTGCCCCTGCTGCTGGCCCTGTCGGCGAACTCGCCGTTCTGGCAGGGTCGCGACAGCGGGCTGTCATCGGCGCGCACCCCGGTCTTTCAAGCCTTTCCGCGCGTCGGGATCCCACAGCGCTTCGCCGACTACGGCGACTACGTCGACGCCGTCGACCTGTTGATCCGCTCCGAGGCCGTGCCGGAGCCCACATACCTGTGGTGGGACGTCCGACCGCAGCCGCGCTTCGGGACGGTCGAGGTTCGGATCATGGACGCGCAGACGAGCGCCTGGCAGACCGCGGCGCTCGTCGCGCTCGTGCAGTGCCTGTGCCGGCTGGAGGCCGAGGCGGGGTACGCATCCGAGCACGCCGCGGGCGCCTTCGAGGCCCTGGTCGAGAACCGCTTCCTCGCCGCCCGGGACGGAATCGAGGCGCGGCTGATCGAGCCGGACCTCGGACAGCGTGTCGCGGTCGTCGAGCTATTGAGCGATCTGCTCGCGATCTGCGGGCCGCACGCCCACGACCTCGGCTGCGCGCGCGAGCTCGAACTTGTTCGCGCGCTCAGCCGCCGCAATGGCTGCACGCACCAGCTCGCCGCCGCACGGGGTGCAGGCGAGCTGCCCCGGATCCTCGAGATCTTGGCCGACGAGTTTCGCGACTAGATGACTTGACCCCTCGCGGCGCCCGGTGCGGGGCGCCTCGGTCACGCAGCTACAGTCGCAGCGATGGCCCGCATCGCCACAGCCCTCGCCGTCCTGGCGGTGGCCGGTGCGCTCGGCGCTGCTTCGGCAGCGACACCGGGGACCGCGCGCGCGGCGCCCAACGACGAGCTCTTTGAGGCGACCGTCTCGCCGCTCGACGCAGCTCTGCGTAAGCGAATGACGGGCAAGTCGTGGCACGGGGGCTGTCCCGTGGGGCTCGGCAAGCTGCGGCTGGTCGAGCTCACGCACTGGGGCTTCGGTGGCGCCATTCACGACGGACGGCTCGTCGTCCACCGCCGCGCCGCCGAGGACATCGTCGCCGTGATGAAGTCGCTGTTCGAGGACCGCTACCCGATTCGGCGCATGGTTCTGATCGACCGCTACGGGGCCGACGACCACCGTTCGATGGCGGCCGACAACACCTCAGCCTTCAACTGCCGCTTCGTAAACGGCCAGCCCGGGGTGTGGTCCGAGCACGCCCACGGCCGTGCGATCGACATCAACCCGATCGAGAACCCCTACGTGTCGCCGGGCGGGTCGGTCTCACCTCCCGCCGGCGAGCCCTACGCCGACCGCTCGAAGCACGAGCCCGGAATGATCCACGGCGGCGATTCGACCGTGGAGGCGTTCGCCGACCAGGGGTGGGATTGGGGCGGCGACTGGAGTCCCGAGAAGGACTACCAGCACTTCTCGTCGAGCGGCAACTGATCGAGGCATCCCCGTGCGGGACGCCCAGGTGTCGTCGCAAGCGGCGGACCGGGCGGCAGCACTAGCCGGGCGGGCGGCGCTCGGCGAGCAGCGAGATCGAAGCCGCGCCGAGCAGCACGATCGCCGCGATCGGCCAGCCGGGTGACTCGTCGCCACGCGCGAGGATGATGAGGTTGAAGACGATCGCGCTGGCCATCAGCACGATCGCGAGCGTGATTCGGGACTTTCGGGACAAGCGGGCCTCCTTCGGCCTGGTGACGCCCGCAGTCTGACGCCCCGCGAAGACGGACGCGGCCTACTTCTCCGCGTCGGACTCCTCGACCTCGTCGGATGCCTCGGTGTCGTCCTCGACGACCACCAGCTCGAAGTTCTCGTCGAGGCGGACGTCCACCTCGGAGCCGTCGCTCTTCGTCACCTCGACCTCCCAGGTCGCGCCGTTCTCGGAATCGAGCTCGACCGAGTTTGCGGTGCCGCCGCCAACGATCTCGAGCGCGGCGTCACGGGCCTCGTCCGCGCCGGGCCCGCTGACCTGCTCGGCCGAGTCGTCCTCGCCGGTGGCGACCGCGATGCCCGCGCCGCCGGCGGCGACCGCGAGGATCGCGACCGCGGCGATCAGGAGCTTGCGGTGCTTGAACATGGAAACAATCTACTCCGGGGTTGATGAAACGACGGTGAAAGTCCACCGGCCCTAGCTCTAGTCGACCGCCGCCGGGACCTCGATCCACACGTCTGCGCCTGCCCCATTGCTCGTGCCGGCGCTGCCGCCGTGGGCACGGGCGATCGTCGCGACGATTGCGAGCCCGAGACCGCTGCCGCCGCCGGCGCGCGACGGATCGGCCGTCGCGAAGCGCTCGAACGCGCGCTCGGCGAACCCGTCCGGAAACCCCGGGCCCTCGTCGCCGACGTGCAGCACGACGCGGTCGCCGCGCGCCTCGCCGCGCAGCCTGACCTCCCCCTCGCCGTAGCGCAACGCGTTGTCGACGATGTTCGTCATCGCCTGCTCGAGGCGCAGGCGGTCGCCGTCGACGGCGAGATCCCCGGCGCCGTCGACGCGCAGCGGACGGTCGAGCTGGGCCGCACGGGCCGCAAAGCGCTCCTGGATCGTGTCCAGCAGCTCGGCCACCCCGACGCGCTCGCGGCTGAGCGCCAGCTCGCCCTGCTCGCTGCGAGCGACGACGAGCAGGTCCTCCGCGAGCCCGACGAGCCGGTCGACCTCCTCGATCGAGGACTCGATCGCGGCGCGCAGCTCGCCTTCGTCCTTGGCGTAGCGCAGCGCGACCTCGAGCTCGGTCTTGTGCAGCGCGAGCGGAGTGCGCAGCTCGTGGCTGGCGTCGTCGACGAAGCGCCGCTCGCGCTCGAGCGTCGACTCGAGGCGGTCGAGCATGGCGTTGAGCGTCTCGCCGAGGCGGGCGATCTCGTCGCCCGCGGGCGAGATCGGCAGCCGCTCGGATGGATCCTCGGCTGACACCTCGGCGGCGCGCCTTCGCATCGTTTCGACGGGGCGAAGCGCCGCCGATGCCGCCGCGTAGCCGGCCATCGAAGCGAGCAGGAGCGCCGCCGGGCCGCCGATCAGAAGCAGGGTGGCGAGGTTGGCGAGCGCCTCATCGCGATCGTCGAGCGACGCTCCGACGACGGCGACGCGTTCACGCTCGCGGGCGTCGTCGGCCGGGGTGGCCAGCAGGCGTGCCGGGCCCTCGATCCCGGCCACCTCGTTGCGCTCGAAATAGCCCGGCTCGGTCATCACGCGCTCGAGCTCGGCCGGGGAGAGGACCGCGGATCCCGCGAGGTTGGGCGTCGAGTCGATCACCTCCCCGTCGGGCGTCAGCACCTGGGCGAAGCTCTCCTCGGGATCGAGCACCTGGCTTGCGCCCAGTCCCGATGTCGAGGCGCCGACCAGCGCCGAGACGTCTCCCACCCGGGAGCGCAGGCTGACGTCGATCGACTCGTCGAGCTGGGCCTCGAGCCGCAGGTAGATGAACAACCCCGCGCCCCCGAGCACGAGCGCCATCACGACGGCGAAGACGAGCGTGACCCGCAGCCGGATGGCGACGCGGCTCACGGTCCGCCGTCTCGGCTTCCCCCGTCCTCTCGCAGGCGGTAGCCGGCCCCCCGCACGGTCTCGATCGTGTCGGTCGCGAACGGCTTGTCGATCTTGCGGCGCAGAAAGCGGATGTAGGAGTCGACGACGTTGGAGCGATTCTCGTACTCGTAGTCCCACGCATGCTCGAGCAGGTCGAAGCGCGACAGGATCTGCCCCGGCCTGCGCATCAGCGTCTCGAGCAGCGAGAACTCCTTCGCCGACAGCGGAATCTCGGTTTCGTCGCGCCACACCCGCCGCGTCGCGGGGTCGAGCCGCAGTCCTCCGGCCTCGAGCTCGGTCGGGCGCTCGGGGCGGCCGCGGCGCAGCAGCGCTCGCAGCCGCGCCAGCAGCTCCGCGTAAGAGAACGGCTTGGTGAGGTAGTCGTCGGCGCCGCGATCGAGGCCCGCGACGCGGTCGGGCACCGAGTCGCGCGCGGTCAGCATCAGGATCGGGGACCAGACCTCGGCGGCCCGCAGCCGCTCACAGACCTCGAAGCCGTCGATTCCGGGCAGCATCACGTCGAGCACGATCGCGTCGTACTCGGTCGCCTCGGCTCGCCACACCGCGTCATCGCCGCGCCCCTCGACGTCGACCGCCATGCCCTCCTTCTCGAGCCCGCGTCGCAGCAGGCTCGCCATCTTGGTCTCGTCCTCGACGATCAGCACGCGCATACCCACGCAGCATTGTCGCGCGAGATGAAAGTGAGATGAAAACCGAGCGGGCGCTGAAACGGCGCGCCCGGCGTCGGCCCTACCGGCGGCGCTGGCCTCTGCGCCCGGCCGAGCGCCGACCGCGAGCCTCGATGCGGTCCTGGCTCGACTCCTTGGCGCTGACCCGGGTGACCCCGGCGAGCGTCGGCAGCAGGACCTCGGCAACGCACCCGCGGTGCCAATGGTGGTGGTCGCTACCGCCGGCGCGGCGAACGTAGTGGACGATCACGTGGTCGCTGCCGATTGCCACCTCGGAGTGGCAGCCGAAGCAGCGGTAGAGCTTCTGGGATATTCCGCGCGACAGCCAGACCTCGTCGCCGTCCGGAGTCGTCGCGCGCACGCTCGTGCGCGTGTCCGGCAAACCCGACCGGTTGTCGTCAGGATCGGTGTCGTCGCCGCCCGAGTGCCGGAATCCGCCTCTCAGTGGGGTCATCGACCGACACGTTAGGCAGCGCGACCTCGACTACGAGCGCCTCGAGCTCGAGACCTTCAGTGACCTGCGGACCGCCGCGAAGATCTACAGGGCCCACGGCTTTGAGCTGACCTCGGAGGAGGTGGCACCACGCTGGGGCCGCGATCCGCTGACCTACCAGCACTACGCGCTCGTGCTGGCACCGGCCCAAAGCGAGCCCGCCACGCAGCGCGTCGCAGGCTCCGCCTAGCCGCCCGCCGCCCCACAGCGAGGTAACGTGGTCGCCCGATGGGCTGCATCGTCGCACTGCTGGCGCTGTTCTCACCGCGACTGGCGCTGCTCGCGCTGTGGCTGTTCGGCGACCTGCTGGGGCGAGCGTTCGACGACTGGATCGTGCCGCTGCTGGGGTTCTTCCTGCTTCCGTGGACGACGCTCGCCTACGCCGTGATGTGGCACTACGGCCGTGGCGTCGAGGGCTTCGACTGGTTCATCGTCATCCTCGCCTTCGGCTTCGACCTCGCGAGCTGGACCCAGGGCAGCCGCTCGCGGATGGCGAGGGACTAGCCGGATGGAGCAGGCGACGATCGATCGGCCGCTAACGGGGCGCGAGCCCTTCCCGCCGGGGCCGCGCGCTCCCGGACTGATCTCGGGAATCCGCTACGCGCGCGACCCGCTTGGGTTCTACGCCGGCCTGCAGCGGCGCTACGGCGACATCTTCTCGGTCCGCTTTCCCTACTTCGGGCACGTCGTGTACGTCACCGATCCCGAGCTCGTCAAGCGCGTCTTCACCGGGAGCCCGGTGCAGTTTCACGCCGGTGAGGCCAACGCGACCGTGCTCGAGCCGGCCCTGGGCCCGAACTCCGTCCTCACCCTCGACGAGGACGCGCACATGCAGCAGCGCAAGCTCCTGCTGCCGCCGTTTCACGGCGAGCGCATCCAGCGCTACGGCGAGCTGATGCGCGAGGCGACGGAAGCGGTGATGGAGAGGTGGCCGGTCGGCGAGGCTTTTTCGCTGCGCCCACACACGACGCGGATCACTCTCGCGGTGATCCTGCGCGCCGTCTACGGCCTCAGCGAGGGCGAGCGCTTCGAGCGCGCCGCGAGACTGACCGACCTGTTCGCGAAGCGAGCAAATCTCGTGATCGCGATGCCCTTCCTGCAGCGCGACCTGGGCCGCTTCAGCCCATGGGAGCGCTACGGGCAAGCCAAGGCGGAGCTCGACGAGATGATCTACGAGGAGATCGCGCTGCGTCGCGCCGAGCCCGACGTCGCCGAGCGCGACGACGTGCTTTCGCTGCTTCTCGCCGCGCGCCACGACGACGGCAGCCCGATGACTGACGAGGAGCTGCGCGACGAGCTGATGACGATCGTCGGCGCCGGGCACGAGACAACCGCGACGGCGCTCGCCTGGACGCTCGAGCGCGTGCTGCGCACGCCTAGGGTGCACGAGCGGCTTCGCGAGTCGGTCGCCGCCGGCGAGGACGACTACCTCGACGCGACGATCAAGGAGTCGCTGCGCGCGCGGCCGGTGATCGTCGACGTCGCGCGCAAGCTCACCTCGGCGGCCGAGATCGGCGGCTACCGGCTGCCCGCCGGGACCTTCGTCCTTCCCGCGATCGCGGGAATGCACTACCGCGAGGACCTCTTCCCCGAGCCGGACGAGTTCCGGCCCGAGCGCTTCCTCGACGGCAAGGCCGACACCTACGCCTGGATTCCGTTCGGAGGTGGGGTGCGGCGCTGCCTCGGGGCCGCCTTCGCCCAGTACGAGATGCGGGTGGTGCTGCGCACGATCCTCGAGCGCGCCGAGCTGCGCGCCCCCGACCCGCGCCCCGAGAAGGTCCGGATCCGCAACATCACCCTGGCCCCGAGCGAGGGCGGGCGCGTCGTGCTCGAGCGCCCGCTTGCCGCGGCCTAGCTTTGCTGGCTAGCCCTGCTGGACGCCGGGGAACGGGCTCGTGTCGGCGACCTCGTGGATCGCGATCTCGGGCTCGCCCGAGACCAAGCCGGTGACCTTGCCCGCGAACTCCTGCAGGTGCGGCTGGGTGAAGTGGATGTCGAGCGCGGCGCGGTCGCGCCATTCCTCAACGGCGAGAAAGCTCAGCGGGTCCTCGACGGCAACGTAGAAGCCGTAGTTCAGGCAGCCGTCCTCGCGGCGCGAGGCCTCCTGCATCTCCTCCAGCGCGGCGACGAGCGCGTCGCGGTTCTCGGCGCTGGCGCTGACGCGGGCGATGACGACGACCATCGCCCAGAGCATAGAGTCCGCGCCCGGCCACCGTCCCCAAGCCAGGAGAGCGTCAGATGACCAGTGTCGAGCAGCATCCAGCGCCCGCCGGGACCGCGGCGACGGACGGCATCCTGCTCAACCCGGCCGGCTACCGCGGCGAGAGGCTCGACGCCGAGGGACGGCGCCTGATGCTGGCGACGATCGAGTTCTTCGAGTCGCGCGGCAAGCGGGCGCTCAAGGAGCACGACCGCGAGGGGCGCTGGTACTCGGACTTCCTCGACTTCGTCAAGCGCGAGCGGGTGTTCGCAAAGCTCGTCACGCCGGCGCGCGACGGCGGCGGCGACCCCGATCGCCGCTGGGACACGAGCCGGATCTGCGCGTTTAACGAGATCACCGCCTTCTACGGGCTCGTCTACTGGTACACGTGGCAGGTCTCGATCCTCGGGCTCGGGCCGATCTGGCAGTCCGACAACGATGCAGCTCGCCTGCGCGCCGCCGACCTGCTCGAGGGCGGCTCGATATTCGCGTTCGGACTGTCGGAGCGCGAGCACGGCGCCGACATCTACTCGACCGACATGATCCTGACGCCCGAGGGCGAGGGTGAGGGCTTTCGCGCCAGTGGCGGCAAGTACTACATCGGCAACGGCAACCGCGCCGGGATGGTCTCGGTCTTCGGGCGCCGCGCCGACGTCGACGGGCCCGAGGGCTACGTCTTCTTCGCCGCCGACAGCCAGCACCCGAGCTACCGCCTGATTCGCAACGTCGTCAACTCCCAGTCCTACGTCAGCCAGTTCGAGCTCGAGGACTATCCGGTGCGGCCCGAGGACGTCCTGCACACCGGGCCGGCGGCCTTCGACGCGGCGCTGAACACGGTCAACATCGGCAAGTTCAACCTCGGCTTCGCCTCGATCGGGATCTGCGAGCACGCCTTCTACGAGGCGATCACGCACGCCGACGGCCGTGTCCTCTACGGAATGCGGGTGACCGACTTCCCGCACGTCCGCCAGGCCTTCACCGACGCCTACGCGCGGCTCGTCGCGATGAAGCTGTTCGGCGACCGCGCGATCGACTACCTGCGCTCGGCGGGGCCCGAGGACCGGCGCTATCTGCTCTACAACCCGATCACGAAGATGAAGGTCACGACCGAGGGCGAGCGCGTTATCGACCTGCTGTGGGACGTGATCGCCGCCAAGGGCTTTGAGAAGGACATGTACTTCGAGATGGCGGCGCGCGACATCCGCGCCCTGCCCAAGCTCGAGGGCACGGTGCACGTGAACATGGCGCTGGTGCTCAAGTTCATGGCCAACTACCTTTTCAATCCCGACGAGTTCGAGCCCGTGCCCGAGCGGGACGACCCCGCCGACGACGAGTTCCTGTTTCGCCAGGGGCCGGCACGGGGCTTGAGCAAGATCCGCTTTCATGACTGGCGCGCCGCCTACGCCGAGTTCGCGCAGGTTGCAAACGTGGCGCGATTCGTCGAGCAGGCCGAGGGGCTGACGACGCTGCTGACCACGGCGCCGCCGTCGGAGGACCAGATCACCGACCTCGACTACATGCTCACGCTCGGCGAGCTGTTCACGCTCGTCGTCTACGGCCAGCTGATCTGCGAGCAGGCGGCGCTCACCGGGCTCGCGCACGACACGATCGACCAGATCTTCGACGTCATGGTGCGCGACTTCTCGGCCTACGCGGTGGCGCTTCACGGCAGCGCGTCGTCGACCGACGCGCAGCAGGACTGGGCCCTCGGCCACGTCCGCAAGCCCGTCGTCGACGCCGACCGCTTCGCGAGCGTGTGGGAAAAGGTCCGCGGGCTCGCCGGCACGTACGAGATGAGCGCCTAGCTCCAACGTGGGCACCGCGGCCGGCTCACCCGTCGACGCCGCGCGAGCCCTGGCCGCGGAGGTCGCCGAACGCGCCGCCGAGACGGAGTCGGGGCGACGGCTCTCGCCGCAGCTCTCGAAGGCGCTCGCGGATGCCGGCCTCTACCGCCTCTGCGTCCCGGCGGCCCTCGGTGGGGGCGAGAATGCGCCCGGCGAGGTGATCGCGGCGGTCGAGGCGCTCGCCGTCGGCGACGCTGCGCCGGCATGGTGCGTCGCGGTCTGCGCCACCGCCGGGATGCTCGCCGCCT
>Ga0136620_10001652_pt1 | contig 10614 bp, 11 predicted proteins | sample AntDrymUQ4162106_2_FD_104806 | JGI IMG/M metagenome (GOLD analysis project Ga0136620, IMG submission 104806) | Polar desert sand microbial communities from Dry Valleys, Antarctica - metaG UQ416 (21.06) | ecosystem: Environmental > Terrestrial > Soil > Desert | place: Antarctica: Dry Valley... | reverse complement strand
GCCCCTACCCGCCCGTCACGGTCGCGCAACGAGCCGAGGAGCAACCAGCCCACGACGGGGAACACGGCCGCAAGTCCGAAAGCGGCACGCCATGACGACCACGAGACGGTGGCCGCGAAAGCGATCGGCGCCACCACGCCGACGGCCGAGAGAACCGTTTGTTGCAGCCCGATCGCCGCACCGCTCCGCCGACCCCCGATCTCCGCGGCGATCGTGAACGAGAGGCCGTTCCACGCCATCGAGAGGCCCGTCGTGACGACGAGGAGCGGGACGAGGACCGATTCCGGCGCGTCGGCGAGTGTCGCCACGAACGCAAGTGCGATCGCGACCGCGATACCGACGAGCCTGAGCGGGCGCACGCGCGCCCGCAGGGTGTCCGACCAGCGGCCGACACCGATCCGCAGGCCGGCTGCTACCACCTGCCCGGCGGCGAGCACCGCTGCTGCCGACCCCGTCGACCAACCACGCGCGTCGACGAGGAAGAGGACGAGGAAGCTCATCGTCGCGATCTGGGCGACCAGGTAGAAGCCGCTCCCGCCGCACAGGAGCCAGAGTGCGCGATCGTGAAGGCTCGAATCGACCTCGTCGACACCGACGTGCTCGGCCACCCCTGTTCTCAACACGAGTGCGCCTCCGATCGCGCCGGCAAGGACGAAACCCGCCACGAAGAGGAATCCGGCCCGGGGCCCGCCGAGCAGCGGCAGCACGAGGGCCGCGATCCCGCCGCCGATCGGCACAGCGGTCTGCCGCACCCCGAGCGCCAGCCCCCGCTCGTCCGCGGCGAACCAGCGCATGACCGCGCGGCCGCTGCCGGATTGCACGCTCCCGCCGGCCACTCCCGCCAGCAGGAGCAGCACCACGAGCCAAGCGAAGCTGGGCGCGAACGCTGCACCCGCGAGCAGGCTCGCGCAGACTCCGAGCCCCCCGGCGAGGGTCCAGCGCTCGCCCCACCGATCGACCGCGAAGCCCCACGGCAGCAGGGCAAAGGTCAGCCCGATCCATTCGGCGGCGAGGACGACGCCCACTTCCGTGAGCGACAGGTCGTAGCGGTCGCGCAACGCGGGTGCGAGGACGGCGACGGCGAACGAGATCGCCGAGAAACTCGCCTGCGCCGCCGTTCCGGCCGCAAGGACGGCCCAGCGGTAGCTCACGAGCGCGCTAGAGGCCGAACGGGTTGAGCGGGCGCGAGCCGGTGTTCAGGATCACGCTCTTCGTCTCGAGGTAGAGCTCGAGCGAGTCGAGTGCCAGCTCTCGCCCGAAACCGGACTGCTTGTAGCCCCCGAACGGAATCCCGGGAAAGGCCGTGTACGGCATGTTGATCCCGACGGTGCCGGCCTTGATCCGGCTTGCGATCCGGTGTCCCCTCGCGGGATCGCCCGTCCAGACGCTCGCCATCAGCCCGTACCTGACGTCGTTCGCGATCCGGATCGCATCCTTCTCGTCCTCGAACGGGATGATCGTGACCACCGGGCCGAAGACCTCTTCCTGCGCAATGGTCGAACTGTTGTCTATCCCGGCAACAACGGTCGGCGGGTAGAACGCGCCGTTCTCCCCGGGCTGAGCTGCTGAAAATTGGCCTCCCGTCAGCACCTCGGCGCCCTGCTCGCGTGCGCTCTCGACGAAGGCGTGCACCTTGTCCCGGTGCGACGTCGAGATGAGCGAGCCCATCTGCGTGTCGGCGGCGAGCGGGTCGCCCGTCTTCACCGCTTGCGCCTTCTCGGTGAACTGCGACACGACCTCGTCGTAGGCGGAGCGCTCGACGAGCACACGAGAGCGCGCCTCGCAGCTCTGGCCGGCCGAATAGTAGATCGACCAGACGGCGCTCGGGATCGCCGAGGCGAGGTCGGCGTCAGCGAAGAGCAGGTTCGGGCTCTTGCCGCCGAGCTCGAGCGTCAGGCGCTTGATCGGGTCGGAGCAGAGCCGCATCACCTCGCCGCCCGTCTTCGTCGAGCCGGTGAACGCGACCTTGTCGACCTCTGGATGCTTGACGAGGTAGGCGCCCGTCGTCGGGCCGTCGCCGGGAACGACGTTGATCGCACCCGCGGGAAAGCCGACCTCGGTCGCGAGCTCGGCCAGGCGTAGTGCGGTGGCCGGCGTCTGCGGATCGGGCTTGAGCACGAGGGCACAGCCCGCGGCGAGTGCGGGCGAGAGCTTCCACGTCGCCATCAGCAGCGGGTAGTTCCACGGGACGATCTGGGCGGCGACCCCCACCGGCTCCTTGAGCGTGTACGAGAGCAGCGAGCCGCCGATCGGGTTCGAGCGGCCCGAGATCGAGGCGATCGCGGAGGCGAAGAAGCGGTAGTTCTCGACAGCCCCCGCGATCTCGGCCTTGACCGAGGCGATCGCCTTGCCGACGTTGCGGGCCTCGAGCTCCGCGAGCTCGTTCCGATTCGCGTCGATCGCGTCTGCGAGTGCGTGCAGGAGGCGGGAGCGCTCGCTCGCCGGCGTCTTGCCCCAGGCGCCGTCGAGCGCGCCCCGGGCGGCGGCGACGGCTCGGTCGACCTCGGCCTCGCCGGCGAGCTGGGCGCTGCCGAAGGTCTCGCCGGTCGCGGGCTCGGTCAGCTCGCGCGTCTCTGCGCCCTCGACGGTCTCCCCGTCGATGAAGAGCCCGAACTCGCGTGTGGTGGCGACCGCCATCGCGCTGGATGCTAGCCTGCCGGCGGTCAGTTCGAGGATCCCGTGTCTTCGAACGGCCTCTTCGGCGGGGACTTGCCCCTGCTTCGCGGCTAGCCGCTATGGCCCTCCGGCAGTCGAGCGACGAGCGCTTCTGTAACGAACGGTTGACACTCCCGTCACCCGGCCGCTGCTAGCCCGCGGCCGCTCGTCTCTGAGACCAGTTCGGCCCGCGCGGCGCTCAGGCGTCCCTAACCGCCGCCTCATGCCTCCGGCAGCCCCTCCCACTCAGACGAATCAACGACAAGCCGATCGACGACCGCGACTCGCCCTACGCGAGAGCGTCGGCGATACGTCCGGCGATCGCGGCGATGGCACGCCCCGGCGCCGAGCCTGGTGCAGCGAGCATGACCGGCGGCCCATGCGCGACTGCCGGGTCGAGCGGGATCGAGCCCAGGCATTCCAAGCCGAGCGACCAGATCGAACGGTCGGGCGAAACCTCGCCGAAAACGGAGATCGCCTCGCCACAGTGGGGACAGAGAAGTGCTGCCATGTTCTCGACGCCGCCGAGGACACGGGTGCCTGTGTCGGCGAAGAGCTCGAGGACGCGCTTCGCGTCCAGGTGCGAGACGTCCTGGGGGCCGACGACGACGATCGCCCCGTCGAGCGGGAGCAGGCGGACGATCTGCTGCTGGACGTCGGCCGTTCCGGGTGGCAGGTCGACCAGGAGGTAGTCGAGCGTTCCCCAATCGGTCTCATGCACGAGTTGGCGGAGCACGAGCTCGACGGACACCGAGGGGAGCGAGAGAGCCTGATCCTCGCCGAGCAGGAAGCCGATCGACATCAGCCGGAGCCCGTGCACCTCCACCGGCGGCAGGGAGATCGGCCGGCCGAGCCGCCACAGCTGGAGCTCGCGTGCGCGCTCCGTGCGCTTCAGCCCCACCATGAGCGGGATGTCCGGCCCGTAGAGATCGGCGTCGAGCACACCCACGGTCGAGCCGCGCGCCGAGAGGGCGAGCGCGAGGTTAAGCGTCAGCGTCGACTTGCCGACGCCGCCCTTGCCGCTCGCGATCGCGACGACGCGCCGGGCGGGTGAGGAGCCACTCACAGGTCTGCCTCTAAGCCTGTGAGTGGGGGAGGGGGTGTGGGGGAACCGGGAGGTTCCCCCACACAAGACAGGAAGAAGGGGTTCGTGGGGGAAACATGGTTTCCCCCACGGGAGCGGACCGAAGGCGCGCGACGCTCACGAGCGCTCGAACAGGGCGGCCTGCCCCTGGCCGACGCCCACGCACATCGTTGCGACGCCGTAGCGGCCGCCGCGGCGCCGCAGCTCGTGCAAGAGCGTGACGACGAGGCGCGCACCGCTCATCCCGAGCGGGTGTCCGATCGCGATCGCGCCGCCGTTCACGTTGACCTTCTCCTCGTCGAGTCCGAGCTCTCGGATCACCGCGATGCTCTGGGAGGCGAAGGCCTCGTTCAGCTCGACGAGGTCGAGGTCGGCGACGGTCAGGCCCGTCCGCTGCAGCAGCTTGGCGACGGCCGGCACCGGGCCGATGCCCATCACGCGAGGGTCGACTCCGGCGACGGCGCTCGCGACGAAGGCGCCGAGCGGGTGCGCTCCCAGCTCCCGGGCCTTGCCCTCCGAGGCCAGCACGAGCGCTGCCGCGCCGTCGTTAAGGCCGCTCGAGTTGCCGGCCGTGACCGTGCCTCGGTCTCGAAAGACCGGCTTCAGCGAGGCGAGCTTCTCGAGCGTCGTCTCGGGCCGCGGGTGCTCGTCCTGGTCGAGCCCGGCGGTCGGAACGAGCTCGTCCGAGAGGTCGGCCGCCGCCCAGCGTTGCTGCGAGCGCAGCGCGAAGGCGTCCTGTTCCTCGCGCGACACGCTCCAGCGTACGGCGACGTTCTCACCTGTCTCGCCCATCGTTTCGAGCGGGAAGCGCCGCTCGAGGGCCGGATTCGGGAACCGCCAGCCGAGCGTCGTGTCGTACATAGTTCGGTCGCCGCGAGGAAAGGCAGTATCGGGCTTCGCCGTCACGAGCGGCGCCCGGCTCATCGACTCGACGCCACCCGCGACGAAGAGGTCGCCCTCGCCGGCGAGGATCGCGTGGGCCGCGCCGACGATGGCCGAGAGGCCGGAGGCGCAGAGGCGGTTGACCGTCACGCCGGCTACGGACTCAGGCAACCCTGCGAGCAGGGCGGCCATCCGCGCCACGTTGCGGTTGTCCTCGCCGGACTGGTTCGCGCAGCCGAGGTAGACATCCTCGATCTCGGCGGGATTGATCTTCGCACGTTCGACCGCCGCGCCGATCGCGAGCGCGGCGAGGTCGTCGGGCCGGACGTCCGCGAGCCCGCCGCCGTAGCGGCCGACGGGCGTCCGCACCGCGGCGATCACGACCGCCCGGCTCACCCGACGAAGTCGAGGCGGACGGGCTCCGGAAAGGCACCGATCGCGTCGCCGCGCTGCAAGAGCTCCTGAACCGCCTGCCGACCTTCCTCGCCGTAGTCGCACGTGAGCTCGTTCACGTACATGGCGACGAAGCGGTCGGCGAGCGCGGCGTCGATCCCGCGCCCGAATTGCATCGCGTAGTGCATCGCCTCCTGTCGGTTCGCAAGGCCGGCCCGGATCGACTCGAGCAGCACGTGGGAGAGGTCGGGCAGGCGCTCGCCGAGATCCCGGCGAGCGACGTTGACCCCGAGTGGCAGTGGCAGCCCCGTCTCGAGCAGCCACCACTCGCCGAGGTCGAGCACCTTCACGAGCCCCGCCTCGCCGTACGTGAGCTGTCCTTCGTGGATCACGAGCCCCGCTTCGGCCCGTCCTGAGGAGACCTCGTTGAGGATCAGATCGAACGGCACCTCGCGGAAACGGAAGTCTCCGAGCGCGAGCCGCGTCGTCAAGAAGGCCGTCGTCATCCGGCCCGGCACCGCGATCTCCACGTCGCGGAGCTGCTCGAGCGAGAACCGCTCCCGGGCCACGAGCACGGGCCCGTAGCCGGAGCCGATACTGGCGCCGTGCGGCAGCAGCGCGTACTGGCGCTGGACGAACGGGTACGCGTGCAGGGAGATGGCTGTCACTTCCAGCCGGCCCTCGAGCGCCCACTCGTTCAGGGTCTGGATGTCGTGCAACACCTGCTCGAAGCTGAAGCCGCGGGTGTCGATCGCGTTCGTCGCGAGCGCCCAGAACATGAACGCGTCATCTGGATCGGGGCTGTGTCCGAGGCGGATCAGCAACGGAGCGAGGCTAGCATTGACCCGATGAAGGGCACCGGGTTGAGCGACGCCATTCAGGACTACCTGAAAGAGATCTACAAGCTCGGCCGCGAGCACGAACGCGTGTCGACCTCGGCGCTCGCGCGCCGGCAGCAGGTCTCTGACGCTTCGGCGAGCGCGATGGTGAAGAAGCTTGCGGTGCTCGGGCTGGCGGAGCACGCGCCCTACCGCGGCGTCACGCTCACGCATGCGGGAGAGCAGGTGGCGCTCGAGGTGATTCGCCATCACCGGCTGCTCGAGCTCTATCTCGCAGAGACGCTCGGGATCGGAGTCGACGATGTCCATGACGAGGCCGCCCGGCTCGAGCACGCTCTTTCAGAGGAGCTCGAGGCGCGGATCGACAAGGCGCTCGGTTTTCCGACGCACGACCCGCACGGGGATCCGATCCCGGACGCGAACCTCGAGTGGCCGAAGGAACACGCCTGACCGATGCAGCGCCTCCCGAACGATACAATCGTCCGCAATGGCGTTCCGCGACCTCTTCTCGTTTCTCTTCCAGCGCTCGTCGGCTGAGGAGCGCGTCGCCTCCTACGTGATCCGCGAGCATGAGCGCGGACGCGACCTGAGCGAGATCCTCGAGGACCGCTACGTGCAGAACCGGCTGACGCCCGACCAGCGCGCCCGGCTGCTCGATCGCCCCGAGGTGATCAAAGCAATCGGGAACGACACCGTCTCCCGCGCTCGTCCTTCCTAGAACCCCGGCCTGGACTTCCCGGCTTAGAACCCGAATAGAAGTGTGGCCTTGTGTCGTCGGAACGGCATGGGCGGCACGCTGCAGCGTTTCTCGGTTGCGCCCAGATGTCCCTTCTGGACGTCCCTGCGTCCTCGCAGCGCACTCGCCCAGCAGCTCTGCCGACGAAGCGTCATTCTGATTCGGGTGCTTAGAGCTCCAGGCCGATGCCACGCTCGCGAGCCAGCCTCACGGCCTCGGCGCCGGCGGCTACGTCCCACGCAGCCAGGCCGTTCGACTTGAAGACGACGATGTCGTCGTCGCCCTGACGGCCGCCGGTCTCACCAGCGACGACCTCCTGCAACTCGTGCACCTCGAGCCAGTCGAGCACTCCGCCGGCGATCGGGTCGATCAGATCGCCCGACTCGAGCTTTGCCTGCTCGACCGAATCGCAGCAGACGAAGTTGGCCCGCTCGAGGACGACGTTGTCGAGCTCGCGCTTGCGCCGGTCGTTGGCGCCCATTGCGACGACGAACCCGCCGGTCGAGAGCCACTCCCCGCGCAGCACGGGATCCTCGGAGGTCGTTGCGGTGACCACAACGTCCTGGGCGCCGGCCTCCTGAGCGCTCGCGGCCGGCTCCGCGTCCGTCTTGCGACAGAAGGCGGACAGCAGCTCCGGCGTACGGCAGTAGGCGACGACACGATCGATTGTCGGCACCGTCGCTCGGATCGCGTCCACCTGCGACTCGGCCTGCCAGCCGCAGCCGATCACGCCCAGCGTTCGCGCCCCGGGCCGGGCGAGATATCGGGCGGCGACACCGCTGGCCGCGCCCGTCCGCCGTTGGCCGAGCGTGTCTGCCTCGATCACGGCGTCGAGCTTCCCGTGCGTGAGCTCGAAGAGGCAGACCACGAAGGCCGCCTTGCCGTCCTTCACCGTGTACGACTTGAGGCCCGCGTAGCCGAGGTCGCGGTCGACGGCCGACATGATCGCGAACGCGCCGCCCTCCAGGCCGAGCCGCCGGCGCGGCACACTCTCGACGCCTCCCGCTGCGAGGCGGCGGAAGCTCGCCTCGATCGCAGGCACGGTCTCAGCCGGCGTGAGTAGGGCCTCGACGTCGGCTTCCGAGAGATAGAGCGGCACGCGACCTCTACGACCCGCTCTTCGGGATGAAGCTGAGCCGCCCGTTGGTCTCGAGCACCGCCCAGCGGATGTCGTCCAGCGAGTCGATCTGGTTCTGGCGGGCCGCGGCGGCGAGCTCCTCGAGCGTGATCCGGTTCCGGCGCAAGTTGCGATCGATGGGCTTGCCGTCCTCCACGACGATCACCGGGTCGCCGTCGAGCATCGGCCGTAGGGTCGGGAAGCGGAAGCTCGTGTAGGAGACGAAGACGGTGAGCAGGCCGATCGTGCCGCCGACGAGCAGCGCTCCGGTGACGGAGAAGTCGTTCTGCGTGACGCCCTGCTGGACGAGGTCGCCGATCATCACGAGCATGATCAGATCGAAAGGCTGCATCGAGGAGAGCTCGCGGCGTCCGATCACCCGCGTCAGCAAGAGAACGAAGAAGAAGGCGACGGCTGCGCGGATGACGAGATCCATGTATGCGCCTACGGAAAGATCGTCACGGTGCGGTCGATGCGGAGGATCGGCTGCTCTCCGTCCAGGAGCTCGACGTTCTGGGAGCGCCGGCCGATCTCCGTCGGGTTGACCTGGAAATGGAGGAAGAAGACGTGTTTCGTCCCCGCCGGCACCCGGCCGAGGTCGAGCGCGATCTTCCCGTTGCGGTTCGCCTCGCCCACGGGGGACGGCACGAGTGTGTTGAGGGTGATCCCCTCGAGCCAGCCCGGATCGAGCACGAGTGTTGCTGCCTCGATCTCCTCCTGCGCGCGAATCGTGAACCGGGCCATGAAGAACAGGCCGCTTCGTAGCTTCTGCGGCGAGTAGACCTCGAGCTCGACACCGTCCGCCGCGGCCGTGTCCGTCTGCGGCCGCTGCCCGAAGACGTTCAGCAGACCGAGCAGCAGCAGCGTGCCGAGCAGTGTCAGCAGCGCCCAGCGGATGAAGGGCCGTTTCTCGCGCACTCCTAGGTCGCGGTGGCGCGCGAGCGTCAGCTGGTCGGGCGGCGTGGCCATGCCGCGCGGTTCGCCGCCCCGCCCGAGACCCCTACCAAGCTGGTCGATCAGCTACGAGGACCGCCTACGATCGGTGGGTGATCGTGCGCGACTTGTCGCTGACCGAGTGGGCGGCGCTCGGCTTCCTCTGCGAGGGGCGCGTGCACGGGTGGACCGTGGCGGCGGCGCTCAAGCCAGGGGGCGAGATCGGGCGGGTGTGGTCGAGCAGCCGGCCGTTGACCTACCGCGCCATCTCGTTGCTGCTCGAGCGCGGGTACGCCGTCGAGGCGGGCCAGCAGGCAAGCCGCGGCGGCCCCAACCGGAGGCTCCTCGGCGTCTCGACGAAGGGGCGTCGAGCGTTCCGGTCGTGGCGCTCCCGTCCGGTCGAGCACGTTCGTGAGCTGCGATCCGCGTTGATGCTGAAACTGCTGTTTCACGACCGCGCAGGCGTCGAGCCGGCGGAGCTGCTGGAGCGGCAGAGTCGGCTCCTCATCGCGCAGGAGCGCGCTGTCGGCCTTCGCCTCACCGGCGCCGGCTTCGACCGCGTGCTCGACTTGTGGCGGTTGTCGAACATTCGCGCTGCCGCTCGGTTCGTGCAGGACCTCGGCGGCCTCGAGACCCACGGCGCGGTGCTGTACCGGCCGATCGGGCGCGTCAGGTCGAACTGGGCCGCGCTACCCGGAATGCCGCTCCAGCCCTCGGCCGACACGTCGGGCCGCGCGGAGCTCGAGCTCGAAGAGGAGTACACGGAGGCGATCGACGACCTCGACGGCTTCAGTCACGTCTGGGTGCTCTCGCACCTGCATCGCGTCGGCGGGTGGGAGCCGCACGTGCTGCCGTTCCTCGACACGCAATCGCGCGGCACGCTGGCCACGCGCTCGCCTCGCCATCCGAATCCGATCGGACTCTCGCTCGCACCCATCGTCTCGATCGCAGCTCCGATCGTGCACGTGGCAGGTATCGATCTCCTCGACGGGACGCCCATCCTCGACCTCAAGCCCTACGTGCCGCTGTTCGACTCGCTCCCCTACGCGAGCCCCGGCTGGTTTGCGGGGCGCGCCGAGCTGATTGACACCGTGCGCTCGGACGACCGGTTCGGTCGTGGTGTCGGCCTGGAACCCTAGTAGTCACGAGTTGACTAGTGCGCTGCTAGGGTCGTGGCGCTGTGCCTGCGATCAGCCGCCGTCGCTTCCTGAGCTCCGCCGCGTCGGGTGCCGCCGTACCCCTCGGCGGTGGCGTCCTCGCGCCGCCGGCTGCGGCAGCGACGGATGAGGAGCTCGCGTTCGCCAACTTCGGTGCGACCGAGCTTCTGCTGAAGGATTTCTACGCCCAGGTCGGCGAGGCGAAGCTGTTTGGCGGCGACACTGCGCAGAGCGTTCGCTCGCGGCGGCTTTGCCTCCACGGAGCATGCGGCCGCCCTCGCCGCCCTCCTCACCGGCGCGGGCCAGACGGCCCCGCTGGAAGAGGACTTCGAGTTCGTGTGGCCGCGCGGCACGTTCGCAGCGCGAAAACCGGCTGCCACGGCGGGACTGACCGTGGTCGAGGCCCTGCTCGGCGCCTACCTGACCGCGGCTGCCACGAGCCCGACCGAGTCGTTCCGGGTGCTCTACTCGAGCCTCGCGGCGAGCTGCGGTGAGCAGCGCTCGGTCCTGTTGCTCGCGCGCGGACGCGCGCCGATCGGCAACTCCTTTCCTCCCGCTCTCGACCTCGAGGCGGCCAGCTCGGCCGTCGAGGCATTCCTTGGCTGAACCCTTCCCAGGAGGCTGACATGCGCCGACTCGCGCCCTTCTTCACCGCCGCCGCGGTGGCCGTCGCCGCGGCCCTCGCCGGCACCGCGACGGCGCGCCCACAGCAGGAGCCGCTGACGATCTATGCGGCGGCGTCGCTGACGGAGGTGTTCCGCGCGCTCGACTCCGGGCAGCGGTACAACTTCGGCGCGTCGAATGCCCTCGAGACACAG
>Ga0136620_10001650_pt1 | contig 10624 bp, 8 predicted proteins | sample AntDrymUQ4162106_2_FD_104806 | JGI IMG/M metagenome (GOLD analysis project Ga0136620, IMG submission 104806) | Polar desert sand microbial communities from Dry Valleys, Antarctica - metaG UQ416 (21.06) | ecosystem: Environmental > Terrestrial > Soil > Desert | place: Antarctica: Dry Valley... | reverse complement strand
TCAAGCGCGTGCCCGACACGGCAGCGGCAAAGAAGGTCGACCCCGACGACCACACGTTGGATCGCGACAGTGGCGAGGCGATCCTCAACGCCAACGACGAATGGTCGATCGAGGAGGCACTACGCATCAAGGAGCGCGGATCGGCCGAGGTGATCGTGCTCTGCATGGGCCCGGAGCAGGCGCAGACGACCGTCCGTAAGGCGCTGTCCTATGGGTTGGACGGAGCCATCCAGGTGACCGACCCCGCGATCCATGGCTCCGACGCCGTGGCTACCGCCCGGGTGCTGGCCGGTGCGCTGGCCGACGAGGAGTTCGATCTCATCATCATGGGCAACCAGTCCTCGGACGCCCGCACGATGCTGCTGCCGGCGATGCTCGCCGAGTTCCTGGACCTGCCGGCGCTGACCTATGTCAAGCACCTCGACATCGACGGCAACACGCTGACCGCCCAGCGCGAGACCCCCAGCGGCCATGTCGTGGTGCGGGCCGACATGCCCGCCGTAGTGTCCGTGGTCGAGGCGATCAACGAGCCTCGCTATCCGTCGTTCAAGGGCATCATGGCGGCCAAGTCCAAGCCGCTGCAAACGCGCGACCTCGCCGCGGTCGGCGTGGACGCCGGCCAGGTGGGGCTGGAAGGTTCCTGGACCCAGGTCGTCGAGGCCACGCCGCGGCCGCCGAAGCAGGCTGGTGAGAAGGTCGAGGACGACGGTTCGGGAACGGTGGGCGCCCAGGCGCTCGCCGACTTCCTCGCGGCCCGCAAGTTCATCTGACGCCAAGCAACGCAACTGGTCGCCGCCCGACCAGTCCATCTGACGCCGACCACCCCGAGTCGGCCGCCGCGAGGCGGCCAGCCCATCCTGGAGGGATCATGACACATTGAGAGTCGGCCGTCGCGAGGCGGCCAGCCCATCCTGGAGGGATCATGACTGACATTGAGAGTCGGCCGTCGCGAGGCGGCCAGCCCATCCCGGAGGGATCATGACCGTCCTCGTCCTCGTCGACCACGACGCCCGGGCCCCGAAGAAGATCAGCAACCAGATCCTCACCGCTGCGCGCGAGGTTGGCGGCGGCGACGTCCACGCCGTCGTCCTCGGCGAGGGCGCGACCGCTAGCGCCGAGAAGCTGGGCGACTACGGTGTGACCAAGGCGTTCGTGTGGGACGACGGGGACGCTGACGCCTTCGCTACCGAGCCAAGGACCGCGGCCTTGGTCGCCGCGCTGGAGCAGTCCGCCGCGCCGATTCTGTTGTATCCCGCCGACCCGTTCATCACCGACGTCGTGGCGCGCGCCGCCGTTCGCGTCGAGGCCGGCGTGGTCACCGACGCCACCGACCTGGAGCTCGACGGCGACACCATGATCGCGACCAAAGCGATCTTCGGTGGCGAGATGGCCTCGCGCTGCAAAGTGCGCGAGGGTCGTCCCCAGTTCATCGGCGTCAAGGCCAACGCCTTCACCGCTGAGCCGGGTGGTGCCTCGGAGTGCCAGATCGTTGTCCTAAACGTCAGCCTTGACGACAAGACGCGTCGTGCCGAGGTCATCGACATCGTCGAGCAGGAAGCCGGCGGGCGTCCGGAGATGACCGAGGCCTCCTTCATCGTGGCTGGAGGCCGCGGTCTCGGCGACGCGGAGGGCTTCAAGCTCATCGAGGAACTCGCCGACGCCCTCGGTGCTGCGGTGGGGGCTTCCCGCGCCGCCACCGACGCGGGCTGGTATCCCCACCAGCACCAGATCGGCCAGACCGGCAAGACCGTGGCCCCTCAGCTGTACGTGGGCGCGGGCATCTCCGGGGCGATCCAGCACCGCGCCGGCATGCAGACCTCACAGACCATCGTGGCGATCAACAAGGACGCCGACGCGCCGATCTTCTCTATCGCGGACTTTGCGGTGGTGGGCGACCTGTACAAGGTGCTGCCGCCGTTGATCGAGGAGATCCGCAAGCGCAAGTGACGCCCAGTTCCTGGCCAACAGTGCTACCGAGACTGTGGACGACGGGCTTGGCAAACGCGTCGCGGTAGCAGACACTGCCGGGCACTGGGTCGAGCGTTTCGATCCATCGGAAGAGCGGGGGTCCAAGGTGGGGGCAGACATGGCACACGGCCGGCCGGCCGGCGGCTGGAGCGCGCTGCTGGCCTTTGTGCTGGTGCTGGCGATGGCCCCGGCGGCCGCCGCCTCGCCATCACCGCCCGACCAGCTCGATCCGCCTGCGCCCGGTGAGGGCACGCCGCTGCGCAACCCGACAGATCCTCCGCCGGCCGGTTACGGCACGCTGTCCCAGCCGTCCGCGTCGGTCACCCTGGACGGCAGGACCTGGGCGCGTGCGACCGTCAAGCGCCTGGCGCCCACCAACCCCTACGCCGGCTCCGCGAAGGTCAGCCGCCGCGGGTGGCCGGGTGGTGCGCGCCGCGTGGTGGTCGCTCCCGGGACCAACCATTACGACCCGATGATCGCGTCCAGCCTCGCCGGCACGGTTCGGGGTCCGCTGCTGCTGATCAAGACCCGCTCGGTGCCGCCCAGGGTGCGACGGGAGCTGCGGCGCCTGGACCCCGACCGGATCTTCGTCGTGGGCGACGTGCGCCGGCGGGTCGTCACCCGGCTGCGCGACGTGGCGACCGTCGCCAGGGTGGGCAGGGGTAACCGGTACGAAACCTCGGTGGCGGTGGCTCGCAGGGCCGTCAAGCTGGGTGCCCGGCACCGGACGGTCGTCGTCGCGGGCGGGCGCGCGCCGGCCGCCGGCCTTGGTGCGGCTGCGCTTGCCGCCGGAAGGCGCTATCCGCTGCTGTTGACCCAACGCTCCGGCGAGCGGCTGCGGCTGCAGCGGCGGGTTCGCGAGCTGGGTGCTCGGCGCGCCCTGGTGATCGGAGACCGCTCGGCGGTGTCCGTGGGGATCGTGCGCAAGCTGCCGAGGCTGAAGCGCCTGGCTCGCCCTGGTCCCGTGGGCACCGCCGCCGCCGTCGCCGCCGCCGCCCGTCGGCATGGCCTGCGCGGCTCGCCGGTCCTCATCAGCCGGAACAACGGGCTGGCCGCCTCCTATGCCGGGGTGTGGGCCGGCGTTCGCCGCGACGCCCCGGTGCTGGTGACCGGTGGCCGCGAGCTCGCCGACCCGGCGGCGTGGTGGTTCAAGCGCTACGAGCCGCGCAAGGTCGTGGTGGTCGCCGCCAAGAAGTCTGTTTCCGTGGTCGCCAGCTGTCAGCTTCGCCGCGGTGGGATGCGACGGTGGTACTGCGCCGAGCGGGTGCTGCACCGTCAGGGCTATCACATGCCGCAGGTCGACGGGCGCGTCGACCGCTTCACCGTGTGGGCGGTGTACGCCTTCGAGAAGGTCGCCGGCCGCACCCCGAACGGCACGTTCGGCAACGACGAGTGGCGTCGCATGCTGCGCAACCCGCGCCACGCGGTGCGCCGGCCGGATCTGCCCAGCACCCACGTGGAGATCGACATTGGTCGCCAGCTGATCCTGCTCGTGAAGGACGGCAAGGTCGCCCACCACATCCACACCTCCACCGGCAAGGCTTCGACGCCGATGGTGCGCGGCACGTTCACCGTGTACGAGAAGCGCGACTACCTGCAGACCCACAATCAGATGTACCGACCGATCTTCTTCTACGGCGGCTACGCCATCCACGGCTACCCGAGCGTCCCGCTCTATCCGGCCAGCCACGGCTGCGGGCGCACTTACAACGGCAACCAGGACTTTCTGTACCCCAAGATCTTCATGGGCGAGCGGGTCGCGACCTACTGACGACTGGGTATGGCTGCGCTCGCTGCGGGAACCGCAGCGCGCTACCGTCCCTGCGGTGACGATCTACCTGGACCACGCCGCCACGACGCCGCTTGATCCTGGCGTCCTGGCGACGATGCTGCCCTACCTGGAAGCCGAGCACGGCAACCCGTCGTCGTCGCACCGCGCGGGACGGGCAGCGCGCGCCGCAGTGGAGCAGGCCCGCGAGCAGGTCGCGACCGCCCTGGGCGTCGCACCGCTGGACGTCGTGTTCACCTCCGGCGGCACGGAGTCGGACAACGCCGCGATCAAGGGCACGGCCTGGGCGGCCCGGACGGCAGGCCGTGGCAACCACCTGGTGACCACCGCGATCGAGCACCACGCGGTGCTGGAGACCGTGCAGTGGCTGGCCGATCACCAGGGTTTCGAGTTGACTGTCGTGCCGGTGCAGCCCGACGGCGTCGTCGACGCCGACCGGCTGCTGGACGCCGTGCACGACGACACGGTGCTGGTCAGTGTGATGGCCGCCAACAACGAGATCGGCACGGTCCAGCCGCTGGAGGTCATCGGCCCGGCGCTGGCCGGACGGCGGGTGCCGTTGCACACCGACGCGGTGCAGGCGTTTGGCCGCACGCACCTGGATGTCGCCGGTTGGTCCCTGAGTGCGCTGTCGCTGTCGGCCCACAAGATCAATGGGCCCAAGGGAGTGGGCGTCTGGGTGCAGGCGCGCGATGTGCCCGCACAGTCGCTGCTGCACGGCGGCGGCCAGGAGCGCGGCATCCGCTCGGGGACGTTCAACACCGCCGGAATCGTGGGCTGCGGCGCGGCGGTGGAGCTGGCGGCCCAGACCATGGACGTCGAGGTGCCCCGACTGCGGTGGCTTCGCGACCGCCTGCTGTCCGGGCTGCTAGCAGTCGACGGCGTTGGACTGAATGGGCATGCCGAGCGCCGGCTGCCACACAACGCCAACGTCGCCGTGGACAGCTGCAACGGCGAAGCGTTGCTGTTCGCGCTGGACATGGCGGGGGTCGCCGCCTCAGCTGGTTCCGCCTGCCAGTCGGGCGCCGCCGCCGCCAGCCACGTCCTGTCCGCGATCGACGCGCCGGCGGACAAGGCTCACCTGCGCCTGACCTGCGGGCGCACCACCACACAGGCCGACATCGACACTGCCGTCGAGGTGTTCGGCGACTGCGTCAAGCGACTGCGCGACGCCGGCGGCGGCTACCTGTAGGCGGTGGCGTGGTGAAGGTCCTGGTCGCGATGTCCGGCGGCGTCGACTCGTCGATGGCCGCGGCGCTGCTCGTGGAGCAGGGCCACGACATCACCGGCGTCCATCTGAAGATGGCCGCCACGCCCTCGGGCCTGCCCGGCAAGGGCTGCTGCACCCTGGATGATGCCCGCGACGCGCGACGGGTCGCCGACCGCCTTGGCATCGCCTTCGCCGTGTGGGACTTTTCCGCCGCCTTCGCCGAGCGGGTCGTCGACGACTTCGTCAGCGAGTACGAGGCGGGGCGGACCCCCAACCCGTGCGTGCGCTGCAACGAGCGGGTCAAGTACGCGGCGCTGCTGGACCGGGCGCGGGCTGTCGGCTTCGACGCCCTCGCCACCGGCCATCATGTCCGCCTGCGTCGCGACGACGACGGCACCGCGCACCTGTGGCGGGCCGCCGATGCGGACAAAGATCAGACCTATGTGCTGTACATGGCCGACCAGCGCCAGTTGGTCGCCACCCTGTGGCCGGTCGGCGAGTACCGCAAGTCATCGCTGCGGGCGATGGCGGCCGAGCGCGGCCTGCTCACGGCGGCCAAGCCGGACAGCTCGGACATCTGCTTCATCCCCGACGGCGACCTCGCCGGCTTCCTGCGCCCGCGACTGGGCCAGCGCGCCGGGACCTTCGTCGGAACCGACGGCGCAACGCTGGGCCACCACGACGGCGCCTACCGCTTCACCGTCGGACAGCGCCGGGGACTCGGCCTGTCGGGACGCAGCGAACCGCTGTACGTCACGGCGATCGACGGCCGGCAGGTGCACGTCGGTGGCCGTGAACGGCTGCGCAGCAGTCTTCTGCTTGCTCGGGGTGTGTCCTGGATCGCGGGGCATCCGCCCATCATGGGGCACCAGCCCATCGCGGAGCACCCGCTCCTCGCCGGCATCGGATTGACGGCGCAGGTTCGCTACCGCGGCCGGCCCCTGCCCTGTGAGATCGATGTCGCCGACGACGTCGCCGAGGTGCGGTTTCCCGACGAGGAACCGGAGGGCGTGGCGACGGGACAGGCGGTGGTGTTCTACTCCGGGCGGGAGTGCCTGGGCGGGGGAACCATCACCAAGTCGTGGCCGGTGACCTGAGGTGGCGATCGCCTGAGCAGGGCCAGTCGGCTGGCTCAGCTATCGTCCTCGGCCGCGCGACGGGCGGCGGCGGCGCGCTCTTGCAGGGTCGGGTTCCGGCGGATGCGTAACAGCTGCGGCGTGGGGGTGGTGTGCCACCAGGACAGCGCCATGGCAAGCAGCACCACAGCCAACACCACCGTGGCCATCATCACGTCCGCAGCACCCGTCATAGACACAGTGTTCTCGGAACGTGGTAGTCCGAAACGCGGCGCCAATTACCTGCTCGCTCGGACCATCACCCCGAGTACCCCACACCCGGGAAGGTAATCCGCCTGCGATCGGTGCCCGCGGAGAGGGTGGCTGAACGGTCGGAGTGTGCCCACTCGGTAAGCCAACCCTCGACGAGCGCTGGTCGCATCGGGCGGCTCACCGCCCACCCCTGGATCTCATCGCAGCCCAGCGCGGCGAGCCGTTGCGAGACCTCGGGGGTTTCCACACCTTCAGCGATGATGCTCAGTTCGAGGTCCTTGGCGAGCTGGATGACGCAGCGGACCACCGCCTCGCATGAGGGGTCGTCAAGCATTGAGGTGACGAATGCTCGGTCGATTTTGAGCGTGTGCACCGGCAGCGAGCGCAGCAGGGACAGCGAGGTGTACCCGGCGCCAAAGTCGTCGACCGAGACCCGCACCCCGAGGGCGCGCAGCTGTAGGAGCATCCCGCAGGCTGCTTCCGGGTCGGTCATGACAGCGGTCTCGGTGATCTCGAGCTCGAGCGCCTCTGCGGGCAGATCCCGGCCTGCAGTGCCGAAAGCACCCCGGTGAGCAAATTGGGGTCGAGCAGGTTGCGCGGAGAGACGTTCACCGCAACCGTGATGTCGTGTCCGGCGCGGCGCCAGGCGGTGCACTGTTTGACGGCTGTGCACAACACCCATTCGGTGAGTGGCAACGACCTTTTGATCTTGCTGGAGCACGGTCACGTCGCGATGGAGTTCGGCAACCTGCGCCGGGGACAATCCGTTGGCCAGTGACGCGGCATCGAGGTGGCGCGTGATCACCAAGGACAGAACCGTCCGCGACGTGACAACGGCGTCCTGCGTGGCGCGCTGCTGGATCTCGGCGCGGAAGGTTTGGACTGCGGTCCACGCCAGCCCGGTCCCTAACAAGAAGATCGCCGCCAACGTCACCCACGAACGAGTCCAGCGTGCCATGTGTCACCTCCAGCGGCCGGGCCCGTATGGGCAACAAATCGGTCACCAAAGGATCGGAACACCGTAAAGCGACCTTGAACACGCGTCAGAACCACCGTGCCTGTCGGCTGCGGCGACCACATCTTCATGGCACCGCCCACGGCACCGCGCCGAGACCTACCATGCGTAGACTCCGACGCATGGCCCCCGATGGCAGCGTCGGCGTCGAGCACGAGCCTCGGCGGCGGGTGGAGCGCCTGCGCGTCGAGATCGAGCAGCACCGCTATCGCTATTACGTGCTGTCCGACCCTTGGATTCCCGACGCCGAGTTTGACGCGCTGTACCAGGAGCTCGCGCGGCTGGAAGCCCTGTATCCGGAGCTGGACAACCCCGACTCGCCAACACACCGGGTGGGCACGCTCCCGTCACCCGCCTTCGGGGCGGTCCCGCACCGGCAACCGATGCTGTCGCTGGACAACGCCTTCGACGACAGGGACTTGCTGCGCTGGGCCGAGCGCAACGACCGGATCCTGGAGGGTGCGGCGGTCCGCTGGACCTGCGAGCTCAAGGTCGACGGCGTCGCGATCTCGGTTGCTTATGTGCGTGGCCGCCTCGATCGTGCCGTCACCCGCGGCGACGGCATGGTCGGCGAGGACGTGACGGCCAACGTGCGCACGATCCAAGGCATTCCGGACTACCTGCAATTCGACGACCCACCGGCGCTGCTGGAGGTGCGCGGGGAGATCTACTACCCCGTGGCCAAGTTCCAGTCCATGAACGACGCGCGCGAGGAGGCAGGCCTCGCCCGCTTCGCCAACCCGCGCAACGCCGCGTCTGGCGCGTTGCGGCAGAAGGACCCGGCCAAGACCGCGCAACGACCGCTGCGCCTGGTCTGCCATGGGATGGGTGCGGTGCAGGGGCTGTCAACCCCGACCCACAGCGGCTTTCTGGAGGCGATCGGGGCTGCGGGCCTTCCCGTCGCAGAGCAGACCCGCACCTTCGACGACCTGGACGCAGTCTGCCGGTTCATCGCCGACTGGGGCGAGCGTCGCCACGCTCCGGCCTACGAGATGGACGGGGTCGTGGTGAAGGTCGACGACCTGGGCCAGCAGCGGCGACTCGGCGCCACCAGCGCCGTGCCGCGCTGGGCGATCGCGTTCAAGTACCCGCCCGAGGAGCGGCAGACCAAGCTCATCGACATCTTCGTCAACGTCGGACGCACCGGGAAAGTGACGCCGTTCGCCTCGTTCGAGCCCGTTCTCGTCGCCGGTTCCACGTTGCAGCTGGCGACCCTGCACAACGAGGACCAGGCGCGGCTCAAGGACGTCCGCCCGGGCGACACGATCGTCGTGCGCAAGGCGGGTGACGTGATCCCTGAGGTCGTCGGGCCGGTGCTGTCGCAGCGCCCCGACGAGGTGATGTCCGCAGGACCGTGGCGGATGCCGACGACCTGCCCGTTCTGCGGCTCACCGATCGAACGGTTGGAGGGGGAGGCCGCCAGCTTTTGCAGCAACATCGACTGTCCCAACCGCCTGCTGGAATCGCTGGCCCACTTCGCCAGTCGCGGCGCTCTGGACATCGAAGGCCTCGGTTACGAGACGGCTCGCACGCTGCTGGACCACCGGCTGGTGCGCAACATCGCCGACGTCTACCGCCTCAGCCCCGACGACCTGCTGCCCTTGGAGGGCTTCGGCGACAAGAAGGTCAGCCAGCTGCTGACCGGCATCGACGGCTCCAAGTCCCAGCCACTGGAGCGCCTGCTGGTGGCGTTGAACATCCGCATGGTGGGCGGCACGGTCGCGCGTGTCCTCGCCCGGCACTTCGGTTCGCTGGCGGCGCTGCGGGCGGCCGACACCGGCACCATCGCCGCGGTCAACGGTGTTGGTCCGATCCGCGCCGCCGCGGTGCGCGCCTTCCTGGACAACCCGCGCAACGCGGCACTGCTGGACGAGCTGACGGCCCTTGGCGTGCGCACCGACACCGAGGCCACGCAGCGCAGCGACCTGCTCGACGGCTGGACGGTGGTGCTCACCGGTGGGTTGACGGGGTTCACCCGGGATGAGGCCAAGCAGGCGATCGAGGATCGCGGCGGCAAGGTGACCGGCAACGTGAGCAAGAAGACCAGCGTGGTCGTCGTCGGTGTCGATCCGGGCAGCAAGGCCGCCAAGGCGATGGACCTGGGTGTCCCGACCGTGGACGAGGACGGGTTCGTCGCGCTGCTGGAAGCCGGTGCCCTGCCGTAACCGGCGCCCGCAGGCAGGAGCGCGGTAGCCTGCGAGCAGGTCCCCCACCCGGGTCCCCCACCAGACGTTTCGGGAGTTGGTGTCCTCATGTCCCTGAGCACCGACGACGTGCGCCACGTCGCCCGATTGGCGCGCCTCGCGCTGTCCGACCAGGAGGTCGAGTCACTGCGGGGTGAGCTGTCGGAGATCCTGGCTTACGCCGACAAAGTCAGCGAGGTTGCCGCCGCCGACGTGCCGCCCACCAGTCACGCCTATCCGCTGCGCAACGTCTACCGCGATGACACGCCGCAGCCGTCGCTGGCCGCCGACGAGGCCACGGCGGCCGCTCCCCAGGCCGAGGAGGGCCGCTTCCGCGTTCCCCGGATCGTTGAGGAGCCCTAGATGCACCCGCTTGTCGCCGCCGACGCCGCCGGCCTCCAGCGTCTGCTGCACGCCCGCGAGGCCAGCGCCACAGAGATCACCCGGGCGCACCTGGACCGCATCGCCGAGACCGACCAGCACGTCAGCGCATTCATCCGCACCCTGGATCAGTCCGCCCTGGACCACGCCGGCGACATCGACCGGCGACTGTCGGACGGGGATGATGTCGGGGCGCTGGCCGGCCTGCCGCTGGCGCTCAAGGACATCCTGTGCATGAAGGGCGTGGAGACGACCTGCGGGTCGCGGATGTTGCAGCACTACCGCCCCCCGTACGACGCGACCGTGGTGCGCAAGCTGCGGGAGGCCGACGCGATCGTCGTCGGCAAGGCCAACATGGATGAGTTCGCGATGGGCTCGTCGTGCGAGAACTCGGCCTTCTTCCCCACGCGAAACCCGTGGGACCTGCAACGGGTCCCGGGTGGCTCGTCGGGAGGCTCGGTGGCGGCCGTCGCGGCCAATGACGTGCCGCTGGGCATCGGCACGGACACCGGCGGCTCGGTACGCCAGCCAGCGGCCCTCTGCGGGGTCGTCGGGGTCAAGCCGACCTACGGGCTGGTCAGCCGATTCGGCCTGATCGCCTTCGCCTCGTCGCTGGACCAGGTCGGCCCCATCGCGCGCGGGGTGCGCGACGCCGCCCTGCTGCTGGAGGTCATCGCCGGCCACGATCCCCGCGACGCCACCTCGATCCCCACCGAGGTCCCGGACCTGCACACCACCCTGGAGGCCGGC
>Ga0136620_10001649_pt1 | contig 10625 bp, 9 predicted proteins | sample AntDrymUQ4162106_2_FD_104806 | JGI IMG/M metagenome (GOLD analysis project Ga0136620, IMG submission 104806) | Polar desert sand microbial communities from Dry Valleys, Antarctica - metaG UQ416 (21.06) | ecosystem: Environmental > Terrestrial > Soil > Desert | place: Antarctica: Dry Valley... | reverse complement strand
CGGGCGGACATGCAGAACCTGGGGATGCTTATGCGCCTGGCGAAGCGGATCACCCCGCAGATGGACGTGAAAGCCGTTGCCGACGAGATCCGCGCCCGGATCGTCGAGGAGCTCGACTACGAGCTCGAGGCATCGAACCATCGCACGCTCGCTCGCCTCTATCGCAACCACCCCTTCATCTACATCCCGCCCGTCGTGACCGAGATGTGCCGAGAGCGGATCATCGTCACCGAGTTCGTCGAGGGAGATCGCTTCGAGCAGCTGACCTCCGGACCGCAGGACGAGCGAGACCGCATCGGGGAGATCGTCTACCGCTTTTACTTCGGCTCGATGTATCGCCACCGCAAGTTCTCAGGCGACCCCCACCCGGGGAACATGATCCGCATGGCCGACGGAAAGATCGCCTTCATCGACTTCGGTCTCTTCAAGGAGCTCGGCAAGGCAGAGATGGAGGTCGAGCTCGCCACCGGGCGCGCGGCTTCCGAGCGAGACGCGGTCGAGCTCCATCGACTGTGGGCAGAGAACGGCTTTCTACCTCAGCCTGAACGGGTCAGCCCCGACGACCTCATGGCCTACGTCGAGGACGCGATCTGGTGGTACATCACCGACGAGGAGGCTCAGATCACCCGCGCGGCGGTGCAGCGCATCGCGATCCAGGCGGGCGACCCGCGCTCGACCCACTTTCGCACGATGCGCCATCAGGACATGAACCCGGAGCACCTAATCGGCCGCCGGCTCGAGCTCTTGGTCCTCGCTGTGCTCGGAGAGCTTCAGGCCTCAGGCAACTGGCATCGCATCGCGCGCGAGTGGATGTACGGCGACGAGCCCGTCACCGAGCTCGGCAAGCAAGAGGCGGAGTACATGGCGGGCCGAGCCTGATCGGAGTCGCGGTCCGCTTCGACTTCTTTGGTTCGGCTAGGAGCTTCGCTCCTCGACCTTTTTCAAGAGGTCGTCGTAGGCCTCGGGCATCGCCTTCTTCATGCGCGAGAGCTCCCAGTGCTCGATCTTGATCAGGCGGATGTCGGACGTCGAGGTGACGGTCGCCGATCGCTCGGAGTGCTCGAGCAGGCCCTGCTCGCCGAAGATGTCGCCGTCGGAGAGGTCGGCGACGTGCTCGCCGCCGTGCTCGACCTTGACCGTGCCTTCCTCGATCGCGTAGAAGTGGTTTGAGAACCCCCCTTCCTTGACGATCTCCTTACCTTCGGGCCACTCCTCAGTGGTCGCGAACGGCGCGATCTTTTGCAGCGCTTCGTCGGGCACTTCGGAGAAGAGCGGAATCTTCTTGAGCTGGCTTACGTCCAAGGCATGCCTCCGGTCAAGGGGTCGGGTAGCGGCAACCTAACCGATTCGTCAGCCCCTGGTGAACAGCCCCACCCACGAAACGTCCTACGTTCCTCCCTATACGGGGTAGCGCGGGACGTTTGTGGCGGAGGGATAGGCGAATCATGCAACTGACCGCCCGGTCAGTTACGATCGGGCCCGTGAGCACGGTTCCCGCTCCAAGCCGCGTGCGAACAAGCCCCGTCGGACGGATCGCGGGCGACGTCTGGGTCCAGCGAAAGGCCCGTGGACAGTTCCCGCCCGGGCCGCGGAACTTCGACCTGGCGCGAACGCGCGCATTCGCTCATGACCCGCTTTCGCTCTTGCTTCCGCTGGAGCGCGAGCACGGGCCGATCTTCTCGCTGCGTGTCCTCCACAGCCAGATGATCTTCATGCTCGGCCCCGAGGCGAACACGTACGTCACCGTCCAGCATCCCGAGAAGTTCCACTGGCGCGAGTCGAGCTTCGGGGACCTGATCCCGCTCCTCGGGGACGGGCTGTTGACGATCGACGGCGCCTATCACGACCGCGCGCGGCGGATCATGATGCCGGCGTTCCATCGCGAGCACATCACCGCCTCGGTCGAGGTGATGTTCGAAGAGGCTCACGCCGCGCTCAACGGCTGGCAGGCCGGACAGCGCATCGACGTCTACGAGTGGACGCGGCGGCTGGCCATGCGGATCGCGATGCGCGCCCTCCTCGGCCTCGATCCTGATGACCGCGGGCGGGGCGAGGCCGCAGCCAAGCATTTCGAACTCGCGCTCTCCTTCTACGGCACCGACTACTTCTACCGCCTCCTCCGCGGGCCGGGCTCTCCGTGGCGAAAGATGCACCGCTCGCGAAAGATCCTCGATGAGATCCTCTTCGAGGAGATCCGCAGGCGCAGGATGTCCGGGGCCGACGACTCGTTCGACATCCTGGGCCTCCTGCTCGAGGCGACCGACGAGGACGGCTCGAAGCTCTCAGACCAGGAGGTTCGCGACCAGGCGATCACGCTGATGTTCGCCGGGCACGACACGACGACCTCGACGGTGTCCTTCCTGCTCTACGAGCTGGCCCGCCACCCCTCAGAGCTCGCGAAGTTGGTGGCCGAGCAAGATGACGTCCTGGGCGGGTCGTCCCCGGACGCCATGGCGCTCGAGAAGGCGCTCCCCCGGCTCGAGATGGTGATGGACGAGACGCTTCGCCTCTACCCCCCGGCGTGGATCGGGCCGCGGCGGGCCATGGAGGACTACGAGTTCGCAGGGCACACGGTCAAGAAGGGGAGCTACGTCCACTACTGCTCGTGGGCCAGCCACCGGCTGCCGCACGTATTCGAGAATCCCGAGGCGTTCGTTCCCGAGCGCTTCACGCGCGAGCGGAAGACAGCCCTGCCGCGCGGCGCCTACATTCCGTTCGGCGGCGGCTCGCGCATCTGCGTCGGCAAGCGGTTCGGACAGACCGAGGTCAAGGCGATCGCTACCGCGGTCCTCCAGCGCTTCCGTCTCGAGCTGGTCCCGGGCAGCTCGATGCGCGTGAGGCAGATGCCGACGCTGAGCCCGGAGGGCGGGCTAGAGATGGTGGTTCGCGAGCGCTGAGGCAAGACTCGTTGTGATCCAGTGGCTGCGCGGGCGCGTATCCGTATATATGGAACCCATCGTCGCAGCCATAACCGGGAACAGCCTCATCCTTCTCGGGGTCCTAATCGTTTTCGTCTTCGCTCTAGCGTTCGGCCTCTATAACGCCAGGGGGAGCGGCATCTCTCTCACGCCGAGCGCTAAAGGCAGAGGCACTGCCGGCGCAGTCGGTTCCTCCGAGCCCGATGCCAAGGATCAGGGGCAAGGCTCGGCGACCGGCTCAGACTCCTATGGAGGCAGCGACCCCCAGCATGGGTCGAAGTAGCTCGGACGCGGGCTCGCCCGAACCCCCGCGGGGTTCGGTCAGGGGGCGTTCCGCTCCATGCGCTGGGGACTGATCCGCACCACGTCCCAGGCGAGCGCGGCCTTCTCCAGCAACCAGATGAGCCGCGCCGAGGGATCGAGCTGGTAGCGCCCGAGCCCGTGGCACGCGGAGGTCGGAAAGCGTGGTGGTTGTTGTGCCACGCCTCGCCGGAAGTAGGCAGCGCGAGCCAGGCAAGATTTCACGATGGTCGTTCGCGAGCGCTGGATCGGCCGCACGTCTAGGGTGGCACCAAGATGGGATTCATCCAGCCGTCACCGCCGCAGGTGGACATGGAGGAGTGGAGGCAGCTTCCACATCTCGCGCGCCTCAAGCCGCTCGTCCAGGACTGGGGCGTAAACGGCTTCGGCACCCCTTACGTCGTCTACCTCCTCTACATCGTGAAGCTGGTCGTCTATTCGTTGGGCGCGCTGCTTGTGATCTCGACGACGTCCGGGCTTGGCGGCCTCGGCGACTTCTCGGATTGGTGGACCGAGCCGATCGTCTGGCAAAAGCTCGCGGTCTGGACGCTTCTTTGGGAGATCATCGGCCTCGGGTGCGGATCGATGCCGCTCACCTTTCGCTTCAGCCCGATGATCGGCGGCATCCTCTATTGGCTTCGGCCGGGCACGGTTCGCCTGCCCCCCTGGCCGGACAAGGTTCCGCTGACCAAGGGGACGACCCGCACGATCCTGGACGTCGCCCTCTACGCCGGCGTCCTCGTGAGCGGGCTCTACCTGCTCTTGGCCGACGGCGAAGCGGTCGCGGGTCTCGCGGCCGGCCGGCTCGATCCGGTCGCAATCGGCGTGCTGCTCTTGCTTCTCGGCCTACTCGGCCTTCGCGACAAGGTCTCGTTCCTCGGCGCGCGGGTCGAGGTCTACGGCTTCTTACTAGTCGTCTTCCTCTTCCCGATCTCCAACCTGATCGTCGCCTCCCAGATCGTCCTCTTTTGCATCTGGTGGGGTGCCGCGGCGTCGAAGCTCAACCGCCACTTCCCCTTCGTCGTCTCGGTGATGATCTCGAACACGCCGTGGAACAAGTCTCAGACGGCCAAGAAGCGTCTATGGGAGAGCCACCCCGAGGACATGCGCCCGTCGACCGTCTCGGCGTTCGCTGCGCACCTCGGCACGGTGATGGAGTTCTCACTTCCGCTTCTCCTCCTCGTCACCAGCGGCGGCACGGTCGCCGCGCTCGCCGTCGTTGGGATGATCATCTTCCACGTTCACATCACCTCGACGTTCCCGCTTGCCGTTCCCCTGGAATGGAACCTCTTCATGATCTTCGGGATCCTCTATCTCTTTGCCGAGAACGGGGCGGTGCCGTTCTCGACGCTCGACGACCCGCTCCTGATCGCGCTCCTCCTTCTGATCGGCGTCGGGATGCCGGTGCTCGGCAACTTCCGGCCCGACCTCGTTTCCTTCCTGCCGTCCATGCGCTATTACGCCGGCAACTGGGCGACCTCGCAGTGGCTCTTTCTTAAGGGTTCGATGGCCGAGGAGAAGCTCGACGAGACGATCATCAAGCCGGCGCCGGTGGTGGTGCGCCAGCTCTCCGAGTTCTATGACGACCGCGACCTGGCCGAGTTGATGCTGGCCTCGGGCCTCGGCTTTCGCTCGATGCACTCGCACGGACGGGCGCTGAACGGCCTGATCCACCGCGCCGTCGACGATCTCTCGGCCTACCACGTGCGCGAGGGCGAGCTGGTCTCCGGCGTTGTCAACGGCTGGAACTTCGGTGACGGTCACTTTCACTCCGAGCAGCTTCTCGAGGCGGTCCAGGAACGGTGTGACTTTAAGCCGGGCGAGGTGCGCGTGGTCGCGATCGAATCGCAGCCCGCCCACATCCAGCGCCAGCACTACCGGATCCTCGACGCGGCGACGGGCCTGGTCGAGGAGGGCTGGGTGAACGTCTCGGACATGGTCGAGCGGCTGCCGTGGCTCGACGGCTCGGCCAACCCCGAGTTCCCGGTCGAGGTGATCGGGTCGGGTGCTGTTGAGCGGGTAACCGCACCGGCATGAGCGATGCATGGGTTGTCGGCGCTGGCCCGAACGGCCTCGCCGGCGCGGTCGAGCTTCAACGGAGCGGTCTGAGCGTCACCGTGCTCGAGGCCGCCGAGGAGATCGGAGGCGGCACGCGCACGTCCGAGCTCACGGTGCCGGGTGTCCTCCACGACCACTGCTCGGCCGTTCACCCGATGGCGACCGCCTCGCCCTTCATGCGATCGCTCGACCTCGAGCGGCACGGCCTCGAATGGCGCTGGCCCCAAGTCGACCTCGCGCACCCACTCGACGACGGCACGGCCGCAGTCATGGTTCGCTCGATCGAGACGACCGCCCAGGGGCTGGGGCCGGATGGCGCCGCTTGGAAGCGGCTCTTCGGCGGGCCGTCCAAGAAGTTCGAGTCGCTCCTGCCGGACCTCATGCAGCCGATGCTCCACGTGCCACGCCATCCGCTTCGCCTGACGCGGTTCGGAGTGCCGGCGCTGGCGCCGGCAACCCTCGTCGCGAAGGCCTGGAAGGGCGAGCACGCGAAAGCGCTCTTCGGAGGGGTCGCGGCGCATGCGTTCAGCCCCTTGACGATGCCGCTCTCGTCGTCAGTTGGCATGGCGCTCACCTGTGCAGGCCACGCCTTCGGCTGGCCGGTCGCGCGCGGTGGCTCGCGCGCAATCACGGACGCGCTTGCGGCGGAGCTCTCAGGGCGAGGCGGCACGATCGAGACCGGCCGGCGGGTCGATTCGCTTGACGAGTTGCCTCGCGGCGACGTCGTCCTTCTCGACCTGTCCCCCGCCCGCGTCATCGACGTCGCGGGCCCGCGGCTCGACGCCCGGGTCGCGCGTGCGTACCGGCGCTACAAGCACGGTCCTGGCGCGTTCAAGGTGGACTTCGCTGTCGAGGGCGGCGTGCCGTGGCAAGACGAGGCGTGTCGAAGGGCGGGCACCGTCCACGCAGTGGGCTCGTTCGCGGAAACAGTTGAAGCCGAGGCAGACACCAACCGGGGGCGGATGCCGGCGCGGCCATTCGTGCTCGTCGGCCAGCAGTACCTCGCCGACCCGGACCGCTCAGAAGGCGACGTCCACCCGGTGTGGGCATACGCACACGTGCCGAACGGGTGGCTCGGCGACGAGACGGAAGCGGTGATCGGGCAGATCGAGCGCTTTGCGCCCGGATTCCGAAAGCGGATCGTGGCTCAGGTCTCGAAGGGGCCGCGCGAGTTCGAGGACTACAACTCGAACTACATCGGCGGCGACATCATCGGCGGCGCGAACAACCCGCTCCAGATCGCCGTTCGCCCGCGCATCGGGCTCAGCCCGTACTCGACGGGGATTCCCGGCGTCTACATCTGCTCGGCCTCGACGCCGCCGGGCGCGGGCGTCCACGGGATGAACGGTTCGAACGCGGCGAGGGCGGCGCTGGCCGCCTTGCACCAGTAGTCGTGGCCGGTCAGCCTCCAGAAAGCGCACCCCCTCCCCGTCCTGCGAGCGAGGACGAAACTGGATTCGAACGGAAGGCGATGGTCAGCTGGCTCGAGCCCCGGTTCTTGCTCGGCGCCGGGCTCGAGGTGTTCGCCTCCGGCGTCTTCTCTCGCTTCTTCGACAAGCGCGAGCTCGAGAGCGGCCGCGCGGGCTACGGCGAAGATCTGATCCCCGGTGAGGGCGAGCTGCCTGCGCTGCCCTTCACCGATGCGGCCTGCCGCGACCAAGAAGGAGCGCTCTGGCTCGACTACGCCGCCGACGTCGGCGAGGGCTTCGATTCGACCTACACGGTTGCATGGCTCCTCAGTAGGAAGACGCTCGAGCTCGGCTCCGAGACGGAGCGACATGCCACTAGGCGCGGGCGCATCCTGGTGCTGGGCGGCGATCAGGTCTACCCGGGAGCGAGCTGGGAGGGCTACCGCGACCGCTTCGCGGGCCCATACCGCGCGGCCCTACCTCATCTGCCCGAAGCCGAAGTGCCGCATCTTTTCGCGATCCCGGGCAACCACGACTGGTACGACGGCCTGACCAGCTTTATGCGCTTGTTCTGCCAGCGCGGATGGATCGGGGCGTGGCGAACGCGCCAGCGGCGGAGCTACTTCGCGCTGCGGCTATCGGAGACGTGGTGGCTCTGGGGGATCGACGTCCAGTTCGACACCTACATCGACGGGCCGCAACTCGAGTACTTCCGCAAGGCGAGCGCTGATCTGAAGGTGGGCCACCGCGTCATCCTCGCCACGGCGAAGCCCAGCTGGGTCGCCGCCCGGCCTGCCGCGAGCCCGGCGGTGAAGCGCGAAGGCTCGTGGGAGACGCTCTCTTTCGTCGAGGAGAAACTGATCTCAGAAAGCGAGGGCGAGCTCGCCGTGACCGTCTCGGGCGATCGCCACCACTACGCGCACTACACGCGCGCGAGTGGCGAGGGACCGCTCCACAGGATCACCGCTGGAGGCGGCGGCGCGCACACGATGGGCACCCACGGACTGCCTCGCTCGCTGAAGCTTCCGTCACTGGAGCGACCTGACGTCTCCGCGCGCTACGACCTGGGCGCGACATCGCCGACGCCGGACGAGTCGACCGCGATGCGCGACGGCGGCCTGGTGCGAGCGGTCATGGGGGTGCGTGGCCTAGGCGTCCTCATCGGCGCTCTCTACGCCCTGATCGCGCTCGCGATCGCGAGCGCCGTCAAAGATCAGGCAACCGGACTGTCCTCACCTCCGGACGGTTTCGCGCTGCCGGAAGTGCTCTTCGACGCGGGATCGCAATGGTCGATCGGCTTGATCGGAGTCCTGTTTGGCGCCCTGTTCAAGTTCGCGAAGATCAAGGATCCAAAGGCGAGGCTGCGGGCGGGTGCACGTCACTGGCTGGAACACGTCGCGCTCGCTTTAGCGCCCATCTTCGCCGTCATCCTCCTGCTCGACGAGACGGGCGTGGCCGAGGAAGGCCTTGCGGTTGGATGGATCGCCGCGGTAATCGTATTCGCGATCGGCTTCTGGCTCGGCCGGCTGGTCTTCGCTCGCTATCTCCTGCGCGTTAACCGTACCGGGCCGCGCCGCCATGGCGGCGAGATCTACGGTGCGCTTGCCTCCACCGATTACAAGAACTTCCTGCGGATGAAGATCGACGCCGACGAGCGCCTCACCATCTATCCGGTGGGCATCGAGCGCTCAGTCGAGTGGCGCTTTGAGGCTGAAGGCGATACCGACGACGCGTGGTTCGTGCCGGCGGGCGCCGAACCTGAGCCTCATCTGATCGAGCCGGCGATCGTGGTCGAGTAGCCCGCTGGCTTACGCCTTCAAAGGCGCGTGCTCGATCTGGATCAGCCGCGGGCGAGCGTGGTCCATCTGAAGGGTCGCGTGGTCGATGCCGAAACGGGCGCGGAGCATCGCGGCCACCTCGAGGCGCTTTTCATGGCAGTCGTCGTCCTCGGCGACGAGAACGTGCGCGGCGAGCGCGGGGAAGCCGGACGTGATCATCCAGACGTGGAGGTCGTGGACCTCGACCACGCCGGGAATGGATGCCATCTCGCGACCGACGTCGGAGACGTCGATTCCCGGGGGTGCGCCCTCGAGAAGGATCTGGGTCGTGTCGCGGAGGATCGACCAAGAGCTCGCGAGTATGAGGAGGCCGATCAGGATGCTCACCAGCGGGTCGGCGTAGTCCCAGCCGGTGGTCAGGATGACGAGCGCGGCGATGATCACACCGACCGATCCCAGGAGATCGGCGATCACATGGCGCATGGCTGCGGAGACGTTCAGGCTGTCCGCGGCGCCGCGGTGAAGGACGGCGATGGCGGCGTCGTTCACGAGAAGACCGAGGACGGCCACCAAGAGCACCCAGCCTCCTTCGACCTCGCCAGGGTCGCTGAGGCGGTCGGCCGCCTCCACGAAGATCCAGATCGAGATTGCGACGAGCGTGATGCCGTTCACGAGCGCGGCCAGGATCTCGGCGCGCTTGAGTCCAAAGGTGCGCTGCGAAGTAGCCGGAAGCTGGGCGAGCCAGACCGCCCCGAGCGCAAGGCCGAGCGAGACGGAGTCAGAAAGCATGTGAGCGGCATCGGCGAGGAGCGCCAGGCTCCCCGTGAGGAGGCCGCCGACGACCTCGGCGACGAGAAAGGCCGTGGTGAAGCCGAGCGTAAGGACGAGCGCGCGCTTCGTCTGCTGTCTGCCGTGGTCGTGGCCGGCGTGGGAGTGGGCGTGAGCGGAGCTCATGCCTCATATCGTGACGAAGAAGGCAGGATAAGTCCGATGCCACTAGATCGGCGGCAAGGGAGCGGACACGCTCACGGGCAGCGACAGCGCCAACCTGATCGTCGGCGGTCGCGGCCAGGACATGATGTTTGGCCTCGACGGCCCTGACACGATCAACGCGCTCGACGACGGCCCCGACACTTCGCACTGCGGGGCCGGCACCGACGTCGCCCAGACGGATGTCGCTCAGATCGAAACCGTCTCTGGGTGCGAATCGACCGACTCGGCGCCAGAGACGGAGATCACGCTAAAGCCGGAGCGCCGAATCACCACCAGGCAGACGCGGTTCCGGTTCGAGTCGCCGACCGCGGGCGCGACCGGCTTCGAGTGCAGCCTCGACGGGGCTGCGTTTACCCCTTGCGCCTCGCCCCAGGTCGTCAGGAATCTCTCCCTGGGCAGCCATCGCTTCGCCGTCCGCGCGATCGATGCCGACGGCGACGCCGACATCAGCCCTGCCAAGGCCGCATTCAAGCGCGTCAAGAAGTAGCCGGCGCGCCCCTAGACGCCCTGCGCCTAGGGTTAAGCCCAGACGACGGCGCCCAGCTCGGACTCGCACGGGAAGGTCATCGCAAGGACTTCTCCGTCGTCCGCGTCCTCGCCCACCCACTCGGCGATGACGTCGCCGACCGAGTCCGAGTCGAGGTGGGGATGCACGCTCACCGACAGGAAGGTCTCGCTCGCGGCGGCGAACCGGAGTGCCCACGTCGGGAACATGCGCTCGAGCTCATTGACGAGGTCAAGCATCTCGCCCTTCTCGACCGCGGCAAGCATGTGGATGTGACCGCTTGCCACGACGACCTCGACGATCCTGCGGACACCGAAATCGTCCTCAGGCGCGAGGCGAACGATGTCGCCGAAGTTGATGCCGTCGACGAGGACGGGCACATTGATAACGACAGCTTGGTCTGGATCGGCCGGATCAGGCAGCGCGTCCATCACCTCTGAGCAGACCGGGATCTCAGTCTCGATGACAGGGGCAGCGACCCGGATCGTCTCGGCGTCCGTGTGATCTTGTTCATTCATCATGCGAACAGATGTTCGAGATGCCATCGGACGGAACCGTGGGGCTGCAACGAGCCTTGCAGGCGCCCTCCGCAAAGGGCGTCAGCTGTCCCGGATTACCTAAGCCGCCCGGTTCAACCTGCCCGAGCGAAGGACGGCTCCGGCCG
>Ga0136620_10001648_pt1 | contig 10625 bp, 8 predicted proteins | sample AntDrymUQ4162106_2_FD_104806 | JGI IMG/M metagenome (GOLD analysis project Ga0136620, IMG submission 104806) | Polar desert sand microbial communities from Dry Valleys, Antarctica - metaG UQ416 (21.06) | ecosystem: Environmental > Terrestrial > Soil > Desert | place: Antarctica: Dry Valley... | reverse complement strand
GCCCGAGCCGCGTGAACGCGACGAACAACGGAACCGCCAGCAGGATGCTCGGGAACAGATAGACGGCGAGGAAGAGCACGCTGACCTGTCGGCGGCCGAAGAACTCCAGCCGGCTCACCGCGTAGGCGCCCGGAAGTGCGACCAGCAGCGTGAGCGCCACCGTGCCGAAAGCGACGAGTGCGCTGTTGCGCATAAAGACCAGGAACCCTTGTCCACCGGAGTCCGGGGAGGACAGCACACTGGTGTAGGTGCCCAAGTTGAGCTCCGTCAGCGAGACCCAGAGTGCGCCGGGATCTTGAATGACCTCGTCGAGCGATCGGACCGAGAGCAGTCCCATGTAGTAGAAGGGGAACAGTGTCACCACCAAGAACCCGGCGATGAAGATCCGGCGAAGCACCCCGAACACGCGGTCCTCCACAGCATCGCGTGACAACCGCCGCGATTCCGGAGCCGCACTGGACTCCTGGGTCTGGCGCTCCTGAACCTCGGTCGCCATCAGGTCCTCTCCTCCTGCGGGGCGAACTTGCGCAGGTACACACCGACGAGCACGGCAAGGATCGCTGCCAGTACGAGGGCCTGGGCTGAGGCCAGACCAATGTCACCGCGCGCGGTGAGGTAGTTGAAGACCCGCACACTGACGACATCCGTGCCCGCCCCACCGCCGGTGAGGAGGTAGATGTCGTCGAAGCTGTTGAAGGTCCAGATGAAACGCAGGATCGACAACACGGCGATGGTCGGCAGCAGCTGGGGCAGCAGCACGTACCGGAAGCGCTGCGAAGGGGTGGCCCCGTCGATACGGGCGGCCTCCTCGAGAGCTTCCGGGACCGCCTGGAGCCGCGCCATCAGGAAGAGGAAGGCGAAGGGGAACGAGCGCCACGCCTCGAACGCGATCACCGACAGCAACGCAGTTGGGAGGCTGAAGCTGAGTCCGAGGACGGAGACCTCGCTGCTGCGTTGGCTCAAGAACGCTATCGGCTCATCCCAGCCGAACAACCGACTTCCCCAGTAGTTCACGATCCCGAACTGGGGGTCCAACATGGTCCGCCAGACGAAGGTCGCCGCGACGACCGGCGCGACGTACGGCAGCAGCATCGCGGCTCGCACGAAGGTGCGTCCCCGGAACGGGTGGCGCACCGCAAGCGCGGCGATCAGCCCCACAACAATCGCAGATGCAGTGCCGAGCACCGAGTACGTCAACGTCGTGACTAGTGAGCCCACGAAGCCTGATTCGGTGAGGACCGTCCTGAAGTTGTCGAGGGTGAAGTCGGATCCGAGCAGTCCGGTGGTGGCGAGCGACAGTAGCGACAGCGGTTGGAACGCCAGCAGCACGGTCCACAGGATCGGCAGCACCACCATGAAGATGACGATCACCAAGGTGGGTGAGATCAGCGTCAGCCCGGCCCGCGCGTCGCTGCGCCGCATCGACCCCCCGCCACCGCGACGAGGCTCGTCGTCGGAGACGGGCTCGGCGGGCCCTGCGCCCGCGGCGCTGTCCGTACCGCCCTTCGTGTCTTGACTTACGGCAAGGACTCCTGGATCGAACGCACCTTCTCCGCGGCGTTCTCGGCAGCGGTCTGGCCATCAGTCTCGCCACCGGCCAGCTCGGCCACCGCCTTCGGGACCGGCAGCTCACCCAAGATGGCGCCGACCAGATCTCCCTGTCCCTCGAGGATCCCCCAGCGGTCGAAGTCATCGGGTCCCGAACTGAGCACCTCGATGACTTCGGGCGGGTAGAAGTCCGTCAGGGGCGCCTTCTTGTCCACGCCCACCGGCAGCTTCGCCCAACGGTCGACGAACTCCTCAGGCTGCTCCTGGGTGCCCGCACGAGCGGGGAACTTGCCTTCCGGGGCGATCGCGATCCAGTCGACGTAGCCATCGCCCATGAAGTACTCGACGAACGCCTTCGACGAATCGGCGGAGGATCCGGCGGGAATGGCCCACGAGGTCACTTCGCCGAACTGGGCCGGCTCCTCCCCGTCGGGGCCCTGCAGCGCGGTGACGAAGCCACTGTTCTCGGCAAGGAAGGCCGGGTCCTTCTGACACTCCGGGCAGCTAGGCAGGGCGTCGTCACGCAGTCCCGCCATCTCGTCGAGGATGAACGTCGACCACACGATCATCGCGGCTTTGCCCGAGAAGTACTGTGCCCGGACGGTGTCGACGTCTTGCGCGCCGGGGATGGAGAAGTCCGTGACGAGGTTTCCGTAGAAGTCGAAAGCACCGACGCACTGGGGGCTGTCGAGGACGACCTCTCCGGCGTCGTCGACCAGGTCGCAGCCGTTGGCGAGCGCGATGTGTTCGAAGGTCTGCTGCGTGAAGGAATCAGCGGGCGCGGTCGGCCCGACGAAGCCCGCCACGTCACCTGAGTTGAGCTCCTCGGCAGCGGCGGCGATGTCGGCGTATGTCTCGGGTGCAGCCAGATCGGCCTTCTCGAACAGGTCCTTGCGGTAGAGAAGGACCTGAGACCACGTGTCGCTCGGTACCGAAAGCTGTGTATCGCCGTCGCTGGTCAGGGTCAGTGCCTGCTCCGAGAACGTCTCCGCGCCGAGGGACTCGACGACCTCCGTGGCAGCGTCGGTGTCCAGGAGATCGTTGGCGGCGAGCGTACGAACCGACGCCAATGACAGTGACCCGATCACGTCCGGCAGCTCCCCGGCAGCCGCCGCCGACGTCAGTGTCTGGGTGAACTGGTCCTCGGCGACCCCGACGAGCTCGACCTCGACACCGCTCTCCTCGGTGAACCGCTCGATGATGGCCTCTGTTGCCGCCACCCGGTCCGGGAGTGTGTCCGTCGTCCACACGGTGATGGTGTCGTCACCGGCACCTGAGTCGCTGCCCCCGCAGGCAGACAGGGCCAGGACCGAAAGGGTTGCCGCCGCTATGCAAAGTCGTCTGGTGATTGACATCTGAGGAACCTCGGCTCGCTGAGTTCTGTTACTCGACACCACCCGATTGACCGGGAGGCAGATGAGCACGAGGTCGGGGTCGACCTCACTGCTCAGTGAACTGCATCTTTATAGTGTTTGACAAGGCCTATTGCGCTTGTTGACAGACATAAATCGCAGCGATTGGATCAAGGCATGTCCGTGACACCAGCTGCCGCGCCCGACAGGGCTGCTGGTCGCCCTGCTATGGAGCGTGCCCTGGCCGAGAACCCGTTGCGCCCGCAAGAGCTGGTCGGGCGCGCTGCGTACGTCCTGAGGGGTAACAGCGCTGGCGCCATGACCCGTGCGGCGCCTGACCTATATCCGCACCAGTGGAGCTGGGATGCCGCATTCGTTGCCGTCGGACTTGCTCATGTTGACGTCCGGCGCGCCTGCATGGAGCTCGACACCCTCTTCGCCGGGCAGTGGCGTACCGGCATGCTGCCACACATCGTTTTCGACCCGGCCGAGGAAGGATACTTCCCGGGCCCCGACCGCTGGGCCTGCGCGGAGCACAGCGAAGATGCCCCGCGGGTGCCCCGGACCAGCGGAATCTGTCAACCACCGGTGCATGCCCTGGCCGTCGAGCGCATCGCGCAGATCGCTGGGCATCGTGGCGGCGAGGCAGCGAACCAGGTGGCCCGATGGCTGCCCCATGCCTTCGCGCGGATGCTGGACTGGCACCGATATCTCGCGCGCTACCGCGACCCTACCGGTGCCGGCCTGCTCACCATCTACCACGGGTGGGAGAGCGGCATGGACAACTCCCCTCGCTGGGACGCGGCATACGCCGGAATCGGAGCCCGCGAAGACCTGCCGCCCTACCTTCGGCGCGACACCGGAGTCGTTGTCGACACCTCACAGCGTCCGACGCAGCTGGAGTACGACAGGTATCTGTCGATCGTCGAGGAGCTCAAGCGCGCGAAGTACGACGATGTGCTCATCCAGCAGTCCTCGAGTTTCCTGACCACCGACGTCTTCATCTCTGCTGTGTTCGCGGCAGCCAACGATGCTCTGGCCGAGCTGGCACGTCGACTGGGCAGACCAGAGGTAGCCGAGCTCGAGGAGTACGCCGAACGGTTCCGCCGCGGTGTCACCGCGACAGTCGACCCCGTCCTGGGTCTGGCCCTCGACACCGACCTGCGCACCGGCAAGCCGCTCATTGCAGAGACTCTCGCCGGCTTCGCCCCGCTCATCTGCGGGGGTGCGCCCGCGACAGCCGAGCAACAGATGATCGAGCTTCTCGAGTCGTCCAGGTGGACCGGCCATTTCATGCTTCGCCACGCCGTGCTGCCGACGACCAGCCCGGCGTCACCAGCTTTTCGCCCTCGGGAGTACTGGCGCGGTCCTAGCTGGCCGGTCATGAACTGGTTCTTCGCCTGGGCACTGGCCCGCCGCGGTGCCACCGAGTGCGCCAGTCGATTGCGCAACGCCACCCTCGACCAGCTCAGCGACGGAGCTCTCGCGGAGTACTACGAACCGGTCAGCGGAGAGGCGCTCGGCAGCCTCGACCAATCCTGGAGCGCGGCCGCCGCGCTGGACCTGCTTCTCGCCAACGAGTGGACCGACTGACAACGGCACCCAACGGCCGAGGACGGGGCAAGGCTCGACGGCGTGGCAAACTACGACGGTCGGGTCATGGACAATGTCGAGCACCGCAGCGACCGATGCAGCAGAAGGGTTGAGGATGATGACGTCATCCGGGCGGAACCCTGAGACCATCACCGGTGCTGGCGGACGATCTCGCCCGGGCGGTCCGAGCCCGGGGGGACTCCTCGAGCTGATCCGCACCGGCCGGGCACGTACGCGCCGGGACCTGCTGGAGATCACCGGCTTGTCTCGCTCCGCGATCGCCACCCGGGTCGGCCAGCTCGTCGCGGCTGGCTACCTCAACGAGTCCGGCGTAGAGATGGCGGTCCGCGGGCGGCCGTCCACCGTGCTGGCGTTCAACGAGAGACATGGCATCGTGCTAGCGGCCGACCTCGGCGCCACGCACGCTCGCGCCGCAGTGTGCGACCTGGCTGGACGAACGCTTGGCGAGGTCACGCACGAGCTCCGCATCAGCAACGGACCGGAGGTGGTGCTGGAGTGGCTGGAGGCGAGGTGGCACGATCTGCTCACGTCCCGGGACAGGGTGCATGACCGAATCGTGGGGTTCGGTGTCGGCGTGCCGGGACCGGTCGACGTCGCCACGGGTCGGCCGATTCGCCCCCCGATCATGCACGGGTGGCACGACTACCCCGTCCGGGAGCGACTCGAGCACACGTTCGGGGTGCCTGGCTTTGTGGAGAACGACGCCAACGTCATGGCGTTCGGGGAGTTCCGTTCTGCCCTGTCCTCGTGTCCGTCGCTGCTGTTCGTCAAGGTGTCCACCGGGATCGGCGCCGCCATGATCGTCGATGGCCGGCTTATCCGCGGGATCCATGGCGGCTCCGGCGACATCGGACACGTCCGCCTGGCTGACCCCGAGTCCGGGCCGCTTTGCGCCTGCGGTGCACGTGGGTGCCTGGCCGCTCTAGCGAGCGGCGGAGCGATCGCACGGAGACTTCGCGAGCAAGGCCGTACGGTGCAAACCACCCGGGAGGCAGTCCAGCTCGCCCATGACAGAGATCCGGCGGCCGTGTCGCTGATTCGCGAGGCCGGGATGCACTTGGGCGGTGTGCTGGCCACGGCCGTCAGCCTTCTCAATCCCCAGGTGCTCATGATCGGCGGCGACCTCGTGGCTCTGCAGGATCACTTCATGGTCAGCCTCAAGCAGAGCCTCTACCAGCGGACCCAGCCGTTGGCCACGCGAGACCTCCAGGTCCTCGACAGCGATCTCGGCGACCGGGCCGGTGTGTTCGGAGCGGCGCATCTCATCATCGATGAGGTGTTCTCTGCCGAGTCCATCGACCGCAACTTGGCGGGCAGGGGCTGGTCACTCAGCGCGAGCGCCGCATCGGGCAACGAGGACCGAGCAGGTTGACCGTCCGGTCAACCCCGCCTTCAACTGGTGAGTCGAATGGTGGCGTGCCAGGCCGTGATCCCGGCAGAACCAAGGACACAGTGGGTGCCTGCAGAGATGGCGCTGGTCAGGTCGTCGGCGGGAGAGGTGGTCGGTTCGATACCGACCTGATGCAGCGCCGTACCGGGTCGGGGCCAGCCTCCCAGGTTGACGTAGATCCCCACGAAAGGCACCTCGGTACGGACTTCCAACCCACAGTGGCGCCCGGCCAGGCGGGCGACCGGATGCGGTGGACCGGCGAAGTACTTGAGGGCGGTCTGTCCGTCCTCTGGTGCGATTCGGTCCAAGCGCAGCGCAGCTCCGTTGATGTCCGCGGCCGGCCAGTCGAGCCGTGCACCGACCGCCTGCAGCCGATGCGGGCGCAGGTAGGTCGCGGTTACCGATCGCACGTCGAGGAGCTCGAGATGATCGCCGGGTTCCACGCTGAAGATCGGATGCATCGCCCACAAGAACGGCAGTGGCACAGGAAGCAGGTTGCGCAGCTCGTAGCGGGCGCTGACCGTTGGTCCGTCCACTGCGAGGGTCCGAACGAAGTCGAAACGACGGGCGGGATCAGTGAAGCGCAGTGAAACCGTTCGGCGCGACTCCTTCTCCACTGCCCAGCTCCGGCCCCACAGCTCACCGTGGTCGCGAAGCTCCGAAGCCCACGGGAAGGGCGGCGCCCCGGTGGAAGTACCGACCGTCGGAAACAGCTCGTCCCAACCCCACGATCGCGAGACGCCGTATTCGTCTGGACCACTCGGCAGGTCCGGATCCGGCGGGCCGTGCAGCCAGTCACGCTCGTGGCGCCTGCAGCACAGACGAGTCACCTTGCCGCCGTCCTGCGGGTCAACCTCCAGCATGAGGTCGTCGCTGCCCAAGCGGATCCGCTCGACCGACTGTTCAGGCAGCGTCATGCAACAACCGCAGGATGCGCAGAGCGTCCTTCGCCGAGATGCTCGGCTCCCGATGTTCGACGACAGCCCGGACGAACTCGGCGATCGCGGCGTGGAAGGATGCCTCGAACGACGCGTCGACACGCTCAGTTGCCACTGGCGCGCCGTCGCGGGACGTGGCGAGGCGAGCCTCCGGTAGCAGGTCGAGCTCGAGCGTCCCGGCAGTGCCGCTGATCCTCAGTCCCAGCCGCCAGCCCGCCGGCCATGGGGCTCGGCTGCCGGCCAACCGATCGGCGTAGGACACCTGCAATGTTCCCGTGGCACCCGATCGCAATCCGATGACGGCGGACGCGTTGTCCTCACCGCCGATACGGCTCTCACCCGTGGCCCGCAGCGCCTGGACATGGTCGACCGGGCCCAGCAGATGCTCGATCGTGTACAGCAGGTGGCCCGCACCGTCGACCCACGCCCCTCCACCAGTCGATCGCAGTGACCGACGGAAGTCCCAGGGCGTGAGGTCGAGCCAGCCGTGTGACCATGCGGCGACCGTGGTGATCCGGCCCACGGGTCGCTCGGCGAGACGCGCACTGGCGAGGCGGACCGCCGGGTGGAACAGGAGGTTGTGGCACACCATGAGACTGGGCTGGGACCTGGCCACCAGCTGCGCTACGGCTTCACCGTCCTCGACGGTGGTCGCGAGCGGCTTGTCCAAGAAGACGTGGCGCCCGGCCATGAGCACCTTCATGGCCATCGGCGCGTGGAGGTCGTGCGGCACCGCGAGACAGACGGCGTCCACATCGGCCAAACCGAGGACCGCATCGAGGTCAGGGACAGGTTCGGCGCCCAATCGATCTGCCAGCACCGTGGCAGCGTCCTCGCGGGGGTCGGCGACAGCGACTATGCGCGCGCAACCGGTGCGGAGGAAGCCGTCGGCGTGCAGCGACGCCACCCGACCTGCGCCGACGAGCGCGACGTTGATCATCGCCATGTCGGCCACCGATCGAGCTCCGCCGCGTCCACGCGCCTCCGGTCGGGCAACGCCGTCGTGTCACCCACGGCGGACACTGCGTACGCACCGCAGGTCACGCCCCGCTGAAGTGCCTCGATCGAGCTACCGCCGTCGAGGAGCGCGGACAGGTATCCGCCGGCAAAGGCGTCACCGGCGCCGACGGGGTCGATGACCGTCACCCTGTGGCCCGCGACGCGGTCGACACGGTCGTCCGTACCGAACGTCTCGGCGCCGTCGGCGCCGAGCTTGCGCACCACCTGCCCGACGCCGGCTGCGAGCAGCGCGTCGATCGCCGCGCGGAAGTCTTCGCGGCCGGTCACCAGCTGCAGCTCCATGTCGTCGCCGAAGATGGTCGAGCACCGGCGCGCAAGCGGTTGCAGACATGCCCGCGCTTCCTGTTCGGACCACAGCTTCGAGCGGTAGTTGATGTCCAGGCTGACCGGCACACCGGCGGCCCGAGCCGTGTCGAGTGCCGCCTCGAACGCCTCATGGCAGGAGAGCGAGAGTGCCGGCGTGACTCCAGTGAGATGTACCCATCGACTCGCCGCGATGGTCTCAGCGGCTGCCTCGATGTCTGCGGCGCAGAGGGTGGACCCCGCACTTTCCTTGCGCCGATACGTTACCTCCGCAGGACCGAACACCCGCCGGTCGCGAATCAGCAGACCGGTGCCCTTGTCGGCCACCCGCCGCACGTGGCGGGCATAGATGCCCTCTGCGCCGAGATGAGTCTCGACGAGCCGACCGGGATCGTCGTCACCGACGACACCGATGTACGCCGTTTCGTGCCCGAGCCGCGCCAGGGCGGTGGCGAGGTTGAGCTCCGCGCCGACGACGTGTGCACCGAAGGACGCGCCCGCAGCCCAGCCACCCGGCTGCTCCGCGACGAACGCGACGAGAGCCTCTCCGACCGTTGTGACGTCAGGCGTTCGGGTCATCGACGAGCATCCAGACAGGACGCGACCAGTGCTCGCGCGAGATCCTCGACCTCGTCGAGTGTGCCATTCGTGAACGCCGAGCCGACCGCGACAGCGGTCGCGCCGGCCCGCAGGTAACATGCCGCGTTGGTAGCGTCCACGCCGCCCGTCGGCACCAGAGGAATGTCCGGCAGCGGCCCGCGCAGCGCACGCACCATCGCCGGACCGCCGTGACCGGCCGGGAAGAGCTTCACTGCTGTTGCACCCGAGCGCCAAGCCGCGACGATCTCGGTCGGCGTCAGCGCACCCGGCAGGTGACCGATCCTCGCCTCCGTACCGACACATGTGACGGCGGGGTCGACGTGCGGTGAGACAAGCAGCTCCGCACCGGCATCGACGGCACGTCGAGCGGCGACGGCGTCCATGACGGTGCCAGCGCCTGCCATCAGGCCGTCGTCGCGCCTGCGCAATGCTCGGATGGTCTCGAGGGCCCCAGGGCTGTCGAGGGTCACCTCGACCGCCCCGATGCCCGCCTTCGCCAGGACGTCGACACGTGCCAGCGTGGCTTCGGTGTCCAGCCCACGGAGGATCGCGAGCACCGGGACCCGCTGAAGCTGGACCGGCAGGGGTGGCCTGGTGGTCACGCCAACGCTCCGGAGGCGTCCGCACGCAATGTCAGCTCCGTCGCTCGATACCGCTCGATGGCGTCGTGGTTGAGCTCGATTCCGAGTCCGGGCCGGTCGGAGGTCTCGACCCACCCGGCCTTGGCACGGGGCTCTCCGTCGAAGAACTCATGGTGCAGCTTGTAACCGGGGCGTACTCCGTCGTCAGGGAAGATCTCGATAAGCGGCGAGCTGAAGCTCGCCATGATCAAGTGCGCGTTGTGGGCCTGGTTGCCGTGCGGCACCACGCGAAGCCCGTGCGCCTCGGCCAGGGCCCAGACCTTCCTGGCCTCGGTGATGCCGCCCATGCGATTGACGTCCGGCTGGACGATGTCCACGGCACCTGCCTGCAGCAGCTGATGGAAGCCCTGCAACGTGAACTCGTGCTCACCGCCGGAGATAGGTGTCGAGACGCTGCGTCGGATTCGCGCATAGGCGTCGATGCGGTCTGGCAATACCGGCTCCTCGACCCATGCGAGCCCGAGGTCCTCGACCATGCGGATCATGGCGATGGCGTAGATCTCGTCCCATCCCATATATGCCTCGGCCGCGAGCTCGACGTCGGTACCGATCGCCTCGCGCACGGTGGCGACGAGCTCGCGGTTGCGGGCCATGCCACGGCGGCCGTCGCCCGGCCCGTACCCGAACCGCATCTTGATGGCCGTGAAACCCTGCTCGACATAGCCGCGCGCCTCCGCGGCCAGGGCATCGAGGTCCTCGCGTGCGTAACACTGGCTCGCGTAGGCCCGGATGGCGGTCCGGGTCCGTCCACCGAGGAGGTTGTATACCGGCTGGCCGGTGGCTTTGCCGAGGATGTCCCAGAGCGCGATGTCGATCGCGCTCAACGCCTCGACGGCAACTCCTTTGCGGCCGATGCTCAGGGTGTGGCGATACATGGTCTGCCACAGCGACTCCAGGTCGAAGGGATCTCGGCCGAGGACGAGTGGAGCGAGGTGGTGCTCGATCACGGTGGCCGCGGCGGGCGACCCTACTCCGACGTTGCCCACGCCGGTGAAGCCCTCGTCCGTGTGCACCTGCACCACCACGTTGCTGATCACGCCCGCCCTCTCGGCCCCCGGCTGGCGCCGGTCGAGGTGGCCGAATACCTCGGGCTGCGCCCGCTGTGGGCCGACTCGACCAGCGTCGGGGGCAGCGCCTGGGAGTTCATGGTCGAACACGCCGCCGCCGCCATCAGCAGCGGCCTGGCCGAGGTCGTGGTGCTGGCCTACGGCTCGACGGT
>Ga0136620_10001647_pt1 | contig 10629 bp, 6 predicted proteins | sample AntDrymUQ4162106_2_FD_104806 | JGI IMG/M metagenome (GOLD analysis project Ga0136620, IMG submission 104806) | Polar desert sand microbial communities from Dry Valleys, Antarctica - metaG UQ416 (21.06) | ecosystem: Environmental > Terrestrial > Soil > Desert | place: Antarctica: Dry Valley... | reverse complement strand
GAATGCGGGGACCTATACGGTCACCGAGCCGGCGGTCGATGGGTATGCGACCACCTACGACAACTGCACGGAGGTGGTGATCCCGAACGATGGTTCTGCCACCTGCACCATCACCAACGATGATGCCGCGGCGACGCTGATCGTCATCAAGACCGTCATCATCGACGATGGCGGCACGGCGGAGGCCGGTGACTTCACGATGAATGTGACGGGCACCGACGTGAGCGATCCGAGCTTCCCGGGTGCGGAGTCGCCCGGCACCACGGTGACGCTGGATGCGGGCAGCTACAGCGTCACGGAGACAGCCGGGCCGAACGGTGTCGGCTACACCGGTACTTTCTCGCCTGACTGTTCAGGCACCATCGCGAACGGTCAGACCAAGACCTGTACCGTGACCAACGATGACCCGACGCCGTTGGGTCGGTCAGCTCAAATCGCGCCGACGGCGACAACGTGCTCGCAGTACAGGGACGGTACAGCTGCGGATCTGAACGGCCTGCTGTACGGGGTCAAGAGCGGCAAGATCAACAGCGTGAGCCCGGGTGTGTTCTTCTACTACAACCTGATCGAAAACGTACTCGCAGGCTCCACGATCACGGTCACGCAGTCGGACACCAGCCCAACCTTCCCGCCCATCCAGGTTCAAGGCAACAACCAGGTCGTCCTGTTCAACGCTTCTACCTGCACCAAGATCGCAACGGGAACTCAGACCAACGGGACGGCGACGATCCAGGTGACGGCCACAGGTACGTACATCGTCGGGATCAAGTACGATTCCCAATCCCTGAAGGGGACGAGTGTGACGTCACCTTTCCCGACGGTACAGTACACGTTCCAGACGGTTGGGGATCCGGGGAGTGTGGACACCATCAATGTGGCACCGAAGCCGTAGGCGTGTAGCAACGACACCATGGTAACCCGGGGGCGGCGAGGCGGGCAAAACAGCACCCCGCCGCCCCTCGCGAGCCAGGGGTCGGGATAATGGTCGGGAATAAACGTAAAGACAGGGAAGTCAGGAAGTGCATGGGGCCCGGTGCTCTCGCACCGGGCTTTTTTGCGAGCGAGGAAGACCCGTTTCCGAATGAGGCCGCGGCGCGGGACGGGATAGCAAAGAGCCTGTCCGAGAATTCTCGCTGCCACGGCGGGATCTAGGAAGGAGATCCTGCGCGGGGGCGGATAGACGATAGAATCAGAGGATTTATGGACCAAAAGCCCGAAAGAGAACAAGCATTGGTAACCAGGCCATTGGATGGTATCGGCCGTCGGGGCCGGTCACAGCGGGTTTTGCGCACTACGCTAACCGAGGCGTTTCCCTGGGTTGCGGCAGCGATCTGCTTGGTCGTCGGCCTGCTGTTCGCAGGCCATTGGATGCACGTGGATCCCAGCCCTGCCGTGCAGTCTGATGCCGCCTATCCAGAAGACGCTCGCGACGCAAGCGCAGCGGGGACCCGGGACTCGGACACGAAGCGCCCGGCTCGCACGGCCGAACGCCCCGGCTCGCGTGCCGCTGGTACGCAAACCGCGGCGCCGGGTTGGGGCAGGGGTCAAGCCGTGAGCTCGGCGTCCGGGAAGGGGGCCAAGACCCCAACACCGACCGACAAGCGAAGTGCCCCCACAGGTGATGAACGGCAAGACCCCTTGCCCCCGAAGCTTTCCATTGCGGGGCGAGTGCTAGACCAGGATGGCTATCCTCTTGTCGGGGAGGCGGTCACCGCTAGGACCGAAAACGTTTTCGACTCGGAAGCGGGCACGGCGGTATCGGGGGGGGAGCAATGGACCACAACGGGCGCGAATGGCTTCTATGCGATCCGCTCGCTCGACAATGGTCAGTATCGGGTCTCCGCCGGGGATTCGGGCTACGCGAGGGCCGAGCTGGTGGTTCGGGCAGGCGTCAAGAACGCCGATCTGGTCTTGGAGCGGGAGAAGACGCTCCGGGTATACGGGGTCGTGACCGACACGGGGGGACAGGTGCTGCGGGGCGTGCAGGTGATACCGAACCTCTCGCCCGCCATACCGAAGCTCACCGACAAGAAGGGGCAATACGCGCTGTCGGTGGGCCTGCGGCAGAGCACGCCGAGCGTTCAGGTGCGTTTTGAACAGGGCGGCTACGAGCCGCAGGTCTTCCGTCTCGAAGACTCCGACTGGAAAGCCACGGGCGGCGTGGAGTTGGATGCCGCCCTGGTGCCCCTCACCTCGACCACCGAGGTCGGCGGCACCCTGGAGAACGCCGCCGGCGAGCCGGTCGCGGGCGAGACCGTGGTGCTGTATTCGCCCGGCCTGAGGCAACGCTACGAGGCGGTGAGTAACGGCCGGGGCGAGTTCTCCGCCGCGGAGGTGGCCGTGGCCGACGACTACTTGCTGGTGGTGCGTCCAAGCGGCCCCTACCAGGACTACACGCAGAGCCCTCTGCGCATCGCGGCAGACCACCCCGCCGATCTTCGGATCGTGCTGAGCCCGCAAGAGAGCGGCGAGTTCGTCGGCCAGTTGACCGATGCGCAGGGGGATCCCATCCCCAACTTCACGCTCATGCTGCACGGCGAATCGACCGCCGGTCGCACCCTGCGGGTCACGGGGGATGGGCAGGGCAAGTACGCGGTCGATGGGGTCCCCTATGGCGGGCTGATCTTCGAGACCCACTCGTATCCGTATTTCCGGATCAGTAACGTTCAACTGGTCCCGAATACCGACGCGACGTTGCCGCTCGTCATCGATTGGGGAGATCACGAGATCCAAGGCCGGGTGGTAGGCGGCTCCGGGGCCCCGCTGGCCGTGCCGGAGGTCTATATCGGCTGGTCCTACGAAAGTAACGGGATGCGCAGCACCTCCCTGCGCCGCGGCCTAGCCGACGCCCGAGGCAGGTTTCGATTTGCGAATCTCGGACCCGGCCGGCACACGATCTCGGTCCGCGCGCCTGGCTTCCGATCGGCGCAGCTAGAGTATGACGTGGGAACGGCCGCGAACAGCGTTACCGTGCGACTCGAAGAGGCGGAAGATGACGTATTGCCTGGTAGCTGAAAAACCGCAAACCGATGGACCTCACAAGTCAAATGTGCAGCCCGTTCACCGTCATGGCGTTCTCGATGCCAGTGTCCTGTATTACAAATGCGTTGCCACATATCCTTGCGTGCACCCATCGGGCCGTCATTCCAGCGAAAGCTGGAATCCAGAGCCGACCAACCCCCGCTTGGATTCCGGCTCGCGCCCGCTATGCGGGCTTGCCCGGACGTCTGGAAATCAAGCACGTTATCTTTAGAGACAGTATATATACTAGCGCTCCCAGAGGGGGAATTTTCGCACAGGATGAAGAGTCCATAAGATTGCCGGGGAGATCGAAGGTCGCGCGGGGTGAGCGGGTCCGGGCGTGCAGCGCTCCGGTGCCAGGGAGTCCCCGCTCTTAGAAATGCCTGAATAATCGCATGTCGTTATTGCCGGGAAAGCGGGAAACAAACATCTCATTGATGCGGAACGACTGGATTCCGGGTCTCCGCTTCGCTCCGCCCGGAATGACGAATAAATCAGATCTCCTTTATAGACTATGGGATCGGAAACATGATTGAATCACGTGCCTTGCCGGCGATAGATGGTCACGGCCGCCCCGCCAAAGGGGGCCTGTCTAAACGAAAGCTGGCGCTCCTCGGTGTTGGCATTATCGCCGCGGTCGCCTTCCTTTGGGTAGACCGCGGGAAGCCGCCGTCACACGTCGCCCGATCGGAGGCGCTGGCGGGTGCGTCCCCCGTGTCCGTCGGCCCCGCGAGCGATCGGGAGAGAACGATCGACAAAGCGGGTGAGCCCAGGGGCACGGTGAGCAAAGGCGATGCGGTTTCTAAAGCCACCCGGCCCAAGGAGGCCAGGACGGCCAGGCATCCGCGAGCCTATTCTCCTCAATCTTCCCCTGCTCCGGAGGAGACCGAGCCCGGGGCGTACTCCGAAAAGCTGATCGAGCGGCTCTTGGCGCTGAAAGGCAAGAAGTCGCTGACCCCGGAACAGCTAAGCGGCGCCATCAAGGGCATCTTGGCGGGCCTCGCGAGCCAGGGCCAAGATGCGCTGCCCGCCATCGCCGCCTATCTGGCGAAGGGGGAGGATCTCGACTACGACGAGGTGAAGGTGAAGGAGCGGGTCTTCGACCGCAAGACCGCGCGCATGGGCTTGCTGGAAGCGCTGAAGAATATCGGGGGCACGGAGGCCACCGAGTTGCTCGTATCCACGCTACAGAACACCGGCCGCCCCGAGGAGATCGCGATGCTGGCACGGATGCTCCAGAAACAGTGGCCGGGTGAATACCAGCAGGCCGCCTTGAGCGCCGCCAACCAGGCCCTGGCAAGGATATCTCAGGGGCAACCGGGCGCGGTGGACGTCGGTCCCCTGTTCCAAGTCTTTGCCGACTTGGGTGACGAGCAGGCCATCGCCGGGCTGGAGCAGTACGTGTCGAGGTGGCCGAGATACGCGGCGACGGCGCTTGCCTACGCGCCCGATGGCGTGGGCCTTCCCGGGCTTGTCCATATGCTCGAGAGCACCCAGGACCAGTCGCTCAAGGAGACCGTCGTGCAGCTCCTGGGACAGACCGCCAGCCGATATCCGCAGGCGGCGAGCGCCCTGCTCGAGGGAATTCGCTCGCAAGAGATCGAGGTCCCGGACTATCTCTGGCCGAAGATCGCCGAGGGCCTGATGGGCAACTACAACTTTCAGCTCGTGAGACCGAAGGTCAATCATCTCCCCTCACAGCCCACCATGAGCCCGTACCGGCACATCCTTTACGGAAACCTGCCCGGTTGGGGACGCGAGACCGTTTATATCACCGACGTTTCGTCCCTGACCGCTGAGGACATCGGGGCGCGCGTCGCCGTGATCGACCAGATGCTGTCCGCGGACTTGAACCGCGCCGCGGTCGCCGCGCTGGAGAATGCGCGGGAGTCGCTGCTGCGCCGTATCTCTTCGGGATAAGGCGAGGCAGAGTGCGCCGGCCTTGGGGCCCCCCCGGCCGGCGCAAATTTAACGGCTCCAGGACTTACGCAAAAGGGGTTTTCAGTCCCCTCTCCCCCAGGGAGAGGGCTAGAGCCTGCCCCAGCGAAAGCTGGGGGTGAGGGAACTAAAAAAATAAGACATTTTTCCTTATCGATCCCCTCATCCCAACCTTCTCCCGGAGGGAGAAGGGGCAAAATGCGTAAGTCCGGGGCTCTTTCGCTCCTACTGCACGCTAAAGCTGCTCTCCGCGCTTCCGAAAATCGCGTTATTCAGATTGGCATCGGCACGCACCTGATACGCCCCCACCGGGTCCTTCCGGTTGAGGCGGTATTTGAAGACCGCTACGCCACTCGCATCGGCCGCGTTGGTCTGGGTGACCTTGCTGCCGTTCGGCTTGGTGACGGTGAAGATCACGCTGGCGTTGGCGGCCGGCGATCCGTTGGCGCTCACCCTGGCCGCCAGGGTCACCGTCTGATTGCGGCTGTAGCTCACCTTGTCAGCGGACACGTTGACGCCGAGCACGGAGGCAATCACCGCCGTTGCCGAGGTTGCGGCGGTATGGCTCGCATCAGCGCTGTCGGTGGCCGTCACAGGCACGTTGTAGAAGCCATCCGCTGCCGTGACCGGAGAGGTGATCGTGAGCGTCGTGGAGCCGCCGGCCCCGGGGTCGAGGGTAAGCACCGGGTTGGCGAAGCCCGCCGTCCAACCACTTGGCACGCTCGCCGCCAGGTTGAAGCCGGAGGCGCCGCAGCCGGTATTGTCCCGGTTGGTGACCGAGACGCTGTAGGTCACCGGGGTGCCGGCCGGAACCCACTGGCTTTGCGAAGGTGAGAGCGCCACGGTCGGGTTCGCGGGCACGCACGCGAGCGGCCCGAAGCTCACCGTGACACCGGCGTTGCTGCCGTTCGCCCACGTGGGGGCAATCGTCACCCCCGCTGCGGGATCGTAGAAGCTCTGCCCGACCCCCAGGGCGGGGTAGCCAAAGGAGGAGGGGCTCGTGGGCGTCATGTCGAGCAGATAGTTGGTGTTGCCGCCCGTCTCCGAGCCCGTGTGGACCACCACGCCGTTCAGCACGTTGCTGTTGCCGGCGAGGAAGCTATCGAAGCCCAAAGCCTGGCGATATTCCACGTAATACCAGGTCTTGGCACCCGTGATCGGATCGACGCTCTTCAGGATCTTGACGGCCTTGGGATTGACACCCCCGTCGGTTTCGTAGGGGTCGAGCCAGTAGGCGCCGTCCGCCTGCACCGTGGCGATGGCGGGCGAGGAGCCGTAATCGAGCCATCCCAGCCGCTCCTTCTCGAAGGCGTTGAAATGCCCGGCCGCCGAGCCTCCCATCATGTCGATGCCGTCCCCGTAATCGTTGGTGGTGCAGCCACTGCCGATCGTGGCGGTGCCGCACTCCAGGGAGTGGGCGTGATAGAGGCCGAAGTTGTGCCCCATCTCGTGGCCCACCACCTTGAGCGCCAGGCTGCCATTGATCCAGGCGTGGGAGGGGCTGCCACCCACCGAGCCCAGGCCCCACCAGCCGCAGGCGTTGTTGGGGAAGGCGTAGACATAGCGGGTGTAGGCGGAGAGATCGACTCCCGCTGTCGTGGCGGCCTGCTGGGCGTAGGTCGCGAGCTTGCTCGCATCACACACCGTGCTGTCGAGGGGGAGCGTATACCACCCGAAGACGTCGCCCGTGAGCCAGGTCTGCTGGAAGGAGTTCTCCCGATCGAAGTTGCTGGTAGTGGTGAAGATGACGTTGCGGGCGAAGTCCGGCGTGTACGGCTGGGTCTGCTTGTCCTGGAAGTTGACGAGGAGCACCAGGGTCTTCTGCGCGCCGAAGGTGTTCGGAAGCACTGTGGTCAGGGCCGCCGTGGTGCTGTCGGTGCCCGAGATGCCGCCTGCCTCGAGGGTTTCAACGCTCGTCGTGCCATCCTCCACGGCCACCGCCCCCTCCGTCTCGCCCGCATCCCTGGCCTTTGCGCCGAAGACCACGAGCCCGTGGGTCCGTATCTTGGTGCCGGTGAGGAGCCCCGGCGGGTGATGAGCGAAGTGCAGCGAGAACCGCTCCCCGAACTCCGTCTTGAGGAGGTAGACGTAGTGGCTCTGCTTCGCGTCCTTGTAGTCCACGTGCAGGACCTCGAGCTCGCCTTCTAGCTCCTGCCGTTGCTCGAGGAGCTCCTGCACCGCGGTGGGCATCCCGGCGCGTACGCTGTCGGGCAGGGCGAGCCTCAGCACCTCGCCCGGGTTCTTCTCGATGAGCGCCGAAAGGAGCTCGTGCCGCTCGGCCGCGAGGCCTAGCATCTCGCTCGCGACCTGGCCCCGCGCCGCGGCGCTCGCCCCCCGATAACGCGCGTTCAGAGCGGCCAGGGACTCGGTCAGCGCTTCCGCCTGTCTGCCGGCAGGCACGGCCTCCGCCCTTTGCGAGGGGGTCGCCTGAGCCGCGTGAGAGTAGCCGGGGTTGGCAAAGCCAAGGAATACGAGGGCCAGCAGCAGAAGGCCAAGGCTTGGCCGGGTCCCGTATACGGACGGATGCGCGCCGCGGCGCGCGGGGGGTTTCAGGAACAGGGGAAATCTCCTTACGCTTCAAGGAAAGATCCCACGCTCCTCGTTCGGCGGCCCGGCGATCCCGATGCCTCGGGACCCGTGGCTTTGCGCCGCCTGATCGCTCAGGCTTTGCCTTTGTCGGCGGGGAGATCTTTCAGGTTCAGTAGAACGCCGCGCGGTGGTTCCAGGAACGATGCCGGCGCACGCGCCGCGAGCCCTGGAGTCCGCGATGTTTCTAGATCGACAGGCTGCGCATTCCCTAGAGTCGCAGCGTGCCGCTGACTAAGCGGCGGTGCTTCCGGTTGTGAACGGGATCACACTATGCCTCGGCTGAGGAATCAGGGAGGAGATCCCAGAATGCCGGCCGGCACGATTCGCGAGTCGAGGTAAGGCGCGCCGTGCGCACCGTAGTGACCGGGGCCCCGGAGGAGATCGGCGTCGGCCAGCGGTTTGGAGCAGCGCTCGCCGGGCACGCATCGACGAGAAATCATCTCGGCCACTCGCAAGGCGCTGGCGACAGCGTTGCAAAGCGAGCCGCGGGCGTATCGCGATCCCGGCCATCTGTTTGGCATGATTCAGGACTATGGCGACGCCAGCGTGGCAGCGGACCTGCAAGCCTCCCTCGGGGAATAGTCATTCCGCCCATGGTCGGAACGACTCGTTTCAAAGCTTCGTGCAAGCCGATTTTCATCGGCACGAGATCGGAGGAAGTGTATGGTGAGGCGGTATGAGACGAGCTGGATGGGGTGTGCGCGCCATTGGGTCCTTACGCTAAGCATGCTGATGGCCTTGGTGCCGGCGGTGGGCAAAGCGGACGAGAAGTATGATGGTATCAGCGCGGGTTTGACCGCGGAAGGCCACCCGTTCCTGGGTGACTCGAAGGCCGCGGTGGTCATCGAAGAATACAGCGATTTCCTGTGTCCTTTCTGCGGTCGCTACTTTGATCAGACCTTTTCGGTGCTTATAGAAAAATACGTGCGCCCGGGCAAGGTCCGATATGTCTTTCGGGACTTTCCGATCGCTGCACTGCACCCGAAGGCCGAGCAGGGACACATCGCGGCCGCGTGCGTAGCGGAGCAAGGCGCGGCTCGTTTCTGGAAGATGCACGATGCGCTCTTCCGATCCCAAAGTGAGTGGAGCAAGCTTCCCGATCCCGCCAAGTTCCGACGAGACGCTGGTCGCGCTGGCCGAGAGCCTGGGCCTGAAAAAAGAGGTCGTCGAGCCATGTTTCAGCGGCAGGAGGGCCTTGGAGCGGGTGCTCACGGACATCTATGATGCCCAGGAGAGCGGGGTCCAGACGGCGCCGTCGTTCATCGTCCTCCAGGCGGGCAAGGGCACCATGTTACGAGGAACCAAACCGGCGGAAGCCTTTGTTTCCACCCTGCGGAAGTTCCTCGACGCGGCGAATGCAGAGAAGCCCAAGGCCGCGGAGGCGAGCAAATAGATCGGGCGTGCCACGGGCACGCAGGCGCGGCGAGCGCGTGGTGAAGGTGCCGCCCATGCAGGCGATGAAGCTCGCTATCTATCAGGCGATGCTTGACCAAGGCGCGATCCAAGCGCGCACTCGAAACCTTGGGCAAGCACGTCACGGTTGCAATCGGCAACGCCGCCTGAGCTCAGTCGTCGTAGCCAGCCGGCGGGCTGGCAGGGCCCGGCGTTGCCTGGCCCTTTCTTATCGGGGAGCCTAGATCACCGCTGCCTGTGTCAGGCGAGGCTCCCCAAGTGCCTCGGGTGTGGTAGACTGGGCGCGTGAAAACCTTCCGTATTTACCTTGACACTTCGGTGATCGGTGGCGGTTTGGACGCCGAGTTTGCTCCTGGTCCTTTGAACTGATGCAGGATGTTCGTCTTGGGCGCTCCCTGGCTATCTCGAGAGGCATAGCCGATAAGGGAAAACTGACAGGTTTCCGCATCGACTGCGCGTATCCCCGTATCCCCGTGTACTATAGTCTGCCGCATCCATGAGCGGCTTTCATAACGGATAGAGGTACTTGTGCCAGGTGTTTCCCTAGCGCTAGTCGTGCTAATCGCATCGATAGGGGTATTTTCAGCATCGCCAGCGCGTGCCAATGAGACAACGCTCCGGGTGCAGCTGGAAGCCTTCGCAGCGACATACGGTTTCGTCATTGCCGGACTGGACCGAATCTCAGCCAGCGCTGCGCAGAGGTTTATGGAGGGGAACGTGGAAGACCCGCTGAAGTCGCTGCTGGAGGACTACAACTATGTGGTCATCGAGACCTCATCCGGGAAGATCGACAAGATCATCATCACCAGTCTCAAGCAACCACCGGACAAACGCTACGTCAGCCCTTATGTACCGACCACCCGCGTGGGTGCTCAGCATCGAGTACACGCTGTCATCATCGGGCCGAACAACCAGGGTCGAGATGTGGCTCTAGTGGTCGGTACGGGGGCCTCGACCGTGGTGCTGCCGACCTCCATGAGTACGCAGCTCGGCTTCCAATCCGAAGATCTGGAAGATGGGATTGCGCAGACAGCAAGCGACCGGGTAGCCGCCAAGTTCGGGCTCCTCAAGTCAGTTCGTGTAGGCAACGTTTCGGCGAACGACATCAAGGTCACCTTCATACCGGACGACCGCTTGCGCAACACCATGCTGCTCGGCATGAGCTTCCTCGAAAAATTCCAGGTCACCATCGACGATGCGCGCAACGAACTGATCTTGCTGGCTAAATAAATCTCTACTGAAACGGCCCCGTTGTGCCCCAGTTATCGAGCCACTGGAAATCCCGGTCCGCTGCTAGTAGTACGTTTCATAAACACGTTTACGCATTCAGGTAGCAGAACCACCGTCATGCCAGCGGAAGCTGGCATCCAGGATCCTGCGTAAGTCCTGGATACCTGCTTTCGCAGGTATGACGATCTATAGCGTTGCGAGCCCAAATTCAACACCGCCAAAATGTAAATGAATTCGAGAAATGCACTACTAGTCACTCATCCAAAACCAGAGTAGTCCGTCACCCCGGCAGGGATTGCCGGGGTCCAGTGGCCATGGATGGCGATACGATGCGAGGTCACATCCGTGTGCCTGGATTCCCGCACTCCCCCGTATCAAGTACGGGGCAGGCTCTGCCGGAATGACGCGCCCATTCCAATCGTCTTGGCTCGCCACTAG
>Ga0136620_10001646_pt1 | contig 10630 bp, 10 predicted proteins | sample AntDrymUQ4162106_2_FD_104806 | JGI IMG/M metagenome (GOLD analysis project Ga0136620, IMG submission 104806) | Polar desert sand microbial communities from Dry Valleys, Antarctica - metaG UQ416 (21.06) | ecosystem: Environmental > Terrestrial > Soil > Desert | place: Antarctica: Dry Valley... | reverse complement strand
TCGCACTCGCCGCTCGCGCCATACCAGCGACCGTACCGATAGTTCCCTCCTATTGCAAGCGACTAACGGAACGCTGCACTAGACTGAAGGCCAGGGTCCGCTCCCGCGTGCCCGCCACGCTCGGGTCTCTTGTCTCTGACCGATGCGTGGGCCGTAGGCCAGAGCTCGATGAAGGCGCCGGACGCATGAGGAGGCGATCGTGAAGACCCAGAAGGAGCAGCAGGACGAGAAGCGCCTGACCAAGCTCGCAGAGGTCGAGCGGCAGGTGGAGAGCGGCTCGCTGGTCGTGCGCCAGATGACCGCCGACGAGCGCGAGCGCAATCCGCCGCGCCCGCGCAAGCCGAAGCGGTCCTGAACCCACGCCGCCGTCAGGCGGCCCGCGCGGCTGTGTCCCAGACTCCTGGGAGATGACCCTCGAGCTCATCACCGCCGCGTTCCCGGAGGATCCGGTGCTCGACATCGCGCTGTCGCATGCGCTCCTGCTCGAGGTCGCCGATGGCCGTAGCGCTTCTGCGCTGCGTGTCTTCCGACCGGGCCCGACCGCCGCTTTCGGCCGTCTTGACGCGCTGGCGCCAGGGTTCGGGAGGGCGTGTGCAACTGCGCGCGAGCTCGGGTTCACGCCGCTCGTGCGCTCGGTAGGCGGCCACGCGGCCCTCTTCGACTCGAGTTCCGTAGTGCTCGAGCACGTCACCCGCGAGCGCGACGCGACCGCCGGCCTCACGGCGCGCTTCGAGGACCAGTCGCGCCGCGTGCGCGATGCGCTCGCGGCACTCGGCGCGGAGGCGCGGGTCGGCGAGCTGCCGGGTGAGTACTGCGCCGGGGCGCACAGCGTCAACGTCGGCGGCCGCTTCAAGGTCGCCGGCATCGCGCAGCGGATCGTCAGGCACGGTGCAGCCACCAGCGCGGTCGTCGTGACCGCCGGCGGGCCTGCGCTCCGAACAGCGATCGAGGCGGTCTACGCAGCGCTGGAGATCCCCGTCGTCCCGGACAGGGCCGGTGCCCTGGACGAGGCGCTGCCCGGACTGACGGTCGAGCAGGTCGCCCGCGGACTTCAGGACGCCTATGCGGCGGACCGGCGGCTCGAGCCGCGCGCACTGGACCGCGGGCTGCTCGACGCGGCCCGCGCGCTCCTGCCGCGACACCGCGTGCCGTGACCGCTCGGCTACGATCGCCCGGTGACCGAGCGGCTGCACTTCACGGACTCCGACGAGGCCAACGAGCTGATCGCGCGCGACCCGCTCGCGCTGCTGATCGGCTTCGCGCTCGACCAGCAGGTGACGGTGCAGAAGGCGTTCGAGGGACCGCTCGTGCTGCGCCGGCGGCTCGGCACCCTGGACGCCGCGAGCATCGCCGCCGCCGACCTGGAGCCGATCTTTCGCGAGCGGCCCGCGATCCACCGCTTCCCCGGCTCGATGGCGAGGCGCGTACGCGACCTCACGGCGCACGTCGCCGAGCGCTACGACGGCCACGCCGCACGGGTCTGGACCGACGCCGCCTCGACCGCCGAGCTGAAGGCGAACATCGAGGCGCTGCCCGGCTTTGGCGAGATGAAGGTCAAGGCGCTCGGAGCCGTGCTCGCCAAGCGGTTCGGGGTAGCCCTCGCGGAGCCGCTGGTGCCGGCCCACCCGACGCTCGGTGATGTCGACTCCGCCGCGGCGCTCGCCGAGTACCAGGCCGGCAAGCGCGCGCACAAGGCCGAGCTGCGTGCCCAGCGCGGGCTTCAGCCGAGCGGTCGCAGCTCGCCGCGCGCCAGCACTTCCAGTGCGACGACCGAGTTCGCCCCGTCGCGCAGCGACGACGGCGGCACGAGCGCCGCGTAGAGCGAGCGGTCATCCAGGCGGTAGACCCGGGTCGTCGCCTCGATGCGGCCGTTGACCGCCACGGCAAGCTCCGCGTCAGGTGCCAGGCCGTCCGCACGGCCCGACACGAACGACGGCAGCACCGCGGCTCCGTGATCGGCCAGCACCCGCTGCTCGCCCTCGCGCGACGCGACCCGCCGGCCGATCAGGTCGGGCCGCGGCCCGACCGCGTAGAGGCCGTCGCGCAGCAGCCGTGCCTCGAGCTGATCGCGCCGGCGCCGCTTCCCGATAACCGAGGCGAGCGACTCCGTCACCGCCGGCTCACCTGCGTGCGAGACGTCCACCGGCGCTGACGGGTCGACCGCGCGTTCGTCCGCGGGGACGCCGTCAACCTTCCACGGCAGCGCGACGCCGGCAGCCTCGGCGATCGTCGGGAGCACGTCGAGCGTCCGCACCGGGCCGTCCTGCACGCGCCCCTCGCGCTGCCCCGGTCGCTTGAAGAAGAACGGGACGGGCGCGATCACACCGACGTTCGCGTGGTTGGCGGGTCGGCGCGGCTGACCGCTCATGAACGCGGTGCCGTGATCCGCGGTGACCACGATCGCGGCCTCGTCGTACAGCCCGCGGGCGCGCAGCTTGTCCAGCAGCGCGCCGACGAGCCGGTCGGTGTACTGGACCTGCAGCACGTGGCGCTGGAACGCCTGATCGGCCTGCCACTGGGGTCCGACCCAGCCCTTGCTCGCCAGGCCGGGGAACTCCTTGCCCTCGATCGGGTACCGGCGGCCGTCGGGCAGGAAGCGCCAAGCCGCATGCGGGAGCGTCGAATGGACGAACACCAGCGGCGGGCGCGGCCCCTGGCGGTCCAGGGACGCGATCGCGCGCTCGAACCCGGCGGTCGCGTCGTCGCGCGCCAGCCGCGCCAGCACGCCGCGCTTGAGGTTCCTGCCGCCACGCAGCTCGCCCGCACCCGTCACCGAGCCGGTCTCGAACCCCTCCCAGACGTTGTCGATCGCCGGCAGCCCGTCGCGCAGGTCCGCGGGCAGCAGCAGGTGCTGGGCGACGACCTCGAGATCTGACCTGAGCGATCGCAGCCGTTCGATCAACCCGGCACGGCCCTTGTCGCACGTGCGCTCCGGGCACAGGTCGGTGATCGGCTCGACGACCGTCAGCTCGTGGCTGCCCTCGAACAACGTGAAGAGGCTGCGCGGATGGTCGCGCGCCGTCGGGAGCGAGCCCGCCTTGGGGCGCAGCCCGGTGAGCAGTGCCGGGACAGCCTCCGTGGTGAGGTCGTCGACCGTCGTGGCGTTGCGGTACCAGGTCGATCCGCGCGCGAGCCGGGCGAGGTTCGGGAACAGCTCCGCGTCGATCCGCCCATCGGCGCCGGTGAGCGTCGTCTGCGGCAGCTCGTCGAGCACGATCTGCACGATCGGGGTGGCTGAGCGCGACGGCGTCGCGCCCGGGGCGCGCGGCTCGTCCGGGAACAGCAGCCCGCGCGCCGGGGAGACGACGAGGAACACGATCAGCACGATCAGCGGTGCGGGGGAGAGGACCGTGGCGAACGTGCGCACGCCGGCGATGCGGGCGTACACCGCGGCGGCGGCGGCTCCCAGCGCCAGCGCGCCCGGGATCGCGAGCCACGAGCCCGCGAGCAGGTCGCCCACCGGGGGCAGCAGCAGCGCCGCCACCAGCAATGCGACCAGCACCAGCAACGCGGCGCGGCCGAGCGCGGGCCGGAGCCTGCCCAGACCCCAGACGGCCGCGGCGCCCACCAGCGGCGGCACGAGCGCGTACGCGAGCGCCAGCGCCAGGATGTCCGTGGTGGTGCTCCCGCGTGCCACGAAGAACTGCGCGTTGCGCCCGAGCAGGTCGAACAGCGGCTGCGCGAAGGCCAGCGCCCACAACCCGCCGAGATGCAGCGCGGCCCGCCGGAAGCCGACCGTGCGGCTCATGCCCGCGGGCGGGCCTCGTAGAGCGTGCGGGTCTCCGACACGGGCGCGCTGCGCGCGACCGTGAAGCGCTCCGCGAGCACGCGCTCGAAGGTCGCGTGCTCGTAGTCGGGGTTGCTCCCGTCGCGCTTGCCGCCGAGCAGTCGCTGCACCATCGGGTCGCTGCGGTCGGGGAACTCGATCACGACCGCCGTGTCGAGCGAGCACAGCCAGTCCAGGAATTCTCCCACCGGCACGTTGCCGCCGATGCAGACGTGATGCACGACGGCGAGGCAGAGCGCCAGGTCCGGCTTTCCGCGGCGCTCCAGCGAGGCCCGCTCGCGACCGCGCCAGCCGAGGTCGGGCGACGGGTCGGTGACGCTCATCACCAAGGGCAGGATGTCCTCGCGCCCTTCCGCGCGCAGCTGCCGGTAGAGCGCGTCGACCGTCGCGTGATCGGCGTCGAAGGCGACTACGAGGTCCGCCGAGGCGGCGGCGATGCGTGCGTAGCGGCCGTCGTTGCAGCCGACGTCCCACGTCAGCGCCGAGCGCCGGCGCGCGGCGGCCTCGCGCACGAACTCGGCCTTCAGCCCGGCGGCCGCGTCGTCGTAGGTGTTGTCCTCGCCGTATCCGGTCCAGGCCGTCTCGCCGGCCTTCCACTCCAGCCCCCCGACGAGCTTCTCGAGCTTGCCGAAGTTGGCCGCCAGCAGCTCCTTGCCGAAGCCTGCGCGCTTCATCTCCTGCTTGACCGCCCGCCCCTCGGCGGCGCCGTGGCGGGATTCCAGTCGCGCGTGCAGGAGCACGTTGGCCATCACGCCCTTGCGGAAGCGCTCGCCGGCCAGGATCGCGCGCGCGTCGTGTGGCGCGATGCCGTCGAGCGAGCCGCGCAGCGCCGCGTGGTACGGCAGGTCCTTGTAGGCCTGCAACATCAGCGGGTACAGGAACAGCATGCAGAACTGCCGGTATCCCGCCCACGGCTCGGCCGGGCGCAGGCGCTCGAACGAGCCGACATCGATGAACACCGGGCGGGTGCCGCGCCACTGCACGTTGTAGGGCGACGCGTCCTTGAGCGCCAGATCCTCGCGCAGCGCGCGCCGGCAGAGATCGAGCTGCAGCAGCGCGGCGTCCTTGAGCATCGCGAACGGCCACTCGTAGGGGAACGAGATGAACGGCACGCGCTCGTGGCGCAGGACTCCGGCCGGCGTCCCCGCGAGCAGGTCGGGCAGCGCGCCGGACTGCGCCGGCTCGGTGGCCACGACGCGCCCTTCGTCGCGCAGCTCGCTCCAGAGCGCCGATCGCGCGAGCGCTTGCCAGTCCTCCAGGCCGGTCTCGCTCAGCACGCGGAACACGCCGTCGGGCGTCGTGAACACGCGACTCTCATGGTCGCGGAACGAGCCGGGCTCGGCGCTCAGTGCTCTTGTTCCGGCTCGGGCTCGTCCCTGCGGATCCGGAGCAGGCGCAGGATCCGGTACCAATAGAGCTTGGCCGCGACGGCTGCCGCGGCGACCCCGCCCACGAGAAGCTGGACCAGCATGCTCCCGGTGCCGGGGTCGAGATAGGCGAACACAGCCGCGGAGGATAAACAACTTCGTAACCCGCCGTGGCGCGTGGCGTGTTACGGCGCGCCGCCGGCCGCGAGGAGCACGCCGACGGATCCCCGGGGCCGGCAGCTTCGCGCGACCCTCTGGGGGTCCTGGCGCTCGCTCGCGGTCGCATCGTAGTGTTGCGAAGCGTGCGCGTCGGGGTTCAACTGCCGGAGGTCGAGCGCGACGTGCGCTGGCCCGAGCTGCTCGCCATGGCGCGCGCCGCGGAGGACTGCGGCTTTGACTCGATCTGGCTCGGCGACCATCTGCTCTACCGTGGCGACGGCCGGCGCGAGCGTGGGCCGTGGGAGGCATGGACGCGGCTGGCGGGGCTCGCGGCTGCGACCGAGCGCGTGCGGCTCGGCCCGCTCGTCGCGTGCGCAGGGTTCCACCCGCCGGGGTTGATCGCCAAGATGGCCCGACGATCGACGAGCTGAGCGGCGGTCGCTTCGTGCTCGGGCTCGGCGCAGGCTGGAACGAGCACGAGTTCCGCGCCTTCGGGATCCCCTTCGATCATCGCGTCTCGCGCTTCGAGGAGTCGTTCACGATCGTGCGCCGCCTGCTGGCGGGCGAGCGCGTCACGCTCGCCGGGCGCTTCTGGCAGGCCGAGGACGCGGTCCTGCTGCCGCCGCCCGTGGTGCGCCCGCGGCTGATGATCGGCAGCAACGGGCCACGTGTGCTGGGCATCACATTGCCGCACGCGGACGCCTGGAACACCTGGTTCGCGGACTACGGCAACAGCCCGGAGGGCTTCGCTGCGCTCAGCGAGCGCATCAGCGGGGCGGCGCGCGCGGCCGGCCGCGCGCCGGAGGCGATCGAGCGCAGTGCCTGCGTGCTCGTCGCACCGGGAAGGGCGGGCGGCGAGCGCCCGGTCACGCCCGAGGCGCCGCCGGTCACGGGGACCCCGGACCGGATCGCGGCGCACCTGCTCGAGCTGGCCGAGGCGGGTGCCGACGAGGCGATCCTCGTCGTCGACCCGATCACGGAGCGCTCGGTCCGCGCGCTGGCGGAGGTGGTCGCCGCGGTGAGCTGAACGTCCATGAGTGCACCCTATGGGGGGTGCTCACGGACGTTCGCGGCGATCGGACCGGCGACTACACCGGGCCGAGATAGCGCATGAAGATCTGACTCGCGCTGGCGCCCATCCCGAGCGGCGCCGGTGAGTCGAACAGGACGTAGTTCGCGTAGTAGCTCATCGACGGATTCTGCCCGCCGCCGGCCAGCGGCACGGCCTTCTCCTCGACCGACTGCACGAGCGTGAGGTTGCGCACATCGGTGTAGAGGTAGGCGTCCGCGAAGCCGTTGAAGTCCCCCGGGCGTCCGAGCGCGTTGACCGCGAGGTTGGCGGCCTCGGACTCGAAGGCGACGTAGTAGCCGGAGTTGCCGATCACGGGATCGTGCGAGTTGCCGTCGCCGAGCGCCCCGCCGCGATCCGAGATGACCCGCTCGCCGTCGCCGAGGTCCTTGTACATGATCTGACTGTGACCGTCGCGGTGGCCCTCGTAGGCGAGCGTGCTCCGCTTGAGGTCGTTGAACACCGGGTTTGACCCACCGGCCGCGACGAGCTTGGGCCGGCGCGTTCCGAAGCGGCTGAGGTAGACCCCCGCCGGTGTGTCGAAGGCGAGCGTGTTGGAGTCACCCACCGCGTAGGAGATGTGCGTGACCGGACCGGCGGTGGCGACCTGCTTGACCTTGACCCGGCCCGACTTGGCGCGCTTGCGCGTGTAGAGCCTGCCGCCGCTGACGAAAGACGTGCGCGTGCAGTCGCCGGAGACCGCCACTGCCGTCGAGTCCAGCAGCGCCTGCGAGCGCTGCGGGAGCGACACCCGGATGGCGGGCATGCCCGCCTTGCGGACGAGAAACGCATCCACGAGCCCGTTCGTGTCACCGCTGACGAGGTTCGTCGCCGCCGAGAGGAAGGCGATGCAGCGCCCGCGGTGGCGGTAGTCCCCCGAGACGGCGGCACCGTGGGACGGGCCGTCGGCCGGGGCTCCGTAGAGACCGCGTGAGACGAGGATCGTGCTGCCGCCGTGCCACGGGGCGCCCTCGTTGGCGATCGTTCCGATGCGCTTGATCGCGAAGAGGTCCTTGACGCCGTTGGAGTCTCCGCTCACGAGATCGGTCGCCTCGGACTCGAAGGCGATCAGTCGCGCATAGCGCTTGTCGCTGGAGATGACTGCATTCGTCGACGGTCCGTCGGGCACGCCGCCCGCGAGTGACTTGGAGATCAGGCGCGTGTTCTGGAGGTCCGAGCGGTCCGGCGCTGCTGCTGCGCCGGGCGCCACAGCGAGCCCCAGCGCCGACATCAGCGCGAGCGCGGCGGTCAGCGCCAGCTCGCGGGGGTGGTCTCGGAGCATTGATCCAGTTTGCGGCATGACTGTTCTATCGGTGCGCCAGGCTGGATCCTTAGCGCGCTGTGCGAATTGCGTAGGCTCGCAAGATGAGAGGCGCGCGCCCGGCGCTCATCGTAGGCGCCGGCGCACTCGTGATCGTGCTGGCCTTCGGGCTGCTGCGCGGCCCCGCGCCCGCCGGTGATCGCCGCGCGAACCGCGCGGCTGACGCCGCGGAAGCGTCGCGATGGGCGTCGCTCGCGCGTGCCATGGCGGCGCCGTGGCCCGCCGTGCAGGAGCCCAGCGGGCGCCTGGGCGACTACACCGACGAGCTGCCCGGCGCCTTCGGCCTGCACGCCGGAACCCGGTACGGCGATGCCGTCGGGGGCTACGCGCTGATCGACGCCGGCGTGCGCGAGCGCGACCCGCGGCTCGTGCAGACGGGGATCCGAGCGATCAGCTTCGCGACTGATCCCGAGCGCCGCCCGAGCCGCCCGAGCGTGTTCGAGCAGTTCGCCGTCGCCGCCGCCTACAACCTGGCCCGGCGCGAGCTCGCCGGCGACCCGGGCTTTGCCCGCGAGCGGAGGCGCTGGGAGACGTGGCTGCGAAGGGTCAGGATCGTCGAGCTCCAGCACGTCGATCGCTACTACAACCACTGGCTCGTCGATGCGGTCGGCGTCCTGGAGCTGCAACGGACCGGCCTGCGCTCGAGCGCTCCCAGAGCGGTGCTGGGCGGCGACGCGGCGCGCGCGCGGCGGCTGGCGCGGGAGCTCGTCAACGTCCGCATCCCCGCGCTGCTGCCCCAGCGCGGGGCCGCTGTGCTGTCCGATGCGCCGGACAACCCGCTCGCTTATCACGGTCTCTCGCTCGGGCTCTACGCGCGCGCCGTGCAGCTGCTTGGGCGAGCTGCCGAACCGGCTGCGCGGCGGGTGCTGCAACAGGGCGTCTGGGCGGCGGCGCTGATGATCGCCCCGAACGGGAGCCTGGCCTATTTCGGGCGCTCCCAGGAGGAGGTCTGGGCACCGGCGGGCGCCGCCTACGCCGCGGCGTACACGGCGCGGTCACCCGACTCGACGCCTGCCGTCGCAGCGGTCGCGCGCACGGTCGCCTTCCGCTCGCTCGAGCGGCTCGAGCGCGCGTACCCGATCGGCCGCGGCGGCGTCGCGATCGTGCCGGCGATCGGCGACTCGCTGCGGCCGGGCTGGCGCGCGCTCGACGGCTATGCCGGCGCGCCGTCGATGGGCGGGCTCGCGCTGATGCTGCTCAACTGGACGCTCGAGCTGCGCCCGCGCGAGCGCTCGCCCGGCCGGCTGCCGGCCGACTTCCCGCTCGCGAAGACGGTCTCGCAGGGTCGCGGGCGACTGGCGGTGGTGCGTCGTGGGGCGACCTGGTTCGCGGTGAAGATCTCACGCAGCGGCAGCGATCGCTACCGCGGCGACCTGCGCTACGACGCGGGTCTCACGTACGCCCTGCGGCGCGTCGGCGGGCGCTGGCGCGAGCTCGTACCCCAGCGTCCGCGCACGGAGCTCGCAGGGCGGGCCAGCGCCGGCCCGATCCTGGTCAACGGTGGCCCGGGCCACTTCTTCGGCCACGCGATCGAAGTCGCTGACTCCGGGATCGTCGAGGTCAAGGGAGAGTTCCGCAACGCGCTCGGGTCGCTGCGTAACGCCGGCTTGACCTACCGCCCGCTGCGCTGCGGCGTCGCGCTGGAGCTCGACGCGCTCGCCGGCGACGAGTACCGGCTGGCGGTCTTCTTCAGCCGGCGGCCACGCTTGGGGCCTGCCGGCGCGACTGACGGCCGCCAGCGCGTCAGCGTCGCGGCCGACCGTACGGCGCTTGCGCTCGCGGCCGGTACGCTCGCCTCGGGCGAGCGAGCGCGACTGTGGCGCGTGGACATGTCGTTCGGCGCGCAGGCCGCACGCCGGCTGAGCGTCCGGTTCTGCGGCGGCTGAGCGCCGCGCTGCAGGCCATCGGGCTCAAGCGCTCAGCCGCGCCTTCTGCTCCGCCACGTCGAACTTCGCGGCGGGCCAGCCGAGGCCGAGTTCCTCGAGCCGCTCGATCAGCAGGCTGCTGACCGCCCAGTTGCGGTACCACTTGCGATCGGCCGGTATGACGTACCAGGGCACCGCATCGGTGTTGCAGCGTTCGATCGCATCGCCGTAGGCGTCCTGGAACGCACCCCAGAGAGCGCGGTCGTCGAGGTCGCCGGGGCGGTACTTCCAGTGCTTGGTAGGGTCGTCGAGCCGCGCCAGAAGCCGTTCGCGCTGCTCCTCGGGGGAGATGTGCAGGAAGCACTTGACGACCAGGGCGCCGCTGTCGGCGAGCCCCTGCTCGAAGCGGTTGATCGTCGAGTAGCGCCGCGCCCAGGTGCGACGGTCGACGATCCCGCGGACGCGCGCCGCGACCACGTCCTCGTAGTGCGAGCGGTCGAAGACCGCGAGCATGCCCGGCTCGGGGAGCTCCTTGCGAATGCGCCAGAGGAACTCGTGCGAGAGCTCCTCCGGCGTCGGGATGCGGAAAGCGATCACGTGCACGCCGCCGGGGTCGACCTGCCCGACCACGTGCTCGACGGTGCCGCCCTTGCCGGACGTGTCCATCCCCTGCAGCACGAGCAGCACACTGCGCGAGCCGCCGCTGCGGCCCTCGGCGTAGAGCTGCTCCTGCAGCACGGCGATGCGCTCCGCCAGAGCGGGCTGGAGCGGCTCTGCATCGGCCTTCTTGCCGCTGAACCCGGGTGTGGAGCGCGTGTCGATGGCGCCCAGGCCGACGGCGCCCTTGGGCGCGCGCAGCAGGTCGCCGATGCGCTGCCCGGGCTGCTTGCTCTGCTTCGCCACGCGCGCAAGGTAACCGAACGTGCCTGAGGAGCGCCGGCTCGACGTGATCCTGTTCGGCGCCACGGGCTTCACAGGCGGCCTCACGGCCGAGTACCTCGCGCGCCACGCGCCCGCGGGGATCCGCTGGGCGCTGGCCGGGCGCAACGCCGACAAGCTGGC
>Ga0136620_10001643_pt1 | contig 10639 bp, 12 predicted proteins | sample AntDrymUQ4162106_2_FD_104806 | JGI IMG/M metagenome (GOLD analysis project Ga0136620, IMG submission 104806) | Polar desert sand microbial communities from Dry Valleys, Antarctica - metaG UQ416 (21.06) | ecosystem: Environmental > Terrestrial > Soil > Desert | place: Antarctica: Dry Valley... | reverse complement strand
TCGCCCCCAGGACTGCGTCCTCAGTCGCGCCCGTATCCTGAGGATACGAACGCTCCCTGCGTCCTTGCCTGGAAACGACCATCGCACCCTGGCAACGAGCGTTATTCCGCCAAACCCTCCTAGAGGAGGCCGCGGGTGAGCCCGCCGTCCACCGGGATCACCGTGCCGGTGACATAGGAGGCGGCGTCCGAGGCGAGGAACGCAACGACCGAGGCGATCTCTGCGGCTCGACCGAGGCGACGGAGGGGAATCGGCTTCAGATCCTCCTCGGACGGCCCGTCGGGATACACCTCCGCGAGGCGCGCGGTGTCGATCCGCCCAGGGGCGATGGTGTTGACGGTGATCCCCTCCGGGCCGAGCTCCCGCGAGAGCGTCTTCGCCCAGCCGACCACACCGGGCCGCACTGCATTCGACAGAGCGAGGTTGTCGGCGGGCTCGCGGACGGTGCTCGACTCGATGTTCAGGATCCGACCCGCCGTGCTCTTACGGAGATGCGGCAGGCAGAGGTTCGTGATTCGTACCGCCGAGAGCAGGAGGAGGGCGACGGCCGCCTCGAGCGACTCGTCGTCGACGTCGAGCGCCCTACCTCGCGGCGGCCCACCGCTCGAGTTCACGAGGACGTCGATGCCGCCGAACGCGTCCACTGTCCGACGGACGAGGCGCTCGCAGTCCTGCGGATTCGTGACGTCGCCCTGAACGGCGAGTGCCCCCAGGCGCTCCGCCTCCGTCTCGAGCACCCTCCGTCGGCGAGCGAACATCGCGACATTCATCCCCTCGGCTGCGAAGGCCTCCGCAATCGCGAGGCCGATCCCCTCGGACGATCCGCACACGACGGCCGTCCGCCCCTTCAGACCGAGTTCCACGCTCTAGGTGGTGAGGACGCCGACGACCTCGCGGACGGCCTCGGCCGAGGTGCGAAGCTGGCCCTGCTCCTCGTCGGAGAGGTCGAGCTGGACGATCTCCTCGATGCCGGCGGCACCGAGCTTGACGGGGACGCCCATGTAGAGGTCGCTGATCCCGTACTCGCCTTCGAGGTAGGCCGTGCAGGGGAGGAGGCGTTTCTCGTCCAGCACGATCGCGTCGACCATCTGCGCGGCCGCCGCGCCCGGCGCGTACCAGGCGGAGGTGCCGAGAAGGTTGACGAGCTCGCCGCCCCCCTTCGCCGTCCGCTCCACCATCGCGTCGATCCTGTCCTGCGGGACGAGCTTCGTCAGCGGGACGCCGCCGACGGTCGTGGCCGACACGACGGGAACCATCTGATCGCCGTGCCCACCGAGCACCATCGCGGTCACGTCTTTCGCCGACGAGCCGGTCTCCCACGCGATGAACGTGGAGAAGCGTGCGGTGTCGAGGATCCCGGCCATGCCGAAGACGCGCTCCTTCGGCCACGCGGACACGTTCTTCGCGACATGACACATGGCGTCGAGCGGGTTCGACACGACGATCAGGACGGCGTCGGGCGAATGCTGGATCGCCTCCTCGGTGACGGACTTCACGATCTTCTCGTTCGTCGAGACGAGGTCGTCGCGGCTCATCCCCGGCTGGCGTGGAAGCCCGGCCGTGATCACCACGACCTCCGACCCGGCGGTCTCCTCGTAGCCGTTCGTCCCGACGACGTTCGGCTCGTAGCCCAGCACCGGGGCCATCTGGTTGATGTCCAGCGCCTTGCCCTGCGGAAGCCCCTCCTTGATGTCGACGACGACGACGTCGGCGTAGTCGCGGAGCGCGAGCACCTGGGCGCAGGTGGCGCCGACATTGCCGGCCCCGACGACTGTCACCTTCCTACGCAACCGTTACCCCGAGCTTCTCGATGATCGCGTCTGCAACCTGACTCGTTCCCACCGCAGTCGGGTCGTCGCGGCTCGGCTTCATGTCGTAGGTGACGCTCTTTCCCTCGCGGATGACCTCCGCGACCGCAGTCTCCACGCGGTCGGCCGCCGCGCCCTCCTCGAGATAGCGGAGCATCATCACCGCCGAGAGCATCTGGGCCATCGGATTGACCTTGTTCTGGCCGGCGTACTTCGGGGCGGAGCCGTGGGTCGGCTCGAAGATCGCGATGTCCTCGCCGAAGTTACCGCCCGGCGCCATCCCCAGACCGCCGATCATCCCCGCGCAGAGGTCGGAGAGGATGTCGCCGTAGAGGTTGGGGCAGACGAGGAGGTCGTACTCCTCGGGCCGCTGAACGAGCTGCATGCACATGTTGTCCACGATGCGCTCGTCGAACTCGATGTCGGAGTTCTCTGTCGCCACCTCCTGCGCGACGCGAAGGTAGAGACCGTCGGTGAATTTCATGATGTTCGCCTTGTGCACCGCCGTCACCTTGCGGCGGCCGTTTCGGCGCGCGTAGTCGAAGGCGAACTGGACGACGCGGCGTGTCCCGCTCACGGAGAGGGGCTTGATCGAGATGCCGGCGTCGGAGTGGCGGAGCGTTCCGCCGTGATCGTTGATCCACCCGATCAACTCCTGCGCCTCGTCGGTGCCCTGCTCGTACTCGATTCCGGCGTAGAGGTCCTCGGTGTTCTCACGGACGATCACGAGATCGACGTCCTCGAAGCGGGAGCGCACACCGGGGTAGCTCTTGCACGGCCGAACCTGGCCGTAGAGGTCGAGCGCTTTTCGCAGGCCGACGTTGACCGAGCGGAAACCGCCGCCGACGGGCGTCGTGATGGGTCCCTTGAGGGCGACGCCAGTATCCCGGATCGCGTCCAGCACGTGGTCGGGAAGCGGGTTCCCGTCATTCTGATCCATCACGTCGATGCCGGCGTACTGGACGTCCCACTCGAATTCCACGCTCGTCGCCTCGAGCACCCGCCTGGTGGCTTCGGTGAGCTCGGGGCCCGTGCCGTCGCCGGGGATCAAGGTGACTCTGTGGGCCACGCCGGCGGCGACTCTACCGTTTCAGAGGGCCGACTTCGCGGTAGATTCCGCCGCGATGAGCGAGTTCAAGCCGGGCCTCGAGGGCGTTGTCGCGATCCAGACGGAGATCGCCGAGCCCGACAAGGAAGGCGGGGCGCTCCGCTACCGCGGGGTCGACATCGAGGAGCTCGTCGGCAAGGTGCCGTACGAGAAGGTCTGGGGCCTCCTCGTCGACGAGGAGCTCGAGCCGGGGATGCCCGACCCCGAGACGTACGAGCCGAAGAACCTCACCGGAAACGCTCCGTCCGACCTTCAGGCGGAGACCGCCAGGCTCTCCAGCGAGTGGGCCCTGAAAAAGATCGTCGACACCGACGAGCGCGAAGTGCGGGACGATCTCGCGCGTCTCTCGGCGCAGATGATGTCGATCGTGGCCCAGTCGGCGGCCGTGCACGACGGCCGCAAGGCGGCGCCCGACGAGTTCGTCGCACAGGGCGACACGGCCGCGGAGAAGTTCCTGCTGCGGTGGCGGGGAGAGGCCGATCCCGACCATGTGAAGGCAATCGACACCTACTGGATCTGCACCGCCGAGCACGGCCTGAACGCCTCCACCTTCACGGCACGCATCACGGCGTCGACCGGCGCCGACTGCGGCGCGGCGATGTCGGCGGCGGTTGGCGCGCTGAGCGGCCCACTCCACGGCGGCGCCCCAGCGCGGGTGCTCCCGATGCTGGATGCGGTCGCGGAGAGCGGCGACCCCGCCGGTTACGTCAAGGACCTCCTCGACAGCAAGGGGCGGATCATGGGCTTCGGGCACCGGATCTACCGCGCCGAGGACCCCCGCTCGCAGATCCTCAAGCGAACAGCGCAGGAGATCGGCTCTCCCCGCCTCGAGGTCGCGGAGGCGCTCGAGGAGGCCGCGCTCGCGGAGCTCCACAACCGCAAGCCCGACTACGTCATCGCGACGAACGTCGAGTTCTACTCCGCCGTGCTGCTGGACGCCGCCGACGTGCCGCCCTACCTGACGCCCGCGATGTTCGCCACCGCTCGGGTCGCCGGCTGGTCGGCGCACATCCTCGAGGAGAAGCGCACCGGCCGGTTGATCCGTCCCTCGGCCCGGTACATCGGGCCGGGCGCGCGGTCGCTCTCCGCGGTTTGAGCCTCGCGGATGCGGCCTCCGAGGCCGCCGCCCTCGCCGAACAGAAGGCCGAGCGCGAGCTCGCGCAGATGCGGGCCGAGTGGGACGACGAGATCGAGGCGGCGGCGCGGAGCACCGACTTCCGGGATCGCGCGCTCGCCTACCGCGCGATCGGCCAGTTTCGCTTCCGGCAGAAGCTCGAGCTCCTGCGCCGCGGCCTGGAGGACGACAGCCCCGCCGCCCGTGGCTCCGCGCTGCTCTCGCTCGAGCTGATGTCCCGCGACCACCCGGGCGACATCAACGCGGACCGGTCGATGCTCCATTCGCTGGCCTCGTCGGACGGCAACCAGGCCGTGCGTCGCCTGGCGATCCTCTGCCTGAAGAACGGGTCGTCGAACCGCGACACGATCACGCTGCTCGAGGGGCTGTCGGGCGACGACGAGCTCGACCGGGACCTCCGCGAGACCGCGAAGCGGGCGGCGGCGATGCTGACGAAGAAGGGGCGCGCGAACTAGAACGACGGGGAGGGGCGGTCACTGCGGTTTTCGTCTGGCGTGAGGATGCGCCCGGAAGTACAGGTCCCGGCGCCTCCGATCGGTGACGTGGGTGTACAGCTCCGTGGTAGCCAGGTCGGCATGGCCGAGCATCTCCTGGACGCTTCGGAGATCGGCGCCTCCCTCGAGGAGATGGGTTGCGAAGGAGTGGCGCAGGAGGTGGGGATGGACCCGCCCCGGCTCGAGCCCAGCCTCCCCGGCGAGCTTGCGCAGGATGAAGAAGGCGCCCGCGCGGGTCAGCGCGCCGCCCTGCGCGTTGAGGAAGAGCTCCGGCCGGTGGCGGCGGTCGAGGTGCGGGCGCCCGCGGGCGAGATAGCGGCGGATCGCCTCGACCGCCTGGCGCCCGATCGGCACCACCCGCTCCTTCCCGCCCTTGCCGACCGTTCGGACGAGGCGCTGGTCGAGGTCGATTCCGCCACGCTCCAACCCGACGGCCTCGCTCACCCGTAGGCCTGCGCCGTAGAGGAGCTCCAGGAGTGCGCGGTCCCGCAGCGAGCGAGGCGCGGTTCCGTTTGCCGCCTCGATCAGGCGCTCCGCTTCGGCGGGGGAAAGCATGCGCGGCAGCCGCCTGGTGCGCCGCGGAAGATCAAGCTCTGCTGCCGGGTTCGCATCGCCCGCTCCGATCAGGACGAGGTGGCGATGGAACGAACGGACCGAGGCCACTCGCCGCGCGATGGTCGCGCCGGAGAGACCCCTCGCCCGCAGCTCGGCGAGGTAGCGCTCGAGCTCCTCCGTCGACACGGACGCAGGCGAGCGGCCGAGCCAGGCGGTGAGTGCCTCCAGGTCTCGCTTGTAGGCCTCGACCGTCCGCGGAGCGAGCCGCGCCGCCGAGAGAGCGAGGAAGCCTTCGAGCTCAGGATCTCGGGTGGGAGCGGTCATAGACCTTCCTCAGCCGCTTGCCGTCGACGTGGCTGTAGACCTGCGTGGTCGAGAGTGAGCTGTGGCCGAGGAGCTCCTGGATCGTCCTGAGGTCGGCACCCCCCTCCAGGAGGTGCGTCGCGAACGCGTGACGCAGGCGGTGGGGGTGGGGGAGGAGCTTGCGCAGCGTGCTGGTGTCGAGCCGCCTCCCGCGTGTGGAGATGAACAGCGCGTCGTTGGCGCCGCGTGCCAGCCGGCCGCGAACCCGCAGCCAGAGTCCGACGGCGTAGGCGGCTTCCTCGCCGAGCGGAACCACCCGCTCCTTGCCGCCCTTCCCCCTGATGCGGACGGCTTCCTGGTCGAACTCGATGTCGGCGAGGTCGAGGTCGACCGCCTCTTGGCTGCGGAGGCCGGCCGAGTAGACGAGCTCGACGAGAGCCCGGTTCCGCACTGCGAGCGCGTCGTCTCCGGCGTCGAGGCGCGCGAGCTCCTCGTCGACCTGCTCGGGCTTCGGCGCGTTCGGGAGTCGGCGGGGCCGACGCGGCGCCAGGCGCGCGTCCGGCACCCGGGCGGAGCCGAGGGCAGAGCGGAGGAGCGCACGGACGGCGGCGAGCTTTCTGGCGATCGTGGCTGGAGCCAGACGGCGAGGCGTGCGACCGGTGCGTGCCGTTCCCAGCTCGGCGGCGTAAGCGGCGAGCAATCGGGCGTCCACATCGTCCAGCGAGGCGCCCCGGGCTCGTAGCCACGCGGCGAACTCTTCGACGTCCACGCGGTAGGCGCGACGGGTCGCCGCCGCCAGCGCCGGGCTGGCGAGGAAGCGGTCGATTGCGGCGGCGGTCTCCATGTGGGCAGGATTCGCGGCCGTGAAGGTCGCGTCCTGCCTCGCCCTCCTTCTCTCTGTGGCTGCCGTCGCCGCGGAGGGCGGCCGGCAGCGCGTGCAGGTGCCGCCTGGATTCCGGGTGGAGACGTACGTGCGAGGCCTCGACCGGCCCACGGCGATGGCCTACGGGCCGAGCGGTGCTCTCCACCTCACGCAGGAGAGCGGCGAGGTCGTGCGCATCGATCCGCGCACCCGGCAGCCGAAGACGATCCTCCGGGGATTCCGCACTCCACTGGGGCTCACCTGGCACCGGCGCGCCCTCGTGGTGTCCGCGCAGGGGACGCTGTGGAGGATTCGTCGCGGGCAGCGGAGCCCGATCGTGCGGCGTCTACCCTTCGGTCTTCATCAGCAGGACAACGTGGTCTCCCACCGCGGCCGGCTCTACTTCGGCAGCGGCTCCACCTGTGACGTCTGTGCCGAGCGGAGCCGACTCAGTGCTGCTGTCCTCTCCGTCCGGCTGGACGGACGGGGGCTTCAGGTCGTCGCCCGCGGGACGCGAAATCCGTTCGGGCTCGCCGTCGACCGGCGGACGGGGAGGCTCTACGCATCTGTCAACGAGCGCGACGAGCTCGGCCCGAACGAGCCCGCAGAGACCGTCGTCGAGGTCAGGCAAGGGCGCCACTTCGGTTGGCCCCGCTGCTGGCCCAGCTACCGGCTGAAGCGGCTCCGCGGCCGCTGCGGCGGCGTGACGCCGCCCGTCGCCTACCTCCAGCCGCACTCCTCCCCGGACGGCATGGCCTTCTGGAGAGATGCTCTCTACGTGGCCGAGTGGGGCCAGTACGACAGCAGGCGCGCCGGCCGAAAGGTCAGTCGCGTCGTCCTGAGGGCCGGACGGCCTGCCGCGGTCTCGACCTTTGCGACCGGGTTCGAGCATCCCCTCGCCGTCGTCGTCGATCGCCGCGGCGCCCTCCTCGTCGCCGACTACGGTCGGGGCGTCGTGTACCGGATCCAGACGAAGGGCAGGCCGTGAGGGAGCTCGCCCCGTACCTGGCGGCGGGAGTCGCCTACATCGCGCTCGGAGTCGCCTTCCCGAGCCTCCTGCTCTCCTGGGTCGAAGGCGTCGCGTTCCTCCTCGTCGCCGTCTGGCTGCTGCCTGCCCTCGTCAGGCGCCTGCGATGAGCTGGGCGGCGCACGACCTCGAGCCCTACGCGTTCCAGCGCCACCTCGGCGGCAAGGTCGCGATCGTCCCGTTGCTGATCGGCTCGTACTCGCCGGACCTCTTCAGCAAGTGGTTCGTCTACGGCATCGAGGTCTTCGGCGTCGAGCTGCAGGCCGACGATCCGACGCAGTTCCACCGTGGCTGGCCGGGGGTGGGGTTCACGCACTCCCTCGCGTTCGGAATAGTGGTCGCGGCCTTGCTGCTGCTCCTGACCCGCAGCAGGATCTGGGCGTTCAGCTTCCTCTTAGGACACTGGGCCCACGCTCTGACGGACGTGGGCGACACGATCGGGACGATGCTGCTCTTCCCCTTCTCGACGGAGACGATCGGCGTCGGTGCCTGGGCGTACGCGGGCCACGTGGGGCGCCTGACCGACGCCGGGGCGTACTTCAGCGGGCTCGGATTCGTCTGGGACGGCGTGTGGATCCTCTACGGGCTCGTCTCGTGGCGGATCCTCACCCGCGCGTATTTTCGCGAGACCATCGTCCCCGCGGACCCCTTCTGGGGCTGGGCGGGCCAGCGTCTCCCAGAGGCTGCCCTCCTGGCGCTCTACCGCGCGAGCTTCTTCTACGGCACCACCCGCTGGGTGGCGTGGGTGATCTGGGCGCATGTCGTCAACGACTTCCCGATCGACCTCTCCTGGGGCGGGCCCGACTGGGTGGACGCGGCGTACGACTAGCTCTCGGGCAGCTCGCCGGGGAGCAGCGAGTACATGACGAAGTCGATGCGGCGGCCGAGGCGTGGGTTGTAGCGGCTCGAGCGCAGCGTTCCCTCCTCCGTGAAGCCGGCGTTCTCGGCCACCTTTCTCGAGGCGAGGTTCTGCTCGTCGGCCCGGAGCTGGAGCCGCTCGACCCGGCAGTCCTCGAGGGCCCACCGAGAGACGAGCCGGACCGCGCGGGTGCAGACGCCGCGGCCCCGTGCATCCGGCGACACCCAGTAGCCCACCTCCGCGACGCCCTGTTCCGGATCGAGCCAGCGGATCCCGATCGACCCGACCGCTCGGCCGTCCAGTACGACGGCGAAGTTCGAGGTCGTACCTTCGGCCCAGCCCTGCCTGGTTCCGAGGATGTACTCCCGGGCGTCTGCCTCCGTGTAGGGCGACGGGATCATCTCCAGGAACTCTGCGATCGCGCGGTCGTTGCACGACGCAGTGATCGCCTCGACGTCGCCGTCCTCGCCCCAGGGCCGGAGCGTCACGACGCCGTCAAAGAGCGGCGGATCCGGCATCGAGACGGCCACGGGCATACGATATGCAGCCGGTTTACGACTGGTAGCCGAACGGGAAGCTCTCCCCAGGCCCCAAGGAGACCCATGGCGATCATCGAGGATGTCCGCACACAGATCGACCTCGGCGAGCACGGCATCGAGCCGCGCGGCGTCGTCCATCACAACCCAACCGTTGCGCTGCTGTACGGCCACGCGCTTCAGCGCGGCGACGGAACCCTGGCCGAGGGCGGAGCGCTCGTCGTCGATACCGGTAGCCACACCGGCCGCTCGCCGAACGACAAGTTCGTCGTGCGCGAGCCCGGATCCGAGGACCGAATCGCCTGGGGCAAGGTCAACGTCGAGATCGACGAGGAGCGGTTCGACGGCCTCCGCGACAAGGTCACGTCGTACCTCGAGGGGCAGGATCTCTACGTCGTCGACGCCTTCGCGGGCGCGGATCCCGTGTACCGGCTCCCGATCCGCATCATCACCTACAGCCCGTGGCACGCGCTCTTCGCACGGAGGCTCTTCATCGATCCGACCGAAGAGGAGCTCGCCGAGCACGAGCCGGAGGCGCTCGTGCTCCACGCGCCGGCCATCGAGGCCGACCCGGCCGAGGACGGGACGCGGAGCGGCACCTTCGTCGTGCTCCACCCGGGCCGGACCGAGGTGGTGATCGGCGGGACGTTCTACGCCGGCGAGATCAAGAAGTCGATCTTCACGGTGATGAACGACCGACTCCCGCTCGCCGGCGTCTTTCCGATGCACTGCTCGGCGAACGTCGACGACGACGGGCAGGTTGCGATCTTCTTCGGCCTCTCGGGCACCGGCAAGACAACCCTCTCGGCCGACCCCGAGCGCCACCTGATCGGCGACGACGAGCACGGGTGGGGCGATGACGGCGTCTTCAACATCGAGGGTGGGTGCTATGCCAAGGTCATTCGCCTCTCGGCCGAGGCCGAGCCGCAAATCCACGCGACGACCCGGAGTTGGGGGACCGTCCTCGAGAACGTGGTGGTCGACGAGCGAGGCGTGCTCGACCTCGACGACGACTCGAAGACCGAGAACACCCGCGCGGCGTACAAGCTGGAGCAGATCTCGAACGCGCTGCCAGCGAAGCGGGCGGGTCACCCCAGCGCGGTCGTCTTCCTGACCGCGGATGCCTTCGGAATCCTGCCGCCGATCGCGCGGCTCTCGCGCGAGCAGGCGATGTTCTATTTCCTCTCCGGCTTCACGGCGAAGCTCGCCGGCACCGAGATCGGAGTCAAGGAGCCGCAGCCGACCTTCTCGGCCTGCTTCGGCGCCCCGTTCCTTCCCCAGGCTCCCTCGGTCTACGCCCACATGCTCGGCGAGAAGCTCGATGAGCATCCCGGCGTCAAGGTCTGGCTCGTCAACACGGGCTGGACTGGTGGGCCTTTCGGCGAGGGCGAGCGGATGCCGATCAAGGAGACCCGGGCTCTGCTCAAGGCGGCGCTCGGCGGCGAACTCGACGACGCGGAGTTCCGTATCGACGAGCTCTTCGGCTTGGAGGTACCGGTCGCCGTGCCCGGCGTCGTGTCGAGCCTGCTCGATCCGCGCTCGACGTGGGCCGACCCCGACGCCTACGGCCGCAAGGCGCGCGAGCTCGCCAGGATGTTCCGCGACAACTTCGAGCAGTTCGCCGACGACGCCGGCGACGCGGTCGCGGCGGCCGGCCCCCACGTCTAGCTTCGGCCTCGCGGCGTTCGTTACGACGCCGCACCCCAAACTCGTCCGATAGCGTCCGTCCCGGAGTGGAGGCAACTCACGACGTCCTTGTCGTAGGCGCCGGCTGCGCGGGGATGCGCGCCGCAATCGAGGCATTCGACCAGGGCGCCGACGTCGCCCTTCTCTCCAAGATCCACCCCGTCCGCAGCCACTCCGGCGCGGCCGAGGGTGGGATCAACGCAGCGCTCGGGAACGCCTCCGAGGACGATCCGGAGAAGCACGCGTACGACACGGTCAAGGGCGCC
>Ga0136620_10001641_pt1 | contig 10646 bp, 12 predicted proteins | sample AntDrymUQ4162106_2_FD_104806 | JGI IMG/M metagenome (GOLD analysis project Ga0136620, IMG submission 104806) | Polar desert sand microbial communities from Dry Valleys, Antarctica - metaG UQ416 (21.06) | ecosystem: Environmental > Terrestrial > Soil > Desert | place: Antarctica: Dry Valley... | reverse complement strand
GGGGGGACGCGTCGCGCTCGAGGTTGCCCTGGCCCGGCCGGACCTCGTCGAGCGGCTCGTGCTCGTCGGATCCGGGCTGCCGGGCCACGCGTGGTCGGACGAGGTTCAACGCTTCGACGAGGAATGCTCGTGGAGGCCGACCCCGAGCGGTTCTTCGTACCGCCGTACGTCGGCCACCGCGGCTGGCTCGGCATGAGGCTCGACCGCGGGCTCGATCTGGATGAGCTCGCCGGTCTCGCCGAGGACGCCTACGCCGAGGTCGCGCCGGCCCGGCTCGTCGAGGCGGCCCGGGTCGACCGCAGCGGTCAGCGCGGAGGAGAGGCAGCAGGCCGCGCTCAGCGCGGCGACGCCGTGAACGTCGAGGAGCCCGTACAGACGTAGATCAGCGAGTGGTAGGGATCGGCACCCAGGCCGAGGAACGAGAAGCTCACCCGAAGCGTCCCCCGTGATCTTCCCCCCGGCTCCGCGCTTCGAGCTGAGTCACGGTGAGGAATTCTTACCTGCTCGGCGCAGGAGCTCGGCGAGCGGCAGCTCCGCGAGCGAGTCGACGACGAGATCGGCCTCCTCGAGGCCCAGCGAGACGGTGACGCCGTTCGGCACCGCCACGCAGTAGAGGCCCGCGGCCTTCGCGGCGCGGACGCCGTTCGGCGAGTCCTCGAAGGCGATGGCCTCGCCGGAGTCGAGTCCGAGGCGCTCGAGCGCCTCGAGGTAGAGCGTCGGACGGGGCTTGGCTCGAGCGCGGTCGCCGTCGGCCGTGACGATCAGGTCGAAGTGCTCGGCGCGCTCCAGGCGGGCGAGGTGACGGTCGATCCAGCTGCGGGACGAGCTGGAGACGATCGCGGTGCACAGGTCGAGCTCGCGTGCGCGCTCGAGGTACTCGAGCAGGCCCGGCCGGAGCTCCTCGACCTCCGCGAGTGCGAGCTCGTGCTCGTGTCGGCGCGCGCCGACGGCGTCGCGGTCGATCGGGCCCGCGAGCTCCTCGAGGTAGTCGAGCGGCTCGAACCCGCCGATCGTGCCGATCACGGCTGCCCAGCGCTCGAGCACGAGCTCCTGCCCGTGCTGGCGGTAGATCTCCTGCCACGAGGCAAACGACGGCGTCTCCGTGTCGACGATCAGGCCGTCGAAGTCGAACAGCAAGCCCCGAACCGCCGCCACCGACGGGCCATGATGCAGGATCCGGTGATGCGAGTCCTCGCCCGCCTCCGCGTCGCCGCAGCGTGGCTGCAGGCCCACCGCCGAGTGGCGATCACCCTCCAGGTGGTCGTGGGCATCGTACTGATCGCGATCCTCGTCCTCGCCGTCCGCGACTCCTGGCGGGGAGCCGGCGAGCGGCTCCGGCATGCGGATCTCGTCGACTTCGGACTCGGCTGCGCGGTCCTCGGCGCCTACTACCTGCTGTTCGTGCTCGGCTGGATGCGGATTCTCGCCGCCTGGAAGATCGAGCTCTCGTACGGGGTCGCGCTGCGGGCCGAGATGCTCTCGATGCTCGCGAAGTACATCCCCGGCGGCGTCTGGACGCCGGCGGCACGGGTCGTCGCCGTCCGGCGGGCTGGGATCGACGCGACGGCTCTCGTGACCGCCTCGATCCTCGTCGAAGCGGGCCTCTCGGCGATCTCCGGGGTCCTCGTCTTCGTCGTCAGCCTCGCCTGGGTGGACGGTGTGGACGCGCCGCTGCTCCCGCTGCTCCTGTTCGCAGCCGTTGTCGCGACGCTCATGCACCCGAGGGTCTTCGGCCGCCTCGCTCGCAAGATCTTCAGGCGCTTCGGCCAGGTGGAGCCCCCGGAGATCCCGGCCACGACGCTCGTGCTGCTGCTCGCCTACTACGCCTTCACGTGGCTCGTGGGCGGCGCGGCGCTCTTCTTCCTCGTGCGCTCGGTCGACGGCGACGTCGGGTTCTCGTCGATCGCGTTCCTGGGCGGGACGGCCGCGGTCGGAGCGATCGTGGCGGTGCTGTCGATCCTCGCGCCCTCCGGCCTCGGGCCGCGCGAGGCCTCGATGTACGGGCTGCTCCTCGCAGTGGCCCCGCCGGCGGCGGCGCTCGGAGCGATCGTGCTGAACCGGGTTGCGATCACTCTCGTGGAGGCGGCCCTTCTGGCAGTTGGCGCGTTGTTGCTGCGCCGGTCGCGGTCACCGGCGCCGGGCTGATCGCTCCAGTTTCCCGGAGGTCGGGCCTCCTCAATGCTGAGCCGGGCCCGTGCGGAAACGGCTTTTCGGGGCTATCCTGCACCGTCAGCTCGATCGGCGCTCGCAGCTCCAGAGGCGCGGACTAGCCATCTTTGGGGAGGGAACTATGAGCAAGTCGGTACTGCTTCGGAGCGTGGCTGCCGCCGCGTTGCTCGGCTTGGTGGCCGGGCTCTTCGCACTCACAGCCTACGCCGCCGTCGACGCGCCGACGAACGTCGGCCTCAGGGTGATCAAGGCGACGCCGCTGAAGGGCAGGCTGAAGGGGACCGTGCAGGTGAAGTGGACGACCGCGACCGAGGTGGGTGTGCTCGGCTACACCGTCTACCGCGAGCGGGGCAAGGTGCGGACGAAGGTCAACAAGGCCCTGGTCGTCGCGCTCGGCGGCGCTCGAGGTGGAACGTACTCGGTCCGCGACAAGCTTCCGAAGACCCTGAAGGGGAAGCTGACCTACCGCCTACAGGGGCTCGGGGAAGACGGCAGCAAAGCCTTCATCGGCTCGGCGAAGGTGACGATCAAGTAGCGCCTCGCGCCGGCGGGCCACCGCGATCCACCGTGGCGGCCCGCCGGCGAAAGAGGTAGTGCGAGACGAGCCACTCCTGGCCGTCCCGGTAGCCCCAGAGCTCGGCGCACGCGAGGAAGAAGACGCGCCAGTTGGCGACCCAAAGGTCGGCATCGCGCTCGCCGTAGGTCCGGGCTAGCACGGCCCGAATCGCGACGCGGTTGGCGTCGAAGCGCCTGATCCAGGCCTCGCTCGTCCGGGCGTAGTGGGCGCCCCCGGCGGCCCAGCGGTCGACCAACGTCAGATCTCGCTGGAAATGGAGCAGCAGATCGTGGGACGGCATCGTGCCCGCCGTGAAGAACCGGCGGGCCATCCAGCTCCCGTCGTAGGTGTAGGCGAAGCGCCTGTGCGCGAACACGTGCACGAAGAAGCGGCCGTCCGGGGTCAGCCAGCTCGCGACCCGGGCAAGCAGCGCCTCGTAGTTCCGCATGTGCTCGAGCATCTCGACCGAGAGGATCCGGTCGAACCGCCGGTCGGGGTCGAAGACGTTCGCGTCGGCGGTCACCACCTCGAGGTTCGAGACGCGGCGCCGGGCGATCTCGGCCTCGATGAAGCCGCGCTGGACGGCCGAGTTCGAGACGGCGAGGATGCGTGCCTCCGGGTAGCGCTCGGCGAGCCAGAACGAGAGGGAGCCCCAACCGCAGCCGAGGTCGAGGAGGGCCATTCCATCGGCGACCTCCGCCCGCTCGCAGGTGAGGCGGAGCATCGCCTCCTCGGCGCCTGCGAGCGTCGTGACGCCCGGCGGCCACAGGCAGGAGCTGTATTTCAGCCGAGGCCCGAGGACGAGCCGGAAGAACTCCGGCGGCAGCTCGTAATGCTGCTCGTTCGGCTTCGAGACGTGCTCGGCGATCGGGGAGGCGCGCAGCGTTGCGACGAGCGCGCGGAGCCGCTCCTGCTGGGCCTCGACCCCGCCGCGGGCCTCCCGGCGGAGTCGAAGGGCGCAGTTCGCCCTGATCCCGGCCCGCAGTACGGCGTCGGGGAGCAGGCCGCGCGCCAGCAGGGGGTCGAGGACGGACGCCTCGAGCCGGGACCTCAAGCGGCGCTTCTCGGCGGCCACGGGATGAAGGCGCTCGTCTGCCACTGGTAGCGGCGGTACTCGTCGCCTCGGCTCGCGAGCGAGCGCTCCTCGGACGGGGGCACGCCGGTCACGAAGAGGATCAGGTAGAGCAGCAGCGCCGGGCCCAGCAGGCCGATCCAGCCCCAGGGAGCCGCGAGCGCGACGAGCGCGTAGCCGCACCACGTAAGCCATTGCCCGAAGTAGTTCGGGTGCCTCGAGTAGCGCCAGAGGCCGACGCGCATCGTCTTCCCCCGATTTGCGGCATCACGCTTGAACCGGGTCAACTGGGCGTCGGCGACCGCCTCGAACGCAGCGCCCGCGACCCAGACCGCGGCACCGGCCCACTCGAGCGCCTCGAGCCCTTCGTGGCCGTTCGAGACGGGTGCGAGGAAGACGGCGGAGAGCAGGAGCGCCAGCAGCCCCTGCGCCTGGTAGAAGACGAAAAAGCTCCGTTGCTCGCGCCCGCGGGCCCGCCAACGCGCCCGCAGCTCGCGGTAGCGCGAGTCCTCCTCGCCGGTGGCGCGTGTCAGCACGAGGAGAGCGAGCCGTGCATTCTCGAGCCCCGCGAGCACGGCGATCAGGACGCGGTGCTCGACCGCTCCGTTGCCGAGGAGGGCGTAGAGAACCGCGAGCAGCACGAGACAGGAAGCCCAGCCGGCGTCGACAGCCGTCGCGTTCCCCGTGCGCAGCTGAACCAGGTAGAGCCCGAGCATGAGCCCCGTCACGAGTGCCCAGCCGAGCAGCAGGAGCTCCCACCACGCCATCGGAGTCCCTAGTCGATCCAGGCGTGGGCGGGAGGGCCGTAGGGGCGGCGGAGCTCGGCGATCGCCTCCTCGAGCCGCCGGGTCAGCGCTCTGGCCGCGGCGACCGTCGGGCGGGTTCGGGCGACCTCGATGGGCCGCGAGACGAGGATCCTGATCCGGGGCCGACCGAGCTTCGGCCTGTGCGGGCGGAGAGCCCGCTCGGTGCCCACGATGCAGACCGGCAGGAGCGGCGCACCAGTGGCGAGGGCGAGGCGGGCTGCGCCGCGGTGCCAGGGCCTGTCGCGGAAGGGGAGGCAGGTCCCCTGCGGGAAGACGCCGAGGATCTCGCCTGCGGCCAGGAGCTCGCCCCCGCGGCCGAGCGCGGCCGCCCCGCCGCCGCCGCGCTCGACCGGGAAAGTGCCGAAGAGGTTCATCACGAGCCGTAGCACCGGGTTGGCGAAGAACTCCGACTTGGCCATGTAGCGGATGTGCCGCCTCGTCGCGAGCGCGAGGATCCAGGGGTCGATCAGCGACTCGTGATTCGCCACGAGGACCGCCGGGCCCGTGTCGGGGATGTTCTCGGCCCCCTCCACCTGCACGCGGTACAGCCGCGTGAGGAGCGCGCGGAACCGTGTGCGCTCGAGCACCTCGTAGAGCGGGATCATGCGCGGAGCGCCTCGTTGAAGGGGCGCGTCAGCACGAGCTGGACGTCCCGGAGCGCGCGGACGCGGAACGCGGCCTCGCAGTAGGCGAGGTAGAAGTCCCACGTTCGCTCGAACCGCTCGTCGTAGCCGAGCGCCCGGACCTCGTCGAGTCGGGCGCGGAATCGCTTGCGCCACCGGCGAAGCGTCTCGGCGTAGTGGCCGCCGATCTCGTCCACCTCGTGGACCATCAGCCGGGAGGCCGCTGTCATCGCGTGTGTCAGCGCGGTCAGCGAGGGGATCAGGCAGCCAGGGAAGAGGTACCGCTCGATCCAGTCCGGGGTCTTGCGATAGCGGTCCCAGCGCTGATCCGGGACGAGGATCGTCTGCACGCACGCGATTCCACCGGGCGCGAGCAGCCGGTCGCAGGTCTCGAAGAAGGTCGGAAACTGGCGCTCGCCGATCGCCTCCAGCATCTCGATCGACACGACCTTCGCGTACGAGCCCTCGTGCTCGCGGTAGTCCGAGAGGACGATCTCGACGCGGTCGGCGACACCCGCCTCGGCGACCCGCCTGCGTGCAAGCTCGGCCTGCGCGGGCGAGATCGTGAGGCCCGTCACCCGGGCGCCGTACTCGCGGGCCGCGTGGACCGCGAACCCGCCCCAGCCGCAACCGATCTCGAGCACGCGGTCCGCGGGCCGCAGGCGCAGGTGCTCGCAGATCCGCCCGTACTTGTTTTGCTGCGCGTCGGCGAGAGTCTCGTCGGGGCGTTCGAACACCGCGCACGAGTAGGTCATCGTCTCGTCGAGGAAGAGCGCGAAGAGGTCGTTGCCGAGGTCGTAGTGGTAGGCGATGTTGCGCCGCGAGCGCCGGAGGCCATTCCGCGTTCGAAGGCGCGGGCGCGCGGCGAGGACCCGTCGCAGAGTCGCGTGTCGCTCGGCAGCCGCCTCGGCGTTGCGGAGCAGGAGCTCGAAGAACGCAACGAGGTCATCCGAGCTCCACTCCCCGGCCGTGTACGACTCGCCGAGTGCGAGCTTGCCGCGCGTCGCCAGGCGCCGGAAGAAGTTGGTGCTGGCGATCGTCACCCGGACCGGCGGGCCCGAGCCGAATCGCCTCGAGGAGCCGTCCGGCAGCGCCACCTCGAGCGTTCCGCCCTCGAGGTTCGCAAGCGCCCGGTCGAGGAGCGTCCGAGCCACGCGCTCGAGCGGCTTCGCGCGCGCGGCGGGGGCGTCGCGCAGCGTCCGCTCGTAGGCGCTCACGCGCGCACCGAGCCCCGGCCCGGGACGAACGGCGGCTTCCGGTGGAAGGGCACCCGCTTCAGCCAGAGGCGGAGAGCCTGCCAGTGGATCAGCCCGATCACCTGCAGCGGCATCAGCGGGTAGCGCGCGAGGGCGCGCGCGAGCGAGGCGTTCGTCAGCTCCTCCCGCCGGCAGTTGAGCGTTGCCCAGAGGGGCCTGCCCTCGCCTTCCAGTACGTCGATTCGCACCGAGACGCGCTCGCCCGGCTCCGAGAACGCGTAGCGGTAGCGCTGGTCGAGCCCCATGAACGGCGAGACGTGCAGCCGCTTGTCGTGCTCGTAGCGGAGGTCGTCGCCGGCGAGGAGCTCCGGCAGCCGCTCCCCGAAGGTGTTGTTCAGCTCGGCGATCATGCAGCGAAGCTTCCCATCCGGCCCGTAGCACCAGTAGAAGCTGACCGGGTTGAAGACGTAGCCGAGGATGCGGAGCTGCGCGAGCATCAGCACCCTGCCGCCCTCGAGGTCGACCCCTCGCTCGGCGGCGAAGGCGGCCGCCTTCTGCTTCAGCGTGCGCCCGTCGTCGTCGAAGTGATCCGCGTCGTAGAGCGAAACGACGTTCGGCCGGTTGGCCGAGAAGAGCCGCAGCCCCCGCTCGAGCACGCGCGTCTCGTCGAGGTCGACGAGGAAGTAGGAGACGGGGTAGCGAAACGTGTGCTCGACCGGCGTCCGGCGGGTGTGGAGCAGCGTCCCGGCGTAGAGGCCGCTTCTCACCAGGGGGCCCCGAGCGAGGCGGCCACCCGGACGCCGGAGGCCAGCCCGTCCTCGTGGAAACCGTTGCCGTGGTGGGCGCCCGCGTAGTGGGTGCGGCGCCGGCCGGAGAGCCCCGGCAGCTCCCGCTGGGCCGCGAGGCTCTCGAGGGTGTAGAGCGGGTGCAGGTAGTCGAACCGGACCAGCACCCGGCTCGGATCGATGTCGGCCGTTCGGTTCAGGGTGACGCAGTAGTGAATGTCCTCCTCGAGAGCCTGGAGGCGGTTCAGGTAGTAGGTGATCGTGGGCTTGCCCGTCGCCGACGAGCAATCGGGCCGCTGGAAGTTCCACGAGGCCCGCGCCTGCTTCGAGCGGGGGAGGAGCGACTCGTCCGTGTGCAGGACGGTCTCGTTCGTCGTGTACGAGAACGCCCCGAGCACACGCCGCTCCTCGTCACTCGGATCGGCCAGGAGCCGGAGGGCCTGGTCGGCGTGCGTGGCGACCACCAGCGCGTCGAACCGCCGGGTCTCCCCGTCGTCGGTCGTCAGCTCGATCCCGTCCGCGTCCCGGCGCGCGGCCCGGGCGCCCAGGCCGAGGTGGAGCCTTTCGCCGAGTCGCTCCTCCAGCACGCGGACATACGTGCGGCTGCCACCCGAGACGGTCTTCCAGCCGAAGCGCCCGAAGCCGAGCATGCCGTGGTGCTCGAAGAAGCGGATCGCGTAGGCGGCCGGGAAGTCGAGCGCACGCTCGGGAGCGGTCGACCAGAGGGCCGAGGTGAGCGGGATCAGGAAGTGGTCGCGGAACCGGGGCGAGTAGCCCCGCTCGGCGAGGTACTCGCCCAGGGTGTGGCGCTCGTAGTCGGCCCGATCGAGGCTCGCGCGTGCGGTCCGCAGCCAGCGCCCGATCTCGTAGAGAAGCGAGGCGAAGCGCGGGCTGCGAAGGTTCCGCCGCTGCGCGAAGGGGCGCTGACCCGAGTACTCGAGCGCGCAGCGCCCGCAGCTGACCGAGAACGACATCTCCGAGTCCTGCGTGCGCACTCCAAGCTCACGGAAGAGCCTCATGAGGAGCGGGTAGTTCCGCTCGTTGTGGACGAGGAAACCGGTGTCGAGGCAAAGCACGCGGCCGCCGGCGCGATGGGCGACGGTGTTCGTGTGGCCGCCCGCGTAGGCTGCGCGCTCGAAGACATGGACGTCGTGCTCGCGCGACAGGAGGTAGGCCGCTCCGAGGCCCGAGATGCCTGCGCCAACAATCGCAACCCGCATTCGAGGCGTATTCGACCACCTCGGGGAAGCGGTTGTCGAGCGGAACGGGGCTACACTGGACCTGCATGAACGAGGTCCTCTCGACAGCCCCGCGGATCGCCACCGTCCGCCCCCGGACGAGCCTCCCGAGCCAGATCGTCACGCTGGTCGCGGTCGTCGTGCCACCGGTCGGGCTCTTCTCGGCGATGGGCCTGCTCTGGGGGGTCGCCTTCCATCCGCTCGACCTGATCCTGCTCGTCGTCATGTACACCGTGATCGCGTTCGGGACGACGATCGGCTTCCACCGCTACTTCACGCACAAGGGGTTCGAGACGAGCGCGCCCGTCAAGGCGCTGCTCGCCATCCTCGGCTGCATGACGATGCAGGGCCCCCTGACCCAGTGGGTAACAGACCACCGCAAGCACCATGCGCTCTCGGATCAGGAGGGCGACCCGCACTCCCCGCACGTCGGGCACGGGGACGGGGTGCTGGGGGCGGTCAAGGGCTTCGTCCACGCCCACGTCGGCTGGCTGTTCACGCTCAAGGGGCTCGAGCGCGGCCGCGAGTACGGCAAGGATCTCTACGACGACACGATGATCCGCTGGATCGACCGGCTGTACCTCGTCTGGGTCGTCCTGACCCTCGGGATCCCGTTCCTCGTGGGCTACCTCGTCGGCGGCTCGGTCGAGCGCGGGCTGGAGGCGATGGTCTGGGGCGGGCTTCTGCGGATCTTCCTCTACCAGCACGCCACCTTCAGCGTCAACTCGATCTGCCACATGTTCGGCAAGCAGCACTACCGCTCGCGGGACGAGGCGCGGAACAACTGGCTCGTCGCCGCCCTCGTCTTCGGCGAGGGGTGGCACAACAACCACCACGCGTTCCCGAGCTCGGCGCGGCACGGCCTCCACCGCTGGCAGATCGACATCTCGTACCTCGTGATCCGCGCGGCCGAGCGGCTCGGGCTGGTCTGGAACGTGCGCCGGCCCGATCGGGAGCAGATGGAGCGGCGCCGGCTCGAGCCCGCGCGCGCGCCTACGGCCCCTGCTCGAAGCGGCTGAGCTCCTCCGCCACGAGGGTGACCCACCGCCGGCCTCGCGCCGCCGGGACGACGCCCCCCCACGGGGCACGCAGGGCGATCGGGTGCACGGCGCCTGCGATCAGGGTGTAGGAGCCGTCGACGCCGGCGGCGAGGGCACGCTCGAAGCCGCGCCGTGAGTTCGCCGGGCTGACGCCAGGGATGCCCGGCAGGTAGCGGTCGAGCGCCCCGTGGAAGACCGCGAGCCGGCGGCCGCGCAGCGTCTGAACTGCCAGGCGGTCCGGGATCCAGGGAGCCAGGCCGACCACGGTGTCGACGGAGGGATGGGCGGCCGCGCGGATCGCGACGGCTCCCCCCATCGAGTAGCCGAGGAGCAGCACCCGCCGCGCGCCGGCGCCGACCGCGGCCTCGACCGCTGCAACGGCGTCGGCCGTGCACATGTCGAGCCGGTTCCAGGACTTGATCCGGTAGCGCACCTCGGCGAAGCCGAGCGCGGGAAAGCGCGGGGCGAGCCGCCGGACGAGGTACTCGACCGAGGCGCTCCACGTCCCCGGGACGTCGCGACTCGAGCCACCGTTCACGCAGACGACGGCGAGTGAGGCTAGCGGCCCGGTGGCGCGCATCTCGGCCCCGCTCGCGAGCGGGGTGGGCGCCGAGGCAGGCGGCGTCAACTGAACCGCAGGCCCTGGGCGCTGAGCCCGGCGGGAGAGGCGAGACGGCTCACCGACGCGACTCTATCGCCGGAGGACCTCGCCCCCTCGTAACCGTCTTGCCCCCAAAACATGGCCAGGTTGTCGCGAGGATCGCAGGCACGGTGGCGAAGGAGACAACGTGTCCAGGAAACTTCGCCCTCTCCTCTGCGAGCTCCACGCCCACACGACGTGGAGCGACGGCGCGCTGACGCTGCCGGAGCTGGTCGATCTCTACGGCCAGCATGGCTTCGACGTGCACTGCGTCACCGATCACGCCGTCCCGGGGGGAAGCACCAAGGCAGTTGGCGCGGCGCGGCATCCGGAGTACGTCGCGGAGCTCGAGCGCGAGGCCTCGCGCGCTCGCTCGCTGTACGACCTCCTGCTCGTCCCCGGGCTCGAGCTGACCTTCGACGACGAGGACCCCACGCTCGGCGCCCACGCGGTGGCCGTCGGCCTCCGGAGCTTCGTCGACCTGGAGCACGGCCTCGACGCGGCGCTGTCTGGTGCGCGCG
>Ga0136620_10001640_pt1 | contig 10647 bp, 12 predicted proteins | sample AntDrymUQ4162106_2_FD_104806 | JGI IMG/M metagenome (GOLD analysis project Ga0136620, IMG submission 104806) | Polar desert sand microbial communities from Dry Valleys, Antarctica - metaG UQ416 (21.06) | ecosystem: Environmental > Terrestrial > Soil > Desert | place: Antarctica: Dry Valley... | reverse complement strand
TCGTGACGCGCGGCGGCAACTACGGATGGCCGCGTGCGCGCGGGAGCGATCACGCCGGCTTTCGCGCTCCGCTGATCGTCTATCCGCAGAGCATCGCCCCCTCGGGTGCGACCTTCGTGTCGTTGCCGGGCTCGAGCTGGACGGGCGACTTCCTGTTCGCCGCGCTGCGCGGACAGCAGCTGCGCCGCGTGCGCCTGGACGGCACACGAGCGACGCTGAACCGCACGCTGTTCGCCGGTCGCTTCGGTCGGCTGCGGACTGTGGTCGAGGCTCCCGACGGCTCCCTCTTCATCCTGACGAACAACCGCGACGGCCGCGGTTCGCCGCGCAGTGGCGACGACCGCATCCTCAGAGTCGTGCCACCGGCCGGATGATGGGCCCGTTCGATCGCGACTTCTGGCGCAGCCCGCTGCGCGGACCGTGGCTTGCGTCGCTGCTCAGCGCAGCGCTGCTGCCGCTGATCCTGCTCACCGCGGCGACCGGCTTTTTCTCGCACGTGGCCTACGAGACCGAGCTGACCGGCAACGCCCTCGGCGGCGGCGACGGCATCCTCGCCCCTGTCTACCGGGCACTCGACTGGCCGGCGGGCTGGGCGTACCTCTACGCGGTCAACCAGAGCGTGCACATCGTCGCCGGCTTCGCCGCCGCGCCATTGCTGCTGGCCAAGCTGTGGGTGGTCATCCCCAAGCTCTGGGAGCGTCCCGCAGTGCGCTCGGTCGCGCACGCGCTCGAGCGGCTGAGCCTGGCCCTGCTCGTCGGCGGCACACTGTTCGTCTTCGTCACGGGCGTCTTCAACATCCAGATCTACTACCCGTGGAGCTTCTCCTTCGTTCCCGCGCACTACTACGCGACGTTCATCTTCCTCGGCGCGCTGGCATTTCACATCGCCCTCAAGCTCGGCGTCATGCGCACGGCCTTTCGCGAGAACGGCGTCCTGCGCCCGCTGCGCCGCGATCTCGCCGGCACGCGCGCCGAGGCGGTGCCGGCCAGCGAGAGCGTGCCGACCGACCCGCGGCCGGCGTCGATCTCCCGGCGCGGATTCGTCGCCGTCGTCGGCAGCACCTCGCTGGGGCTGACGATCATGATGGCCGGCCAGTCGATCGGCGGTCCCCTGCGCAACCTCGCGCTGCTCGCACCGCGCGGACGCGACTACGGCTCTGGCCCCAACGACTTTCAGATCAACAAGACCGCTGCCTCGGCGGGGATCGATTCGGTGCAGGCCGGTCCCACCTGGACGCTGCGGGTGAGCGGTCGCGAGGAGGCGACGCTCACGCGCGACGAGCTGCTGACGATGGAGCAGGCCACGCATGAGCTGCCGATCGCCTGTGTCGAGGGCTGGACCACGAAGCAGACCTGGACGGGGGTCCCGCTGGTCGCGCTCGCTCGCCTGGTCGGCAGCATGGACGCCGACGAGCTGACCGTCGAGTCGCTGCAGGAGTCCGGCTCGTTTCGCGACGCGAGCCTCGGCCCGGCGCAGTTCACCGATCCCCGGTCGCTGCTCGCGCTGAAGGTCAACGGCGCCGACCTGTCGATGGATCACGGCTTCCCGGCGCGCGTGATCGTGCCGGCGCTGCCCGGCGTGCACAACACGAAGTGGGTCGCGACGATGACGTTCCGGAGCGCGTGAGCGTGGGCCCGTTTCGCAGGATCTACGGCGCCGGCCCGCTGCACCTGCTGTCGGCGCTGGCCAGCATCGCCGTCGCCGGCTACGCCGCCGTCGAGATCCGCGGGCTCGGCGGCGCCGGAAGCGTCGCGCTCTGGTTCGTGGGCTCGATCGTCGTCCACGATCTCGTGCTGCTGCCCGTCTACTCGCTCGTGCAGCGCGTCGCCGGTCGCCTGGCGCGCGTGGAAGCCATGCGAGCCCGGCCCGGCGCGCCGCCGCCGCCGGCTGTGCTGTTGATCGACCACCTGCGCGTGCCGGCGATGGTCGCGGGGCTGCTGTTCCTGCTGTTCTTCCCGTCGATCCTGCAGCGCAACGGCGGGTACGAAGACGCATCCGGACTGCAGAGCGACGTGTACCTCGAGCGCTGGCTCGCGATCACCGCCGCGCTGTTCGTGCTCTCGGGAGTGCTGTACGCGATCCGTCGCGGGCGCTCGGCCGCGGCGTACGCGTCACGCTGATCGTCACCGGCCGTAGGCCTCGATGAACTTCAGCCACAGCTCGCTGCGCGCGGGAAACGACGGGATCGCGTGCACGAGCCGTGACATCGGGACCTCCCCGACGATCGCGATCGTGGCGGCGTGCAGGAAGTCGGCGACCTCGGGCCCGACGAACGTCACGCCCACGAGCACCTCGCGCTCGCTGTCGACGACGAAGCGCGTGGTGCCCGCTGCGTTGCGCCCGACGAAGCTTGCGCCGGCGGTTGCCGAGGTCGGCAGGTCGTATGCCTCCGCGGAGATTCCCGCGTCGAGCGCCGAGGCGAGCGTGTGCCCGGTCGCCGCGACCTGCGGATCGGTGAAGACGATGCGCGGCGAGAGCGGTCCCTCGATCTGGATGCGCGCATCGCCATCGCCGAGGATGCGGTCGGTGGCCACTCGCGCCTGGTACTTGCCCATGTGCGTCAGCAGTGCCCGCCCGTTGACGTCGCCCACCGCGTAGAGCCACTCGTGATCCGAGACGCGCAGCGTGTCGTCGACCTCGATAGAGGCTCCGGGCTGCAGGCCGATCGTCTCCAGTCCGAGCTCGTCGGTGAGCGGCCTGCGGCCGACCGCGACGAGCAGCCGGTCGCCGCCGATCACGCTGCCGTCGTCGAGCTCGACGCTGGTCGCACCGTCCTCGTCGCGCGCGACCCGCATGGCGCGCGCGCCGGTGCGAACGTCGATGCCGCGCTCGGCCAGGGCCGCGGCGACCTGCTCGCCGGCGAACGGCTCCTCGCGCGCGAGCAGTCGGTCGAGCGCCTCGATCACGGTCACGCGGGCTCCGAGCGAGCGCCACGCCTGGGCCATCTCGACGCCGACGACGCCTCCGCCGAGCACGACGAGATGACCGGGCACGTCGCTGGTCGTCGTGATCTCGCGATTGGTCCACGGCTGCGCCTCGGCGAGCCCCGGGATCGGCGGCATCGCGGCGCCCGTGCCGACGGCGACGATCACCGCCTCGCGCGCCTCGAGCACGTGGTCGCCGACGCGCACCCGCCGCTCGCCGTCCAGCCGCGCCGAGCCGCGCACGAGGGCGATGCCCTTGGACGCAAGCCACGGGACCTGGTTTGAGTCGTCGAGGTGGTTGATGATCTCGTCGCGGCGCTCGAGCGTCGCGACGGCGTCGACCCCGCGGCCATCCAGCGCCTGCGCGGCGCCCGGGACGCGAGCGGCCTCGGCGAGCAGCTCCTGCGGGCGCAGCAGCGCCTTCGAGGGCATGCACGCATAGAAGCTGCACTCGCCCCCCACGAGATCGCGCTCCACGATCACGACCTCGCGGCCGCCCTCCGCCAGGCGGCCCGCGGCGACCTCGCCCGCCGGCCCCGCGCCGATCACGATCACGTCGTACGTCTCGGTGGGTGTGCTCATGGGGTGATTCTGCCTGCGATCGCGCGCTCAGGCCAGTGGGGGTGCTGCGGTCTGCGTCGCCTGGCGCCCCGGCTCCCAGCGCACGAGCTCGGGGTCGCCGCGCTCGGGCAGCGGGACCTCGATCCTGTCAAAGTCCCGTGGCACCTCGACATCGTCGAACACGGCTCGCGCCTCGTCGCGGATCTGACCGCCCGAGTAGCGCGAGGAGAGGTGCGTGAGTGCCAGCATCCGCACCTCGGCGTCGGCCGCCACCTGGGCGGCCTGGCGAGCGGTGCTGTGACCCGTCTGCGCCGCGCGATCGGCCTCCTCGTGCAGGAAGGTCGCCTCGTGCACGAGCACGTCGGCGCGATGGGCGGCCACGACGACCGCGTCGGTCGGAGCCGTGTCGCCGCTCACGACGATCCTGCGCCCGCGCCGCTGCTCGCCGACGACCTGCTGCGGATGCACGCCGCCGACGACCTCGCCGCGCTGCAGGCGACCGAAGTCCGGGCCGGGCGTCACGCCCAGGCGCTCGGCGAGCTCGGCGTCGAAGCGGCCCGGCCGGGCGTCCTCGATCAGCGCGTAGCCGTAGCAGCTCGTACGGTGGCGCACCGCGAACGGCACGATCTCGAAGTCGTCGCGGCGCACGGCTTCGCCGGGCTCGAGATCGCGCAGCGTCAGGCCGTAGCGCGGGCGGCCGTAGACCGGGCGCATGCGCTCGAGCAGCGCCGTCATGCCGGGCGGGCCGTGGACCGTCAGCGGGCGCTCGCGGTCGCGCAGCTCGAAGGACTTCAGCATCCCCGGCAGCCCGAGCCAGTGGTCGGCGTGCATGTGCGTCAGGAAGACGTCCGTGAGATCGGTCAGCCCGACGCTCCGCACGAGCTGGCGCTGGGTCCCCTCGCCGCAGTCCACGAGGATGCGATCGCCACCGCGACGGATCAGCAGCGCGGGCAGCCCGCGGCGCGCGGAGGGCACCGAGCCGGCCGTGCCGGCGAAGAACAGCGAGAGATCCATTCCCGGCGAGCGTACTGCGGCGAGGTCTGCCCCGCCTGAGGCTCTGCATGTAACCGACGAGCCGCCGCGGTGTCCTGTTGACCAATGGTCAACAACAGTGGGGACAGCATGGGCTCGATCGCACGCAGCTTCCGCACCGGGGTTTCGACCACAACTCTGCGTGGGACAACGCTAGACGAGCTTTACCAAGATTCGGTATTTTCATCCGCCCGCGGAGGGCCGCAGACCATGACAACTCACGCAGTCCGCCGATTTCGCCCAACTAAACAGTTGCCCCGAAGCCGGGATGTCAAGGCAGGTGGCTCCTCCCCAAGACTTCGGCGCGGCTTTCGATCAGCGGGGGCCCAGGTGTCGTTGAGGTAAGCGTTCCTGCGGCGGGGTTCGCGACCCACCGTTCTCTCCGGCGACTCGACGAAGACATCGGCGCACAGGGGGTTCCGCTCGTCAAGCCGGTGGACTGCTTCGCCCCGCCGGTCGGCCCGACGAAGGCGCACAGCAAAGGCTCACCCGCGCATTGTGATGTTATCAGGGAGTTCAGGGAAGAGCCGATGGGTGGTCGTGATCACGCAGGCCAACACGATGTTCTTCTCCTCACCGGTGTGGGACACGGCGAGAAAGTCAGGGAAGCTGCGATCGGACTCTCGGGGGCGCAGGCCGCGCTTGCGTAGACACTGACTCACTGCCCGCCGCAGCGACGTGTCCATGGCCTGGTGCTGGGACTCCACGTAACGAGCTTCGATGAGCGACAGGTGCCGGGCAGTACATGCATCGGTCCTCGTGTTGTACCGAGTAGGAGGGCCCGACGGGGTTATGTCGTAAAGCAGCGTGAGACCATCGATGGGTGAGTCATGCAAGGGTCCGACCCGATACCCCGCCGCTCGGACGCACGAGACAAAGCGGAGCATCGCGGTCCTGTACTCGTCACGGGTGACCACGCCGTCAGACAAAGCCCATCGCTGTGACATCGCGTGGTCAGGTGGTCGCGCAGCCGGACGGCTGGTGGCGGAGTGCGAGCACCCCACCACCAGCGTGGCGAGCAGCGCGACGGCGGCTGCCCTGAGCATGAGCTACGAATAGGTGGGGGAGCAGTAGTCGCAACCCCAGTGCAGACCGTACGGAGCGTAACCCCACCTGCTCGTGTATGCGGTCTGCGACGAGCCGTAGACGCGCGTATTGTAGCCGTTGTATTGAAGGCCGGCGCTCAGCCGCCCAGCGCAGCTACCGCTTACCTTTCGTGTTTGCGCCCAGCTGTAGCCGCTTGACACGTAGCCGCTCGAGACGTAGTTCGCTCCACAGGAGCGGTACACCGTGCGGTTGTTGCCGAGTCCAAATGCTGTGGCCGGCAACATCATCGCGACGCTCAGCGCCGTCAGCGACACGATCGACGTCAGCGTGCGCCGGGCGCGACTGCGCCGCGGCGACGTGCCGCCGGCGCCGCCGGTCGGCCGCACCGAACCTGCGGAGAATCGATTGAACATGGAAGCTCTTCCCTTTCGTCGTGGTGGCGCGGCCCGAGTGGCCGCTGCCAACACGTTGCTGAGCACCCGCGGCGAGCGGAAGGGGGCCCCCTATAGATAGCCCTGGGCCGCGGGCCCCACGGCCGCCGTTTGCGAGGACCGCCGCCCGGAGCGGCTCAGTGTGGCGGGGGCGGTGGATGCCCGCCGGGACTCGTCGTCGCGCTCGGCGCGTTGACCGACGGGGCCGATACATCTCCGCCGGCCGCGCCGGGCGAAGTCGAGGCGCTCGTAGGAGGCGTGGTCGAGGCCGCGGGCGCAGTCGGGCCTGTCGAGCCGGCCCCCGCGCCGGGCGCCGCGGCTCCCTGCGTCCCCGCTGGCGAATCGCTGCGCTGCGCGGCGCTCGGCGACGAATCGTCTGCGCGCGCACCGGAGCGCTGCCTCGACGGCCCGCCGCCGGTGCCGGCGGTGGCGTTGCCGTTGGTCGCGGCGCGGTCCGGCGTGGCCTCGCCGCCGGCACCGCCCGTGCTCGCATTCTTCGCAGGGGTACAGCCAAGATGCGCCTGAAACGGCTATTAGCCCCGCTGCGCTGAGGCGAGCCGGCCTGTAGTCCTCGCTGAGGGGCTGCAAACGTCGAGCCGCAACGTAGAACGTCAGCGGCGGCGAGCGGGCGCCAGCGGGCTCAGCGATCGACGTCCAGAAGCTCGAGCGCGTCGATCGCGTCTTGCTGGGTGGGCCGGCTGTAGGCCCGAGTGGTCTCGAGACGGGCGTGGCCCAGCAGCTCGGCGACGATCACCAGGTCGGTGCGGCCGCGCACGAGCCGTGTCGCGAAGGTGTGGCGCAGGACGTGCGCGGTGATCTCGTCGTCCTCGAGCCCCGCGGCCGCGGCGATCGCGGTGATGATGTCGTGCGCGCCCTTGACCGAGAGGCGGCCGCCGCGCTGGTTGAGAAACAGGGCGCGGGTGCCTGAAGCTGTGCTGCGGTCCCTGGCGGTCAGCCGTGATCCGCGGCGGCGGATGGGCCCGTTGGCCACGGACCATAGACCAGCAGCAGGGCGCCTACTGCCAGTACCAGCGGCATGCCCGTTAGGATGGCGTTGCGCCGATCGCGGCCGGCCACGCCGACTACGGCGTGCGCTCGCGGTCTCCTCGTCGATGGATCGCTCGGCGGCTCCGGGCCGGGTCCCCATCCCGGTATGACCCGGTACTCGCGAACCAGCTCGGCAAGCCGGTGCCGCTTCTGCTTGTTGTCGACGCCTTGGAGGCCAAAGACGACGTACAGGGTCCCCAGGTGCTTCTTCAGCGTCCCCTCGGCCATGTCCTCGCCGATTCGGCCGAGCTCCTCGAGGATGCGCTTGTTCGGAGCCGGCGCAGGGAACTCCGGCGGTCCCTCGATGTACGGGCGACAGAGCGCCGTGAGGATCGCCATGTCGGTGTCAGACAGGGACACCGGCGGTCGTGGACGGTCTTCCCGACTATCGCCGGCGAGCATGTGATGCATGGCACCCGTCCGATTGGCGCGCTGCGCGGCCCTACCGGCCGCTTGCGCTTCGACCCTGACGGCTCCGGAGGCGGTCAAACAGGTCGCCTTTAGGCGACCACGGGTGGAGCGCCGGCGCGGCGTAACGTCTGACATCTCGTTCTCCTTGTGTTGGAATGACACCAGCCCGCCGACACGCGCTGTGGCGGCACGACTGCGGCGGTGATCACGCATCGCCCCTCCGCGCTTTCGCCGCCAGCGGCGCTGTCGACGCGTGATCACGTCGTCCTCGCAAGCTGCCGGCAGCGGTCGGGGAAAGAGGTTCACGCTTCATGACACTGCCGCACGCGACGCGCTGCTGGAAGGGGCGCCTCAACAGGTCAGACCGCCTGAAAGGCGCCCAATGCGTTGACCGTTTAGGGCCCTGTACGGGGTAGCCGCAGTGCCCTGCGATGCGCGCGCCTAGCTCCAAGCCACGCAGGTGGCGGCCGCCCCTCCGCGCGTCGTCCGGTCCCGCCGGGACCGTGGGAGGAGCTGCGGTCGCGACAACGGCTGCCGCAACGCTTGTGAAAGCACACAACGCGACCGTTACACGCGACCGCCAATCCTTGCGAATCAGCACGATCGCTGCGGCGAATATTGAGACACCGGTTCTGAGGTAGGACATTGATCGCTCCTTGTTGCGGCCGCTGCTTTCTTGCCGATCCTTGCGTGCCGGGGCGGTGTCCAACAGGTCGGGATATGGTGTTTCGGGTCGCTTCTGGCCTTCTGGTGGTGAGCTGAAGGGGTCCGGGGCACCAGACCCGGGAGGTGGGGCACCAGACCCGGGAGGTGGGGCACCAGACCCGGGAGGGGCCATCCCCAACCCAGCAGGCGCTCCACAGCGACGTCAGAGGTTGTCGCGGGGCGGGCTCTCGAGTGCGCCGCTGACGAGCATCACAGCAAGCTGGTTGGTCGTCAGTGCGCCGACGCGTTCGCGCGCCGCGCCGACGTGGCGCTCTACCTGTCTCACGGAGATTCCCAGGCACGCCGCGATCTCCGTCTGGTGCAGACCGTCGCACAGCAGCAGCGCCACTTGCAGCTGGCGGGCGGTCAGCCGCGAGGCGGATCGCACCGTCCGTTTGGCGGAGGGAGGCGAGCTGCGAGTGGGTTCGGCGGTCGCCTGCCCAGCAAGATTGGGCACCCTGAGCGGGTGTGTCTTGTGCTGGTGTGCGACGCCGATGCGCGGGCGGCGCCCGAGAGCGAGGCCAGCGAACCCGTCGATCAGCACTACCGCGACGAGCGTGTAGGCGGGAATACCGACCGCTGTCGGCAGTACGCCACTGTTGTGCAAGCTGAGCAACGGCTGACCACCCATGATCGTCCCCCCCAGGTAGGCCAGCCCGATGAGGGCGGCGAAACCGACGGCCAGCAACCGTGAGCTGACAAGCCCGGTGATCCAAGCCAGCGCCAACGCGATCCAGTAGCACGGGCTGTCAGGACCATCCAGCAGCACCGCGACCGCGCCGAACGCCGCCGGCGCGACCTGGAGCAACCGGTGGGAGCGCAACCGCACATACACGCGGACCGGACGAGCCAATCCCGCGACAGCGAAGCAGGCCGCGGCGGCCACGAACACCGCTGTCGCGAAGCCCGGCGCACCACGCATCAACGTGGCGAACAACAGCGTCAGTCCGCAGCCCGCGAGCAAGATGACGAACCCCACGCGCGCAAGACGGATGTACAGCTCCTCAGCGAGATGCACCAGCTCGGCGCCCCGGCGCGCGGAAGCGAGGAGCGGCCCGCGGTCGACGACGGCAACCGATCCGCTGGATGGCAGCTCAGGAACCATCGCACGTCGCATACAGCCAGAGGAGACGGACGGTCGTCCGCGCCCCCGTCTTGCGCCTCGCGCTCTTGATCCGCGAGTCCACCGCCCCCTTGTCTATGTTGAGGTCGTGCGCCACTTGTTTCGGCAGGCGACCGGCGGCCAGGCGCTTGACCACGTCAAGCTCAGCCGGTGTTAGCGCTGCGAGCAGCGTCCGAGGATCGGCGCCGGGAGGGAGGGCCACAGGTTGCCCGCGCGCGGCCTGCGCAAGCTGCGGAGTCAGCGAGGGGCCACCGGCATGCACCGCGTCCAGCAGTCGCGGGAGGTCAGCGAGAAACCGATGCAGCAGCGTCACGATCAGCAGTCCGCCGGCGGCGTTGGCGGCGAGGTTCACGAGCTGGCCGGCGACAACGTAGCGTCCATCGCCGATGAGCCAGTCCAGCGTCCTGCCGTGCATCGCCAGCGCGCCGAGAAAGCCGGCAGCCGACACCACGAGGCACAGCAGCACCCAGCGCGCACGACAGATCAGTGCGCTGAGGCAGACGATCGCGACGGCGACCTCCGCGAAGTAGCTCTGCAACCCGAAGTCGAGCAGGCCGCCGGCGGCAAACAGCCCCGCGAGGGTGACCATCCGTCCCCGGGGACGCAGCACGCGCATGGCTACGTCGATGCGCGCGACACCCGCAATCCCAAGGCCCGTGAAGACGAGGCCCTGCACTAGGGCGCTTAGCCCGCCACCGGCTGCCACCGCGAACACGCAGGTGGTCCCGGCGACGACCGTGACGATCGTCATGCCCGTCCGAAGAGCAGCCTCAGCCCAGGCATTAGCCGCCTGGCCGTCAGCTTCGCCAGTCGCGCTTGGACACATGGCGTCTGCGTGCTGACTGGTCAAGAGGTTGTCGCCGTAGCTCATAGAACTTGAGGTGGCGGTTCTCCCGCCTCGTCCGCTGCTGCTGGCAGCGGGGCGAGTGCGAAGTCATCCATCCAGACGAGGGAACCGCCATGAGAAACGTAGACGAAGGCGCCGAGGACGTGCGCGCCGAGGCGCTGGGCGCGCTTGCCGAGCACCTCGACGGCGCGCCGTTGAGCGAGGCGTTGGACGCCGCCCGCCAGATCGGCAACGAGCGCGCGCCGCCGGCGCGCTGGGCGCGCTTGCCGAGCACGGGTCTACCTAACATCGGAGCAGAAACGCGGGGTTCGGTTAGACCCTATGGACGGCCGCCCGACCGTCCGGTTGTGATGTGAGGGTCGGCACCCGCGCATGAGATGCGCGGGTTGAGGGCCCAGGAGTGGCCTGGGCCCCGACCGCAATCATGGGGGTGCCGACATGGCACAGGTTCGCAGCTGGGCCGGGCTGGATGTTCATTCGGCGAAGGTCGTCGCGGCGTGCATGGACCGCGAGTCCGG
>Ga0136620_10001639_pt1 | contig 10660 bp, 14 predicted proteins | sample AntDrymUQ4162106_2_FD_104806 | JGI IMG/M metagenome (GOLD analysis project Ga0136620, IMG submission 104806) | Polar desert sand microbial communities from Dry Valleys, Antarctica - metaG UQ416 (21.06) | ecosystem: Environmental > Terrestrial > Soil > Desert | place: Antarctica: Dry Valley... | reverse complement strand
GCATCATGTCGCGCAGGAACTTCACGCCCGCGCCGTTCTCGTAGAACGCCTCGGACATGGTCAGCAGCAGCAGCTCGTCCACGTGGCGCTCCCTGGGCATCTCCCGCACTCGCGCACCCCAGGTGTCAGACAGCCCGCGCGCCCAGGCGCCCCCGCGGGCGAAGGTCACGGCAAGGGTGAGCGTGCGTACCCGTTCAGGCGCGGCGAGGGCCGATCTCCTGGGCGATCGCTCCGCCCATGGATATTCCGAGCAAGTGGAAGCTCTCGAGCTGGAGCGTGTCGGCCAGCGCGAGGGCGTCGCCGGCCATGTCGGCCACCTCGTAGTCGCCCGTCACGTAGGAGGACTGCCCGATGTCGCGGTTGTCGAAGATCACCGTCTGGTGGCGCTCCGAGAAGGCGGGCACCTGAAGCGCCCATCCCAGCGTGTCCACCGCCAGGCCGTGCACGCAGAGGAGCGGCTCACCTTCCCCGTGCACCTCGTAGTAGAGATGGCGGTCGTCGAGATCGAGAGTCGGCATCGCGCGATTCTAAGCCACGGGGAATAGGCTCCCGCCCCCGATGTCTGCCCAGCACAGCCCCGGTGTGGCGGTGGTGACCGGCGCCGGCCGCGGCTTTGGCAAGGAGATAGCCCGTCGCTTGTCACGCCGCGGCTATGCCGTGCTCATCACCGACATCGATGGTGAGGCTGCTGCCGCCGCGTCCGAGGAGCTCGGCGGTGGCGCCTTCTCGATGGCCACCGACGTGCGCGACCCCGAGGCCCATCGCGCCCTGGCCGCGGCAGCTGCCGAGCGCGGCCGGCTGGACGTCTGGGTCAACAACGCGGGCACGATGCGCACGGTGAAGAGCTGGGAGCACTCCGACGACGACGTGCGCCTGATGGTCGACGTGAACCTCTACGGCGTGATCTGGGGCTCGCGCGCGGCGGTCGATGCGATGCGGGCTGCGCCCGGTGGCGACAAGCACGTGATCAACATCGGCTCGCTGTCTTCGTTCTGCCCCGTGCCCGGCCTCGCGGTCTACGGCGCGAGCAAGCACGGAGTGCTGGGCTTCAGCGAGTCCCTGCAGGGCGACCTCGAGATGGCCGGCATCCCGATCGCCGTGCACTGCGTCTGCCCCGACGTGGCCGATACCCGTCTGCTGCGCGATGAGGAGCACCAGGCCGACTCGGCGATCCTTTGGTCGGGACCCAGGATCCTCAGCCCCGAGGAGGTCGCCGACCGCACGGTCGCGCTGCTCGACGGCAGGCGCCTGGTGGAGTCGATTCCGCGTTGGCGAGGCCGCCAGGCCAAGCTCGCGGGCCTCGCGCCGCGAGCATCGCTGAGGCAAACGAGGATGATGCACCGAATCGGAGAGCGAAAGCGCCGGAAGGAGCAGAAGCAAAATGGCTGAGACAGCGGTGAAGGACGTGCTGGCCCGCAGCAACGGGGCGGGCGAGCAGATCGAGGTGGAGAACCCGGCGACCGGTGGTATCGCCGCCACGGTGCCCCTGATGGGCGCCGACGAGGTAAAGGCCACCGTGGAGCGCGCACGCCTGGCCCAGCCCGGCTGGGAGGCGATGGGATTCGAGGGGCGCGCCCGGGTCTTGCGCCGCGCCCAGCGCTGGGTGCTCGACAACTCCGACCGCGTGATCGGAACGATCGTCTCGGAGACCGGCAAGACCTGGAACGACGCCCAGACGGCCGAGGTCGGTTACGCGGCGGCGGCGTTCGGGTTCTGGGCCAAGAACGCGCCCAAGTATCTCGACGACGAGAGGGTGCGCTCGGCCTCCCCCTTCCTGGCTGGCAAGAAGTGCGTGCTGCGTTACCGCCCGCTCGGCGTGGTGGGTGTGATCGGGCCATGGAACTACCCGCTCACCAACTCCTTCGGCGACTGCATCCCAGCGCTGGCGGCCGGCAACTCGGTGGTGCTCAAGCCCTCCGAGGTCACGCCGCTCACCTCGCTGCTGATGGCCGAGATGCTGGATGAGTGCGGCCTGCCCAAGGACGTGTTCGGCGTGGTCACCGGACGCGGCGAGGCCGGGGCGGAGCTGGTGGACCATGTGGACTTCATCATGTTCACGGGCTCCACGGCCACCGGAAAGAAGGTGGCCGAGCGCGCCGCGCGCACGCTCACGCCGGTGGGCCTGGAGCTGGGCGGCAAGGACCCGATGATCGTGCTCGCCGACGCCGACGTGCGCAAGGCCGCCAACGCCGCCACCTACTACGCGATGCAGAACGGCGGTCAGACGTGCATCTCGGTGGAGCGCGTGTACGTGGAGGAGCCGGTGTACGAAGAGTTCGTGCAGCTCGTGACCGAGAAGGTGGGCAAGCTGCGCCAGGGCGTACCCACCGGCCACGGCGCCGTGGACGTGGGGGCGGTCACGTTCCCGCCCCAGGCAGACATCGTGGAGGCCCACGTCAAGGATGCCGTGGACAAGGGGGCGCGCGTAGCCGTCGGTGGCAAGCGCCGGGAAGGCGAGGGGCGCTTCTATGAGCCCACCGTGCTGCTCGACGTGGACCACACGATGCAGTGCATGACCGAGGAGACCTTTGGCCCCACGCTGCCGGTGATGAAGGTGGCCGACGCCGAGGAGGCGCTACGGCTGGCCAACGAGAGCGAGTACGGGCTGCAGGCCTCGGTGTGGACCAAGGACGTCAAGCGCGGCGAGGAGATCGCCAGCCGGATCGAGGCGGGCGCATCGAACGTGAACGAGCACCTGGTGAACTACCTCGCGCTGGAGATGCCGATGGGCGGCTGGAAGTCATCCGGCCTGGGCACCCGCCACGGACCCGACGGCATCCGCAAGTACACGCGCAAGCAGGCCTCGGTTATCACCCGCTTCGGGCCGCGCCGGGAGATCTTCATGTTTCCCTACTCGGGTTGGGCCTCGAAGGTGATCGGCACGCTGCTCAAGCTGGTGTACGGGCGCGGCAAGCGCTGAGCCTCTCGCCCAAGAACCGGATTCGGATTCACGTGGACCGCGGGCTGTGCATCGGGTCCGGTGACTGCGTGGAGAGTGCCCCCGGAGTCTTCGAACTGGACTCCGAGGACAAGGCCGTGGTGATCGATCCCGACGGCGAGGACACCGACCGGGTGCTCGAGGCCGCGGGCAACTGCCCGGTCACGGCGATCTTCGTGACCGGTGAGGACGGCGATCTGTACCCGTAGCCGCCGGGGCTAGCCGCGGCGGCGGAGCAGCAGGAGCACCAGGCCCACGATCACCAGCGCGGGGATCAGCGTTCGCGGGTCCACCAGACCGTCCGACGAGGAGGCGGGCACGCCGGCGGTGGGCATCGCGAACTCCTCGGCCGCCAGGACGTCGTGGGGCTCGTGGATCGGATCCGTGGGCACGTCACCGCGGGATCGCATGGGCATGGCGAACTCCTCGGCCGCCAGCACGTCGTGGGGCTGATCGATGCCGCTCGGATCCTCGGGAAGCCGGCTCTTGGGTCGGTCGCTCATGGCCTGGATCCTTGCAGACGGCTTCATCCCGGCGCCCCGGCCGACCGCGCGCGCTAGCTTTCCGCCCAGTGGAGGAGAGCACCCGCACCGAGCTCGAGGCGGCGGCATTTCGCCGGCTGGTGGAGCATTTGCGCGAACGTGTCGATGTTCAGAACATCGACCTGATGGAACTGGCCGGCTTCTGCCGCAACTGCCTGTCTCGCTGGTACGCGGAGGCAGCGGCCGAGCGCGGGATCGAGCTGTCCAAGGAGGAGTCGCGGGAGATCGTCTACGGGATGCCATACGAGGAGTTCGTGAAGCAACACCAGACAGAGCGGGCGGCCACCCCTTGAACCACGCGATGCGCGCCGGCTGGGCGGTGCTCGCCCTCTGTGTAGCCCTCCTTGCCGCAGGTTGCGGCCGCTCCGAGCCGGTTGACGACAAGGGCGACAAGGCCGATAGGACCGACGCCCCGGCCGACGTGGTGCTCACCCCCGACACCGTGGACCCCGATGCGGTGCGCCGGGCGGCCAAGGTCCGGGGCAGCGCCAACGCCCGCGCGGTGCAGCTGCGAGGGGCGGGCGAGAAGAAGACTTACAGCGGCAACGGCGACTACGTGAGCCCGGGCGCCGCCACCGACGCCGATGTGAAGGCGGAGCTGCGCGAGGCCAGGGCCGAGCTGTCGAAGTTCAAGCGCTTCCTCGGCACCACCGCATACCTCCAGACGGGGCCCCGCGCGCGGGTGCTCCCCAACGGCACGGCGGTCGCGCCCGACAACGCCCCCGAACCGGTCAAGCGCGTGATCCAGGCCGGCAACGCGATCTCCAAGCTGCCCTACAAGTGGGGCGGCGGCCATGGCGCATGGCGCGACTCCGGCTATGACTGCTCGGGCTCGGTGTCGTTTGCCCTGGCGGGCGCCGGCCTGCTCGAGGCTCCGCTGACCTCCGGCGGCTTCATGACCTGGGGCCGCAGTGGTCCCGGCGAGTGGATAACGATCTATGCCAACGAGGGTCACATGTACATGGTGGTCGCGGGCCTGCGCTTCGACACCAGCGGCCGCGCCCGTGCGGGCACCCGCTGGCAGGAGGCCTCTCGCAGCACGAGCGGCTTGGCCGCGCGCCACACGCCCGGCCTGTAGCCGGATCAGGGCATTCGCTGGTACCGTCGCGCCACGATGTCGGAGCAGGAGACGCGCCAGCTGGAGCCCGTCAGGGATGCCCGCCGGACCCCGCGCGACCGGTCGCCGCGGGGTGGGCCGCCCGGGCGTGAGCCGCCGCGGCGCGACGACGGGTCGGTGTACATGCGCCGCCGCCTCGTGGCCGCGGTCGTAGCCGTCGTCTTCCTGATCGTGGTGATCGCCGTGATCGCCGGTGGTGGTGGCGGCGGTGACGATCCCCAGCCGGCGAGCGACGAGCCCACCACGGTGCCCACCACGCCCAGCTCGGCCGACGAGAACTCATCCACCACCGACAGCAAGCCCAACAAGAACGACGACAGCGCGAGTGGAGGCTCCGGTGGAACCGCCGTTCCCACCACTCCCCCTGCGAGCGGTGGCGGCACCACGGGCGGCGCCACGCCTGCCCCGGCTCCCACGCCCACTCCCGCGCCGGCACCCGCTCCCGCGCCCGAGCCCCAGGCCCCGGCCACTCCGCCGGCCACGCCCGGCGGCGGCGCGCAGGCGCCCCCCGCGAGCCCCTAAGCGCTACCAGTCGTCGCGGGACGGCCGCCGGCGCTGGCGCTTGACCTCGCCTCGCTGTCGCTTGCCGCCCAGCCTCCGTTCGCGCGAGCCGCGCGTGGGCTTGGTTCCACGCCGCGCCCGCTGCACCGCAAGCGCTCCGGCCAATCGCGATCGCAGCCGCTCTAGCGCCAGCTCGCGGTTGCGCGTCTGGCTGCGGGTGTCCTGGGCCACGGCGGTGAGGCGCGGGCCGATGCGGCCCATCACCCGCCGCCGCTGGTCGTCGGTGAGCGAGGGGGACTCGGCCACGTCGAAGATCGCCTCCACCCGTGAGGCGGTCACGTTCGCGTGCTGACCGCCGGGCCCCGAGGAGCGACTGGTGCGCAACGCGATCTCCGACAGCGGGATCGAGACGTCGCGCGTAACGGGCATCGGATCGTCCACGGTCCGACGAACCTACCGAGACAGATGTGAGACTTCGCGTCCGATGAGGGTCGCGGTGGTGGGTCACGTGGAGTGGATCGAGTTCGCGCGGGTGCCGCGCGTGCCGGGGCCCGGCGCGATCGTGCACGCGTCCGAGGCGTGGGAGGAGCCGGGCGGGGGAGGGGCGGTGGCGGCGGTGCAGCTGGCAAAGCTGGCGGGTGGCGCCGTGTTCTACACGGCGCTGGGCAACGATGCCCTGGGCCACCGGGCGTTCGCCGAGCTCACAGCCCTGGGCCTGCGCGTGGAGGCCGCCTGGCGCGACGAGCCGCAGCGGCGCGGGTTCGTGCACGTGGACGCCGGGGGCGAACGCACGATCACAGTGATCGGTGAGCGGCTGGGCCCCAGCGGGTCGGACGACCTGCCGTGGGCCGACCTCGAGTCAGCCAACGCCGTCTACTTCACAGCGGGGGACGCAAGCGCGCTCGCGCACGCTCGGTCGGCTCGCGCGCTGGTGGCCACGGCGCGCCACCTCGTGCCGATCGCGCAGGCCGGCGTGCAGGTGGACGTTCTCGTGGCCAGCGCAGCGGACGCAGGTGAGCGCTACGAGCGCGGCCGGCTGGACCCTGAGCCACGGGCGGTGGTGCGCACTGCCGGCGATCGGGGTGGGACCTGGGAGGACGCGGGCGGCGGTTCGGGGCGCTGGGAGGCCACCCCGCTGCCCGGCCCCGTCTCCGATGCCTACGGTTGCGGCGACTCGTTCGCCGCCGGCCTCACCTACGGGCTGGGCGCGGAGCTCGCACTCCCGGAGGCGCTGGCGCTCGGCGCCCGCTGCGGTGCCGCGAACTTCACCGGTCGCGGGCCCTATGCCGGGCAGCTCTCCGCGGCCGACCTGTAGCTGAGGTCGGGGCTCAGTGGTCGGCCACGGAGCCGCCGTCGGGCTCTATCGGCAGGCCGCTGCGATCCCAGGCCAGTAGGCCCCCGGCCATGTTGCGGGCGTCGTACCCGCTTGCCCGGAAAACCTGCGTGGCCATCGCCGAGCGGGCGCCCGAGCGGCAGTAGAAGACCACGGGACGGTTCTTGTCGATCGATCCGGCCTCCTCGGAGAGGCGGATGAACTCCACGTGGCGGTCGCCCCCGATATGGCCGGCGTCGTGCTCGTAGGGCTCGCGGACGTCGACGAGCAGGATCTCGTTCTGGCGGTGCAGCTCGGCCACCTGCTCGGGTGAGAGATCCTCCGGCGGGTCAGGTGGGCCCCCCATCTACCGGCGTCGCATCAGTCGAGCTACGGCGGCCATCAGTTCGTCGGTCATCTCTTTCGGCTCGCCTCCTGCCTCGCCACCGATGACGCAGTGCCGTGCGTGGTCGTCGAGCAGCCCGAGCGCGACCTTGTCGAGCGCAGCTTGGATCGCGGAGATTTGCGTGACCACGTCGATGCAATAGCGCTCATCGACGACCATGCCCTCGACGCCGCGCACCTGGCCCTCGATCCGCTTGAGGCGAGTCAGGAGCTGCTCTTTGGTAGCCGAGTAGCCGCGGGTGGGGGCTGAGGTCTCGATAGCCATGATTGCAGCATAGCGATACCCCTGGCGGGTACCTGCTACGGTTTGCCCAGACCAATACCCCCACCCGGTACCTATTGGAGAACCGATGAGCGCAGAGAACAGCAACACCTACCGAGTCGAAGGAATGAGCTGCGGCCATTGCGAGGCGGCGGTCCGCGACGAGGTCGAGGAGGTGGACGGTGTCGAGACCACGGACATCGACCTGGCTTCGAAGCAGGTCGTCGTCCGGGGCAAGTTCGAGGACGCCACGGTGCGCGCGGCGATTGCCGCGGCTGGGTACGAGGCGGCGTGACGGCCACCCGAGAGCGCCTGCAGCTGCCGATCGAGGGCATGACCTGCGCGTCATGCGCCAATCGCATCGAGCAGCGGCTCAACAAGCTCGAGGGTGTCGAGGCCTCGGTCAACTACGCGACCGAGGCCGCCACCGTCGCGTACGACCCCGCCGCGGTCGAGACCGATCAGCTGATCGAGGCCGTCGAGGGGGCCGGCTACCGCGCCGCGTTGCCGAGCGCGGAGCCGGCCGCTGGACAGCAAGCTGAGGGCGACCCGCTTGCCCTCCTGCGCCGGCGGATGCTGTTTGCCGCCGCGTTCGCCCTTCCGGTCTTGCTGATGGCGATGATCCCGCCGCTGCAGTTCGACAACTGGCAGTGGCTCTCGCTGCAGCTGGCCACACCGGTGGTGCTGTGGGCCGGCTGGCCGTTCCACAAGGCGGCGTGGCAGAACCTCAAGCATGGCGAGGCGACGATGGACACGCTGATCAGCGTCGGGACCCTCGCCGCCTGGCTCTGGTCGGTGTACGCGTTGTTCCTGGGCGAGGCGGGACAGACCGGGATGACCATGTCCTTCGACCTGCTGCCCGACCGCGGTGGCGGCACCGACGAGATCTACCTGGAGGTCGCCGCGGTAGTGACGGCGTTCCTACTCTCCGGCCGCTACTTCGAGGCCCGCGCCAAGCGCCGCGCCGGCGCGGCGCTGCAGGCGCTGCTCGAACTCGGCGCCAAGGACGTCAGCGTGCTCGATGGGACAGGTAACGAGCGCCGGATTGCCATCGAAGAGCTCGAGGCCGGCCAGCGCTTCGTCGTTCGCCCCGGCGAAAAGGTGGCCACTGACGGCGTCGTCGAGGACGGCCACTCGGCGATCGACAACTCGATGCTCACCGGGGAGAGCGTCCCGGTCGAGGTCGGCCCCGGCACCGACGTGGCGGGAGCGACGATCAACGCCGGTGGGCGGCTGATCGTTCGAGCCACCAGGATCGGCGCCGATACCGCCCTCGGTCAGATCGCGCGCCTCGTGACCGAGGCCCAATCCGGCAAGGCGCCGGTGCAGCGGCTGGCCGACAGGATCTCGGGGGTCTTCGTCCCGGCCGTGATCCTGATCGCCATCGGCACCCTCGGCTTCTGGCTGGCGGCCGGCGAAGGGGCCGCGTTCGCCTTCACCGCCGCCGTGGCCGTGCTGATCATCGCCTGCCCCTGCGCCCTCGGCCTGGCCACGCCCACCGCGCTGCTGGTGGGTACGGGCCGCGGCGCCCAACTGGGGCTGCTGATCAAGGGCCCGGAGGTGCTCGAGTCCACGCGGCGTGTCGACACGATCGTCCTCGACAAGACCGGGACGGTCACCACCGGCCAGATGAGCCTGACCGCGGTGCACCTCGCGGCCGGGGTCGAGCGCAACGAGGCGCTGCGGCTGGTGGGTGCGCTCGAAGCAGCCTCCGAGCACCCGATCGCCCGAGCGATCGCCGATGCTGCCGGTGCCGAGCTCGGCCAACTGCCGACCGTCGAGCGCTTCATCAACCGTGAGGGCCTCGGCGCTCAGGGCACTGTCGATGGCAAAGAGCTCGTCGTCGGCCGTCCGAGCTTGTTACGCGACGGTGGCCTGGCCTGCTCAGCTGAGCTGGACGCCTACCGCGAGGCCGCCGAGGCAGAGGGCCGGACCGCAATCATGGCCGGCTGGGACGGCGCGGCCAAGGCGGTGTTCGTCATCGCCGACACCCCGAAGCCGGGCTCCGCTGCGGCCGTCAGGCGGTTGCAACAGCTGGGTCTGCGGCCGGTCCTCCTGACCGGCGACAACCGCACGACTGCCGAGGCCGTGGCTGCCGAGGTTGGGATCGACGAGGTCATCGCCGAGGTGCTGCCGGCCGACAAGGCGGCGGTCGTCAAGCGGCTGCAGGACGAAGGGCAGGTCGTGGCGATGGTCGGCGACGGCATCAATGACGCCCCCGCTCTCGCGCAAGCCGATCTCGGCCTGGCGATCGGGACCGGCACCGACGTGGCGATCGAGGCCTCTGACCTGACGCTGGTCTCCGGAGACCTGAACGCCGCCGTGGACGCCATCCGCCTCTCGCGCCGGACGCTCGGGACGATCAAGGGCAACCTGTTCTGGGCCTTCGCCTACAACGTGGCCGCGCTGCCGCTGGCCGTGGCCGGTCTGCTCAACCCGCTCGTCGCAGGAGCAGCGATGGCGCTGTCGAGCGTCTTCGTAGTCTCGAACTCGCTTCGGCTGCGCCAGTTCAAATCCGACCTTGACATACCCTAGGGGGGTATCTAAGGTAGGCATCATGGAAGCCAGCGCACACAGCCACCAGTCCGTTCACCACGACCCGATGCCGACTTCGGGCACAGCCCTGGACAGCGTCGCCCTTAGCGCCACCCTGCACTGCCTGACCGGGTGTGCGATCGGCGAGGTCACCGGCATGGTCATTGGCACCGCCCTGGGATTCTCGGATCTGGGAACGATTGCCCTGGCAGTGGGCCTGGCGTTCCTCTTCGGCTACACGCTTACGAGTCTGCCGCTGCTGCGGGCCGGCCTCGCGCTGGGCGCCGTCATTCCGATCGCTCTGGCCACAGACACCTTCTCGATCGCCGTGATGGAGATCGTGGACAACGGACTCATGCTGGCCATCCCCGGTGCGATGGAGGCAGGAGTGAGCGACGTTCTGTTCTGGGGCGCGCTCTCCGTTGCGCTCGTGGTCGCGGGCGTCGTGGCATTCCCGGTCAACCGCTGGTTGATCACCAAGAACCGCGGCCACGCCGTGCTGCACGAGACCGGCATCCACGGCGGTCCGCCGACCCGGGTGGTGGCCTTTATTGCTGCCGCCGCGGCGGTGTTCGGCACCGCCGTCCTCGTGGGCGAGGCGGTCGGCGGCGGCAATGATGGCGGTCACGGCGGGAGTGAGATGGCTGCCCCCAGTGGCCATTCCGGCGAGGAGAGAAGCACGGCTGAAGGCGAGCACAAGACAAGCGGGCAGGAGCCCGACCCCGTTCGCGGCCTGGCCGTGGCCGAGAACGGCCTGAAGCTGGAGTCCGCGCAGCGCGAGCTGCCGCGCGGCCGCCGGGCCGAGCTGAGCTTCACGATCGTGGGCTCGAGCGGGAATTCGGTGCGCGACTTCGAGGTCGAGCACGACAGGCGGATGCACCTGATCGTCGCCCGCCGTGACCTGACCGGCTTCCAGCACCTGCACCCCACGCTCGGAGGTGATGGGCGCTGGAGCACCAAGGTGAAGGTCCCGGACGCCGGCAGCTACCGCGTCTTCGCCGACTTCAAGCGCGGCGGCGAGAACCACACGTTGGCTGCTGACGTTGCG
>Ga0136620_10001637_pt1 | contig 10660 bp, 10 predicted proteins | sample AntDrymUQ4162106_2_FD_104806 | JGI IMG/M metagenome (GOLD analysis project Ga0136620, IMG submission 104806) | Polar desert sand microbial communities from Dry Valleys, Antarctica - metaG UQ416 (21.06) | ecosystem: Environmental > Terrestrial > Soil > Desert | place: Antarctica: Dry Valley... | reverse complement strand
TGATCAGCTTCGTTGCGAAGTTTCCGAGCGTCGCGACGACGCGCGGGCGGATCAGGTCGATCTGCTGCTCCAGATAGGGATGACAGGACTCGATCTCGATTGGCTGCGGGTCACGGTTTCCGGGAGGGCGGCACTTGAGGACGTTGCAGATCCAGACCTCGTCGCGCTCCAGCCCGATCCCCCCGAGCAGCTCGGTCAGCAGCGAGCCGGCGCGCCCCACGAACGGCAGGCCCTGGCGATCCTCCTCGGCGCCCGGCGCCTCGCCGACGAACAACAGGTCGGCATCGGCGTTGCCGGATCCGAACACGACCTTCGTGCGCGTCTCGGCAAGCGGGCAGCGGGTGCAATCCGATGCTTCCCGATAGAGCTCGACGAGCTGCTCGCGGCGCGCCCCGGGGTCCGCTGCGACCGCACCTGGCTCAGCCACCGCTTGGCCCCGTTCGCTTTTCGCGCGCTCGCTGCTTGCGAAATCGCTGCATCGCGCCACCGCGGTTGGTCCCGCGGTCCTCCTCGGCGCGCCTCGCGGTCCCCGGACTCATCGTCAGCCGGCGCGAGGGGGCCGGCGCCCCCGAGAACTGACGCCTCGCCTCCTCAGAGCCGCACTGTGGACAGCGGGCCACCTCGGTTCCCGACGCGGCGAGCTCGTCGAAGCGCGTGTCGCATGCCGGACACAGGAACTCATAGATCGGCATCGGTCAATCGTAGTCGCGCCCACGGACCCGGCCAACGGCCGTCTCAGCCGCAAATTGGTGCGTTTAGGGCTGGAGCATGCTCCCTATACTTGGCCTTGGCCGTGACCTCGATGGGGCACGGACCGGACCCGGCGCAAGAGCCGGGTCGAGACGACACAGCGAGAGTTTGCGCGCCGTCTGGTATCTCCGATGCGAGAGCTGGAACGGAATTCAAGACAAAGCCCCGGTGCCGGCGCGATTCGCGCTCCGCTCGCCGTGGTCGGGCCCGGCCGGGTCGGCCGCTCGCTCGCCCGCGCTGCGCTCGACGACGGATTCGAGGTCTCGCTCGCCGGGCGCCGCGATGCTGTCGCGACCTGCGAGCGGGCCGAGGTAGCGCTTCTTTGCGTCCCTGACGAGGCGATCGAGGATGCTTGCGAGACGGTCTGCGTCGCCGTGCCGCCCCTGCGCTGGGTCGGGCACGTCAGCGGCGCGACTCCGCTCGCCGCGCTCGCGAGCGCCCGACGCCGCGGAGCCGGTGTCTTCTGCTTGCATCCGCTGCAGACGGTGCCCGACGGCGCCACCAGCCTCAGCGGCGCGGCGTGCGCGGTCTCGGGCTCGAGCCACGAGGCGCTGGAGACGGCGACGGCGCTTGCGCAAGCGTTGGGAATGCGCCCGTTCGAGCTCGCCGACGAGCAGCGCGCCTCCTATCACGCCGCCGCTTGCATGGCCTCGAACTTTCTCGTCGCGCTCGAGGAGTCCGCGAGCAGGTTGCTCGAAGAGGCGGGGATCGACGACGCTCGCGAGCTGCTGGCCCCGCTCGTGCTGCGCACGGCCGCCAACTGGGCCGAGGACGGCGGCGAAGCGCTGACCGGTCCGATCGCGCGCGGCGACGAGGACACCGTGCGGCGCCACCTCGAGGCAATCGCCGAGGCGAGCCCCGAGCTCGTTGAGCTCTACCGCGTGCTCGCGCAGCGCACGCGCGAGCTCGCCTACGGCCCGGAGGTGGCGGCGTGAGAATCGCGCGCCGCAAGGCCGGGCTGCGCGAGGCCCTCGAGGGTGCTCGGCGCGACGGGCTGCGCATCGGGCTCGTGCCGACGATGGGAGCGCTACACGAGGGTCACCTCTCGCTGGTCCGCGAAGCGCGGCGTTCGTGCGGCGTGGTCGTCGTCAGCCTGTTCGTAAACCCGACTCAGTTCGGGCCCGGCGAGGACCTCGAGGCCTATCCGCGCGACGAGGCCCGCGACGCCGAGCTGCTCGAGGCCGAGGGCGTGGACCTGCTCTACGCGCCGTCCCGCGACGAGATCTACCCTCCCGGCTTCGCGACCCGAGTTGAGGTCAGCGGCCTCACCGAGGTGCTGTGCGGCGACCACTCGCGCCGCGGTCACGAACACTTCCGCGGCGTCACGACCGTTGTCGCCAAGCTGCTCAACAGCGTCGGCCCCGACGTCGCCTACTTCGGTCAGAAGGACGCACAGCAGGCCGCCGTGCTGCGCCGCATGGTCGCCGACCTCGACTTCCCGGTCGCGATCGAGACCCTGGCCACGGTTCGGGAGCACGATGGCCTCGCGATGAGCTCGCGAAACCGCTACCTCGATGACGGCGAGCGCGGGCGGGCGGCTGCTCTTCACCGCGCGCTCGAGGCCGCCTCGGCGTCAGCGGCGCGAGGCGCGACGGTCGAAGCGGCGATCGACGCGGCCCGGTCCGAGCTCGCCGCCGCGGGAATCGAGCCAGAGTACCTCGAGGCGCGCGACGCCGAGGACATGACCCCGGTCGAAAACTTCAACGGCAGGCCGATCCTGGTCGCGCTCGCGGCGCGTATCGGCCCCGCCCGTCTGATCGACAACGTCGTGATCGAACCGCGAAGAGACTGAGGAGCCACTACCCATGCAACGGCAGATGTTGAAGTCGAAGATCCACCGGGCGACCGTCACCGCCTGCGACCCGGATTACATCGGCAGCGTCACGATCGATGCGGGCCTGATGCGCCAGGCCGACCTGCTGCCCAACGAGCAGGTCCACGTCTGGGACATCGACAACGGTGCCCGCCTTGTCACCTACGCGCTCGAGGGCCCGGAGGGTTCGGGCCAGATCCAGCTCAACGGCGCCGCCGCGCTGCTCGTCAGTATCGGCGACAAGGTGATCGTCGCCTCCTATGGCAGCTACTCCGAGGGCGACCTCGAGGCCTACTCGCCGATCGTCGTCCACGTCGACGACGACAACCGAACCGTCGCGGTCGACAGCAATCCCGAGGTCCTGCTCGCCGGCCTCGAGGGTCGCTGGATCGAGGAGGTTCCCGGATCGCTGGGCTCGGGCACGGATCCGCTCGCGGGTGGTGGGCTGCGATGAGCGCCGAGCCACGGGTCCCGAGCACCCCACCGGCCGAGCGCACGCCGATCACGGTCCCGCGACTGGCCGAGATGAAGCGCTCGGGTGAGCGCATCGTGATGGTCACGGCCTACGACTTTCCCTCTGCACAGGTCGCCGAGGAGGCCGGGGTCGACGTCGTTCTCGTCGGCGACACGGCGGCGATGGTCGTGCTCGGATACGACTCCACCACTCCCGTCGCGATGGACGAGATGCTGACAATGGCGTCAGCCGTGCGCCGCGGGATGAAAACACCACTGTTGATCGGCGACATGCCGTTCGGCTCCTATGAGTCGTCGAACGAGGAGGCGATCGCCAACGCGCAGCGCTATGTCAAGGAGGCGGGATGCGCCGCGGTAAAGCTCGAGCGCGGCGGCCCTTCCATCGACAGGGCGCGGGCGATCGTGCGCTCGGGCATCCCCGTCATGGGACATGTCGGGCTGACGCCGCAGACGGCGAGCGCCTTGGGGGGCTTCAAGGCCCAGGGGCGCACGGCCGAGCAGGCGGCGAAGATCGCCGAGGACGCGCTCGCGCTGCAGGCCGTGGGCTGCTTCGCGATCGTCTTCGAGGCCGTGCCCGCGGCCGTGACGGCGGCCCTGATGGACAAGCTGGAGCTGCCGGTGATCGGGATCGGCGCCGGGCCCGCGACCGATGGTCAGGTGCTCGTCTTTCACGACCTGCTGGGGTTCTACGGCGGGCATGCACCCCGCTTCGTCAAGCGCTATGCCAACCTGCGCGGTCAGATGGTCGACGGCATGCGGAGCTATGCCGACGAAGTTCGCCACAGCCGGTTTCCAGCCGACGAGCACACCTATTCGATCGATCCCGACGAGCTCGACGAATTTCGGCGCTATCTCGACCAGGAGAGCCTCGCCGGCTCGGCCTGGGACTGGTAGGCCGGGGGCGTAACAAACTTCGTTGCGAGGGGTACCTAGTTCGTAACTATCCGCACGAATCCCTCGTGCGGGCGACCTTCGCGGAAAGCGAGGTGATGGGCATGGACATGCTCAGAAGGCTGGAACCTGTTGCCCTCCTGCTGCTGGTGATCGGGGCGCTCAACTGGGGCGTCCTCGGGCTAACCGGCGGAGAGACGAACGTCGTCGCCGAGATCTTCGGCACCGGCACGTTCACCGACGTGGTCTACGTGATCCTCGGAGTGGCCGCGCTGATCGTCCTGCCACGGCTGTTCGAGGCGTTCCACCTCGGCCATGGCCCCCATCCCCGGGGCGTCTGACCGCAGAACGACCGTGACCGCCACGCGCTAGTTTGAGCGCGTGGCGGTTCACACAGGGGAGCTGCGCCTCTCCACCGAAGGCGACGCCGACGTCGTCGACATCACGGCGGGCGTGCAGCGGGTCATCGAGTCGGCGGGCATCAGCGCGGGTCTCGCGACTGCATTCGTGCGCGGCTCGACCGCCGCGATCACGACGATGGAGCACGAGCCCGGCGGGGTCGAGGACCTGCGGGCGCTGCTCGACCGCCTGATTCCCGCCGAGGGTGCCTACGAGCACAACCGGCTCAACCACGACACCAACTCGCACGCCCACCAGCGCGCCTCGATCATCGGCTCGTCGGAGGCCGTGCCGGTGCTGAACGGGCGCCTGGCGCTCGGGACCTGGCAACAGCTCGTCCTGATCGACTTCGACGACCACCATCGCGATCGCACGGTGGTCGTCCAGGTGGTCTCCTAGGCACCAGGCGCTCGCGACGATGTCCGACGTCCCTCCGAGACCTCAGCGTCACCGCCTGCTCGCGGTCGCGGGGGTGATCGCTTCGGTTCTGCTGCTCGTCGCCGCGCTCGGGCTCAGCGGGGCGCTCTCGGGCGACGACGAACCCGAGACCGAGAACGCAACGGTCCCGCCTGCCGACGCAGCCGGCAGGCCCAGCGCGGGAAAGCTCCTCGAGCACCCCGAGATCGAGACGATCTCGGTTGGCGGCAGGCCCAGCGCAGTGGCCGCGGGCGAGAGCGCCATCTGGGTGGCCGACCCGTTCTCGACGGGCGCTGCGAGCGTGGCGATCGGCGCCGAACCCGACGTCACCCGGTTTCCGCTCCCGGGGCCGGCATCCGCGGTCGCCGCCGGCGAGGGCGGGGTCTGGTATGCGATGCAGGAGGAGGAATCGCTCGCGCGCCTCGACCCGCTGGCTCCCGCCGCCGGAAGCGAGGAGATCGCGCTGGACGGCTTCGCGGCAGCCGTCGAGATCGGCGAGGGCAGCGTGTGGGCCCTGACCGAGAACGCTGTGGAGCAGATCGACCCAGCCTCGGGAAAGGTCGTCGACGAGCTCGCGGCGAACGGGTTCGCGACCAGTCTCGCGGTCGCCGACGGGGCCGTCTGGGTGGTCGCCGACAACCGCGAGGTGCTGCGCCTCGACGCGGCGTCGGGCGAGGCGGAGGAGCCGCCGATCGAAGTCACCGACGCTGTGAACATCGCCGCCGGCGAGGGGTCGGCGTGGGTCGTCTCGGCAACCGGCGCGGTGACCCGAATTGACGCCCAATCGCTCGCCGTCGTCGGCGACCCGGTGCGGGTCCGCGGCGCGCTCGACGTCGCGGTCGGCGAGGGCGCGGTCTGGATCACGTCTACCGAGCGCACGGTGACGCGCCTTGACCCCGTCAGCGGCGAGGTCGTGGGCGAGCCGCTGCCGGTCGGTGACGAGCCTGTCGGGATTAGCGTCGGTGAAGGGGCGGTGTGGATTGCGAATGCTGGAGACGGGACCGTGACCAGGATCGATCCGTAGGCGATCCAGCGACGGCCTGCGGCGTCATCCGCGTGCGCGGGATTTGGATGGGTCACCTAGCCCGAGTCAGTGGCGGCGCGGACAACCGCGCACGACAAGTCGCCCACGCCTCGTCTTGAACCTGGCGGTCAGGACGCGCGATTTCCGATCGTAGCTCCAGCTCCTAGCGCCGAGCCTGCGGCCCTTGATCTTCACCGTGCAGGGGCGAAACGGCCGCTTCAGCGTCGCCATCGACGCCTGGAGCCGATACTGACGCCTGATCGCCCCCTGAACTCGCAGAGACCAGCGTCGGCGGCGCTCACGCGAAACCAGGCGCTCGCTCTCGTTGAAGCCCGCCGCCGAGCGTCCACGGGGAAACGCAAGCAGCCGCATCCGATCGCGGCGATCCGAAAGGTGCACGAGGCCGGGCGCATGTCCGTAGTCGGCGAGCGTGTCGACGTCGGGGGCGAGCATTGGGATCACGGCCCCGACTCGGACGAGCAGCGGAAGCTGATCGAGGGGGGCGGGAAGCACGTGGTCTTGCCCCCCGGACAGGGACTCCACGCGTCCGAGAACGAAGGCACCGCTCGACTCCTCGAATCCGACGCTGCGCCAGAAGTCGATCCAGCGCCCAGCGGGAGCGTACAGGCGCCGCTCTCTCGCACCTCGCTCGACTACAGGCGCTGCCAGCAGGTCGGGGCCGAACATGAACTCGTCTTCCTGGGCGCTCGCCGCGGGATCGTCAGGAGCGACGAGCGCCAGATGGCGCATCAGCGGCAGGCCCGTCTCGCGGTAGGTGCGGTCGGCGGCGAGGATGTAGGGATAGAGCTGGGTGTGGAGCTTGGCGTAGAGGCGCCACACCCCGATCGACTCCGGCTCCCAGATCTGGGGCCGGTCGTAGGAGGGAACGGCAAGGCCGGAGGCCTTCGTCCGCATCACCCCGGAGACGGCGCCGAACTCGATCCAGCGGTGCAGCAGCTCCACGTCGAGCTGCTCAGCGGGGCCGAAGCTGTGGTAGCCGCCGATGTCCGAGCCCCAGCGGCTGACGCCCGAGAGCCCGATGCTGAGCGCCTGGCGAACCGCCGACTCGAGTCCGTCGTAACCGAACACCGTCGTCGGGTCGCCGCCCCAGACCACGTCCGCGCAACGCGCCGCGCCGGTCCAGCCGGAGCGCTGATGACGCGACACCGGACGCTCGAGCTCGCGCACGATGTCGAACACGGCGCAGTGGTAGTCGGTCGGATAGCGGTTGTGGATCTGCTGTGGCGACGTACCGTCGGCCGAGACGGCGTCGGGCGGGGTGTACTCGCCGAAGTCCTCCATCCAGCCGTCGTGGCCCGCGTCGAAGGCCTCGCGGACGAGCCCGCCGTAGAAGTCCCGGGCGCCGGGAGCGGTGAAGTCGAATTGCGACAGGGGCTCGGCGGTGAACCCGGCCGGACCGCCGCCGCCGACGAAGCCGGGATAGGTGTAGGGAAGGCCCGTCAGCGGCTGGCGTTGGAGCACCCCCGCAGCCGCGGCGTCGCCGTAGACAGGCTGGTACGACACGCACAGCAGCGGGTTGAAATAGACCAGGTGGGCGAGTCCCTGACTGTGGAAGTAATCGGTTCGCTGACGGTTGTAGTCCTCCTCGCCGCGGTGGGCACCGCAGGGAAGGAAGTGCATCTGTGTCTCGGCTGCCGAGACCGGGGCGTCAGCCTCGCGCAGCAGTGTGGTCCACTCGCGCTCGTTCTCCAGCGGGATCTTGTTCGGCTGCCCGGTTTGAAACCAGGGACCGAATGACCACGGCGTCGCCGGTGGCGGCTGTCGCCCAGTGGCCTCGGAGAAGCGCCGCAGCGCATCAGCAGGAGAGGGACCGGCGAAGACTCGCACGCTGAGCCGAGCGCTCTGTGCCTCGAGGCTCCAGACATCCGCAACGTCGCTGCCGAGCCGGAAGTACGACGTCTCGTCATTTTCGATCAGCACCCCGTAACCGCGCGTCGAGAGCATCCAAGGCACGGGGTAGTAGGTCGAGTCGTCACGATCGCTGATCGCCCATGGCGGCGTGACCGGCTTTGGATACTCCCGATCCTCCGGCCGGTAAGGGCCATCGGCGACGTAATTCTCAACCACCAAACCGCGCTGATCGACGGCGTTCGAGCGCTCTCCGAAACCTAGGTATCGCTCGCTCGGATCGGCCTCGAAGCCGATCCCGGTGGCCGTCGCCCCCAACGGGCTGGCGACGCTGGCCTGGATCCGGATCGACCCCTCGCCGGCCGGAGAAACGCGCACGTCGATGGTGGCGCCCGCTGGGTCGCTGGTCTCCACGGTCGCGACGACGTCTTCGCCCTCGCGCCCGAGCTCGAGAGCGCGAGTCGCGTGCACCCACGTCCCCAGCACGGTCTCGAACCCCAACGGCCCTGCGGGGCCGGATGTCGAGCCCGCGGCCTCGGACAGCACCGAGCGCCCATCCTGGTCATGAAGGTAGATCCCCCAGGGGTCGCTTTCGACGGTGGCGCGCAGCGATCCCGCGCTCACGGTCTCCGTCGAGCCGATCGCCGGCATGACGGGGCCCGCCGTGAGGCCGAGGCCAGCCGCAACGCCGACGGCCAGGCATGTCACGACTTTCCTCAACGCGCCCCCCGGCCTCCGTCTTCGGGCTTGAACTCGATCTCGCGGACGACCTTCGCCGGGGCGCCGGCTGCGATCACCCCGGCCGGAAGGTCCTTGGTCACCACCGAGTTGGCCCCGATCACGCAGCGCTCTCCGATCTCGATCCCCCCGGTCACGACGCAGTTGACACCGAACCAGCAGTTGGAGCCGATGCGCACCGGCCCGCGCGCCACGAAGCCCTGGTGGGTGATCGGCTTGTCGGGGTCGTCGTAGGCGTGGTCGGCGTCGCCCACGAAGCAGTTGTTGGCGAACATCACGTGGTCGCCGATCTCGATCCGCTCCATAGCCGCGAGCATCGTGCCGCGGTTGAGAAAGCACCCCTTGCCGATCGCGATCCGCGCCGCCTCGTCGAAGGTCAGCCAGCAGCCGGGCTCGAGCAGCGTTCCCTCGCCGATCTCGAGCCGCCCGGAATCGAGCGCCTCGAGCACCTCACCCTCGACGGGGTAACGGATAAAGGCGCCCGCCTGCGCCATGTGGCGATTGATCCGCAGCCTTCGCAGCGCCCTGTGGTTGCGCTCGTACCACTGGCGCTTGACCCACCACGATCGCCACTCGCTGAGCTCGGCCACGCGTCAAGCCTTCCACAACGGATTCGCGAACGGGTCGCCGCGCACCGGGCTTCGTGCCGCCGCCGTCTGCGCTTAGTATTCCGGCCCCGGTTGGCCAATTCGTTAGGGAGGTCGCATGACCAAGCGCATGGCGCTCAAGGCACGTGGAATGTTCGCCCTGGGGGCGATTGCAGGGCTCGCTCTCGTCGCAGGATGCGGCGGCAGCGACGATGACGAGCCGGCCGAGCCGGAGACCAAGGACCCACAGGCGATCATCTCCGAGTCCACCCCCGGCGTCGTCGAGATCTACGGCAAGTACAACGACGAGGCCGTCGGCGGCACCGGCTTCATCTACGACGTCGGGCCCCCCGTGCGCGTTCTGACCAACTCGCACGTCGTCGAGGGGCTGTCGAGCCTCCAGGTCAAGGTCGGCGACCAGATCCCGACCGTCCCGGCCCAGGTCGTGGGGCAGGCGCCATGCGACGACGTCGCGGTGCTCGAGCTGCCGTCACCGCCGCCGGAGGTCGAAGCGCTGCCGCTCGGTGATTCGGACACGGTCGAGAGCGGGGCTTCGGTGGTTGCGATGGGTTACCCAGGCAACTTCCAGAAATACAAGCAACAGACCGTCAGCTCGACCGAGGGATCGGTCTCTAACCCGGATCTGGTCGGCAACCAGATCAGCGAGGACCTGCCCACATACCCGGCGCTGATTCAGCACACCGCCGCGATCAACCCGGGCAACAGCGGCGGCCCGCTGTTTGACGACCAGGGCGAGGTGATCGGGATCAACACGCTGTCGCGGTCGGGCAGCGGCGGTCAGGGCCAGTACTACTCGATCGACATCAATGCGGCCGAGGCCCTCATCCCCGACCTCGAGGCCGGTACCGACCGCGCCTACGTCGGCTGGGCGATCTCCCCGCTCGACCTCGTCGATCCGGTGATCCGAATCTCCGACTACATCAACAGCTACGGCTTTGACGTGGCGACGGCGAAGGCCAACGTCAACTTCGACGAGCGTGAGCTCGACGGTCTCTACGTGCTCGGCGACGTCGACAGCGGCTCGCCGGCGGACAAGAAGGTCTTCGGTGGTGACCTCATCACCGAGATCGACGGAACGACGGTCAAGACCGTGAACCAGGTCTGCAAGATCCTGCAGTCGAAGTCGCCCGGCGACACGATCCAGGTGTCGGGGGTCGGCCTGACGAGCCCCGAGGAGTACACGCCCGACTACGGCGAGGCCAGCTTCGACGAGGACGTAAAGCTGCCCGCGGAGCAGTCGACGGCAACCACGCCCCCGGAGGAGAACACGTCGAGCACGAGTACGACCAGCACGAGTACGACCAGCTCGACGACGAGCACGAGCACGACGCCGTAGTCCGGCTCGACAAGCGCTGACCGAAAGCCCCCTCGTACAGGGGGCGTTCGGCGTTCGTGGGGCGCGTTTTCGCAGCGCACCGTGGTTGCGCCACGAGACGACGTGGAGTCGCGGCTTAAGCCGCGACAGGCTCGCGGCGCTTGCGCCGGCCCTTGACGCGCGGAACCTCAGGGTCGACGAGCTCGGCGAGAAAGCGCCCGGTATAGGACCCGGGGACGCCCGCAACGTGTTCCGGCGAGCCGGTCGCGACGACCTCCCCCCCATGCTCGCCACCCTCGGGGCCGAGATCGACCAGGGCGTCGGCGGATTTGATCACGTCGAGGTTGTGCTCGATGACGACG
>Ga0136620_10001636_pt1 | contig 10661 bp, 10 predicted proteins | sample AntDrymUQ4162106_2_FD_104806 | JGI IMG/M metagenome (GOLD analysis project Ga0136620, IMG submission 104806) | Polar desert sand microbial communities from Dry Valleys, Antarctica - metaG UQ416 (21.06) | ecosystem: Environmental > Terrestrial > Soil > Desert | place: Antarctica: Dry Valley... | reverse complement strand
GCAAGAGGATAAATACCTGCAAAAGCGTGGAATGCGGATGAGAGGACTTGAACCTCCACGGGGTTACCCCCACACGGACCTGAACCGTGCGCGTCTACCAATTCCGCCACATCCGCGCGCGTCGACAGTGTAGCCACCATCCTTTCGGGGCTCTCGCTCGTCGTACATACCATGGCGACGGTGAAACGAGCGCTCCTCCTCGCTACGGTCGCGCTGGTTGCACTCGCCGCCGCGGGCCCCGCCGCGAGCGCCGCGCCACCCCGCGAAGTCGAGCTCGTGGTCGCGCTCGACGCGCCTCCCCTCGCGCACGCCGTCGCCGGCAGCCGCGCGCTCTCCCTCTCCGTCAGGCGCGCGCGCCTCAACCTGCGCACACCGACGAGCCGCTCTCACCTCCGCTCGCTCGCGTCCGCCCAGCGCACCCTCCAGACCCACATCGAGGACGAGATCCCCGGCGCGCGCGTCCGCTGGCGCTACAGCGTCGTCCTCAACGCGCTCGCGGTCGTCGTCCCCGCTGCGGAGGCGGGCCGTCTCGCCTCGCTGCCGGGCGTGCGCAGCGTCTACCCGACGACCCGCTATCGCGCGCTGCTTGATCGCGGGCCTCGCCTGATCGGGGCCCCGGCTCTGTGGGGGCCCAGCCTGGCGACCGCCGGTCAGGGGCTCAAGATCGGCGTGATCGACGACGGCATCGACCAGAGCCACCCCTTCTTCAGCGGAGCCGACTACGCATACCCCACCGGCTTTCCGAAGGGCAACCGCGCCTTCACGACGCCCAAGGTGATCGTCGCGCGTGCCTTCCCGCCGCCCAGCCCCAAGTGGGCCAATGCGGCCCAGCCGTTCGACGAGGCACTTTCGGGTCACGCGACGCACGTCGCCGGAATCGCAGCGGGCAACCCGCGCACCACGCCGGGCGGCGCAGAGGTCTCGGGCGTCGCGCCGCGCGCCTACCTCGGCAACTACAAGGTGCTGACTATCCCGACCGACTCGGGGGTCGGCCTCGACGGGAACTCTCCCGAGATCGCAGCGGGTATCGAGGCTGCCGTACGGGACGGGATGGACGTGATCAACCTCTCGATCGGCGAGCCCGAGATCGAGCCGCGCCGCGACCTCGTCGTGCAGGCGATCGATGCCGCCGCCGATGCGGGCGTGGTGGCGACGGTCGCGGCGGGGAACGACTTCCAGGACTTCGGTCGGGGCTCGGTCGGCTCGCCGGGAAGCGCGGCGAAGGCGATCACGGTCGCGGCAGCGACCAACGGCCGTTCGGGTGCAGCAGGATTGATCGCCGGCTTCTCGGCGAGCGGCCCGACCCCGGTCTCGCTCCAGCTCAAGCCCGATGTGACGGCGCCGGGCGCGAACATCCTGTCGTCCGTGCCCGCACGCGACGGCTCTTGGGCGGTACTGAGCGGCACCAGCATGGCCGCACCGCACGTCGCCGGCGCGGCCGCCCTCCTGCGGCAGCGGAACCCGGGGTGGACGGTCGCACAGATCAAGTCGGCGCTCGTCGCCACGGCCCAGCCGGTCTACCGCACCGAAGAGCGGCTCGCCGAGGTCGAGACGACGCGGACGGGCGGCGGCCTCGTGTCGCTGACCCGCGCCCTGAATCCTCTGCTCTTCGCCGAACCGACGGGGGTCTCGTTCGGTCTGCTCCGCCCGGGCACCGCGGCCACACGAGCCGTCGGTTTGACCGACGCCGGCGGGGGCGCCGGCGAGTGGACGGTCTCGCTGCGGGAACAGCAGCCCGCGCAGGCCGTGACCTTCATGGTGCTCCCGCTCGTCACCGTGCCGGGAGTGCTGAGCGTGACGGCGACGGCCACGGCAGGGGCTCCCGAGACTGAAGTGACCGGCATCATCGAACTCTCGCGCGGCGGCGAGAGCCGGCGCATCCCCTTCTGGCTGCGCGTCGCTGCACCGGCGCTCGCCCGTCACCGGGCGACACCCCTCCGGCGCGGCGGCAGCTACAGCGGGAACACGAGGGGCCGTCCATCGCTCGTCGACACCTACGCCTATCCACGGGATCCCACGGGAGCGGGCGTGGCCGCGCGCCTCGACGGCCCGGAGCAGGTCTTCCGGGTCCGCATTCCCGGACAGGTTGCGAACTTCGGCGTGGCGATCCTCTCGCGGGCACCGGGCGTGCGCGTGCAAGCGCGCACCGTGTTCGCCGGCGACGAGGATCGCGGCGTCGGGTACACGTCGCTGCCGCTGAACCTCAACCCGTACCTGGCCGACTTCCTCGAGCCGCGGCTCGCCTCCGGAGCCGTTCGACCCCTGCCCGGCTCCTATGACATCGTCTTCGACAGTCCCGATCGCGCCGGTGCCGGCCGTTTCCGGTTCCGCTTCTGGATCAACGACGCGACTCCGCCCACCCTGCGCCTGCGCACCCCCATCGTTGCGAGCGGCGGGTCACTCGTCGTCTCGGCGGTCGACAGTGGCTCGGGCGTTGATCCCGGCTCACTCGTGGCGGAGATCGACGGCGAGTCGCGCAGCGCGCGCATCGTGGGCGAAGGACGGATCAACGTCGTCGTCGGACGGCTGCGCCCGGGCCGGCACAGCCTGATCCTGCAGAGCTCGGACTTCCAGGAGACCCGGAACCAGGAGAACGTGTTGCGGATCCTCCCGAACACGCGTCGCCTGAGCGTCGCGTTCCGCGTCCGCTGATCAACGATCTAGCGCCGCCCGTTCTCCTCACGCTCGGAAATCGTCGGCAGGTTGGAGAGGTCGCGCTCGACACTCGCTGCGAACTCCTCGCTCTCCGTCCGTAGGAGCTTCAGGTTGGCCTTCCGGCGCGCGCGCTCCCGTTTCTCACGTGCCTTACCGCCGAATCGCTCCTCCAGGCGCGGCCATTCAGCTCCCACGAGAACGAGGACGGCGCAGGCGAGCAGCGCGATCGACAGCCAACTCACGATCGAAGTCTAGCCTGGCAGGTAGGGAATGTCCCACAGCACGATCACGGCCACGGTCGCGGCGGTGCCGAGCACGACGAGTGCGAGCGCGATCGCCTTGCTCAGCGGCCCGGCGCTCGCCGCCTGCTCGCTGACCCGTTCGAGCCGGTTGAGAACGATCTCGAGCAGCCGTTCGGCCCGATCGAACTCGAGGGCGAGCATCCCGAGGCCGACCGCGACGATCAGCCAACCCGGGCCGGGCAGCGGGATGAAGACGAGACCCAGCGCGATCACAGCCACCGCCGCGACCACGAACGAGATGCGGTAGAGCTTGCCGTGCTGCTTGTGCCGCACCTTGCGCTCGCGTACCCGCTCGATGAGGGGCTTGCGCACGGCGCCCTGCTCTTCCGTCACCTCCAGAGCTTACGGCAGGTGGCGGGCGTGCCGGTACGATCCGCGACGCCTTGGCCGCTCCTGTCGACACGCGGCACTCTCAGCCGGTGGAGCCGGAGCTTCTCGACCGGTACGCCGAGCTCATCGTCGGCTTCGGCGCCAACGTGCAGCGCGGGCAGATCGTCGAGGTGCGAGCCGAGCTCGGCAAGGAGGAGCTCGTCCGCCGCCTCGTCTCGGCCGCGTACCGGCGCGGGGCGCGGTTCGTCGACGTCAACCTCTTCGACCCGTACATCCGGAAGGCGCGGGTGGAGCACGCCGAGGACATCGACTTCATCCCGTCCTGGCATCGGGAGCGCGTGCTCGAGCTCGGCCGGCAGCGCTGCGCACGCATCGCGCTCAGCGGAGTCTCCGTGCCGGGCATGCTCGACGGGCTCGATCCCGACCGCGCTGCCCGTGACCACTTTCCCTTCATTCCCGAGTACATCCGCGTCATCAACGACGGGACGACGAACTGGACCGGCTCACCGTGTCCGACACCGGCGTGGGCGAGCCTGGTCCACCCCGAGCTCGAGCCCGAGGTCGCGCTCGAGCGCCTCTGGAAGCAGGTTCTGCACGTCACCCGCGTCGACGAGGAGGATCCCGTCGCGGTCTGGGAATCACGGCTGCATGCGCTCGAGCGCTCAGCCGAGCGGCTGACCGAGCGCCGCTTCGATGCTCTCCATTTCGAGGGCCCGGGCACCGATCTCACCGTCGGCCTCCTGCCGAGCTCCCTCTGGAACGGCGGGTTCTCCGAGACGGCGGACGGGATCCGCCACGTCTCGAATCTGCCGACGGAGGAGGTCTTCACGGCTCCCGATCCTGCGCGCGTCGAGGGCACCGTCACGGCGACGAAACCGCTCCAGCTCCGCAGCGGCACGACGGTGACCGGGCTCGTCGTCCGCTTCGAGGGCGGACGCGCGGTTCGGATCGACGCCGAGACCGGTGCCGAGGCGCTGGAGAGCATGTGCGCCTCCGACGACGGCGCCGCGCGCCTCGGCGAGGTCGCACTCGTCGACCGCGAAGGGCGTATCGGTGCGCTCGAGACGATCTTCTACGACACGCTCCTCGATGAGAACTCTGCAAGTCACATCGCCCTGGGAAGCGCTTACGTCGACACGGTCGGCGAGGAGGATCGCGAGCGGATCAACGACAGCGAGATCCACGTCGACTTCATGATCGGCAGCGACGACGTCGAAGTAACCGGAATCACACACGAAGGCGAACGGGTGCCCGTCCTCCGCGGCGGCTCCTGGCAGCTCTAGCGGACCCGAGGGGGGCAGACCCCCCTGTGGATAGCTCTGAAGCGCGTACCCAGGGCTGGTGAGGTGCTCTTATCCCCAGGCGGGGTCTGGCCCGTCAGACCGCTCGGCGCTCGGAGCCATCGAAGATCTTCATCGGGAGCGGAGCCATCTGCTCGCCGCCGTCCTTCGTCACGCGCCAGGTGTCCTGCATGTAGAGGCACGTGTGGCCGTCCTCTGAGATCACGTGCGGGTGCATGGAGAGCACCATGTTCTCGCGGAGCACCGTCTCGACGCCCTCCCCCACCTTGGGGAACTCGATCATCGTCATCCCGATCGAGTGGCCGGTGACGTGACCGAGGTGGTAACCGCGGTCGGTGAATCCCGCGGAGACCGCCCGGTGGACGTCGTGGGCAGTCGCTCCGTCGCGAATCGACTCCCGCGCCGTCTCCACGTACTCCTCGTAGGCCTCGAGCATCCGCTTCGTCTCGTCGTTCGGCTCGCCGGCGCAAACGGCTCGTGAGATCTCGACCCAGTGACCGCCCGGACCCGCGATCTCGAGGGACGGGAGCACCATGTCGGTCGCCTCGATCCGGCGGTCGTTGCGCGCGATCGTGAACTCCGGCTCGGCCCCGCCGTTCGGGCCAACGAGCACCATGTCCATCGTCCCGCGACCGCAACCCTGCTCGACGAAGTACTGCTCACACGGCGCCAGCATCTGGGCGGGAGTTCGCCCGGGCTCGTAGGCGTCGAGGAAGCGCCAGAAGCCCTCCTCGTTGATCCGCACGCTGTCGCGAACGGACTCGATCTCGGCTTCGCTCTTGATCGCGCGCGCGAGGTCGAACTCCACGTCCCACGGTACGAGCTCAAGCTCGCCGCCCGTCAGCGCCCGGAAGTCGCGCACCGGCATGACGTAGTCGAGCCCGTAGACGCCGACACGCCCCCATCCTCGCTCGCGGGCTCGCTCCCGCAGCCACTCACCGGGCAGTGGCACGAACACCTGCTCCTCGATCCACGTCGTCCCGTGCTCACCGACGTAGCGCGCCTCGCTCGGAAACACGATCGCGGGCTCGCCCTCGAGTGGGAGGAGGACGTAGGCGTACCGGTGGACGATCACGAACCCGGACAGGTAGGTCACCGCACCCTCGAAGCCCGTGTACTCGCTGCCCGCGACGATCGCGGCATCGAGGCCGTGCTCCTCGAGCGCGCGCCGCACATTCCCGTAACGGCGCTCGACCTCCCCTAGTGCGACGGCTGTTGCCACGATCGCTCCACTCCCTTCACCAGCGTCCAGATGGTCTCGTTGAGCGGCGTCGGCACCCCGTGCTCGCGGCCGAAGCGGACGATGCCGCCGTTCAGGTAATCGATCTCCGTCGCCCGCCGCGCCTCGACGTCCTGAAGCATGCTGGCCTTGTGGTCGTACGCGATCTCCGGACGGGCGGCGTAGTCGATCAGCTCCTCCGGATCCGCGTCGAGCTCGATGCCCTGCGCCGCAGCGACGGCCTTGCCCTCGTCAACGAGCCCCGAGACGAAGCGCCGGAGCGGCTCCCACTCGCACACGCGGCCGTGCGTGAGACCGGTCAGGGCGCCGACCGGATTCGTCGAGGCGTTGAAGATGACCTTGCGCCACTGCGCACCGCGGGCGTCGGGGAGCGCCTTCGTTGGCATCCCCGCGCGGGTGCAGGCGTCCGCGAGCCGCTCGATCTCGTCCTGCGACGCCGGCTGCGGCTCGAAGGGACCGATCGTCGTGTCGCCCTTCACGTCCCACCGAACATGACCCGGCTCGACGATTCGGCCGGCGGGAAACGTCGTCCCGCGGATCACGCGCTCGACCCGCTGCGCGATCACCTCCTCGTTCCCGACCCCGTTCTGAACGGTGCAGACGGCGCCGTCCCGGAACGCGTGGGCCGTCGCGTCGAGCGCCGCCTCCGTGTGCATCGCCTTCGTCGCCACGATCCCGAAGTCGCACGCGGGCAGCTCGCCGGCGTCGGATGTCGCACGCAGGTGCCCCACGACCGCACCGGCACCCGAGAGCCGCAGCCCCCTGTCGTTGATCGCCCGCACGTGCGCCTCGGCGAGGTCGTACGCCCACACCTCGACGTCGTCCAGCCCGGCCAGGTTGGCCGCGAAGAGCGAGCCCACGGCGCCGCAGCCGACGATGCAGATCCTCACGCCCGCACCGTTCGCGCGAGACGGGGGATGCGAAGTTCGCGCCCTCCCGTCACCCCCGAGGGACGCACGATGAGGACGAGCGCCATCAAGAGGCCGAGTATGACCAGGCGCGTGCCATCCGGAAGGTCGAGCGTGAGGCCGACCTTCACGCCGTCCTCCGCCTCGCTGAGGAACGAGTCAAGGCCGCTCACGAGCAGGGCGCCGAGCACGGCTCCCCAGAGGCTCGTCACGCCGCCGACCACGAGCATCGCGAGCGTGACGAAGGTCAGCTCGAGGTAGACCTGCTCCGTACTGATGACCAGGAGGTGGACGAGCAGCCCACCCGAGAATCCGGCCAGCGCTCCCGAGAGCGTGAAGGCCCAGAGTCGCTGCCGGTGAACGCTGATCCCGACTCCCTGTGCAGCGGCCGGATCCTCGCGCGAGGCGCGCAACTGCCGTCCGAGCCGGCTCCGCTGGTACAGGAACGCGGCAGCGATCACCACCAGCGCGCCGACCGTCGCCTGCAGGGCGTCGGTGGTCTCGGGCACGAGCGAGAGCGCCGTCGGGCCCGGCCCGATCTTGGTCCACTCGCGGAGCACGTTGTGGGTGATCTCGAGCACCGCGAAGGTGGCGATGCCGGCGGCGAGGCCCGAGAGGCGCATGAGCGGCAACCCGACGAGGAAGGCGACGACTCCGCCGGCCGCCGCCGCGAGCAGCAGCGACGAGACGTTTCCGATCGTGTGGTCACGCAGGAGCGGGAAGAGGTCGGGCAGGACGCCGGTCTTCGACTCGAGCGGGATCGTCATCACCCCGGCGGCGAACGCGCCCACCGCCACGAAGCTGATCTGCCCGAACGACAGCACCCCCGAGTTGCCGACGAAGACGTAGATCGCAACCACGATCGCGACCGAGACGAGCGCGTTCAGGAAGTAGATCCTCGTCGAGGGCGAGACGAAGGTCGTGGCGATCCCGACGGCGACGACGACCGCGGCCGGCCCGAGGAGCTGCACGGTGGCGTCGACGCGCCGCGTCACACGCGTTCCACTGCCGCGCCCCCGCCGCGCGCGAAGAGGCCGGCGGGGCGCAGGAGGAGCACGAGGATCACGAGCGCGAAGACCGCCGAGGGCAGGAACACCGTCTCCTCGGTCGGCAGCGCGCCGTTGATGACGCCGGTTGCGAAGCCGATGGTGAAGCCGCCGAGCGTGGCCGTCCAGAGGCGGTCGATGCCGCCGACGACGACTCCGACGAGGACGACGATCGTGTCCCTGAGCGCGAAGTCCGGCGAGACGAGCGGGAACTGGACGGTGAGGATGACCGCCACGGCCGCCGCCAGGACGCCGGAGAGGAGGACGGCGAACCCGATCACCCGGTTCGCGCGTACGCCGAGCAGGCGGGCCGTGCGGAAATCGACCGCCGCGGCGCGCATGTGCAGGCCGATCGTCGTGCGCGCAAGGAGGAGCGCCAGGAGGCCGAGCGTGCCCGCCGCGACCGCCACGGCGACGATCGTGACCTTGCGGACGTCGACCCCTCCGATCGCGATCGCCTGGTTGAGGGGCGCGATCGAGACCGCGCTCTCGCCGATCGTGCCGTCGCGGATGTCGACGAGCAGGGCGACCGCCTGGAGGACGAAGGCGATCGCGAACGTGGTCACGAGCATGATCGCGGGCGATTGCGTCCGCAGCGGCCGGAAGACGGCGCGGTCCATGACGAACGAGAGCGCGAGTACGACGATGAAGCAGGCGCCGATGCTGGCCGCGACCGGCCACTCGGACGTGAAGGCGAGCGTGTACGCCCCGACCATGATCAGCTGCCCGTAGGCGAAGTTCACGAGCCGGAGGACGCCGAAGACAAGCCCGATGCCCACCGCCATGAGCGCGTAGACGGCGCCGAGCCCGACGGCGTCGGCGAGCGTCTGCGCGTCGAGGGCGGCGAGGGTCATGCCGCGAGGTAGGCGGAGATCATCTTCTCGGTGTCGCCCGCGTCGGCGGGAGTGAAGGTCATCCGCAGCTCGCCGTTGGCGAGGACGTGCGTGCGGTCCGCGAACGCGACCGTCCGCTGCGCACGCTGCTCGACGAGGAGGATCGTGACCCCGCGCTCCCTGATCGCGGCGAGCGCGTCGAAGACACTGCTTACGACGAGCGGCGCGAGCCCGAGCGAGGGCTCGTCGAGGAGGAGGACGTCGGGTCGTGAGACGAGCGCGCGTCCGATCGCGAGCTGCTGCTGCTGCCCGCCGGAGAGGGCGCCGGCACTGCGGCGGCGGGCCTCCGCGAGGATCGGGAAGAGCTCGTACACCTCCGCGAGCGCATCGCTCTCGCCCCGAGCGCGTCCTGTCGCGAGGCCGAGGCGGAGGTTCTCCTCCACGCTGAACTCGCCGAAGATCCGCCGCCCTTCGGGAACGAGCGCGACGCCCGCGCGGGCGACCGCTTCCGGCGGACGCCCCAGGATCGAGCGTCCGCCGAGGCGCACAGCGCCCAAGTGGGCCGGGACGAGACCCATGATCGCGTGCAGGGTGGTGGACTTGCCCGCGCCGTTCGGGCCGATGAGTCCGACGATCTCGCCTCGTCCGACGGCGAACGAGATACTGCGAACGGCGCTGACCGCCCCGTAGCGAACCTCGAGCGCATCCACCTCCAGCGCCGTCTCAGTCAATTGACATCCTCCGCGACGGCGCTCTCGCCGAGGTACGCCGCGGTGACGTCGAGGTTGGCGCGGATCTCGCCGGGGGTGCCCTCCGCGAGCGTCCGGCCCTGGTCGAGCACCTGGAGTCGGTCGCAGACCTCCATCACGAGCGCCATGTTGTGGTCGATCAGGAGCACGCCCGCGTCGTGGTCGTCGCACACCGAGCGGACGACTGCCGCGAACTCCGGCACCTCTGCCTCGGGCAGGCCCGCGGCGGGCTCGTCCATGAGCACGAACCTCGGCTCGGTGGCGAGGGCGCGCGCCACACCGAGCCGCCGCTCGTCGCCGTGAGCCAGGGTGCCCGCGGGGACGTCGGCAAGCCCGCGCAGCCCCAGGAGCTCGAGCAGCTCGTCGGCGCGACGGCGGGCGTCCCTCGCCCTTGCCCCGACGCCGAGCGCAGCCACCTCCACATTCTCCCGCACCGGCAGGCTGCGGAAGGAGCGGCTGTGCTGGAAGGTGCGCGCGAGCCCGACACGACCGCGCCGGTGGGCGCTCCACCCCGTCACGTCGCGTCCCTCGAGCTCGACCGTTCCCGACGTGGGAAAGTCGAAGCCGGAGAGGACGTTCACGAGCGTCGACTTCCCCGCCCCGTTGGGCCCGATCAGGCCCACCACCTCGTGGCGATGGAGCTCGAGCGTCACCTCGCGGAGCGCGTGCACGCCCGCGTACGACCGTGAGACGGAGGAGGCCCGGAGCGTTCCTCCAGGCCTCCTATCCATGTCCGTCTCGATCACCCGCCCCGGCTAGATCTTGGGAACGACCTTGGCCGTGACAGCGCCCACGTAGCGTGCCTTGTTGTTCGTGATCTTGATCACGCGGTACTGGCGCCCGAAGACGCTGTGCAGAGCCGGCGAGAAGCTGACGAGGCCCGAGAGCGTCGGCACCCGCTTGAACTTCTCGATCCGCGCCGCGAGCGCGGCCCCCCGCGTCGAGCCGCCCGCACGCCGGATCGCGGTCACGACGCCGTCGATCGCAGCCGCGCCGGTGACGAAGCCGCCGGTTCCGGCCTTCAGCGACTTGGCGAGCGAACGCACGGCCCTGTTCGGATCGTCTCCGAACACGGAGGCGTAGGTGACGGCGTAGTACTCCGAGATCTTGGGACTCTTCGGCAGCCAGTACTCACCGTCGCCGGCCCACGAGTTGAGGATCGGCGTGTTGTTGCCGAGCGTGCGCAGACCGGCCACGAACGCGGGCAGCTCCCCGAACGCCGTCGAGGTCACGAACACGTCGGCGCGCTGCCCATTGAGACGGCTGACCGCTGAGCTGACGTTTCTCGCGCCCGTCG
>Ga0136620_10001635_pt1 | contig 10661 bp, 9 predicted proteins | sample AntDrymUQ4162106_2_FD_104806 | JGI IMG/M metagenome (GOLD analysis project Ga0136620, IMG submission 104806) | Polar desert sand microbial communities from Dry Valleys, Antarctica - metaG UQ416 (21.06) | ecosystem: Environmental > Terrestrial > Soil > Desert | place: Antarctica: Dry Valley... | reverse complement strand
TCGCGGCGATACTTCATTTCCTGAAGCGTCGCGCTAGAATTGCGTGCGTGCCAGGCACGACGCAGCTCGAAGCAGATCTCACCTGTCCCGTCCTCGCGACGGCCGACGTCATCTCCGGCAAGTGGACGATCCTCGTGATCCGCGACCTCGCCGAGGGCCGCAGTCGCTTTTGCGAGCTCGAGCGATCGCTGGCAGGGATCAGCCCGCGCACGCTGTCGTTGCGCCTGCGCGCGCTCGAGGAGCAGGGGATCGTGCTGCGCAGCACCTTCCAGGAAGTGCCTCCGCGCGTCGAGTACGCGCTCACCGAGAAGGGCCGGGCGCTCGCGCCGCTGATCGAGGACATGCGCCGCTACGGGCGCGAGTGGTTGGCGGCGTGCGAGGACGAGGCGAGCGTCGCGGTCGAGCCGGCCGCCGTCGGCGCCCTTTAATCGCCCAGGTCCAGGGCAGGAGCCGCCCGCGCGGCGGCGAAAGCGCGGGCATGCGAAACCTCGCGCTCCACGACGCTCTGCGGGACTTCGCCCTCGAGGCGGCGGCCGCCCTCACCGGAGAGCTGAGGGCCGGCGCCGAGCTCCGCTACGACGTCGTCGAGGAGCCGGGCCGCGGCCCGGTCCTCTACAACTACCAGCCGCTCACGGCCCCCTTCATCGCCGAGCGCTGGCCGCTCCTGCGTGCGCTGCCGGCGTGCGGGCGCGCGGTCGATGCACTCGGCTCGGGCGCGCGCGCGTACCTGCGCGTGCGCGGCGAGGCGGCCGTCGACTCAGAGCCCGCCCTGCGCGCGATGCTCGAGCGCCTGTACGAGGGTGCGACCGACTTCGGCTTCCCCGAGGAGCGCTTCGAGCGCGTCTACACCGAGGTCGAGCACACGCTCTACCAGGACGCCGCCCCGGCCTGCGTGGTCGCGCCGCTGCATGGACTGCGGCTCGAGTCCTCGCGCGTCGCGCTCGGGAGCGGGCTGGCACTCGTCACGGCGCAGGGCGCCGAGGCGCCGCCCGAGGCGGTCTGGGCGGATCCGCTCGAGGGGGCGCTCGACGCGCCGAACGCCCTCGTCGCGCTGGAGCACGACGAGGCGGTCGACCTCGAGCAGGCACGCGCCGAGGCGGCCGAGCGCTTCGGCTCGCTCGTGTCGGGCCTGCGCCTCTACAAGCAGGGCGGCCTCGCGCTCGCGCCGCTCGCCTGGGCGCGCTTGGGCGACGGTCCGTGGCGCAGTGGTCGGATCGCGGCGGGTGGGGCCACGCGCGGCGAGCCATGGACGCTCGCCGAGGGCGAGGAGGCCGAGCTCGTCGAGTTCCTCGACGCCGTCGCGAGCGCCAACCCGAGCGGCGCCGTGTGCTGGGCGCTTCGCCGCTTCGAGCTCGGTTGCGAGCGGGCGCTCGAGACCGAGGCGCTGTCGGACTACCTGCTCGCCCTGGAGGCCCTGCTCGACGCCGGCGATGACGCCGGACGTGCCTCGCTGTCGCTGCGGGTGGCCGCGCTGTGCGCCGAGGAGCACGAGCGCCGGCGCGTCCAGCGCCGCGTGAGCCTTGCCTTCTCGCTCGAGCGCTTCCTGATCGGCGGTGGCTCGGGGGACGCGTACGTGGAGGCGATCGGGCCGGAGTCCCCGCGCGTGCTGGTGCTCGAGATCGAGCAGCTCCTGCGCGCGCTCCTGCGCGACCTGCTGTGCGGCTATCTGGACCCGAACCTGTGCGCCGCTGCCGACGAGATCCTGCTCGAGGCGGGCGCGGAGATCGAGGTCACCGCACGCGACCTGCGCCTCGACCTCGGCGAGGAGCCACACGAGCAGCCGCCGCCCGATCGCGACCCCGTCGAGCCTCGGCAGAGCGGGACCGTCGCGGCGCCGGCGCCCGCGGCGAGCGAGCCAGACGTCGATCGCATCGAGCCGTGGCACCCGCGCGGCGAGCGCTTCGAGACGGGCCCCGGCGACTCCGTCACCGCGTCGGCCGACTGGGACTTCGACGGCGACTCGGCCGGCTACGGGGCGCCGGTATAGTCGGCCCGCGTCGCGTCCGCCCCCGGCTCGAACAGGTGCCGGCTCACGCGGGCGAGCCCGGCGATGTCGTTCACGCCTGCCTCGAGATCCGGCACCTCTATCAACGGCGCGTGCGCGAGCTCGCGGCGCAGCCGCTCGAGCCCGCCGCGATCGCGCTCGGCCAGCGCGCGCGCGTCGTGCGCGCCGGTCGCCACCTTCTGCGCGAGCTCCGGGCCGACCAGCCGGACGAGCTCCGCATGATCGCCCGGCCCGAGCGGCGGGCCGTCGTGGACCCGGTTCACGACCGCCCCGGCGAGCCGCATCCCGGACCCACGCAGGCGTCCGGCGAGGAAGATCGTCTCGCCGACGGACTCCGGGCGCGGTGAGGTGACGGCCACGAACGCCGTCGCGGGATCGCCGAGCAGCTCTTTGACGCGTGCGGCGCGAGCGCGGAAGTCGTCGGCCATCGAGTCGAACGCGCGCAGGAACTCGCTGACCTCGCGCAGCAGCTCGACGCCTGAGACCCGCTCGAGCACGGCGAAGGCCGCGCCGGCGCCACGACCGGCCACCCGGAGCCCCAGCCGGCCGGGCCTCGTCAGCAGGCGCAGCGAGCGCGAGTCCACGAAGCGCAGCAGGCGCCCCGGCGCGTCGAGGAAGTCGAGCGCGTTGCGGGTCGGCGGGGTGTCGAGCACGACGACGTCGTAGCCACCCTGCTCGTGCAGCTCGTAGAGCTTCTCCATCGCCATGTACTCCTGGGTCCCGGCCACGGCGCTCGAAAGCTGCTGGTAGACCGGGTTCGAGAGGATCGTCGCGCGCGTGCGCGCGTCGGGGGCGTAGCGCGCGACGACGTGGTCCCACGTCCGCTTGGCGTCCAGGGTCAGCGCCCACAGCTCGCCCTCGACGCGCAGCCCGGCGGCGGCCAGGCGCTCGGGCTCGACGCGCCGCGGCTCGTCGTCGAGCGCGGCGAGGCCGAGGGCGTCGGCGAGGCGACGGGCAGGGTCGATCGTCACGACCGCGACTCGCGATCCGTCCGCGGCGAGCCCGGTCGCGAGCGCCGCCGCGACCGTCGTCTTGCCGACTCCGCCCGGACCGGCGCAGATGCACACACGCTTGCCCGCGAGCAGGTCGCCGGCGCTCATCGGGCCGGCTCGAGTGCCTGCGAGAGCCGCTCGAGCGTCGAGCGATCGAGCGCCCCGTCGGCGAGCCGTGGAAGCGTCACCACCGCGTCGTCTCCGAGCGCCTCCCTCAGGCGCTCCACCTGCCTGCCCTGCTCGAGCGCCCGGCCGTGATCTGCGAGCGCCTGGCGCAGCGCGTCGGTCGCCGGGGACGCGCCGTCAGCGGACAGCGAGGCCTCGATACGAGCGACCTCGGAGCGCTCGAAGCGCTCCGGGATGAGCCCGCTCACGACCACCTGCCGTAGCTCGACCCCGAGCTCGTCGCGCAGCTGCGCCGACAGCTCGAGCGTCTCGTTGACCGGCGTCTCCTCGGGCAGCGCCGCGGCCACGACCGCCGTGCGGCTCGGGTCTGAGATCAGCCCTCCGATGATCTCGGCCTGGCGGTGCACCGGGCCCGCGCTCGCCACGTCGCGAAAGGTGCTCGGCGCGCCGAGGAGGCCGAGCGCGTGGCCGGTGGCGGGAGCATCGAGGACGACCAGGTCGTAGGCGCTCGCGCCGTCGCTTCGCCGCTCGGGCTGTGCCAGCTCCCAGACCTTTCCCATCGTCACCATCTCGCGCAGCCCCGGGGTCGCGTCGGCGAGCGACTGGAAGAGGCGATTCTCGAACAGCAGTCCGGAGACGGTGCTCGACCCGAGGCGGTCGCGCAGGTACTCGGCGAGCGCGGCCCTGGGCTCGAGCGAGATCGCCCACAGGCCTGGCGAGAGCTCGGTCTCGACATGACCCGCGGGCCGCCGCCCGAACGCCCGCGACACGCTCTCGCCGCCTCCCACCTCGCAGACGATCGCGCGCCCGCCCGCACGCGTCCGGGCGAGCGCGAGCGCTGCGGCGACTGTGGTCTTTCCGGCTCCGCCCTTGCCGGTCACCACCACCAGGCGCCTGTCGAGCAGCGATAGCACCGCGGAAGCGTAGGAGCGTCCGGCGCCGCTGGAAGGATTCACGCTTACCCGTACGAATACGGAGAGCGAGATGGGCCTGATCGACCATGCACGCAGGCGGACGGGCCCTTGAGCAAGAAGCAGAAGGGCGCGAAGGTGATCGCCTTCGCCAACCAGAAGGGCGGCGTCGCCAAGACGACGACCACGCTCAACCTTGCCGCGGCGTTCGTCGAGAAGGGCCACCGCGCCCTGTGCGTGGACATGGACCCGCAGGGCAACCTCACGATGAGCCAGGGGATCGACCCGGACACCGTCGAGAAGTCGATGTACGACGTGCTCGTGCACGGCATCCCGATCCGTGAGGCGATCCAGACACGTGAGGTCGACGTGGCCTGCGCCTCGATCGACCTGGCAGGCGCCGAGATCGCGATGTCGACCCAGATCGGCCGCGAACGCTCGCTCGAACGAGCGCTCGCGCCCGTGCGCGGTGACTACGAGTTCATCTGCATCGACACGCCGCCCTCGCTCGGCTTGCTCACGATCAACGCGCTGACCGCCGCCGACAAGGTGATCGTGCCCGTGCAGTGCGAGTACCTTTCGATGCGCGGGCTGATCCAGCTTCAGAACACGCTCGCCATGATCCGCGACAACTTGAACCCGAACGTGGAGATCGAGGGCATCCTGCCGACGCTCGTCGACACGCGCACAGTGCACGCCAAGGAGGCGATCGAGTTGCTCGAGGAGAACTTTGGTGATCGCGTATTCGCATCGCGCATCCGCAAGACCGTGCGCTTCGCCGAGGCGCCGGTCAAGGGCATGTCGGTGCTCAAGTACGACCCGGATGGCAGGGCGGCCTACTCCTACCGCCAGCTCGCGAAGGAGGTCCTCGACAATGGCTAACCCGAAGCGCCCGCGCGCGAGCATGCGCGAGGGCCCGCTGGCCGAGCTCTTCCGCCAGACCGATAGCGTTGCCGGGCCGGCCGCACCCGCCGCCCCTCCGCGGGCTCCCGGCTCGAGCGAGCCTGCGCCGCTCGGGGCGCCCGGCCGCCCCGCTCCCGCGTCGGTTGCCGCTGCCCGCACGGCGGCGCCGAGGCCGCCCGCGCGACCTGAGGAGCGCCTGCGCGCGGTCTTCTCCGCCGACATCCCCGAGGACATCCTCGAGCGCCCACGCTACGGGCGCGAGGAGCCCCGCCTCGCCGTCGATCTCGATCCCGTCAGGAAGCCGGTGCTGCGCGTGGTGGGCGTGGGCGGCGCCGGCGTCAACGCCGTCAACCGCATGATCGAGGCCGAGGTCGCCGGCGTCGAGTTCATCGCCGTCAACACCGACATCCAATCGCTGCAGCAGTCGGGCGCGCACGTGACCGTCGACATCGGCAGCCACGCGACGCGCGGGCTCGGCTCGGGCGCCGACCCGAGCGTCGGCCACGCGGCGGCGATGGAGGAGTACGACGGCATCAAGGCGCTGCTCAAGGGCTCAGACATGGTCTTCGTCGCCGCCGGGGCGGGCGGAGGCACCGGCACCGGCGCGGCGCCCGTGATCGCGCGGATCGCGCGCGAGGTCGGAGCGCTGACCGTCGGCATCGTCACCAAGCCCTTCGGGTTCGAGGGCGCCCGACGTGCGGAGCAGGCTGACACCGGCGTCGAGGAGCTCGCCCGCGAGGTCGACACGCTGATCGTCGTCCCGAACGCGCGCCTGCTGTCGGTGCTCGACCGCAAGACATCGATGGTCGAGGCGTTCCGAGTCGCCGACGACGTCCTGCGCCAGGGCGTGCAGGGGATCTCCGACCTGATCACGCTGCCCGGCCTGATCAACCTCGACTTTGCCGACGTGCGCACGGTCATGTCCTCGGCCGGCCAGGCGCTGCTCGGGATCGGCATGGGCACCGGCGAGAACCGCGCGGTCGACGCGGCTCGGCGCGCCGTGGAGTCGCCGCTGCTCGAGACCTCGGTCGAGGGGGCGCACTCGATCCTGCTGTCGATCACCGGTGGCGGCGACCTGTCGCTTTGGGAGGTCAACGAGGCCGCCAAGGCCGTCGCCGCGGCCGCGCACCCGGACGCGAACATCATCTTCGGGGCGATGGTCGACCCGAAGGTCGTCGACGAGACGTGGGTGACCGTCGTCGCGACCGGCTACGGGGACCCTCCGCTCGAGGGCGGCGGGCAGCCGCGGGCCTGGCGCGACGCGGCCCGCGAGGCCGACGGCGAGCCGCGGGTCAGCCGGCCGACGCGGGCCTCGAGGTCCTCGAACGAGCTCGACGACCTCGAGATCCCCGAGTTCCTGCCGCGCACCCCGCGGCGCTGAACGCCCAGCACTAGGCTCGCTCTCTCGAATGGGGGGAGTGGTCGCAGCCGGTCATCCGTTGAGCGCCGAGGCGGGCGCGCGGGCCCTGCGCGAAGGCGGCAACGCGGTCGACGCGGCGGTCGCCGCGGTGCTGATGTCCTTCGTGGCCGAGCCGACGCTGACGGGGCCCGGGTCGGGCGGATTCATGTTGATCCACACGGCCGAGGGCGAGGACCACCTGCTGGACTTCTTCGTCGCCGCCCCCGGGCGTGGCCTCGAATCGGTCGAGCCCGCCGCGCTCGAGCCGATCGACGTCTGCTTCGCCCACGACGCGGTGCAGGTCTTCAACATCGGGCCCTCGTCGTGTGGCCTCTACGGCACGCCCGCGGGGCTCGCCGAGGCAAACGAGCGCTTCGGGTCGATGCCGCTGCGGGAGCTGACCGCCCCCGCGGCGCGGGCCGCGCGCGAGGGCGTCGTCGTCACCCCGATGCAGGAGTACCTGCTGCGCATCCTCGCGCCGATCCTGCACTCGACGCCCGAGGCTGCCGCCCTGTTCGAGCCCGACGGGCGCCCGCTGCGAGGCGGGGAGGCGATCGTGCTCGCCGAGCTCGGCGACCTGCTCGAGCGCCTGGGCGCAGAGGGACCGAGCTTTCTCTACACGGGGGACGCTGCCGCGGCCGTGAGCGCGTGGGTGCTCGAGCGCGGTGGCCTGATCACGGAGGCCGACCTAGCCGCGTACGAGGTCATAGAGCGCGAGCCCGCCCGCGCGCGCTATCTCGGGCGCGAGGTGCTCACCAACCCGCCGCCGTCCTCGGGCGGGATACTGATCGCCTATTCGCTCGACCTGCTGGAGCGGCTCGGGCGCCAGGGCGACCAGCGCGCGCTCGTCGAGGTGATGGACCGCGCCAATCGCGCGCGCACCGAGGAGTTCATGAGCGGCCTGCACTCCGAGGGATGGCTCGAGAGCTTTCTCGCCAAGGAGGCGCTCGAGTCGGCCGCGGCCCAGGTGCACTCGCGCCTCGGCTCGACGACGCACATCGCGGTGCTCGACGACGCGGGCGCATGCGCCTCGGTCACGTGCTCGAATGGAACCTCGTCGGGCACGATCGTCCCGGCGACCGGGCTGCACCTCAACAACATGCTCGGCGAGCAGGACCTCAACCCCCACGGCTATCACCGCCACGTGCCGGGTCGCCGGATACCGAGCATGATGGCCCCGACGGTCGTGCTGCGCGAAGGCGCGCCCGAGCTGGTGCTCGGCTCGGCGGGCTCGAACCGGCTGCGCTCGGCGATCCTGCAGACGGTGCTCGGGGTGGTGGGCGAGGGGCTTGCGGCGCAGGAGGCGGTCGATCGCCCACGGCTTCACTACGAGGGAGGCGTCGTGGACGCCGAGCCGGGCGTCGACCCGGCGGCGCTCGAGGCGCTCGAACGCGACGGCTGGCGCGTACAACGCTGGCGCGAGCGCAACCTCTACTTCGGCGGCGTGCAGGCAGCCGCGCGCGACCCCCGGAGCGGCGAGCTCACGGGCGGCGGCGACCCGCGCCGAGGAGGGGCGGCGGTCGTCGTCGAGTAGCGCGCGCGGCTTGCCGCTCGACGTCGCCGCCGGCGCTCAGCCGGCGGATCCCTTAGCAAGCGCATACTCGGCCCAGCCCTCGCGCGCCGCTCGAGAGAACGAATGGCCCGCCTCGCCCGCCCAGGCGGCGAGGTCGATCGCGGCTTCGGGGTCCGTGGCCATCACGAGCAGCGTGTCGCCGGGGCGGAGCTCCGCCATGCGTCGCTTGGCCATCGTGAGCGGCAACGGGCAGAGCAGCCCCCGGGCGTCGACGGTCGTCATCGTCACAATTGCGATTGTGCCCGAGTACTCGCTGGCCGCCATCCTCGCCTCGGCCGAGATCGAGCGCTTCTACTCGGGGTTGTCGGTGCTCGCGTCCTCGGCCGCCGACGGGCGGCGCTGCGCTGCGCTCGCGGCCTTCGGCGCGCTCGACCTGATGCTCGACGAGGACCTGATGCGCCGCGCTCAGGAGCCCGAGCGGACACCGTCGCTCTCGTGGGCGGGGCGCGAGGCGTTCGCGGTCTCGCTCGCTGAGCTGCGCGAAACGGTGCTCTCGCTCGAGGGGCTGAGCGTCTACGCCTGCTCGGCCTCGGTCGAGACGATGCTGCTGCCGGAGGGCGCCGTCGAGCGCCTAGCCGGGGTCATGTCCACGCCGCGCTTCCTGCGCGAGACATCAGGCGTGCCCCTGCTGCATGTCTAGCGACGAACCTTCCCGTTCGAGCGCGACAGCTCCTGCGCACGCTCGGCGTAGTCGAGGCGCTTCATGGTCGTGGTGAGGAGCTCGGTGAGCTTGCGCAGCCGCTCGTCCTCTGAGCGCAGCTCGAGCAACTCCTGCTTCGGTCCGGCCTCGAAGTCGATCGAGGCCGCCATTCCGTAGGCGTCGAGCTCGGCGAGGTCGCCCTCTTCGGGACGCGAGTCGGTCGCGCGCTCGACGAGGTCGGCGTAGCGCTCGCGCGCGGCCGCCTCGATGTCGGCCGGCGGCTCGGCCGGCTGCTCGTCGACGAGCTCGATGTCCCCGGCGGGGTAGGGGAGGTCCTCGATCCGGCGCAGCAGGCGAAACGGCTGCGCGCCCTGCACGAGGATGTTCATCCGCCCGTCCTCGAGGCGCTCGATCAGTCGCGCGATCTCGGCCGTGCAGCCGACCTCCTTGAGCCCGGCGTCCGAGAGCCAGACGATCCCGAACGCCGTCCCCTGGTCGAGGCACTCGTCGATCATCGTCCGATAGCGGTCCTCGAAGATGTGCAGCGGCACCATCTCGGAAGGCAGCAGCACCAGTCCCAGCGGGAACAGCGGGAAGCGCTCGATCAGGTCGCCCACGCAGGCAAGGCTACCCCGCCACGAGAGCTGATCCCGCCTGCTCCGAGCCTCGTAGTGCGGGAATGGCCACGGCGATCGTCTGGTTTCGGCGCGACCTGCGCGTGCGCGACCACCCGGCGCTGCGCGCCGCGCTCGAGCTCCACGAGCAGGTCGTGCCGGTCTTCTTCCTGGACGAGCGGCTGCTGCACGGGCGCTTCGCCTCCGGCAACCGCACGCAGTTCATGCTCGATAGCCTGCGCGACCTCGACGACTCGCTGCGCGAGCGCGGCGGCCGGCTTGTCGTGCGCCGCGCGCGACCTGAGCGCGGGCTGGTCGAGCTCGCCCGGGAGACGGGCGCCGGCGCCGTCTATCTCTCGCGCGATGTGACCCCGTACGCGCGCGCCCGAGGAGGCGGCGTCGCGCAGGCGCTCGAGGGCGCCGGGCTCGAGCTGCACGCCCTTCCCGGGCTGAGCGTTGTCGACGACGTGACCGCGTTGCGCACGAAGTCGGGCGATCGCCCCTACACGGTCTTCTCGCCCTTCCACCGCGCCTGGGCGGGGCTCGAGCGGCGCGAGGTGCTTCAGGCGCCGCGCAAGGTCGAGCTCCCCGAGGGCATCGATCCCGGCGCGGTTCCATCGCTCGCCGAGCTCGGCCTCGAGCGGGATGCCGCGGAGCAGGCGCCGGGGGGCGAGTCGGCCGCAAAGGCGACGCTCGAGCGCTTCCTCGACAGCCGGGTCGATCGCTACGCCGACGACCACGACGCGCTCGGAGCGGACCGCACCTCGCGCCTCTCACCGCACATCCACTTCGGCACCATCTCGCCGCGCTCCATCGAGCAGCGCCTGTCGGGCGGCAAGGGCGCCGAGGCCTTCAGGCGCCAGCTCTGCTGGCGGGACTTCTACCACCACGTCATCTACCACCATCCGCATAACGCGCGCGAGGAGTTCCAGCAGCGCTTTCGCGGCACGTCCTACTACCGCGACGACGGCACAGACGACGACGCGTTCGCGGCATGGTGCGAGGGTCGCACCGGCTACCCGTTGGTCGACGCCGGCATGCGTCAGCTGTGGCGCGAGGGCTGGATGCACAACCGAGCGCGGCTCGTGGTGGGCTCCTTCCTGACCAAGGACCTGGGGATCGACTGGCGCCGCGGCGAGCGCTGGTTCATGCGCCTCCTGATCGACGGCGACGAGGCCAACAACAACGGCAACTGGCAGTGGATCGCGAGCGTCGGCACCGACCCGCAGCCCTACTTCCGCCGCATCTACAACCCCAAGCTGCAGATGGAGCGCCACGACCCGTGCGGCGCGTACGTGCGCCGCCACGTGCCGGAGCTGAGCGACGTTCCCGACGAGTACCTGCGCGAGCCCTGGACGATGCCGGAGGAGGTTCAGCGCGAGGTCGGCTGCCACATCGGGGACGACTACCCTGCGCCGATCGTGGACCATGCCGACGCGCGCAGGGAGGCGCTCGATCGCTACCGCACGGCGCTCGGCGGCTGAGCGGCGAGCGGCTT
>Ga0136620_10001634_pt1 | contig 10662 bp, 10 predicted proteins | sample AntDrymUQ4162106_2_FD_104806 | JGI IMG/M metagenome (GOLD analysis project Ga0136620, IMG submission 104806) | Polar desert sand microbial communities from Dry Valleys, Antarctica - metaG UQ416 (21.06) | ecosystem: Environmental > Terrestrial > Soil > Desert | place: Antarctica: Dry Valley... | reverse complement strand
GTCGACGGAATTGTCGGTGACTTTGACGGGACTCTCGGAACCGTCGGAATCGACCGTGTATATCTCGAAATCCCCATCCATCCGGCTCGCGAACGCAATGGTCTCCCCGTCAGGAGACCATGCCGACGAGGTTTCTTGTGCATCGTTGTCAATGAGTGCGCGGGTGTCGCCACTTTTCAGGTCGAGAATGTAGATGTCGAAGTCGCCGCCGAGATTGCTGGTGAAGGTGATGCTCTCACCGTCGGGCGAGAAGCCGGGCACGTAATCGTCGGAATCGTTGTTGGTGACGTTGATCGCACCCGTTCCATCTAGCCGGGAGACAAAGATGTCCTGCCGGCGCTCCACCTCCGTCGAGTAGGCGAGCTTGTCGCCATCGGATGAGAAGTCGGGCCGCTGCTGCTCTATGCCACTCGGTGCAAGTGGAGCTGGGCTTCCTCCGGAAAGCTCGAGAAGATGGACTTGAGGCACACCCGAGATATCGCGCAGGAACGCGATCTCCTTCGCGCCGCCGAAGGGGGTCGGTACAGGAGATTGCGAGGCCGACGGCGAACCCGCAGCCGAGGCCGACTGATCGGCGTTGTTGGATCGAGAGGACAGCAGCAACGCCACCAGAGCGAGCGCAACCAGACCAAAGAGCACAAGGCTGATGTGGGCTCCTCGCACCCGCGTCTGCGCCGCTCTCATCCGGAGCACGCCGACCGCCAGGTCGTCCCTCGGGGAGAGATCGCGCGCGCGTAGGGATCCGGTCCGAATCGTGATGGGTTCGGGCTCCGAGACTTCGGGTTCGGGAGCAGAGGGTTCGGGCTCCGACTCGGATGCAACCACGACGGCCTCGGAGTTCTCCGCCGGCGCCGTCATGACCTTTTCGATCTCCACAATCTGCCCACGAGGGACGGCCGCATCGAGTGGATTGGCGGGAACCTCTCTCATCGCAGAGTCGAATGCCTGCACGACCCGTGTGAGAACCACGAGCTCGTCGGCGTCGAACAGCGCATTGCGTTGGGCAATTCCCTCGACGGTACGACCGTTTTTCAGGAGCAGCCGCACATGCAGCTCTTCATCCTCGGTCGAGGCCTGCTCGGATTCCGCCACGTCGGGATCCGGCGCCGGGGGAGAAGCCGACGCCGGTCCCTCCTCGGCGACCTCTCTCATATCCACCACCTGATTGCGCGCGATGGCGGCATCCAAAGGAGTAGTCAGGATCTCGTTCATATCTGAGTCGAAGGTGCGGGTCACACTGGTCAGGAGCAGCAATCCCTCTTCGTCGATGAGCACATCGCGCCTGACATAACCCTCCACGGTGCGGCCATCCTTGAGCTGGACCCGCACGTGGAGCGCCCGCCCGCGGTGCTTCTTGGAAGAGCGCGGCAGGGCGCGGGACGCGACGCTTAGCACCCGCCTCATGGGCGTTCGCACAAGTTTGTCAAAGACATGGCTCCCGACTCATATCCTGGGATTGGTGACGCAACTCGTCACTCACTACCCTGGATACCGCGGATCGAGAGTTAATTACCCACGAGAAGAGCTGATGCGCTCAAACGAGTTCGAGGACGGGCTCTAGAGCGGCAAAGTCGAAGGGTGCTGCCAGGGCAAAGATCAGGTGCTCTGCGCCCGCCTCGACCAACCCGTCGATATCGGCGTTTACGGGATCCCTTACGAATACGGTCCTCTCAATGCTCGCTGGGTCCCTGCCGGCCTTAACGCACCATCGGTCCAGGACCTCGTTCTTGTGGCTCACAGTGGCGGGGTTGCCGCCCGTGTTCCACATATCGGCGTGCTCGGCGACCAAACGCAAGGTGACTTTCTCGCCTCCGCCTCCGATCAGCAGCGGCAACTCGCCCAGGGGCGGCGGCACGAGCTTTCCCAGGCGTTGCTTGAGGCGGGGGAGGGCCTCTTCCAGCCTCGCCAGCCTGGAGCGGGCGGTTCCGAACTCGTAGCCGTATTCGGCGAAATCCCGCTCGCACCAGCCCGAGCCCAGGCCCAGTATGAGGCGTCCGCTGCTGATGTGGTCGATGGTGCGCGCCATATCGGCGAGCAGGTCGGGGTTGCGATAGCCGTTGCAGGTCACGAGGATGCCGAGCCGGGCACGGCTCGTGTCGCAAGCCATTGCCGCTAGCAGCGACCAAGCCTCGAAGTGCGAGCCGTGCTCATCCCCGTAGAGAGGAAAGAAATGATCCCAGGTCCAGATCGTGTCGAAGCCCCTGTCATCCGCCTCGCGCCACGCCCGACGGAGATCTTCAACTGAGCAATGCTGAGGCTGAAGCTGCACCCCCGTCTTTACGCGTGCCATGTCAGTGACGCCCTCCATCAGTGGATGTCTGTTCGGCTCCGGCGGCCCAGAGTGAATCGATGCGAAAGTGGTGGGAGCTGATGTGCATACCCATGCCGAGATAGAGACGGTGGGCGGCATGTCGCTCGGTACCCGAGTCGAGATGGACCTGGCCACAGCGTAGGCGGACGGCCTCGTCGAGGATCCAACGCAGCAGAGCAGTGGCGTGGCCTCGGCCGCGCGCCTCGGGAAGTGTGATGAGGTCGTCGACGTAGAGGAACTGGCCCCAGGCGAGGTTATGGCCCACCCGGAAGCCTGCTGCGGCCACAGCATTTTTCGCCTCGTCGAACGAACCCACCAGCCGGTACCCTTGGGGCCGCTGCAGCTCGTCGATGCGAGCAACGAGCCTCTCGGCCGTGCCCGCCGTCTCCCGCAGGCACAGCAGCGCGTCGGCGGCCGCCATCGTCTCGCCGGCGAAGAGCTCTCTGACCGTCATGGCGCCCATTGTGCCAAGGGGGGGAGGCCTTGCGCTCGCTAGTTTACATAATGCACATTATGGGCGAACCAGCCGGTGGCGAAGAGGGGCGAGAACGCGGTCTCGCAGCGCCCACAGCGCAATTCGCACCAGGGCCTCGAACACGATGGTTCGGCTCATCTTCGAGCGACCGGCAACGCGCTCGGTGAAGACGATCGGGATCTCGACAACGCGGGCTCCGCGGCGGACCGCGCGATAGGTCATCTCGACCTGAAAGGAATAACCCTCGGAGCTGATGCTCGCCAGGTCGGCCCTGCGCAGCCACTCGGCGCGATAAGCACGCAGGCCGCTAGTCGAGTCGGCGATGTCGATCCCAAGCAGAGCGCGTGCATAGCGGTTACCCGACAAAGACAGGGCGCGCCGAAAGAATCCCCAGTTCTCCACCCTGCCCCCTTCGACGTAGCGAGAGCCGATCACGACGTCGGTATGCTCCAGCGCGGCCACGAGGCGGGCTGAGTCGCGAGGATCGTGCGAGAGGTCCGAGTCCATCTCCACAACGGCGTCGTAGGGGCGCGTCAACGCCCAAGCGAATCCGGTCAGATAGGCGGAGCCGAGCCCGAGCTTAGAAGGGCGCTCGATGAGATCGACGCGATCGCCACGGAGGCGCTCGACGACCGCGGCGGTGCCGTCCGTCGAAGCATCGTCTACGACCAGGATGTCGGTCGAGTCATCGCCTTCGAGCAGCAGCTCGATGACCCGGCCGATGCTCGGGCCCTCGTTCAGGGTCGGAAGGATCACCAGAGCTCTCACTTCACGGCGCCGATCGCGTGCGCTTACCGACGACCACTCCGGCCACCGCTATTAGCACGCTGATCCAAGCAACGAAATCACCTGCGCTTGTGTAGAGCGTTTCGGAGGTCGAAAAGCGCACGTTCCGTAACAGGGTCGCAGCCTTCCACAAGGGGGTGGACGCCACCACGGCCCCGTCGGGTGCGACGAAAGCAGAGACTCCACTCAGGGCGCCGTGTACGACCCAGACACCGTTCTCCGCCGCTCGCACCTGGCTGAACGCAAGGTGTTGGGCCGAAGCCCACGATCTCCCCCAAGTCGAGGTATTGGTGGCGACGATGAGAAGGCGTCCGCCTGCGTCTATTGGCTCGCGCACCGACGAGCCGAAGTCCCCCTCGAACGAGATCACGACGGCGACTTCTCCCGAGGGCAGCTCGAACACGCCGGGGGACTCGCCCGGCAATGCGTCCTTGGGAACCTGGTCCAACATCGGGATCCACTCTAGAAACCGGCGGCCGGGAATGTACTCGCCGAAGGGAACCCGGTGTCTCTTTTGATAGCTGCCGGCGACCTCACCTCGAGGGTCGACGTGGAGCGCCATCACCCGGTAGAGACCTTCGGAGACGTCGTCGTTCACTCCGGCGATCACATGTGCCGAGGCCGCCATGGCCGAGGCTTGCAACCGTTCAAGGGGAGCGGGGTTGCCGGGTAGATCGAGTTCGACCGAGCTCTCGGGCCACACCACCAGATCAGGCGATTGCTCCGACAGGCTCTCCGTGCCCCGCTCGTGGCGCCTCAGGATCCCGAGCTGGCGGGCCACGATGTCTGTCGGAGGGCCCTGGGACACGTTGCCCTGGACAACCGCGACCTTGATCTCAGGTCCCCGGGCCGCGGACCGCGGCAGCAGCCAGGGTGACACGAGCAGCAGGGCGGCGGTGCCGACGGCGACGGCCGCCCTCCTCCTCTCCCCCGCTCTCCACTCGAGCCACGCCTCTGCGACCAGTGCATTGACCGCCATCACCAGGAAGCTGATGCCCCAGCCCCCGGTAATCGGCGCCAGGCGAAGTATCCAACCGAGGTTGTGCTGGCCCTGCGACAGCTGGCCCCAACTGAAGCCCTCGGCCGGGAACCGGGAGCGCAGGTACTCGAGAGCCACCCAGCAGGCGGCTCCGAGCACCACCCGCGCCGCCACCGAGCCCAGGCGAGAGACAAGCGCCCAACAAGCCCCGAACGCGCCCAGGTAGAGCGCCTGCAGCACCATCAGGAAGACCCATGCGAGCCAGCCCACCAGGCTGATCCAGACGATGAGGACGCCGAAGAAGCCCAGGCCGAGCAACATGCCGTACCCAAACCCCACAGCCGTTCTCCGGCGGCGAGCGCAAACCAGGAGAGGCGCTATCGCTACCCACGCCGCAGGATTGAGGCTTGGCTCCGGAAAAGCCAGCGCGAGGGCGGCGCCGGCCAAGGTTACCAGGAGGGCAGCCAACCCAGAGCTAACCCTCGACTGAATCGTTATGCACAGTCTCGGCAGAGAAGGCGAGACGCGTCCGATAGCTGCACCCGCGGCTTCACCAGGCGACAGCGGCTGCAGACGAACTCCAAGCGCGTCGGCGGCGGCGCCTTCGCCTGGAGCCCGCCGGGCGCATCGTCGAGCAGAGATATCAGATCTGCGAGACCGTCCTCCTCCCCCTCCAGCGCGGCCTTCGCAGCTCTTCGAGCCAGGAGCTCGTCGAGGCTCGATTCCGGCCGGGCCTCGTCGTTGTCCTCGTGTGCTGCCACCGGCAGCTCGTCGCCCCCTTCCGGCTCATCGTCGTCGCCGTCGTACAGCTCGAGGGCGTCCTCCTCGGTCTCGGCCTCGTGGTACTCGAGGTCGCTTGCTTCCGGCATGTCGTTGGCTTCAGACTGGTTGGCGAACACCTTTGTTCCGCTCCTTCGACTCGTCCTTGGGTTCGATTCACGGGATATCGGTTGCAATCCAGACACGATTCAACCTCATTTCCTGCTTCCACCGAGACTTTTCACCACACTCGCCACTCGCTGCGGATTGGATGAAACTCGCCTGAGCTAGCGGGCCCTGGCGGCGCGCTGTACCTCCTCACGAGCTTCGCGCGCACCGGCGCGCGCCCTTGCCGCGAGGTCTGCGAGGCGGCGTGCATCGTCCTCAGCCTCTACCGCTCGCGCGGTCATCTCCTCCGCCTCCTGCTCGGCGCGCTCCGCCCGTTCCAATAGCTGGCGGCGCTCGGAGTCAGACACCTCGTCCGACTCGGCCCAGACCCCTCCGGTGGCCACGAACTGAGCGACGGGCTCGCTCTCCGACTCAACGGTTCCCGCCAAGAGATTGTCGCTATCGCTCTGAGCAGCACCCTCCAGGGTCCGGCCCACGCGCTGCAGGGCCGCCGGTGTCGCGCTCTTGCCGGCGCCTTCGAGGATCTTCTGAGCGTCGGCGAGCAGGGAATTGAGGAGCTTCTTGCGTGCGGCCGATGCCGCCCGCAGCTCCTCGCCCGTTTGGGGCGGGTCCTGGTCGACCAGGGCCCGGACCTCCTCAGCCCGCCTGCGCGCCAACCCGTTGACCACCCACACAGTCAGGATCGGTTTCTTGAGTGAGCTCACTCTGGCGGCGGCGGGCCCGTCGCCGGCCTCCTTGAGGTTTCGGGCGAGGTCGTTCCGAGCCCTCACGAAGTCCTTCAGATCCACCGCAAAGAGGTCGGCTATGCGATCTTCGACGTCCCCCATCACGCAAACCTCCCGTACCATCTGGCGAACATGCGAACGCACCAGTGTGAGTGTACGGTCAGCACCCTCGCAGTCCCCGACTTCGTCGACATCACCGACGACGTCCAAGTCTCCCTGGCAGACTCCGGAATCTGCGACGGTCACGTGACGATCTTCTCCCGCTCATCCTCGTCTCCGCTGATCGCCAACGAGCGGGAGTCGGGACTGCTCAAGGACATCAAGGCCGCGATGGCGCGGCTGGACGGCTCCCTGCGAGACGGTCGCCCGATCATCGGCTCGGCTTCTCTGATGCTTCCGGCCGTTGCGGGCAAGCTGCGGCTGGGAACGTGGCAGCGGGTGCTGCTGGTCGAGCTTTCCCAAGCCGGGCCTCGTTCCGTAGTAGTCCAGATAGTGGGTGAGTGAGCATGGCACGCAACGCACTTCCGAAGCAGTCGGAGGATTTCCCGTCCTGGTATGTGGAGGTCGTAAAGCGCGCGGGCATGGCGGAACATGGGCTCGCCAAGGGCACCATGGTCATCAAGCCGCACGGCTATGCGCTGTGGGAGGCAATTCAGAAAGCTCTCGACGATCGCTTCAAGGCGACCGGCCACGAGAACGTCTACTTCCCCTTGTTGTTCCCGGAGAAGCTCTTGTCCAAGGAGGCCGAGCACGTCGAGGGCTTCGCTCCCCAGGTGGCGGTCGTGACCCACGGTGGAGGCGAGAAGCTCGAGGAGCCGCTTGTCATCCGGCCCACGTCCGAGGCCGTCATCTGGTCGACCTACGCGAATTGGGTGCAGAGCTATCGCGACCTTCCCCTGCTCTACAACCAGTGGTGCAACGTGTTGCGTTGGGAGCTGCGCACGAGACTGTTCCTCCGCACCAGCGAGTTTCTGTGGCAGGAAGGGCACACTGCGCACGCCTCGAGCCCGGAGGCTATGGAGGAGACACTGCGGATGCTCGAGATCTATCGCGAGGTGTGCGAGGACGTCCTCGCCATGCCTGTGAACCCGGGGCGAAAGTCGCCCTCCGAGCGCTTTCCCGGCGCGATCGAGACATACACGATCGAAGCGCTCATGAGGGATCGCAGGGCGTTGCAGTCCGCAACCTCGCATTTTCTAGGCCAGAACTTCGCGCGCGCCTATGACGTGGAGTTCCTCAATCGCGACGGTGTTCTCGAGTACGCGTGGGCGACCTCGTGGGGAATGTCCACTCGCATCATCGGGGGGCTGATCATGGTTCACGGCGACGACTCCGGGCTGCGCCTCCCGCCCAAGGTGGCGCCGGTACAAGTTGTTATCGTCCCGATCTATCGCAGCGACGACGAAGCCGGTGCAGTCCTTCCCGTTGCGCGTACTCTCTCGGACACGCTCGCCGGCGACGGGATCAGGAGCCGAGTGGATGATCGGGACCAGCACCGCCCCGGCTTCAAGTTTTCGGAGTGGGAGCTCAAGGGTGTGCCGGTGCGCATAGAAATCGGGCCGCGCGATGTCGAGGCGGGACAGGTTGTGGTGGTCCCACGAACCTCAGGAACGAAGCGCACGTTGCCGGCCGGCGAGGCTTCCTCTACGATGACGTCGATGCTGAGAGATATTCAGCAGGAGCTCTACGACGACGCGCTCTCGTTCAGGGATGCCAACACCCACGACGCCCACGACTACGACGAGCTGCGAGCCGGGCTCCAGGCCGAAGGTGGTTTTTGGGTGGGAGCGTGGTGCGGGGACACGTCGTGCGAGCAGAGAGTCTCCCAGGACACCAAGGCGACGGTGCGCTTCTTACCGCTCGAGCCGGAGGATCCGGGCGCGGCCTGCGTCGTGTGCGGGCGGCCCGGCGTGGACAAGGCAGCCTGGGCCCGAGCCTACTAAGGCGAGCCGGTGGGCTCCGCGTTGGTTGACGGTCCATAGTGAACGCTCAGCCCCCCGACCGTTCCCGCCGCCTGCCGCATGTTAGTCGTGTAGCGAATAGCGCGCAGCGCGCGTTGAAGTAACGGAATCGGTACTTGAAGTGCGCTACGCGCGTTTGAGTATCGGCGTCACAGGTCGAGGCCCAGGACCTCTAGTATCTGCCGGTGATCGGTGAGCACGATCTCGGCTTCGGGAGCGTCGGTCCGATCGTCGTGTACACCCTTATAGCGAGCCGCGTGCATGCCGACGTCGTGCGCGCCGGCGATGTCTGTGCGGCGGAGGTCGCCGATGTGAATGGCTTCGGGCGGTCGCGCACCGAGCGCTGCAAGCGCCTTGGCGAAGATGTCGCCGCCGGGCTTGGGGACCCCGACCTCGTCCGAGAAACAGGTGACCTCGAGGTGGTCGAGGAGGCCGACGTCTGAGAGAAGGTCCCTTACCACGCGGCCCGGAGTGAAGCCTGTGTCGCAGACGAGCCCGATCCGAATGTTGGCCTGTTGGAGCTTTTCCATGGTCTCGAGGGACCCCTCGACCCGCTCGACGCCCGCCTCGAGGCTGGCCTCCTCGAAGGTTTGGGTGAGGGACGCAATTGAATCGTCGTCGTCTATACCGCGAGCCTCGAGGCAATAGGCGGCCATGCGGCCCGGGCCGAACGTCTCGACCTGCTTCCAGGCCTCGTCATGACGGACCCAGGCCTCTTCCACCAATGCTTCGGCCTCCGTTTCGTCGAGGTCCACGAAACGACGAAGGGCGCCTATGCGTTTGCTCATGGCGCCCTCCCAGTCCCGATCCTTCAGCAGCGTCCCCCAGCAGTCGTAGGTAACCGCTCGTATCCCCTCGACTCTCTTCATTGCACCACGCTCCTCTCGGACGGCTCCTTCCAGGGTAGCCGAGTCGTGCGTTAGAGGCCCACCCTCCTTCGGCTCCCCTACCTTCTCATGCTCGCTCTGCTTGGGCGGGGGGCCACACGCGCGTACCTGAAATCCAGGTGCCAAGTACCTGGGTACCGAGAAGCTCCTCCACAGAGACGGTGAGGGGGTCGCGATCGAGCAACGCGAAGTCGGCCGGGGAGGGAAAGGTCGGCGACATGAACCCCCTGGGAGGCCCGCCCCGGCTGCGCAGGCCGAAGCTGCCGACCGTGTGGAGCGCGAGCGCTTCGTGGGGCTCGAGCGACTCTTCAGGGACGTGATGCTGCCGCAGCGCCGCCATCTGAAAAAACGGGTCCAGCGGGGTGACCGTGGAGTCGGAACCAGCACCCAGAGCCAGCCCCGCCCGCTTCATCGAACCGAAACGGTTCATGCCCAGCGCCCGCCGAGAGCCGAGACGGCGCGCGTAGAGGCCCTCGGTTCCACCCCATAACCGATCGAAGGCGGGCTGGATCGAGATTCGGAGCCCAAGCTTCGCCGCTCGCTTGATGTGGTCGTCCGTCGCACACTCGAAGTGCTCGATACGGTGCCCCAACTCCCCGACCCCGTTCTCGGAGACTGCGGCGACGAGCTCCCAAGTCGTCAGCGCCTGCTCGATGGCGGCATCGCCAATGGCGTGGACGCCCACCTGGATACCCCGCTCGTGACTACGCCGGAAGAAGTCGTGCAGCTCTTCGTCCGAGCGGTACCGAATACCGTTGGGCGGCGAGCCGGCAGGCGGCGGCTCCTCGTACGGGTCTTTCATCCATGCGGTGTGAGAACCAAAGGAGCCGTCGAGGAAGTAGTCGCCACCGATGTGAGTGAAGCCGAGCTCCACCACTCGGTCGATATCGCCGGTGGCCGGATAGATGGCCACATCCAACGCCGCCTCAGCAGTGATCTCCTGCAACATCTCGAGCTGGTCCCAACCGCGCCAGTCCACAATGAACATCTCGTCGACCGCGGCTACCCCTTTGGAGTAGGCGAGCTCAATGGCGGCCCGCAGGGCGCTGCGCTGCTGCTCTTTGGGGAGGTTCCTATCGAAGAAACCAAAGGCGCCCGAAGCTGCGTCCTCGCGCAAGTAACCAGTCGGCACTCCGGTCTCGTCGACGTCTACTCCTTCGAGACCTGCGAGGTCAAGGCGGTCCAGAAGGCTCGAAGACACCACGCAGGAATGCATGTCCGCCCTGATCACGAGGCAATCGTTGTCCCCCACCGCGCGATCGAGGGCCGCGGCCGTCAGCGGCTCGTCGAGAGGGTCCTCGAAATTGCCACCGAACAGCAGCTCCCCTCCGGCGGCGGCCCTCGATGAAAGGGCGTCGAGGATGGGGGCTGCCCTCGTTTCTCCTCTGAAATCGAGACCCAGGGTATAGAGGCCCGTGGCCGGCAGATGGCAGTGGGCGTCGCAGAACGCGGGCACGAGCACGCCCCCATCGAGGTCGACGGTACGCTCGGCCGAGGGCATGTCCGTCTCGAGGCCAAGACCCTCCACCCTGCCATCCGACACCAGCACCCAGCCGGCGTCCACGGCGCCTCCCAGAGGCCGCACGAGCCCGCCGCTAAACAGCGTGGAGCCCAAACGCGCCATCCCTGCCCCCTCTCTTCTCAGTTAGT
>Ga0136620_10001633_pt1 | contig 10663 bp, 10 predicted proteins | sample AntDrymUQ4162106_2_FD_104806 | JGI IMG/M metagenome (GOLD analysis project Ga0136620, IMG submission 104806) | Polar desert sand microbial communities from Dry Valleys, Antarctica - metaG UQ416 (21.06) | ecosystem: Environmental > Terrestrial > Soil > Desert | place: Antarctica: Dry Valley... | reverse complement strand
GACGATCTCGAGGCAGTCGTCCCAGCTCTCGGCCAGCATCGCGTCCCGGAACGCCCTGCTGCCGTTGGCGTTGGTGCGCTCGCCGATCGACAGGTATGACGTGTCCTGCCGGAACGGCACATGCTGGTACAGCGACGACGCGCCGGGCTCGGTGCGGGGTTTGCGGCGAGCCAGGTCGCGGCCGCGAACCCGGTCGGCGAGGTGGCGGATGTGCTCCGGCGTCGTACCGCAGCAGCCGCCGACCAGGGCCAGCCCGAACTCGCGCACGAAGGTCTCGTGCGCGTCCGCGAGCTCCTTCGGCGTCAGTGGGTAGTAGGCGCCGTCGGAGGTGAGCTGAGGAAGGCCGGCGTTCGGCATGCAGGAGACCGCGACCTGTGCGTGCCTGGAGAGGTAGCGCAGATGCTCGCTCATCTCGGTCGGCCCGGTCGCGCAGTTGAGCCCGATCAGGTCGATGCCGAGCGGCTCCAGCGTGGTGAGGGCGGCGCCGATCTCGCTTCCGAGCAGCATCGTGCCGGTCGTCTCGACCGTGACATCCACGATGAGCGGCACCGGCTCTGGCCGTCCGGCCCGCGCGACTGCCCGCCTGGCGCCGATGACCGCTGCCTTCGCCTGCAGCAGGTCCTGGGAGGTCTCGACGAGGACGGCGTCGATGCCGCCGTCCAGCATCCCCCGCACCTGATCGTCATACGCGTCGCGCAGCGTCGCAAAGCCGACGTGCCCGAGCGTCGGCAGCTTCGTGCCCGGCCCGACCGATCCGAGCACCCAACGCGGCGCGTCCGGACGTGACCAGGCGTCGGCGCTCACGCGGGCGATGACGGCACCAGCGTGGGCGAGCTCGTAGATACGGCCCTGGATGTCGTACTCCCCCAGGTTCGCCAGGTTCGCACCGAACGTGTTGGTGCTGACGCAGTCCGCCCCGGCGTCGAGGTAGGCGTCGTGGATCTCGCGTACGACGTCGGGGCGGGTGACGTTGAGGATCTCGTTGCACCCGTCCAGGCCGTCGAAGTCGTCGAGCGTCAGGTCGTGCTGCTGCAGCATCGTGCCCATCGCTCCGTCCGCCACGACGACGCGCTCCGCGAGCGCTCGACGAAGCGACTCGGACTGTGCGGGCACAAGAGCCTCCTGGGTGCAGCGACGTCGGGCCGGGCTGCGAACGATACCGGGCTCTCCGAGTCCTGGACTGCGATCTCACGCACTGCGAGGTTCGGCGTACTCCATACCTCGGTCGCCCCAGCCCTCGCGTCCCTGGCGCCGGTACGCCGTACCCTGGACAGGTGATGAACATCGAGCAGGACGTGCAGTTGAAGGACGCGCTCGTCATCGCCGCCTTCGAGGGATGGAACGACGCCGGCGAGGCTGCGACGGACGCGGTCGCACACCTGCTCGGCGCCTGGCGAGCCACCCTGCTCGCCACCATCGACCCCGAGGACTACTACGACTTCCAGGTCGTGCGTCCCCATGTCGGCTTCGACTCAGCCGGCGGGCGCGATATCAGCTGGCGGACGACAAGCCTGTGGCGCTGCCAGTCCGGTCCGGGCGAGAGGGACGTCATCTTGGTGACCGGCATCGAGCCCAACCTGCGCTGGAAGTCGTTCTGCGGCGAGCTGCTCGAGTACGTCACGGCGGTCGGAGCGACGACGTTCGTCACCCTCGGCGCGCTGCTCGCCGACGTGCCGCACACCCGTCCCGTGCCGATCACGGGCATCTCCTCCGACCCTGGGCTCGTCGCTCGCCACGACCTCGTGCCGTCCCGCTACGTCGGTCCGACGGGCATCGTCGGCGTCATCCAGGAGACAGCGCCGCAGGCCGGGCTGGCGACGTTGTCGTACTGGGCCGCGGTTCCGCACTACGTCGCCCAGGCACCGGCCCCTAAGGCCACTCTCGCGTTGCTCGGCCAGCTCGAGGACCTCGTCGGCACACCGATCGACGTCCACGGCCTGCTGGAGGAGGCAAAGGCCTGGGAGCGGGGGGTCGACGAGCTCGCCTCCGACGACACCGACGTCGCCGACTACGTGCGATCGCTCGAGGAGGAGCGTGACACGGCTGAGCTGCCCGAAGCCACCGGCGACGCGATCGCACACGAGTTCGAGCGCTATCTCAAGCGCCGCGGCGGCGAGAGCTAGCCGACTTGTCAGGGTGGCTCAGGCGGCGCCGCCGCCACTGGACCCTGACAAGTGGGTCTGGAGACTGACCCCGAGGGACGCCTCGACTGTGGCGACGATGAGCTCCGGGGCACCGTCGACGGGCTCCCCGACGACCTCGCTGGCCCAGGCGTCGATCGCGGCCAGCGCGGCCGGCGCGTCGAGGTCCGCGGCCAAGGCGGCCCGCACCGTCGCGACGGCCTTGCGCGCGTCGGGGCCCCCTCGCCGTACGGCGTCCGACCATGCTGCCAACCGCGACGTCGCCACCTCGAGCGTCTCGTCGTCCCACTCCCACTCCTCACGGTAGTGCCGGGCGAGCAGGGCAAGCCGGATGGCCCGCGGGTCGACCCCGTCCGCACGGAGCTTCGACGCGAGGACCAGGTTGCCGAGCGACTTCGACATCTTCTGCCCGGCGTAGCCGACCATGCCCTGATGCGCATAGGCCCGGGCGAAGACCGTGCCGGGGTTGGCTACCTGGCTCTCCGCAGCGGTCATCTCGTGGTGCGGGAAGACCAGGTCCGAGCCTCCCCCCTGAAGGTCGAAGTCGGTCCCGAGGTGGTGGGAGGCGATCGCTGCGCACTCGACGTGCCAGCCGGGTCTGCCCGTGCCGAGCTCAGTGTCCCAGCCTGGCTCGCCATCCCGCTGCTGCTGCCAGACCAGGCAGTCGAGCGGGTCGCGCTTGCCGGGTCGGTCCGGGTCACCGCCTCGATCGCCGAACAGCGCGAGCATCGGTTCGCGCGCGAGCCCGGAGACCTGCCCGAACGTCGGGTCCGACGTGACGTCGAAATAGAGGTCGCCGTCCACGTCGTACACCACACCCCGGCGGCGCAGCCGCGCGATGAGCTCGACGATGACAGGGATCGACTCGACCGCACCGGCGAACACGTCGGGAGGGATGACCGACAGCGCCTCCATGTCGTCGCGGAAGAGCTGAGTCTCCCGCTCGGCAAGGGCTGACCAGCTCTCGCCGATAGCCGACGCGCGCTCGAGGAGTGGGTCGTCGATGTCCGTCACGTTCTGGACGTAGCGCACGTCGTGGCCGGCCTCGCGCCACGCCCGGACCACGAGGTCGAAGGCGACGTAGGTGGCGGCGTGCCCGAGGTGGGTGGCGTCGTACGGCGTGATGCCGCAGACGTAGAGCCGGGCCGGCCCGTTCGGACGGGTCTCCTCGAGGCGACCGGTCCGGGCGTCGTACAGGGCGAGGGCAGGCGCCCTCCCCACCTCGTCCCGGGCCGTCGTCGTCAACGGGGGAACGGCCCAGGAACGCATGTGCGAAGCCTAGTGCCCGGAGGCATAGCGCTCAGAACGGCGGCCACGGGATGACCGGCCACCCCTGACCCGGAGACGGCATGGTCCCGGCGGCCCGCAGCACCAAGGCGCGAGCGAGCAGCGCCTCGATCTCGGTGACCGTCAGATGGGGCGCGAGCCTGCTGGCCAGGTCGCCGTCGAGGGCAGCGACGAGGGCGTCCAGCCGCTCCCGGTCGATGTCACGGATCGGCTGATCGGCCCAGCCCCACAAGACGGTCCGCAGCTTGTCCTCGGGGTGCAGGGTGACACCGTGGTCACAGCCCCAGACCGCGGACCTGGACGGAACGGCCGAATCTCCCTCCACCTCGACGAGGACGTGCCCGCCCTTGCGATCGGCGTTGTTGATCACGACGTCGAACACGGCCATGCCGCGCAGCCGAGGGTCGTCGGCGTGGATGAGGGTGACCGGGTGTCCCCGCTGGTCCTCGGCCTCGAGCACGGCCAGCCAGCCCGGCTCGTCGAAGTCGTCGGAGACCACGTCCACGAGATCAGAGTCTGGATCGGTGTCCACCCAGCGTTGGCACATGCCCGGCCCGTATCGTCCGTCGCGCAGGACAGTGGCGGGGACGACGTCGAACCCGCCTGCCTCCGAGATCAGCCGGGTGGCGTACTCCCGTCCGGCTAGGGTGCCGTCGGGGAAGTCCCACAGTGGTCGCTCGCCTGCCACCGGCTTGTAGATACACCGAAGCCGGACGCCGTCGAGGATCACGTGTCCCACGAACGACGCGTTGGAGGCCGCCAGCAGCCGCCCCTCGAGCTCCAGGGAGCCGTTCGTCAAAATGGTCTCCACCGCCTCGTCGTCGAGCACGGCGGCCGCCTCAGTCTGCAATGCGACGGAACCCGTTGGCGCGGGGGCAAAGATGCCCCTCGGGGTCGAGCGGCCCGCCACAGAAGGGGCATGGCGCTCGGCCGGCGGAGACCACGCGCTGCGCCCTCAGGACGAACGCTCGTGCGTAGCCCGGATCGAGTTTGACCACGAGCACCTCGTCTGCCGCCACCTCGACCTCCAGTGAGACCTCGACCTCGTCGGCGCCCTCGACCTCGTCGGCGTCCTCGACGTTCTCGTCGGTCTCGGCGGAGACGACGACCTCCTCGTCACTGACGGGGAAGAGCTCGATGACGACGCGGCCGGACTCAATGTCCCAGCTCAGCGTGATGGTGCCGACGCGGAACTCCTCGACGATCGGCTGCTCGAGGGGCGCTTTGTCCCCGAGTCCGACGGGCGCGACGGCAGGGATGGCAGCGTCACCGCCGCTTTGACGCAGTGCTTCGTCGAGCAGCTCGTCGACCCGCTCGGCCAGGATCAACACCTGCTGCTTCTCCAGGGCGACGCTCGTGATGCGTGGGCCCTCCTTGGCCTGCAGGAAGAAGGTGCGTTGGCCAGGCTGACCCACGGTGCCGGCCACGAAGCGGTCAGGCTGCTCGAAGCTGTGGACGAGGATGGACATGAGGAAAGCCTACGTCCCAGCCCCGCCGCCCACCGCCGCGTCACTGCTGGCCGCGCGGCGACGGCGTCGCTTCTTGGCCGGGGCGAGCCCGCTGAGGTCACCGTGCTCGTTGTAGCGGACCACGAACGGTCTCAGCCGCGTGTACGAGACCGCTGACACCGAGGCCGGGTCGACGACGATCCGCTGGAAGTTGTCGAGGTGCGTGCCGAGCGCGTCGGCGAGGATCGCCTTGATCACGTCCCCGTGGCTCACGGCCACCCAGAGCGCCGCGGGCCCGTGCTCGTCGGTGATCGCCACGTCCCAGTCCCGGACCGCAGCCACTCCTCTCGCCTGAACATCACGCAACGCCTCACCTCCCGGGAAGACAGCAGCGCTCGGGTGGCTCTGGACGACCGCCCAGAGCTTCTCCTTGGCCAGGTGCTTCAGCTCTCGGCCGGTCCAGTCGCCGTACCCGCACTCGGTCAGCCGATCGTCGATCTGGATCGTGGTGACCGACGGGTGCGCCTCGAGGACGGCCTCGGCAGTCTGGCGGCAGCGCTCCAGTGGGCTCGAGACGACCGCGACGAGCGGGAGAGGGGCCAGTCGAGCAGCCGTGTCACGCGCCTGGTTCACGCCGGCCTCGTCGAGGAGCACGCCGGCGCTGCGTCCGGCCAGGACTCCCCCGCTGTTGGCGCTCGAGCGCGCATGCCTGACCAGCAGTACCGTCGCCACGCGATCACTGTATGCCGTCGCAACCGCCCGCACCGGCGGCGATCCGCGACAATGGGCGGGTGATCGTCGACTGCGCCGTCTACCGCGATGGCTCCCGGGTGCCGCTCGCGGGCGAACCGAACGACATGCGGGTCGCGCTCGAGGCGGCCCGCGAGAAGCACTCCTTCGTGTGGATCGGCTTGCACGAACCCGACCAGACGGAGATGGACGAGGTCGCACAGACCTTCGGTCTGCACAGCCTCGCGATCGAGGACGCGATCCGTGCCCACCAGCGCCCCAAGCTGGAGCGCTACGACGAGGTGTTGTTCATGGTGCTCAAGACCATGTGGTACGTCGACGAGCAAGACGCCGTCGAGACCGGGGAGATCGCGATCTTCGTCGGCCCGCACTATGTCGTCACCGTCCGACACGGCGCCGGCTCCGGTCTTACCCTGACCCGGAGGGACCTCGAGGACCGCGTCGAAGTGCTCGGTCACGGGCCGTACGCCGTCCTGTACTCCGTCTGCGACCACGTCGTCGACGAGTACGAGTCGGTCGCGGAGGAGCTCCAGGTCGACGTCGACGAGATCGAGCAGTCGGTCTTCTCCGACCAGCGGGGGAAGAACGACTCACAGCGGATCTACACGCTCAAGCGGGAGATGGCGGAGTTCCGTCGGGCCGTCGTCCCGCTGCGCGAGCCGTTGTCGAAGTTCGCGAACGGCCAGGTGGCGGGCATGCCTGCCGACGCGCAGGCGTTCTTCCGCGACGTCGCCGACCACGCCACCCGGGTCCACGAGCAGGTGGAGTCGCTCGACGGGCTGCTGTCGAGCGCGCACAACGCGCACGTCGCAAGCATCTCGATGCAGCAGAACAACGACATGCGCAAGATCTCGGCCTGGGTGGCCATCGCGGCGGTCCCGACAGCGGTGGCCGGGATCTACGGCATGAACTTCGACTACATGCCGGAGCTGCACTGGCAGTACGGCTACCCCCTTGTGCTGGTCGTGATGCTCGGCGTCTGCGTGACCCTGTACCGCCTCTTCAAGAAGTCCGCCTGGCTCTGAACCCGGCTGCCCTCCTCTCCCGCCCTTCCCTCCTCTCCCGCCCCGGGTTTGCGATGTAAACAGTCCAGATGGCCTGTTTACATCGCAAACCTGCGATGCAGAGCGGGCGTTTGCGGTGCAGACTAGGCGGTCTCGGTACGGCGACGACCGCCTCTCCCGCAGCGGGGGTGAAGGCGCTGAGGTGGTGGGCGCTCAGGTCGACGTGAGCGCACCCGTGCTCAGCAAGACGATGAGAACGACGCCGAGCGCCACCCGGTAGCCGACGAACCAGGTGATCGAGTGGCCGGCAACGAACTTCAGCAGCCAGGCAACCGAGGCGTACGCCACCACGAAGCTGACGATGGTCGCCACGATGGTCGACGCCACCGGGATGTCTCCGCTCAGCGCCGTCGGCAGCTCCTTGATCCCGGCGCCCATCAGCGCCGGGATGGACAAGAAGAAGGACATCCGGGTCGACGTGACCCGGTCGAGCCCGACGAACAGGCCCGCGGAGATCGTCGCGCCAGAGCGTGAGACGCCAGGGACCAGCGCCACGCACTGCACGACACCGATCAGGATCGAGTCGCGCAGCGTCAGCTCCCTCTCGCCGCGCTCCTGCTTGCCCACTCGCTCTGCGGCGACCATCACGACGCTCCACAGGATCAGCGCCCAGGCGACGAACCACAGGTTGCGCAGGGCGCCGGTGATGAGACTGTCCCCGAGGAGGCCGACCACGACGATCGGGACCGAACCGACGATGACGTACCAGCCCATCCGGTAGTCGAACGTGCCACGCACCTCGGGCCTGACGACCCCGGTGATCCAGGCCCGGGTGATGTTCCAGATGTCGCGACGGAAGTACCAGACGACCGCCAATATCGCCCCCATCTGGATCACCACCGTGAAGGCCGTGACCGCGGGGTCGTCGATCGGCAGACCGAGCAGCTTCTCGACAATGGTGAGGTGACCAGTGCTCGAGACGGGCAGGAACTCGGTCAGCCCCTCCACGATCCCGAGGACTATCGCTTCGATGAAGTCCACGGCGTCAGTCTGCTAGTCCGGCTGCGTCGAGTGCCGCTGCGACCTGCCTAAGGTCGCGGACTCTTCCCTCGACGTCGGTCGCGAGTGACGTGACGTTCACGGTGGTCACACCGGCATCGGCGAAGGCGTGCAACCGATCCTGGATCCGCGCGGGCGGCCCGATGAGCGAGGTCTGGTCGATGAAGTCGAGCGGTACGGCGGCCATGGCCTCACGGTGCCGGCGGTCGAGGTAGAGGTCCTGCACCTCTGCCGCCTCCGCCTCGAAGCCCATCCGCCGAGCGAGCGCGTTGTAGAAGTTCTGCTCCCGCGACCCCATCCCGCCGACGTACAAGGCGGCGTACCCGCGGATCGGCTCGGCGCAGGCGGCCAGGTCGTCACCGATGGACACCGGGACGGTGGCCGCGACGTCGAACGAGCGGTCCTCGCGCCCGCTGCGCTCCAGACCAGCGCGCACGCTGGCGAAGGCGGCGTCGGCGTGCTCCGGGGAGAAGAAGAGCGCCAGCCAGCCGTCGGCGATCTCGCCGGCCAGCTCGACGTTCTTCGGGCCGACCGCGGCGAGATAGACGGGCAGCTGGTCACGTTGTGGACGCAGGCTCAGCTTGAGCGCCTTGCCGGGTCCGTCGGGGAGGGGAAGGGTGAAGAACTCGCCGTCGTGACGGACGGTCTCGCCTGCGAGCGCTTGGCGCACGATGTCGACGTACTCCCGCGTGCGGGTCAGTGGCTTGCCGAAACGTACGCCGTGCCAGCCCTCCGACACCTGGGGCCCGGAGACGCCGAGCCCGAGCCGGAAACGTCCCCGGCTCAGCAGGTCGAGTGTCGCGGCGGTCATCGCGGTCATCGCCGGCGTGCGGGCGGGGATCTGCAGCACGGCTGAGCCGACATCGATCCGCTCGGTGGAGGCGGCGAGCCAGCTGACCACCGAGACAGCGTCAGACCCATAGGCCTCAGCCACCCAGGCGACGGAGTAGCCGAGCCGCTCGGCCTCGCGTACGACAGTCACCTGGTCGCCGGCGCCACCGGCGAGGACATAGCCCATGCTCACGCCGAGTCTCACGCTGCGACCGTACCGGTCCGGGACGTGCCAGCCGTGCCCGGACCGGGCTCGCCGGTGCACTACTCTCACCCCATGCTGCACCGCCACCTCGGCCAGACCGGCCTGCAGGTCTCCCGGCTCGGTCTCGGCACCCTCACCTGGGGGAGCGAGACCGACGAGCACGAGGCGGCCGAGCAGCTGCGCGTATTCATCGACGCCGGCGGCGACCTCCTCGACACGGCAGCCGGGTACGGCGACGGCGCGAGCGAGGCACTGATCGGCAAACTGCTCGTCGACGGGTTCTCCCGGGCCGACCTCGTGATCGCGACGAAGGCCGGCGTCGACCGGCGGGCCACCGGCGAGGGCAACGTCGACGTGTCGCGTCGTGCTCTGCTGCGTACCCTCGACGAGTCGCTTGACCGGCTGGGCGTCGACCACGTCGACCTGTGGCAGCTGCACCGATGGTCTCCCGACGTGCCTCTGGACGAGACGCTCAGTGCCCTCGACGCGGCGATGATGACTGGTCGAGCTCGATACGTCGGGATCTCGAACTACGCCGGATGGCAGACCGCCCAGGCGGCCACCCACCAGCTCTCCGCTCCGGGTCGCGCGCGCATCGCATCGACGCAGATCGAGTACTCCCTCCTCCAACGGGGCATCGAGCGCGAGGTGGCTCCGGCGGCGGAGGCACTGGGCATCGGGCTCCTGCCGTGGGCGCCGCTCGGGCGTGGAGTCCTTTCGGGCAAGTACCGTACCGGCACCCCGGCGGACTCTCGTGCAGCGTCAGCAGTCTTCGAGCGGTACGTCGCGGAGCTGCTCACCCCGCGCACGGCACAGATCGTCGAAGCAGTCGTCCGCGCCGCGGAGGGGCTCGAGCTGTCACCGGTCCAGGTTGCGCTGGCGTGGGTGCGGGACCAGCCGGGGGTGACCGCACCGATCGTGGGTGCCCGCACCACCGCGCAGCTGGTCGGCTGTCTCACCGTGGAGGAGCATGCACTGCCGGACGAGATCCTCGACGCCCTCGACGACGTCTCGGCACCGGAGCTTGGCTACCCCGAGGCCTGACCCCGGTCATCAGAGGTGTGCTCGTCGTCTGCCTGGCCGCCACTCATGGTGGTGCCTGGCTCGTTGTCGTCGCCTTCGTCGACCTCGGACAAGGCGAACGCCGCGCTGACCAACGCGAGGTGGGAGAACGCCTGCGGGAAGTTGCCGACCATGCGCTTGGCAGTCGGCTCGTACTCCTCCGACAGCAGACCGACATCGTTGGCCAGACCGACGAGGCGACTCATCAGCGCATGGGCCTCCTTCACCCGGCCCGACTTGGCGTATGCCGCGACGAGCCAGAACGAGCACGCGACGAAGGGGTGCTCGTCTCCTTCGAGCCCGTCGACGCCCGAGCGGGTGCGGTATCGCATCACGAGCCCGTCGTGCAGGAGATCCTCCTCGACCGCGGCGATCGTCCCCAGCACCCGGGGGTCGTCGCCAGGGAGGAATCCCGACAGTGGGATCAGCAACAGCGACGCGTCTACCTCTTTCGTGTCGTAGTGCTGAACGAAGGTTCCGCGCTTCTCGTCGTACCCGTGCTCGAGGATCTCGTCGCGCACCGTGTCACGGATCGATCGCCAGCTCGCGGCGTCCCCCTCGAGCCCCTTCTAGTCGACGCCGCGGATGGCTCGGTCGAACGCCGCCCACACCATCAACCGCGAGTGCGTGAACCGGCGCTGCGGTCCTCGGATCTCCCAGATCCCGTTGTCAGGCTCTTGCCAGGTGTTGCTCAGCTCGGCGATGAGGGCTCGCTGCAGCGCCCACGAGTGGCGCCCTTCCCGCAGCTCCCCAGCACGCGCCAGGTCCAGCGCGATCAGCACCTCACCGAGCACGTCCGTCTGACGTTGGCAGACGGCCCCGTTGCCGATCCGGACCGGGCGGGAGTCTGCGTAGCCGGGCAGGTGGTCGAGCTCG